>Ga0134122_10003597_pt1 | contig 11502 bp, 19 predicted proteins | sample KB302_FD_96461 | JGI IMG/M metagenome (GOLD analysis project Ga0134122, IMG submission 96461) | Terrestrial soil microbial communities without Nitrogen fertilizer from Kellogg Biological Station, Michigan, USA - KB3-0-2 | ecosystem: Environmental > Terrestrial > Soil > Unclassified ...
AGCCCTCTGGTTCGCTTTCTATAAGCGCAATTTTCTGATGACCCTCGCGGGTGGTGTCGTGCAAGGGCTGGCCATCGCTTCGATGCACTATACGGCGATGGCCGCGACATACTTTGTGCCTCTCGGAGCTGAGGTCCAAATCAGCGCGCCGATATTCAGCCAAAGCCAGGTGGCGTACATGATCGCGTGCGGCATGGTTGTGATATCTCTCGGAAATCTCTCGTTCTTTGCCTTGATGAGAAGGGAGATGTCGTGACGCGCGAGCCCGTCCGGCTGCGCAGGAGGAGACGCAAAGGTGGTGCAATCTTGCCGTAAGGGGCTAACCAGGGTTTTTGCCGGCTGTCAAAAGATCGCATTCCGGGTGGGCTGCCTCTCTGGGGTCACCGGCCAAGGTCCCAGGAGTTGAAAGCGCCGAGCGTCAACCAAATCAGGCAGGCCAGAGACCCAGGCATAGCGACCTTTCATAGTGCCAGGTCATCAGGATGCAGTGAGGTCCGGCGAAGGACACACCCTCTACAGGTCTTCACTCCCACAGGCAGATGCAACGTCGCGTCCCACTTGCGTTGCCGTGACCTCATCTCGCCGCGGCCGCGGGCGTCTCCGCTGGCATCTTCCTTCTCTACAAAGCTTCAGCAGTGCTATTCGGAATCGGGGAAGGGAGATGCAGCAATCAAATCGCAGGCGTTGGGGCTCCTATAGCCCGGGATGTAACGTTCACAGACGCCGGCGTTCACGGTGCCGTACGTGGTGCCAGGCTTGTGCGCAAAGCCAGCGAAGTACGCCTGGATGAAGTCTTTCTTGAAGTACTTGCGAGGGTACTTGGCGAGGATTTGTTCGCGCAAATCCGAAGGAAACTGGTCGAACCCTTTTCCGAGCACGTCGAGGCTGACACCTGAATACAGTAGAGCTACTTCGGGCCGCATGTATTGAGGGATGCCCGGCGTAGTGTGCAGGGCAATGGCTTCCCAGACAGTTTGTACCTGCTCTTGAGGGACGTTATGTGCACTGAGGAATTGACGGGCGGCATTTGCACCATCCACCTCGAAGCGTTCATTTTGGCTCGAAAACTTCTTGCTTAGACCGAGATCGTGAAATGCCGCGGCGACGTAGAGGAATTCTGCGTCAAACCGCAGCTTTTGCCGACGGCCCTGCTCCGCCGCAAACAGATAGACGCGTACGGAGTGATTAAAGAGCAAATCGCTGGAATGTTCACGCAGGATCTCTGTGGCCTCTTTTGCGAGAACCGAATCGGGAATGTTGAGGGTGGAAGAGAGATTAGACATGCTCCTGCCTTCTTTGAACTGTTACCGCGGCGGGCGGTGCTATTCGCGGTGGTGCAGCGGTCCGCTCCGGGCGCCGCTTGGTTCTCTCACTCTCCTTTACTTTCATTAGTAGCCCGGTTCAGCCCGGTTCCCGCACCTTCCCTGGATGTCATGCTCTGACCACCAGCGTTCGCGTGTGGAGGCCTTTCACAAGCAGCTCAACTTGCTTCGACGGCAAGCACGATCTTTCCTTTCGGCCGAGGATACACGCCTTCCAGCATGAAGTGAGCCTCGCGCGCATCGGCGAGTCGCAGGACTGCACCTACCCTTGTTCGGAGGTTTCCACTGTCGATGAGGCTGGTAATCTGCGCCAAATCGTGGGTTGTGACTTTGACCAGAAAGAACGCGGCTTCAACGCCATGTCTCTGCGCGAGATCTTCATCTGGATCGGAGACCGCAGAAATCAGTTTGCCGCCTCGACGCAGAACTTGAAAAGAACGTCTTTGTGTGTCGCCGCCAACGAGATCGATCACAGCGTCCGCATCCCGAACCTTGTTCTCGAACCGCTCAGTCCGGTAGTCGATCACCGAGTCTGCCCCGAGGTCGCGCACAAAGGCTGCATCATCCCTTGCCGCGGTCGCAATGGTCCGCAAACCTGCACGACGGGCTAGCTGAACCGCATAAGCTCCAACGCTTCCGGCGGCTCCGTGAATCAACACCGTGCGCCCTGCCTCGAGTTGGGCCTGGTCAAACAACGCCTGCTGAGCCGTCACTGCAACCACAGGCACGGAGGCTGCTTCAGTGTAGCTGAGCATGGTCGGCTTGCTCGCCACCATCGCTGCCGAAGCCAAAGCATACTCCGCATAGGCTCCCACAAACTCGGGATTCGTCACGCCATAAACCTGATCTCCCACGTGGGGGCGGGAAACTCCTGGCCCTACGGCAATGACATTACCCGCGAGATCCGAGCCCAGCGTCAGGGGCAGCGGTTGCGGCGAAGCACTTTTGCCGGCCCTGATCCAGCCGTCCCATGGACCGACGCCCACGGCTTCGACCTTGACGAGGACGACGCCAGGACCGGGATCGGGCCGAGGGATTCGCTCGAACCTCATGACGTCTGGCGGTCCGTACTCATGCACGCGCCAGGCCATCATCGATGGAGAGGTGTGTTGCGCCATAATTGTGATTCCTGCACGTGATCGGGCGCGGTCGGACATCAGGCGAGCCGCAGTGTCGAATCATTGCGTCTTCCGGCAGCTGTCTTGGGAGCCGTACACCTACGGCGAAGGTATGAGGATCGGGGTTTACCCAGAATTGGAAGTGCCTCGTTTTCGCATGGAACGGAAATGACTTTCCTCTTCGGACAACGACTTGGTTCGCGTGCGGTCTTACATCTGAGCAGCGCGTAGCTACAGATGCAAACGCGCCCAATTGCTGGGATGTCGCTAAGGCGCGTCTGAGCTGCTCGGTGTCGAGTCGGTCAGAAGCAGAATGCCATTCGCTCTCGGCGCCGAGGTCTACACCCCCTCAACCCGGCCCTATCAGGGCCTCCCCGACCTCGAATATCCCTTCCACGACCGCGACGTCCTCGTCACCGCCTGCGGCCGTATCTGCATCTACAGAAAGAAAATCAACGTCTCCAGCGTCCTGGCTGTTAGCAGCGGCGTGAAAATGGACGAGAACCGCCGGTTTGAAATTTGACATCCTGCACGCCTCTCTTCTCGACTGAACAATCTTGCCGCCGTGCTCGGGCCAATCAAGGCCAAGCCCTGACGGGTGGCCGCGGCCAGCCTTGACAGGCCCTGCACGCGAACGGCTGCAAATTCTCGTGGTCAGGACGGAAGATGCTCGCGGCGCGGGTCGAACAAAAGATTGAGCATGATGGAAAGCAGGGGGGCCCTGGGTCTCACTTCACCGGCTCTGAACGATTTGACCGTGCCACGGCCTGCGCCGACCTCACCTCTGGGGCGGCGAGAGTGTCTTGGCCAAGGCGTAACAAACGGTCGATGGCGTGGATGATGGCCGTCTTGTGCCGACTTGGCCTCAGACGGAATGATTGTTTGGCCAACCCCAGCGCTCACGCACGCAGACGCCAAGTGGTTTTCACAGGCTCATTGCAATAAACTTCACCGCGAGAACAGGGTGCATCGGCTTTACAAAGGTGCTTAGCCGTAGCTTGCCAGTCACAAAGAACTCATCTATCCACCGCTGGTTTTCGTATCAGTAGACAGTCGGGAGCGCCACCGACCATTGATTTTGGAATGTGACGTTCAACAAATGAGGCGCGCTTCTCCCGCAGGAGCATCATCATTTTTTGTCTGCCACTTGAGCCCCCGTCTTTGCCTTGTCCTTTAGGATCATAGGTGCATTTATGATGGACAGCATTCGCCTTACTTTACGGTATCCCCAACTTGCTGATGTGAGTGCTTGACGCGCACGCTGTGCTGAGGCGATCGGCGGGTGATGACGTCGCGGGCTCAGATCGACCATCATTAGGCCGTGCCGCGCCTCACGTTTGTCCGCCCACTCCGCCCTCCTTTCCCGACGGTCCAGTCCAGTTCGATCACTGCAACCGCTTCGACTTCGAAGGTGTCGTGAGCAAACGACTGGCCTCGCACTATGTAAGCGGCCCTAGTCGCAATTGGATTATGACGAAGTGCCCAGATTGGAAGCGTGTCAATGCAGAGTGGGGGCAAGCTGTTTGAAGGGTTCGCGATGACGACGACATGAGCCGGCGCTATGATGAGGATCGCTGGTACACCGCTGAGAGTGGCAGCCCTCGACCGCCCCCTCGAAAAGGCTGCCACTCGTTTAGTTTACCTCCCTAGACCTCTGTTGCCAGGGCCCGTGCGGCCGATGCGGGCGCCCGACCCAACGCGTGGCACGACAGCTCTTCCTCCATAGCCGTAGTTCCGGCGCACTACGGCGGCAGCGGCGACGGGACGACGCACGGCGACGGGCGTAACGACGGCGGCGGTCTGATACCCGAAGCCTGCTGGGGTACAGCAGGCTGCCGCCTGCGGGCTTCCCAGGACCAACAGCGGCGCTGCGACCACCATGACGGCGGCAATTGCTTGTGTTCGCATCTGGTTACTCCTTTCGGATGTTGCAGCAGTGAAACCCATGGCAGCTACCCGGTCGCATAGCACTCGGGTGAAACCCCGAAATGGCCTGGACGCGGTCGACGGTTGCAAGCCGCCGACGATCATGCATGCAACAGGCAACGATGCGCACGTTGCCACACTGGGTCATGCATTATGAGGCCTTGCCGGGTTGCAGCCGGCGCTGCGGCGTGCGCGCTCATCGTCGCGCGGATCCCGTGGAGTACGCTCAACCCGGCGGGTCCGCGGGACGGCGATCCTTCCGCGTATTTTCACCACTTTGATCAGCACTAGCATAGCGGCTCCGATCGGCACAAAATGACAGCGCGGAGGATCAAACCATGACCGAAGCGACACACTCGAGCAACGAGCAACGACCGAAGCGCGCCAACGGCAAGCAGGACAAGAAACTTGGGCCCGTGCTGGTGTCGGGGAACCGCTTGGCCGTGCACTTCGGCGTCGTTCGCCAGCATATCGACCAGCCAGCACAGCAAGGTGTGATCGAGCGGTGACCTGTTGGTCTGTTCGATCAAGACCAGTCGAGACTGAAATATTTTACACATTTGCGCTCAGAGCATGGGCGGTCACCGCGAACGGAGGCCGATGCCGAACACGTCAAAGCCGAAACTGAAATGTTGCAACTCAAGTTGGCCCGCGAACGTGGCGAGTTAGTCCGCCAGGGGGACGTGGATGACCTGATCCACAACATCGTCGGCGTCACGATCACGGGGTTGTCGAGCTTATCTGCGCGTTGCGTACCGCCAGGTGACCTTGTGACCCGACGCAACATCGAGCGCGCCGTATTCGAGATTCGTAAGCAGTTGGCCGCCATCGGGGAGCGGATGGCCGACGAACGCGGCGAGCCGCCGCTCAGCGAACAGGGCTGACGGACTTTGCCGAGATTGAACAGCATCGAGCGGTTAGCGCTTGCTCGCGGCTTTTCTGATCGGCACAGGCGCGTCCGGTGCGCCTTTGCCGGGCACACCCTTGCGCCGCAACAGACTGCGCGCGCGATAGAGCTCACGCAGGATGTCGCGCATGACTTCCAACGCCTTTTCCGCAGAGCGGATATCGTTCCCCGAGGCCCGTAGCCGCTCGATAAAACCGTGCTGGCCCGCCAGCCGCCGCTCGGCATCGTTGACTTGGCTGCTATTGCGGCTGAATTGCTCATCGTGCCTGGTCATCACTCGCCCCCTCAATCCCCAAGCACCACTTTTGCTTCCTAGAACGGCAATTCAAACACGGTCTCCCAGTTATCGTCGGCAACAATTATCCTCCGACGGCTGGCGAACATCTCCTTCATTGACGCCCCGTTCATTGACGCCCCGTTCATTGCTTCCCCACCCGTGAGCCGTTCCGCGCGTTGTGCTACCTCTACTTTAGCGTCCGCAGTATCGGTGAGTTCGATGCCTTCATGGTCTAGTACGGTGATTTGCCCACGTCTCACGTGGAAGTAATAGTGAGGCATAGCAAGCCTCCCACTGTGTCTCCGAAATGAGGGATGGAGAGCGCCTATGTTGGCGCGGCGCGGCACCTTGATTCAGTGCTGCATGCCTCAATGTTCGCTATCGTACACTATTCGAGGGAATAGTACAAAACCGTACATCGCAGGGGCTAACAAGCCGATTTGCCAGCTAGGCCTTGGGACTGAGTAGGCGCGATACGGAAATCGAGCGCATCAACATGCTTGCGTTGGGGGAGGTGGTGTGGCCTCGAAGAGATAGAAGCCGGTCATCCTCACCTGGCGCACCGCGTATTGAAATTCTGCAGTGTCCCATTGTGGTGGAAGCAAATGTGTGTTGATCGTCTCCACGAACAGCCAAACTGTTGATAAAGCGACGGGTGGGATGTTGCGACCGGTCACGTCCATCGTGAGCGCTCGGTTCCCCGATCTTTCGTCGCGGAACAGATAGATGAGCACAGGCCAACGTCCCCAAATTGACGCAGGAAAGGTGAGAGCGGTCGAGAGACTAGGCAGCCACCGCCCTCGCTTTGGTTTCGCAGTAATAGCGAGACTCCAGCACCCGAGCGCGTGCAAGCTAATGAGGCGGCGTACGAAGTCGATGGCAGTGTTAGTACGATATCGGACAATAACGAGATTGCATTGCGTGAAGTTGCGCGAGGGTGACACGTGGAGCAGAGTTAAGCTAACGGGGTTTTCCCCTAACCTATTCTGGCTCTAAGTAATTGCCCTCGGACATTGTGTATTGCTGATACTCCGGAAGCTGAGCATGGTCGCAGCGCAAACGGTGGCTCGTGTCCCAACTTCGAGCCCTCGCCGATTGCTAACTGGCCTTCAGATCGCTGGGGGCCATTTTCTTTCCGACAAATCTGTCATTGCGCGCGCGCGTCCGCAGCATCAGCGATGATTGGCGACGTGGACCCATTGGCGCGCGGGTCCCGTTGCCTGCCCTACGTCATATCCGAGGTTGCTCAATCCTGAAATCCTAAGTTCAAATATCGACTGCCAACTTTCATCAGCGACGATGATCATCCGCTTTCGGGGGTTCGCCTGAGTGTTTTGCGGTTGGGCATCTGGCAACTCTTTTAGAGACGGAACCTGGAAGGAGTCCCAGATGCGCTTACGAGCAATTGCCGCCGCCTTGGTGGTCGCTGCGCCTCTTCTTGTCCTTGAAAGTCCATTGGCCGCGGCCTGTTGGGAGGGTAGGGGTTATGGCTATACCGCTGCTGGATATGCAGCCCCGCGCTATGGGTACATGAGCTACGGCTACTCTTCCCCCTCCTACTACGGTGGCTACGGAATAGCCCGCGATATCGCACGCCGCAACATCAGGCGTGCCGCCTACGGCGGCACTGGCTACCGTGGTGGGGTAGGCGTCCGCAGAGGCCTCGGGGCTCAGGTCAGGGTTAGTCTCGATTCTCTTACTGCGTCCGGAAGGGCAGAGTCAAAGCCTCCACTCCCATGAAAGGACCTGGAAAATGGCGAACGAACTAAGGAGCGTTCTCGCTGCAGCTGCGTTTATAGCAGCGGGGCTGGCACACTCGAACGCATCCGCGCAATCCAATCCTAATGCGTCGGCTCAATCCAATCTTCGGGAGCGGATCGCCGCAGCAATTGAGATGATAGAAGGCGCCTGCGCCTCGGACGTGAGGAAGTTCTGCGGCAACGTCACGCGTGGTGAGGGTCGCCTGGTGCTGTGCATGCAGGCCTACGATGATCAGTTGAGTAAGCGATGCCAGTTTGCGCTGTACCGCATCTCGCGCAATCTCGACTCCGTAGTAAGCCGAGTCGGCCGCATCGCCGATGCGTGCTGGAACGACATCCAAGAGAAATGCGGCGATGCGGACAAGCTCGGGCAATGCGTAATGGAAAAGCGCGCCTCACATTCGCAACCCTGCCAGACAGTCATCAACGATCTGCAGCAGGCATACCAGGGGTTGGCAGCATTGAGGGGGCAGACCGTGCTTAGCGCGGATGGTAAGGAGCTCGGTCAAGTGGTCGAGGTCAAAAAGGACCCTGACGGCAGAATTCAATCCATCCAGCTTGAGCTCGATCGATGGCTTGGCCTCGGCTCCAAAGCCGTCACCATTACCGCCGACAAATTTGAACAACTTGTCGACAAGGTTAGGCTACGCCTCCGAGGTGACGAGGTTCAGTCCATGCCGGACGAGACGCAAAAACCGGCCGGCAAGTGATGCGTCACTGAGGAAATGGGATTGCCTAGCAAGGTCATTTCGTAACCGTCACCCGAGCTCTTAATTGCCGGTGCCTGGCTATTTGTGCGCGTCCACGAAGTAGCAGTGGCCATCATGGCCGCATCGGCAATGGAGTGCCGACGATGCCATCATTGGCTCGGTCATCGCCGGCTGGCTGGCTTCATTCGCTCAGTAATCAGCGCCTTTATCCGGCGCGCGCTGATGCTGACATTGTGCGGTTAGTCAGGCGCTGAAAGACTGCGCAAACGGCCTGAGCGCCCCGGTCTAGCAATTCACGCTGGTGATCGAGGCGCGTGACCTGCAGCGTCAGCAGCAACCTTGAGTTTTTCAGTGACACACTTGCGGCTCCATTTCAGGCCGCCCAAATCCAGCCGCATTTTTCCGAAGCGGCGCCTGTTGACTTTGGAACAGTTGACGAATTGCCCGACGATGAATTCGTGGAACAGTACGACGACGCGGGAAAAGCGTAGGGTCCGCTCGATCGCATTTTCATCCGAAGTCGCTCGTCAGACAGCTGTCTGGGGCTGTGTTTGGCCACTTAGCGCAAACCCCGGATGGCAGCATGGGGCCGATATAAACTGTAGTGGCGCTATTGCCAGCCCGCTGGCAACTTCCTTGCAGCCACTCTCACACCCCTAGCTCACTCAGGTTGTGGTCTCTGCGAACACCAGATCTCACGCATGAAGGGCGTTATTTTGAATACGTACTCGGGGTCGGTCACGTCCCAGCAGCACCAGTAGTGCGTTTTAAATTCCTCCTCCAACCTGTCTCGTAGACTGTCACGCAGCGGGTGATCGCCGGGATGGTCAAGGACCCAGTCGTCGAACGATGCAATGATCAGCGCCATGAGTGCGAACTTATTGTCATCATCTAACCAGCGGCACCGATCGTAATAGTCCAGGAATTGTTCCGTCCGGTCACCGTTGGCGCGCTCGATCTCCCAGCGCTGTACCCGTTCGATATCGACATCGATGCCAAGCGATTTGCTTAGCTTGAGGGCTGAGACATTTGAGACAAACCTATCCAAATTGTCGTCGCTCGTGGCTGTTCCCAGTCGCTGATTGCGCGTGCCATCATTAGCGGGCGATTGGGGCAGCTATGGCACTAAGCCGACCGCCTTCAACTGAGCGTCAACTAGTCGGCTGTCGGGGATACAACCGAAACACCGGGACGCCGGTGTGCAGGTGCGGAGGCCGAAGATAACCCCAAGCGGACCCACTGGCTTCGGAATCGTCAGTGGGGAAAGGCGCCGAAGGGACGCCTATCATACCGCACCGAAATTATGGACGGGCAAAAATGAACAACCACGGCTTGATCTCGGCAACTAGATCGCGTTCGTCGAGCACCAACTGGGCCGGGATATCCTCTGACTCGAAATATCGCACCGGCCGACCTAACGCTGACCTCGTTTTCCAGTAGCCGCCAACCTCAGCCAATACGTCCGCGCGCGTCATACCCACGCGCAGTCGCGGAACCAGCCCTCATTGTCCAGGACTCGCAGAGCTCGCTCCAACCAACGCCGATACCACACGCCGAACGTCAACTCGGTTGGATAGAAATCTTCGCGGGCGTCCCAAATCGTGCCGTGCGCAGTGCCGTTGACGACCAGATAGGAGTAGATGGCACACCCCTGGTGGCAGAGCTCCAAGATGCCCGGGTACTCATCGCAACATTCCGGCAGCCGCTCAAGTTTCTCGTCAGCGAGCGCATCCGTCGCCGTGGTCAACGGGAAGGGCCGGGACAAGTCTCGGCCATAAGCGTTGAGCCGCGCAAGGCCGTAGAATGGGCCGGCCCCACCATTGCCGACCATAGCCAGAAACCGGGGATAGTCATTGGGCAGACCGATCCGATTGGCCGATTCGAATGCCACCAACTCGCTCAAGTAGCGATGCTGCTCCGAGCCAAATACACGGAAGCTGGCGTCGGTCGCTCGCAGCCGTCGCTCAGCTCAGCGATATCGTCTGTTTCTTCCAACATGCGTGCTCGTGACTTCAAATCAGCGTCTGCCGATCTTGCACACCCTGCGTCTCCGCTTCAAACTCGACCCCGAGCTGGCAAAGCTTGCGACGAAAACCGTCAGATGTATTGAGCGTGTGCATCAGCGTCCCATCCCTGCGCGAGCAGGAAATCAGACCGCCGCCCTCGAATTCGACAACGAGGACCGGATCGCGCGCAGCTCGTACGCGGTAAATAGTGGCTGGGGTGTCCGGGATTAGAGCGGACACTGGCAGACGCGAATTGCGGGTCACAAGGCAATATCGGCCACGACAGTTGCGGATGGGGCGCCAACGCCACGACGCCCAAAGGCAAGCAAAGGTTGATCCGGACCGCATAGCGAAACGGTTCGGGCTGCGATGAGTTCGCATCATGGAGACGTGATCATTGAGACGCCTGACCATCTCAACTCAATCACGCTGAAGAACACCGCAATCCACAGCCTGGCCGCCGACGACTTCAGATTTATCTGACAAACGGGACCAACCCTGCGGTTGTCACCGAGACGGCGTCAAAGAAGGACGTCGGCCTGGGGGGACCACAGCTCGGCAACCATGACGCTTGATCGCTATGGCCGTATGTTCCCCGTGTCGATGATGCTGCCGGGATGGCAGCGGCTGAGGCGGCATTGCTAGGGCGGCGAGGTGCTGATGTTACCGACGAAAAGGGTGCCCACCTGCATCCCGTAGCGTCCCTATCTTGATCACCGCAAAACTTGTTGCCGTCAGGCAGACCTACGCTTGTCGTGCGTGCACCAAGTCCAAATCCGTGCAACAACAATTCAAACGCGATAGGCTTTACCCCATCTTGAGGACAAGGCCTTTGGGGCATTTGCCTTGTTGGACAAGTTGAAATCTGTCCTTTGCGCATGGGGTACTTTCGAAGCTACAATCTGTCAGTAGGTGCTCCTCGTTTGTCCACGATCGAAGGGAGGCATCATGAGCTCGCTGCAAGTCGCGCCAGTCCCGATTTCCTTTTCGCCATCTTCCGGCAACAAGCACGGGCCCTGCGTTAACAAGCGCCGCCCAACGCGTCGCCACGTTCTCGCACTAGCCGCCGCTCTAGTGTTGGGCGTCCCTTACTCCGCCCGAGCCGCCGGCCCCGATGGCCAGCTCACCTGGGCCGTGCACGTGACGCTCGCCCCGACCTGGTTCGACCCGGCGGAAACCTCCGGCATCATCACGCCTTACATGATGCTCTACGCCGTCCACGATGCGATGGTGAAGCCGATGCCTGGTAACAGCCTAGCACCCAGCCTGGCTGAATTGGTCACCATCAGTGACGACAAGCTCACCTACGATATGATCATTCGGAAGGGCGCCAAATTCCACGACGGCACCCCCGTCACTTCCGATGACGTTAAATTCTCGTTCGAGCGCTACCGTGGCGCCCAGTCGGCGCAGATCAAGGGCCGTGTCGCCTCGATCGAGACGCCAGATCCGGGTCATGTGCGCTTCAAGCTGAAA
>Ga0134122_10003599_pt1 | contig 11499 bp, 7 predicted proteins | sample KB302_FD_96461 | JGI IMG/M metagenome (GOLD analysis project Ga0134122, IMG submission 96461) | Terrestrial soil microbial communities without Nitrogen fertilizer from Kellogg Biological Station, Michigan, USA - KB3-0-2 | ecosystem: Environmental > Terrestrial > Soil > Unclassified ...
ACGCAGCCAGGCTGGGTGGGTTTGAAGACAGTAACAACAATAATCTGCCTGATCTGGTGACTGAGTGGGATAAGGTCAACAATACAAGCGGCGCGCCTGGGAGTGACGGTATTCCCGATAACTTCTTCGAGTCATCCAATGCGGACGACTTACAGGATAGGCTGATGGCGACCATCACGGCGATCTTACGGAAGAGTTCGTCTGGAACGGCCATTTCCGTGCTGGCTACATCTGCCAGCGGTGAGGGGAGTGTCTATCAAGCTTACTTCTATACCAGCACCGTCGGGCAGAATGGAGCCAATGTGAGATGGACCGGATATGCGCAGGGCCTGTTCATCGACCATCTTGGGAATTTCCGGGAGGATACGGATCAGGACGGAAAACTCGTCTACCAAAACGATTACATCGTCAAGACCCGGTACGATAACAACGCGGCTAGTCTCACCTATGGGACAGTATTGGTAGACAAGTATGGAGATGCCAATGGGGATGGGTCCGCCGACAGTACGACGCCGACGATTTCTGGCCTGGGGTTGAAAGATGTTCTTCCCTTCTGGGAAGGAGGCAAACAGTTGGCCAACCTCGCATCTTCGTCGAGGAATGTGTTGACTTGGGTGGATACCGACAATGATGGTCTGGTAGATGCCGGTGAACAGATGCAATTCAGTACGGCAAACTCGGGAACCTTGGGTCCCTATCTGCGGGCTAGCGCTGCTGCCCCCTACACGGCCAATAACATCATCAACTTCATCCGTGGGGATGAAATCGCGGGGCTTCGGACTCGCATGGTGGAAGTGCCGATCGGTAGCGGCACCTACAAGGTCTGGAAATTGGGAGATCCGATCCACTCGACACCCACTATTGTGTCTGCGCCGCGCACCAACTACGATCTCATCTATGGAGATGCCAGCTATACGGCATTCTTTACCACATGGAAAGATCGGCGTGAGGTGGTCTATGTCGGCGCGAACGACGGGATGTTGCACGCCTTCAATGGCGGCTTCTACCACAAGAGTGATGACGCAACGACGGCAGGCGTGGTCGAACATGGATGGTTTACGAAAAACCAGACCGACAACAGCAGCGGACGCCCGCTGGGGGATGAGCTTTGGGGTTTCATCCCCTATCAACTCCTGCCGCAGTTGCAGTGGTTGACAAGGGCCGATTACACGCATGTCTATTATGTAGATCTCAAGCCGACAGTGGCAGATGTAAGAATCTTCTGTGATCCCGGGAACCCCGATCCCTCATGCATTCAGGGCCAGGCTGGTACGGCCCATCCGAACGGCTGGGGCACGGTGCTGATCGGGGGTTTCCGCATGGGAGGGAGCTGCGGAAACTGTGCGTCAGGTACGGGCGCCCCTACGATGACGGTCAATATCAGCGGCACGAACCGCAATTTCTACAGTGCGTACTTTGTGCTCGATATCACCAATCCGGAAGTCGATCCCAAACTCCTCTGGAGCTTCAGCGATGTCAGCTTGGGACTTACGACCAGCATCCCGTCGGTCATCCGTGTGAGCCCGACTGCGGATGCGAAGACTGACAACACAAATGCGAAGTGGATGGTCCTGTTTGGTTCTGGGCCCAATGGCTATGCAGCAGACCTGCCTGCGGCTCCGGTGCAAACAGCCTCGGTGTATGCCGTGGACTTGAAGGTCGGACCCGGGGCAGCCAATTCGCAGGTGACTAGGCTATTAGCCGGTAGCTTCCAGTCATTTCTTGGCAACATTGTGGCTCTGGATCGGGATTTCGACTATCGATCCGACGTGGCCTACTTCGGGCGGACGATCAACGATGGAGCTCTACCCTGGAGGGGTAAGATGTACCGGTTGACTACCGGAGGTTGTACGAACGCCCCTTGCAGTACCTCGACCTGGGGTGTGAACAACGGAGGCAGTCGATCACCGACGGAGATGCTCGACACCTTCTATGACTACGGTCCAGTGACGGGAACCTCGGTAGAAATGGGGCCAGTGACAACCCAACCAGGGGTGACGATCGATGACGCCAATAAGGTCTGGGTCTTCTTCGGAACGGGCCGCTACTTCAGTAATTCCGACAAGACCAACACAGAGCAACAGTACCTATTCGGGCTTAAAGACAGTGTGATGAATTCAGGCTGTACCCAGACAAGCACCACAAACTGCCTGATTAGCGATACTAGTGTTAAAGCTTTGGTGAATACGACGAATGCGGTAGTCTGTGTCGTCTGTGCGACTGGGACGAATCAGCTGACAGATACCAACAATCCTTCTCTAACTGATGTCACTACGGGAGCCAACTCGATGGTTGGGTTGGTTCAGAGCAAGGACGGATGGTACATCAAGCTCGCGACTGCGGCCGGCACGGCGGCAGAACGGTCTGTCTCCAGTCCAGTCGTGCTTGCAGGAGCGGTGTTTTTCCCGACGCTCATTCCCACGAATGATTTCTGTGCCTCCACTGGGACGAGCTATCTCTATGCTCTGTATTACAAGACAGGATCTGCCTATTCGTCTCCAATCATAGGGACCACTACGTCCGGTGCGAATACGAATAGCAACAACAGAATTTTGATGGGCGATGGAGTGGCCTCCCAAGTTGCAGTTCACATCGACGGGACTGGGTCGTCGAATGGTTCCGGTGGTGGCGGCAACGGGCCGCCGATCAAGTTCTGTAGCCAGATGAGCACAGGGAGCAGTGAATGCAGGGATGCAGGTGGGCCGAATCCTCCCTGGAGCCGGTATCTGACGTGGGTGCGTCAGCGAGCCTAGATAAAGATCGAAAAGAGCCGGGAGGGCCAGAGTCATGGTTCCTCTCGGCTCACGCAGCAGAGCAGACCAACGTCCAGCAATCAAGAAGATCGTAGATAACAAGTGCTGTACATAAGATTCTTTCCATCGCTCTGTGTTATTGGTTCCCTCCTGTTCATCGGGTGCAATCAGAATCCCGATCCAGGCGACGGGTCTTCTTCAAATGCTGCCTCTTCACAGAACCTTGCGACAATTCGGTTAGCGACGATCACCCCAGATCCCATCACGTTGAACGAGACGGTCAAGGTGATGATCGAGACGGATAGTGATTCTTCAGATAGGGCCGGAATTCAGTACCAATGGATGGCAAACGGTTACCCCCTTCAAGGTCAGACAGGACCGACATTGCTACCGAGCATGTTACAGCGCGGTGACCGGGTGACGGTCGATCTGGTGACGACAAGAGGGGCGGTTCAAGGAGCTCACTACCAAGCTGGTCCTGTGGTAGTTGGAAATACTCCCCCAGTCGTCACCAACCTCTCTATCGAGCGGCCGGACGATCCGCACGCGCCGGTTTTTGCTAAGATGGATATCTCCGATGCGGATCGAGACGAGATACAGGTCGATTTTCGCTGGTTTCGCAACGACAAAGTTGTGAAACAGGGGCCGGAAACCACATTGGATACGACAGGATTTCAGGCTAAAGATACGCTCGAAGTAGAGGTGACTCCAAGGGACCATGCGTCAGTCGGGAAGGCGGTCCATTCTGTGCCGGTCTACGTCGGAAATAGTCCTCCGAAGATCGTTTCTGCCCCCGCAGACCTCATCAGTCGCGAACGGTACGAGTATCGAGTGAAGGCGGTCGATGCAGATGGCGACCCTCTCAGTTTTCTCCTGGAAGTGGCGCCTCCAGGGATGGTGATTGACAAAGAAACAGGGCAGCTCGTCTGGAAGATTCCCCCGGAGCAACTTGGCAGTCATCGAGTTCGCATTGTTGCTGAAGACGGGCAAGGGGGAAAAGCCTTTCAGGAATTTGATTTCACCCTCCCTGCTCCCGGTAAGCCTGCTAAACCAGAAGGCGCGTGAATGGGTCTGCGCCCCTTGATTAGGTCTTCTGCTTGTCACCTCAATCGTCGGTTTGCTAGAATCACCTCACTATAGCTATAGGGAGGGAGCAGCCCCTAGCGCTCGTGCGTAAACTCAAACTACGAGAAGGCACCAACACCGCCGTTCTGTTCGGTCACCATGACCGGCACCTCAAGCTGATCGAAGAAGATCTCGGCGTGCGCCTCTCAGCCCGCGGCGAAGAACTCACGCTCGACGGTGCTCCAGATGCCGTTCGCCAGGCGGAACGTGTCCTCACAGAACTGGCCACCCTCGCCAATGACGGGATGGTACTCCAGCCCGATGACATCACCCACGCCTTGAGTGCGCTCCGGCAGAGCCCCGAGAGCCCGATCAAAGAACTCCTCTCCAATGCAGCGACGATCGTCACGAAGAAACGTTTCGTCGCGCCGAAGACGCCGACGCAAAAAGCCTATATTGAAGCCATTGAGACGCACGATATCGTGATCGGCATCGGCCCGGCTGGAACGGGCAAAACCTATCTGGCGATGGCGATGGCGGTGAGTTCGTTGCTGAAGAAAGAGGTGAATCGAATAATTCTCGCGCGTCCAGCTGTTGAAGCAGGCGAGAAGCTTGGTTTCTTGCCGGGCGACATGATCGCGAAGGTTAATCCCTATCTTCGCCCTCTCTATGACGCGCTCTTCGACATGATGGATATGGAACGGGCGACTCGCGCAATCGAGCGGGGTGATATTGAAATTGCTCCACTCGGTTTCATGCGGGGCCGCACCTTGAACGATTCCTTCATCATTCTTGACGAAGCGCAGAATGCCACGGCAGAACAAATGAAGATGTTCCTCACGAGGCTCGGCTTCCATTCCAAAGTGGTTGTCACAGGCGATATTACCCAGGTGGATCTGCCGCCTGAACGGGTCTCCGGCCTGATCGAGGTGCGGGAAATTCTGCGAAATGTCGAAGGTATCGAATTCATCTATTTCGACGAACGGGACGTAGTCCGCCATAAGTTGGTGCAGGACATTATCAAAGCCTATGATCAGCATCTGAGCCCCACTCAATCTTCCAGTCCATCCGGCGCGCCGGCTCGTCGATCTGCCCTGCAGAATAAACAGCCGAAGTCTGCTCACCCTGCTTCACCGCTTGTAGACCCTTGGGGCCAGTCGCATTAATGCCGGTCCATGTGCAGAGTCATGTCCGCCAGGTGACCTTTAACCAGGCGCGCTTGGATCAGTTGGCGCGGGCGATTCTTTCCGCTGTTGGGGCAGCGTCAGGTGAACTGGGTATCCTGCTCGTAGGGGATCAGCGAATGCGGGGTCTTAACCGTCGGTATCGTGGCAAAGATTGCACCACTGACGTGTTGGCTTTTTCGATGCGAAACGCTTGGTCGCCTCATGCCTCATGTCCTCCGCCTGGGCCATTGGGTGACGTGGTGGTTGCTGTGCCGACGGCAATCCGCCAGGCCAAGCAGGGCCAACGATCGCTGGATGAAGAGCTAACGGTCCTTTTGGTCCATGGCATTCTGCATCTCTGCGGCTACGATCATGAGCGAAATGAGAGAGAAGCGCGTCGGATGCATCGTCGTGAACAGAAGATCTTACGGTCGCTTGTTCGGTGGCCGAAACTGGTGGAGAGAGCGGCACGCGCGAGTAAAGCGAGATGAGCCTGAAAGGCACTACGTGCAAGATTCAATGAATCGGCTTTACGGATAGATCTATGGGATGGCTGCAGCGGCTAAGCGAGGGGCTTACCAAAACGCGCAATGTAGTTCGCGGGTCTATGGATCGCATGCTTGGCCGTGCGGCGGACCCTGCCCTCTTGGAGGAATTCGAAGCGGCCCTCATTGCCTCCGATCTCGGCGCACCTGTCGTGGATCGCGTGATGGGGCGCCTCAAACAACAGCTCCAAGGGGCTGATGCCTCGCAGCCAAGTCGAGTATATACGGGAATGCGGGATACTCTGCTGGAGGTGCTGGCCTCAGCGCAAGGGCTCTCGTTAGAGCCCCTGCTCGCGAAAGGTCCCAAGCCCTTCGTCATCCTGGCAGTGGGCGTGAACGGGGTGGGTAAAACGACCACGATTGCCAAGATTGCGCAACGGCTTGTGTCGGCCGGGAAGGTGCCATTGTTGGTGGCAGCCGATACCTTTCGCGCAGCGGCGATCGATCAACTACAGGTTTGGGCTGATCGGGTCGGCGTTGATGTGATTCGTCACCGCCATGGAGCCGATCCCGCGGCTGTCGCATTCGATGGGGTCGTTGCCGCGAAAGCCCGGCGGGTGGATGTGGTCCTAATCGATACGGCGGGCCGGCTGCACACGAAATCAAATCTCATGGATGAACTTCGCAAAATCACTCGTGTGATCGGAGGGGAATGCCCTGGCGCTCCTCACGAGGTGCTTCTCGTGCTGGACGCGACGGTTGGGCAGAACGCACTGTCCCAAGCCCGTCAATTCCATCAAGCGGTCGGCGTCACAGGCTTGGTCCTCACGAAGCTCGACGGCACCGCTCGCGGCGGGATTGTCGTTGCGATAGCTGAGGAGCTAAAGTTACCTGTAAGGCTCATTGGAGTCGGGGAGTCGGTTGAGGATCTACAGGATTTTCACAGCACCGATTTCGTGGATGCACTCCTAGGGACAGCGACGCAGCCTTCCTAGAGAGTCCGGGTTTACCAACCAGATAGAGCACACCGTTGCGTGCGGCACCGCACAATCCCCGTGGGATCCCGTCATTTTCTTCTCCGCCGCCGCCGCCTGTGTTAGGCTAAGCTTGCGAATTACCCGAACCACTACCCCAAGCTTTCTGTCCCTGAGACTGGACTATGACTAAGATCTTGGTTGTCGATAACGACCGCATGAGCTGCGAGCTGATCCAGTCCGTTCTCACCCGACATGGGTATCAGGTATTGTCGGCGACAAGTGGAGTTGAGGGCTTGGGCATTTTCCGCCAGCAGGCTCCTCGTGTCACTATTCTCGATCTTCACATGCCTGAAATGGATGGGCTGACCGTGCTCAAAGAAATCCGTGCCCATGATCCCCATGCGCCAGTGGTCATCCTGGGCGGTGGGGCGACCGAGGATCAGGAAAATCAAGCGCGAGGATTACGTGTCACGGATTTTATCCGCAAGGGGCTGTCGCTTGATGTACTGGTCGAATGTATCAGCCGGATAGTGCAATTACCGGAAAAGTCTATACCGCCCCCATCTGAAGCAGGCAATGCATCCATGGTCGATATAGGGGAAACAATCCTCGTCGTCGATGATGAACCCTTGGTTCGGGACCTGCTCGTTCAGTTCCTCAGTCTCCGAGGCTATCGAGCGCTTGGCGTGAAAGACGGCCCCGAGGCCCTCTCGATGGTGAAGCAATCACCCCCCGACCTGATTCTCCTTGATCTGTTCATGCCCGGTATGGATGGCGTCGAAGTACTTCGGCAACTCCGTCAACACGAATATCCCGGCGCGGTGATCATCATCACCGGAAGTTACGGTAAAGAGCAAGCCTGGGCTTTAGAACCCCAAGAAGTCGTCGGAAGGCCGATCGATCTAGAGCAGTTACTGATGTCTATCCAGCTTGTGCTCGTCTGTCGCGAATGCTAAAACTCTTCTGATGCAAATCGGAAGCAGGGTAGTCTCTATTTCCCATCTCTTCCTTGTCGTGCTTCTCAGCCATGGGGCGCTCGGCATTGCCTATGCAGCTGACCCGCTGCTGCCGCGAGTCACCATTCGTCATCATGAGCTGTTCGTCCAGATTGTCCCTGAGGAGCATGCTCTCGCCGCAAAGGACCGGCTGACGCTTGAGGTGCCACAGCCGAAGGCTCCGATTCGCTTCTCCCTTGCCCGCACCTTGCAGATCGACCACATTGCCCTTGTGCACAGATCGCCGGTGGCGGAGGATGCCATTTCCGATGTGTCGTTTGAACTCAAGTATGGTGCTGCACCAGAGTCGGCTCAGGAGGTGAGTATTCCATTAGAGGCGGTGGATGCTGGAGTGGTGACGCTCGATGTGTACTACCATGGCGTCATCAACGATCCGCCGCGAGACGCGCGGCATCTTCGTTTTGTGACGCCCAGCGAAACTGCCGGGCATATCGGGCCGGAAGGCGTGTATGTGAGCAGTGAGAGCCGCTGGTATCCCGATATCTCCGAGTCACTCAGTACCTATGCATTAGTAGCGGCCGTGCCAAGGGGATGGACTGTCGTCACCCAGGGGAAGGCTGGTGGATCTCAACCCTGTCCGGCCAGGCTTTGTCGAGGCGAGCAGATGGTGATGACGGAATGGGCCGTGACGCAGCCGAGCGAGGCTCTCACGCTCGTCGCCAATACCTTTGTCACATCGTCCCGCGACTGGATTGCCAAGACCGGTCAGAGGATTCAGCTGTTGGCCTATCTGTTCCCCGATGACGCACATCTGGCCGGGGAATACCTCGATGCCACAGGTCACTATCTCGACGCCTATATCCCTCTATTGGGCCCCTATCCGTTCGAAAAGTTCGCCGTGGTTGAAAATTTCTTTGCGAGCGGGCTCGGTATGCCATCGTTCACCCTGTTGGGGAGTGGCATCATCAAGCGCCATTATGTGCAACCCTATGCGCTCGGCCACGAGATCGTGCATTCGTGGATCGGCAATGGGGTCTTCAATCGCGCCGATCGCGGGAATTGGGTGGAAGGCCTGACGACATACCTGGCCAATTATTATTGGCACGAACTGATGGGGGATCGTGCGCAGGCGCGGGACCAGCGTCGTCTAATGGTACAGGGGTACAATCTTCATGTGCCGCCTGAGCGGGACTATCCAGTCTCGCACTTCACGCAGAAAGAAGATGAGCGTGACAATGCCATTGGCTATCAAAAATCCGCCATGATATTCCACCTCCTGCGCCAGGAGGTGGGAGAGGAGATCTTCTGGCGAGCCCTCATGAGCTTGATCGCAAGATATCGTGGCAGGTATGCGGAATGGCATGACCTCGAGCAGGTCTTTGCAGAAGAGAGCCGGCGGGATCTCCGATGGTTCTTCGCACAGTGGGTGGAGCAGGACGGGGCGCCGGAACTGACGTTATCGGAGGCAATCGCCCGTCGGGTGGAAGGGGAACCAGTGCAGACCTTCCAGCTGGAAGCCACGATCATTCAATCAAAGAAGCCCTTTCGCCTACCCCTGCAGTTGCTGATTCGTATGGAAGATGGCAGGGAGCATCGTCTGATGCTATCCCTTCGGTCGTTGGACGAGAGGATCTCCGTGACGTTGCCTGCTCGGCCGACTACGGTCGATCTCGATCCCGAGTTCATGACTTTTCGACGGATCCCACGGCGATCGTTGTCACCCGTACTCAATCACTATGTCACAGACCGGCGCCGGTCCGTCCTGACGGCGTTTAGGGATGAACCGGACCAGCCATCGCCGTTTCGGGACATCGTTGCACGTATCGAAGCTCAGGAACAGCAGAAGCCGATCGGTAATCGCACGGCGATAGTCTCGATCACGGAGGGCGGTCAATTGCCTCAGGAAGGTTCGGTGTTAATATTGGGCGGCCCGGAATCCCATTCTGGTATTCAATCGATCCTGGCCGATCACTGCCGCGAGCGCCTGTCTCTGAGCGACCGAGCTGTCACTGTGATGGGCACAGTGTACGAAGGGCCTGGACTAGCTCTGTTGGCTACTTGTCATCGGGTTGATCGCCCAGACAGTGTTGTGACGGTGCTGTATGCAGCTACTCCTCAGGCCGTGGCGAAGGTGGCACGGCTGCTCTTTTTTTACGGGTGGAATAGTTTTGTGTTATTCAAGGATGGAGCAGTGATGGTGCGCGGGGACTGGACACTTGCAAGCGATCGTACGGAGGTGCGTCTTGATGCGATCAGCCCAATTCGGTAAGTGCTGCATAATCGGACTCGTCTGTTTACTGGTGACTGACCAGACGGGGCGGGCGGAGGGCCCTGCATCTGAGACTCAGGCGGTTTCTGCCCATCAAGCTGAGCGGCATCTCAAGAATATCCGCCAGCTGACGGTGGGCAGGCAGAATGCCGAAGCCTATTTTTCTTTCAGCGGAAACAAATTGATTTTTCAATCCACGAACGATTGGATGAAACATACCAACGCAACTGCGCTCAAACCCGCCGATGGCGGACTGGGTTGTTATCAAATGTACGTGATGGATCTGGAAAGCGACCGCGTTCGGTTGGTCAGCACCGGCACAGGCGCCACGACCTGCGGATACTTCTTCCCGGGCGACCGACGCCTGCTTTACTCGTCGACCCATGGGTCTGGGCCCAACTGCCCGCCGAAACCGAAGAGGGACGGGGCCTACCGATGGGCCTTGGACGATTACGATATCTACTCCGTAGGTATTAATGGCCAAGAGATGCAGCGGCTGACTTCCACGCCGGGCTATGATGCTGAGGCGACTGTGTCGCCTGACGGCAAGACGATCGTCTGGACGTCTGTGAAAGACGGAGACTTGGATCTCTACACCATGAATCTCGATGGCTCAAAACCCCGCCGGCTCACAACCGCGATCGGCTATGACGGAGGGGCGTTCTTTTCTCCCGACAGCCAGCGCATCGTCTATCGGGCTTCCCATCCCACAGATCCGGTGGAGATCGACAGATACAAGGAGTTGCTCAGTCAGGGACTGGTGGAGCCTGGACAACTTGAAGTGTTCGTGATGAATGCGGATGGAAGCGGCCAGCGACCGATCACATCGAACGGCGCCTCGAACTTTTCCCCGTACTATTTCCCCGATGGCAAAAGGATCATTTTTTCGTCGAATATTGAAACCAAGGGCGAAGGAGGCCGGCCAAGTTTTCATCTCTATGCGATTGGCGAGGATGGCCAAGGCCTTGAACGGCTAACCTTCGATGGTCATTTTAACAGTTTCCCCATGTTCTCGCCGGACGGCACGAAATTAGTGTGGGTATCGGATCGATCGGCTAAGGCGCCCGGCGAGTTCAATGTCTTTCTCGCGGACTGGGTTCCTTAAAAGCAGTGATGAGTCATCGGTGATCCGTGATGAGTGATCGGTGATGGGTGATCACATAAGCCAAGACCCCGACCCAGTCTCGAATCCCTCATCCCTCACCCCGCACGGATCTGGACGGTCGGTTGGCCTTGTACCGCTGCTTTTTTCCTGTACCGCCCTCATCCTTGCATTCGTCGGGTTATTTGAGTGGGATGTGCCGTTGACCAAGTTTGTTCGTTCCCTCTATCCAACGGTCGGCGTGGAACCCAATCCCTGGCTGCTTCTGTTCAGCAACATTGGTGACCGCCTGGGCAAGGGAGAGTCCCTGGTGGTCCTGAGCCTCGGACTGCTGGCGGTTGGGTATGGGTTGAAGCAGCAGCAGTGGAAAGATGCAGGCTGGCAAAGTCTCATTGCGCACGGCCTGGCCGCATTGAGCGCCAATATTCTAAAACATGCCATCGGCCGTCCCCGTCCCAAGTTCATGCATGCAGGTAATCTTGAGTTGTCCCCCGTCAGCGGCAGCGGCTGGGATTCGTTCCCGTCCGGGCATGCAGCAGCAGCGGTGGCTGTCGCAACTGCACTGGCCGCCAAGTTCCCGCGAGCGAGATGGCCCATTCTCACCGTGGCCGTGGCCGTGGCCGCTAGCCGAGTGTTCCGCGGATCGCACTATCTGACCGATGTGGCAGGAGGAGCAGCCTTGGGCTATATCATGGGAATGGTTGCGGCCCATCCCTGGCGCGAATG
>Ga0134122_10003601_pt1 | contig 11496 bp, 5 predicted proteins | sample KB302_FD_96461 | JGI IMG/M metagenome (GOLD analysis project Ga0134122, IMG submission 96461) | Terrestrial soil microbial communities without Nitrogen fertilizer from Kellogg Biological Station, Michigan, USA - KB3-0-2 | ecosystem: Environmental > Terrestrial > Soil > Unclassified ...
AGACGCGGTGCGGAGGAGGGGAGACTGAAACAGCCAGGCTAATCTGAAGCAGTCTCCCTCTTCTCCCGGCGGGCGGGTGTGAGGCTGGGAGAAGAGGGTCGGGGTGATGAGGTCCTGCGCTAGAATCCCCTCCGGAGGCCCTCAATGACCGTCACGCTCACCCCGCCAACCACCGCTGTCACTCCTGACGTCGAGCCGCTTGTCATCGCCGGCCGCACCTTCCGCTCCCGCCTGATTCTCGGGACCGGCAAGTACCCAGACTTCCAGACCATGGCCGCCGCGCTCGAAGCTTCTGGCACGGAGATGGTGACGGTGGCGCTGCGGCGGGTGAACCTCGACGAGCGGGGCCAGGGCTCGCTGCTCGATTTCGTCGATGCCGACCGCTACCTCCTGCTGCCCAATACGGCCGGCTGCTACACCGCGGACGAGGCCATCCGCACCGCCCGCCTGGCCCGCGAGCTCGGCGGCTGGGATTGGGTGAAGCTCGAGGTCATCGGCGACCCGAAGACGCTCTTCCCCGACAACGGCGAGCTGCTCAAGGCCACGGAGCGGCTGGTGGCGGAGGGCTTCACCGTCCTTCCCTACACCAACGACGATCCGGTGGTCTGCCGCAAGCTCGCGGATCTGGGCGCCGCCGCGGTGATGCCCCTCGGCGCGCCGATCGGCTCGGGCATGGGAATCCGCAACCCGGCCAATCTGCGGATCATCCTGGAGCAGGCGAGCGTCCCGGTGATCGTGGACGCCGGAGTGGGCACGGCGAGCGACGCCGCCATCGCCATGGAGCTCGGCGCCGGCGGCGTGCTCATGAACACTGCCGTGGCCGAAGCCCAGGATCCCGTCCGTATGGCGCGGGCGATGAAGCTGGCGGTCGAGGCCGGCTGGCTCGCCGCGCACGCCGGGCGCATCCCGAAGAAGCTCTACGCCTCAGCCTCCTCGCCGATGGCGGGCCTCCTCGAGTAGCGGCGTCCCTACGTGGGCGCCGCCTGCCTTACAATCGATCCGCACGCAGGTATGTGCAGCCATAGCTCAATGGATAGAGCTGCAGACTTCGGATCTGCGGGTTGGGGGTTCGAGTCCCTCTGGCTGCGCCAATCCTTCATCGGTGTTCCCCATCACATACTTCATATTTAAAAACTCCATAAACCAGCAAGTTCCTGCTGTGGTACAATACGGTTCCTGGTTCCGAGACACAGATTTCTTGACCGGCGTTTGCAGGCCGGCCAAAGGCAAAGGGCTCCCAATGAAACGTTATTTTAGATTCAGCCAATTATTTGGTTTCGCACTGGGGAGCTTGCTCCTGACGGCTGGCGCGGCGCATGGCGTCGTGACGGGACAGTGCGTGCAGGCACGCGGCGGCAACAGCTGTACCGCTGGCGACGTTACCTTCATTCTTGTGGGCTTAGGGAACCAGACGGACGGCTGTGTGAACAACACCAGCGATACTCTGACCCTTTTTGTCGGCGGGCAGCTCCAAAACACCGCCGCCAATACGCGCTACGACGTCGGCATGTACGTCTATAACAACACCGGCACGGAAACCCAGCCGGCGGTCGGCCAGGGCTATGCCTACAACGGCTCGAGCTGTGCCCGCGAGTCGCTGAAACCGGCGGGTACCCTCAACGATCAGCGATGCACCTTCAACTCTCCTGCGGGCTCGCTGAATCTGCTGGGGGGCAGCGGCCCTTTCTACAACGCTGACAGCGACAGTTGCGCCGACCTGCTCAAGGTGCAGACCAGCAGCACGTGCGACAGCAACGCGGACTGCAAATGGGACGACTCCTTCATGGTCTTCCCCGATCCCATCACGATCAAGTGCTTCGACGGCACGAACGGTACGGCGGATGGCTTCGTCGATATCCCGACCTGCGCCACCTGGGGCAACAACGCCAACGAGATCGGCACCGGTGGAACGTGCAGCAGCGAGTCCGACGTGGAACCGGGCACGCCCTCCAAATGCAACTGCCAGAACGTCAACTCGACGGTGCCGGCTCCCAACCTGTCGCTCTCGTGCAGTTGCTCGCCGACCTCGGTCCGCACCGGCTTTACGAACGGGGCTTCGAGCGCCTGCACGGTGACCTTCACCAACAACGTCTCCTGCACTCCCAACGCCAGCACGGCCGAGCGCTTCCGCTGCGGCGCCGCGAGCTTCCTGCAGTTCGACACGGTGGCCGGCACGCCGAGCGGTTCTTACATCTTCGGCTACAACGGCAGCTCGACCGGCAACCCGCCGACGCTGTCGGTCTCGGGGAGCGACGTCTATCAGCCCGCCGCGGGCACCGTTCGCTGGACGCCCGCCGATACCGTCGCCACCGGCGGCGGCACGACTCTGGGAGTCATCGGCCACAATGAAACGGGCACGCTGAGCTTCAACTACTACGTCGACCCGTCGACGCCGAACAACACCATCATCAACTTCACCACCACGGCCTATTGGTCGAACTCCGGGACGTTGCAGGCCGATCACACATTCCCCTCACGGCTCAGCCAGTCCGCTCTCTCCACGGCCTGCAGCATCACGACCTCGACCAACGCCACCTGGGCCCGCGTCTCCTCGTTCGCGGCCAAAGAGGACGACGGCCGCGTCGTCGTCGAGTGGGAGACGGCGGCCGAGGTTGGCACTGTGGCGTTCGAGGTCGAGCGGCGCGACCCGGCCAGCGGCCAGTTCGCGCGGATCTCCGAGCAGGCGGTGCCGGCGGTCGCGCAGCTCCCGGGCGGCCGCTACCGCCTCGTGGATCCGACGGCGCCGCGCGGCCAGAACCTCAGCTATCGGCTGGTGGAAATCGACCAGCACGGCAAGCGCGAGGTCTTCGGCCCCTACCGGGTCAAGGTGGAGCGCGAGGCGCTCCCGGCGCGGAGCGCTGAGGCGGGTGACTTCAGTGCCCGCGACAAAGCCGTGTCGCCGCGCCTCCTGGAGGCGGCGGAGCGGCGGACCGTGCGGCCGGTCGCCGACGCCATGGTGGCGGGAGAGAAGGCGCAGACCGCCGCCTCTCGGGCCAAGATCTCGGTCGTCGGCAACGGCCTGGTACGGGCGAAGACGCAGGACATCGCGATCGGCCTCGGTCTGCCGGTGGCGGAAGCCGCGGGCCAGATCAAGGCCGGACGCCTGCATCTCAGTCACGCCGGCCAGGACGTCGCCTGGCAGGCAGCCGCCGACGGCGACGGGATCGTCTTCTACGGTGCGGCCATTGACAGCCCGTATACCGATGCCAACGTCTACTGGTTGGAGCGCGGCAGCGGACAGCTCGTTGCCACCGTCACCGCCCAGCCGGCCTCGGGCGCCGCCGCCAACGCTTTCCTCGACACCCGGCACATCGAGACGGACGCCATCCCCGCGGTCGCGGCGCCGCTGCCGGTGACGGACTTCTGGATCTGGAAGAGCTTCTTCCCCGGCTTCCCCGGTTTCGACCGCGGCACCTTCGCCGTCGATGTGCCCGCTCCGGCGGCCGGCCAGGCCACGCTCGCCGTCAACCTCTATGGCTTCGCCGCCGTCCAGCGCGCCAGCCTGTCGGTCAACGGCCACGCCATCGCCGAGATCTCCTGGTCAGGCTCCGGCCCCTTCTCCACACAGTTCGCGCTGCCGGCGGGCCTGCTGCGCGACGGCGCCGACAACACGATCGAGATCGTGGCGCTGGAGGCCGAGCGCGGCTTCTGGCTCGACTCGTTCGACCTCACCTATTCCCGTCTCTATCGGGCGGTCTCCGACCGCCTCGCCTTCCGGGCGGAAACGGGCCGCGCCGTCACCCTCAACGGCTTCCATGCCACCGATATCTCGGTCTATGACCTGGCGCAGCCGCTCGCTCCGCGCCGGCTGGGAGGGCTTGCCGCGCAGCCGCAGGCCGACGGCACCTGGGGGGTCTCCTTCCTCGCCCCCGACGCCGGTCCCTACGTCGCGGCCACCGGGGCCGCGCTGGGCCGCGCCAGCGTCCAGGCGAGCTCTCCCGCGGACCTGCGCAATCCCGGCCGCGGCGCCGAGTACCTGGTGATCACCCCGCCCGCGCTGCGCAGCGAGGCTCGCCGTCTCGCCGATCTGCGCGCCGCCCAGGGGCTCAGCACGATGGTCGTCGACCTCGGCGACATCGTCGACACCTTCGGCGACGGCGTCCCCGATCCTCTGGCCATCCGGCGGTTCCTCGCCTACGCCGCCGGTTCCTGGTCGACGCCGCCCCGCTACGTGGCGCTCGCCGGCAAGGGCACCTACGACTACCGGAATCTCCTGGGCCTCTCCTCCAACCTGCTGCCGCCCCTCCTGGTGACGACGGCCGATGGGATCGCGCCAGCCGACGCCGCGCTCGCCGACTTCAATGACAGCGGCGTGCCCGCCCTGGCCATCGGCCGTATTCCGGCCGTGACCGCCGAGGAGATGCGCGCCTACGTCGACAAGGTGGCGGCCTACGAGAGCGAGCCGGGCGGACCGTGGACGGGCCGCGCCCTGCTCGTCGCGGACGATGCCGACTCGGCGGGCGACTTCCAGGCCTCCAGCGAAGTCCTGGCCGGCCTGGTCGCGCCGCGGCTCGGCCTCTCCCGCCTCTACACGCCCGCCGGCAGCAGCGCCGAGCAGCTCCAGGAGAACCGCTCCCGGCTGCAGAGCGCACTGCGGGAGGGCCAGTTGCTGGTCAACTATGTCGGCCACGGCGGTCTCGACCGCTTGGAATCCGAAGGTCTGCTGCTGACCTCCGACGTGCCGCAGCTCGGCAACGCGCCGCGGCTGCCGGTGATGACTGCGCTGACCTGTCTGATCTCGCAGTTCGCCTATCCGGCGGTCAGCTCGCTCGGCGAGGAGCTGGTGCTGCAGCGCGACGGCGGCACGGCGGCCCTTTTCGGGCCGACCTGGCTGTCGTACAACGGCCTGGCGGGCGAACTCGGCCGCTACCTGCTGCCGCAGCTCGCGCAGCCGGACAGCGGCAGGCTCGGCGACCGTCTGCTGCGCGGCCTCGCCGCCTATGCCGCGGCGGGAGGCGACCGCGACATGCTGCGGCTCTATACGCTGCTGGGAGATCCGGCCCTCAAGCTGAAGCGGTAATTACCTGATCCCCCAGCCTCACTCTGAGCCCTGGGGGATGGTGGAGAACCGCCCTGGCGCCCCTCCGCTGCGGCCAGGCGGAAGGGCGCTCGCGTACATCAGTTGTCAAAGATCACCCCACCCGCCCATTCTTGCTGAACTGCGCGATACAAGCGCATATGTTGCAGACATCGCGTATAGTTGTCAAGCCCCTCTTTGCTCCTCAGGCGCTTCGCCGTGGCGGCAGGTATGTCTTCCTCCCTCGGGAATGGGTTCATCGGATCCGCGCACTCCTTTCCACGGTTGACTTTTCTGCGATCTCTCCTATAGTCAATGCCTGGGATGTGAGGGCGGCTTCAGCGGCAAGCATTGCCAGTGGGGAATGGGACATTCACCAGCTCATTCGCACAAAACTGGCTGCCCCTCGAACATTCCCCGCGCTCCGCATTGCACGTCCAGGGGCAAAGGACCGTTCCCCGCCGGCCGAACGACTCGAAGGCGGGGAAAAGACCAATGCCTGTTGCCCGCGGTCTCTTCCCCGGCCGCAAGAGGCATTGCCAGTGGGGAATGGACGAGGGAAACCTGGCAATGGCGTCGGGAGGGTGGTGAAAGGTCTTTGAAAACTGAATCCAGCGCCGCGGGCCTCGGCTCAGGCTCGCGGCGCGGCGGCCATGAGGCTGCTCGGAGCCGCTTGACGGCCGGGGAGGGGTCGTTGTCTCGCGTCTCCTTGGCCTGCGGCTCGCGCTAGCTGGAAATGGCTCCTAGCCGTTCTGGGTTAAGGAGTTACGGGACTGGGGGTTGCGGGCCGACGCTGCTTGCCCTACAATGCGTCCTCCGCACGTCGGGAACGTGCAGCCATAGCTCAACTGGATAGAGCGACAGACTACGGATCTGTAGGTTGGGGGTTCGACTCCTCCTGGCTGCACCAATCACTCCTCAAGAAATCATCGGCAGTATCGTCGTAGTCTGGCGAATTGTGGTCTTCCGCCGCGGAGGACCGGTCCCCGCCTGGAGGTCGGCCCTCCGGGCCTCTTCGAAGTTGCGGCCCCCCGAACCCGGGGTTGAAACCCCGGGCTGATCAAATCCTGCCCTTCCAGGGCGGCGCTTCACGAAGATCTCTGGACGCTCCACTACGAGCCTTGACCGCACGGCAGCGTCCAGAAGGGCCCGCGAGTCGGAGGGGAGAAGGTAATTTCGCGCGGTGTGGTCTCGCCGCGGGTCGGACTCCGGCCGTAGGAAAGGCGACGATGATTTCAAGGTGGTGGTCACCGAAGAGCTTGAGGCGACCGACGAACAGAGGGACGACGGTCTCAAGACAGTGGTCATCGAAGATGCCGACGGCGACCGCCTGTTCCGCCCCGTCGGGGCAGGATTTGACCAGCCCGGGGTTTCAACCCCGGGTGCGGCCACCACCTATGCGATAAGCCCCGGAGGGCCGGCCTGTCAGTCCCTGACCTCTCCAATATCGTCGTCGGCCTAGCGAATGGTAGTCGTCAGACGTGAGAGTCGTGATCTCACGCACCCTGAACGTCCCCGCCTGGAGGCCGGCCCTCCGGGGCTTTGGAAGTTGCGGCCGGCGTACCCGGGGGTTGAAACCCCGGGCTGATCAAATCCTGCCCTTCCAGGGCGGTATTTCACGAGGATCCTCTGGCGCTCCCGTTACGAACTCCTCCGCACGGTGGTGCTTGAGATAATCCACGAGCCGGCTGGTTGTGGCACCTTCCGGCCGTGCTTCTGCTGCTGTCGAAGCCGCTCGAACCATCTGCCCATGTCTGCCGTTGATACCTTCCTCCATGCGGTCCGGCTGAACCATCTGCGGAGCCACGGTCGATCGGGGCGCCGCTTTTCTCGAACGGAGGGACGACGGTCTCAAGGCAATGGTCATCGACGATTCCGGCGGCGACTGTCCGTACCGCCCCGGAGGGTCAGGATTTGACCAGCCCGGGGTTTCAACCCCGGGTGCGGCCACCACCAATCCGAAAAGCCCCGGAGGGCCGGCCTCAGCGTCCCGATCTCCTACCTCCTTCAATCGAAAAGGTACTTGGGATCGAACTCGATCCCATGCTTCCTCAGGAGCTCCGGGAGCTCCTCCTCGAAGCTGGCCCGGCGATGGTGGGCTTCCTGGTTTGCGATATACGACCTCACAGCCGCTTCCCGCGAGGGGCTGACCGAGAAGGCGGCGTATCCTTCCTGCCACGCGAAGTCTGGGATCGGATTCGGCTTCTCATGAATCCACTTCGACGAGACCGCCTTGAGCGCGCGTACGGTGTCCGACAGGCTGAGGTCCGCTTTGAGGCGGATCAGGGCGTGGATGTGGTCCGGCATGCCTCCGAGGGCCAACAGCGAAGCACGTTTGTGCCGGACGATGCCGGCCATGTAGGGGTAGAGGTCGGCGGTCAATGCCGCATCGATGTACGGAACGCGCTGGCGGGTGCTGAAGACGAAGTGGACCAGGACCTTGACGAGCGAGGCCATGCGATGGTTCTCCCTCAGGAACGGATCGGGGGGATTCCCTCCGTTTCCCTATAAAAACGGAAAAACGGCGTGGTATCGCTCAACTTTTTTCGGGAGGGGCCTGATCGGGCGTAATTCTTGGCCTGGAGGTCGGCCCTCCGGGGCTTTCGAAGTTGTCGCCGCCGTACCCGGGGTTGAAACCCCGGGCTGGTCAAATCCTGCCCTTCCAGGGCGGCGTGTCACGACGGTCTCCGGCCGCTCCTCCGCCAGTTTTGCCCGCACGGCAGCTATCCTGATGATCGGGGAAAGGTTGGTACGCTACTCGCACGGGAGGCCGGAATGATCGTCGTCACCGGAGCCACAGGCAAAATCGGCAGTGAACTGGTGCGGCTCCTTGCCGAGCGCAGAGAAACAGTGCGGGCGGTGTCGCGGCAGATCAGGCCGGGCGAGGCGCTGCCGGGCGTCGAGCGGGTGGCTGCGGACCTTGCGCAGCGGGAGGGCCTCCGCCCGGTCTTCGACGGCGCCGACCGGCTCTTTCTCCTCACCGCCAATAGCGACGACATGGTGCGGCTGCAGAAGAACGCGCTGGAGGCGGCGCGGCAGGCCGGCGTCAAGCATGTGGTCAAGCTGTCGGCGCTGGGCGCCTCCGATCACTCGCAGTCGGTGATCGGTCTCTGGCACTACAACGTCGAGTGGCTTCTGCGGCAGAGCGGCCTCGCCTGGACGATCTTGCGGCCGCATCACTTCATGGACAACCTGCTGGATCAGAGCGAGAGCATCGCACGCGAGGGAGCCGTCCACTCGGCCGCCGGCGAAGGCCGGATCCCCTTCATCGATACCCGCGACATCGCGGCTTCGGCTGCGGTGGCACTCACCGCATCCGGCCACGAAGGGAAGACGTACGTCCTCACGGGGCCGGAGGCCCTGTCGTACCGCCAGGCGACCGAGATCCTCTCCAAGGTGCTCGGCCGTCCGCTCGCCTATGTGGCCGACACGGAAGACGAGACCTGGGCTCGGCAACGACAGGCGGGCGAGCCGCCGTGGCGGATCGCCGCCCTGCTGGCTCTCGCTTCCTACCAGCGCGCCGGCGGCGCTACCGAGCAGGTCACCGACACCGTGGAACAGCTCACCGGCCGGCGACCGTACACCCTTGAGCAATTCGCGCGCGCCCACGCCGCGGCCTTCCGCCGCTGACCGCGGCCGCTGTTGCGGCGGTGGCGAGCTCGTCGCCTTGCGAGTCGGCGGACTTGTGCTCGCTACCCCCCGTGGTGTGAAATCGAAGCTCGACAGCACCGGAAGGAGGTTCCCCCATGAGACAGCTCATCACTTTGACCGTTACCTGCTGGCTGGCGCTCCTGCCGGCGGCCGCCCAGGAGACCCACGAGCACCACCACGCCGAGGCGGAGGAGCTGGGCCGCGTCCACTTCGCGGTGACCTGCAGGCCCGAGGTCCAACCGGCCTTCGACCGCTCTGTGGCCCTCCTCCACTCCTTCGGCTATGAGCTGGCGCGCGGCGCGTTCGCCGAGGTAGCGGAGAAGGATCCGGCCTGCGGCATGGCTCGCTGGGGCGTGGCCATGACCTATTACCATCCGATCTGGGCGCCGCCGACGCCCGCGGAGTTCGCCGCCGGGCGGACCGCCGCCGAAGAGGCGGCCAAGCTGGGGGCCCGCAGCGAGCGCGAGCAAGGCTATATCGCCGCCATCGGCGCCTTCTACCGGGACTCCGACAAGCTCGACCACCGCACCCGGGCCCTGGCCTACAAGGCGGCCATGGAGAAGCTGGCCGCGGCCTTCCCCGACGACGACGAGACGGCCATCTTCTACGCCCTGTCGCTGCTCGGTTCCGCGCCGCCCACTGACGCCACGTACGCCAACCAGAAGCAGGCGGCGCAGATCCTCAACCGGCTGTTGCCACAGCATCCGGATCATCCGGGGATCCTGCACTACGTCATCCACGCCTTCGACTATCCGGCGCTCGCCAATCTGGCCCTGCCGGCGGCGCGCGCCTACTCGAAGGTCGCACCCTCGGCGCCGCACGCCCTCCACATGCCGTCGCACATCTTCACCCGGCTCGGCTTGTGGGAGGAGTCGATCGAATCGAATCTCGCGTCCGCCGCGGCGGCGAAGGCGCAGGTGGCACGCATGCATCCCGGCGCTACGTCTTTCGACGACCTCCACGCCCTCGACTATCTGGAGTACGCCTATCTGCAGCTCGGCGACGACCGCAAGGCGCGGCAGGTGGTCGACGAGGTGGCGAAAGCGTCCCGCTTCGACGAGGCGAACTTCGCCGCCGGCTATGCGCTGGTGGCCGTGCCGGCGCGCTACGCGCTGGAGCGGCGGGACTGGCGCGCCGCCTCGGCGCTGGCGGCGCCGCGAGCGGAGCTACCCTGGGAGCGCTTCGCCTACGCCAAGGGGATCACCTCATTCGCCAGCGTTCTGGGCGCTGCCCGCCTCGGCGATCTCGACCGCGCGCGGCGGGGCCTGGCCGACTTGGAGGCGCTCCACGCCGCGCTGCTCGAGGAGCCTCCGGCGGGCCCCTACGACTGGGCCGGAAACGTGGAGTCGATGCGTCTCGCCGCCGCCGGCTGGTTGGCGTTCGCCGAGGGCCGCAAGGAGGAAGCGGTGAAGCAGCTCACGGCCGCGGCGGACAAGGAGGACGCGGTCGGCAAGCATCCGGTCTCTCCGGGAGCGGTGCTGCCGGCCCGCGAGCAGCTCGGCGATCTGCTGCTCGAGCTGGGCAAGCCGCGGGAGGCCCTCGCGGCGTACGAGACCTCTCTCGCCGCGGCGCCGAAACGGTTCAACGGTCTGGCCGGCGCGGCTCGTGCCGCCGAGCTGGCCGGCGAACCGGCCCGCGCCCGCGGCTTCTCCGAGGAGCTGCTCGCCCTCTGCGGTCCCGCGTGCGAGCGTCCCGAGGCGCGGCGGGCAAAAGCCCTGGTCGGCGGACGCTGATCGCAGGAAGGCAGTTGCAGGTTGAGCGCTGTCGCAGCGATCGTAATTCGATCAGAACCGCGGCGGTTGAACCGCAGGTTCGCACAGTTTTTTGTCCCGCTTTTTCATTGATGCGACACCATTCTTTCGGGCAATCTTGCGGAACAGGAGACCCGATGGCCCTGAATGATTCGGAAATACTGATTGACCAACATAGCGAGCGACATGAGGGCGTCTGGTCCGATGCCGAAACAGACGAGCCCGCAGGGCCGGATTGGCGTGTGAAGCGAGAGCCTGCAAGCCGCGCGGCGATGCGTGTATGCGACGGCATTCTCGATGCCGTCGGCGGCACGCCGCTGGTCCGCCTGCGGCGCTATATTCCGGAGAATCGCTTTCAACTGTTTGCCAAGCTGGAGTCGCTGAATCCGGCAGGCAGCATCAAGGACCGGCCGGCGCTGAACATTCTCGAGCACGCGATGCGCTCGGGCGCCGTCGGTCTCGGCACGGTGGTGATCGAATCGAGCTCCGGCAACATGGGGATCGGCCTGGCGCAGGCTTGCCGCTTTTATGGGTTGCGTTTTATCTGCGTGGTCGATCCCAAGACCACGGAGGCCAACCTGCGGGTGCTGCGCGCGTACGGCGCGGAAATCGATCTGGTCGCCGAGCCGGACCGCGAGAGCGGGGAGTTTCTCCAGGCCCGGCTCAAGCGGGTCCAGGAGCTGGCGAGCAGCCTCGACAGCGCCTTCTGGCCGAACCAGTACGAAAACTCGCAAAACTCGGACGCGCACTATCACAATACGATGCATGAAGTGTCGGTGGCGCTGGATGGAAAGATCGACTTTCTATTCGTGCCGACGAGCACCTGCGGCACGTTGCGCGGCTGTTGCGAATATGTGCGGGACCATGGAATGGCGACGCAAGTGATCGCCGTCGACGCGTTCGGCAGCTTGATCTTCAGCACCGTTCAGGCGAAGCGGATCGTTCCCGGCCTGGGAGCTGGGCTGCGGCCGCCGCTGTGCGATCTGTCGCTGCTGGACGATTACGTTCACGTCAACGATCTCGACTGCGTGGTCGGCTGCCGGCGGCTGATGGAGCGCGAGGCGATCCTCGCCGGGG
>Ga0134122_10003603_pt1 | contig 11492 bp, 7 predicted proteins | sample KB302_FD_96461 | JGI IMG/M metagenome (GOLD analysis project Ga0134122, IMG submission 96461) | Terrestrial soil microbial communities without Nitrogen fertilizer from Kellogg Biological Station, Michigan, USA - KB3-0-2 | ecosystem: Environmental > Terrestrial > Soil > Unclassified ...
CGATCTTACCTTTGCTCTTGGCCTTTTGCATTTTGCGCCCGTAGCTCAGCCGGATAGAGCACCTGCCTTCTAAGCAGGGGGTCGCAGGTTCGAGTCCTGCCGGGCGTACCTTATTGTCAGTATTTCCCGCCCCACCTTGAGATCCCCGTTCGCTTCATCTGCCTGCCTTCGAAGACATTGCTATCGAAAAGTGAGGCATCTCTCTCAACGCAGAATGAATCCGTCGCGCAGCGGATCATCCGGAGCGATCAGGAATTCGTGACGACCGATGATCCACGCGCTGCCTTCGACCTCCGGAACGACCGCGGAGTAATCACCGAAGCTCGTTTCGCGAACGACTCGCCCTGTAAAGCGTGTTCCGATCAAGCTCTCAATCACGAAAGGCTCGCCAAGTGCGAGTCTGTCTTTCGCATGCTCGAGCGCGACTCGGCCGCTCACACCGGTCCCGGTCGGTGAGCGATCGACTTCACCTTCCGCGAAGATGCATACGTTGCGGCTGTGTGCGCCTTCAGCAAGAGGAGGTCCGTCGATGATTGTCCCATAGAGAAATTCGAGATCCTCTTCGAATGGATGCTTGATGTCGCGCGATGCCATTACCGAGCGCTTCACGGCCATGCCGACTTCGATCAACCTGCGGAATTCGTCGGGGATGACCTGCACACCAAGCTCACTTGACTTGCAGTAGGCATAGAACGCACCGCCGAACGCGACGTCATAACGGACGTCACCAATGCCGGGAACATAGACCGTTTGATCAAGCTTGTATGCGAATGACGGGACGTTCTCAAAGCACACGCTGCGGCAACGTTGTCCGTCGAAGGCGGCTCTCGCAGTCACGCGGCCCGCTGGTGTGTCGAGCTTAATACGCTCGCGGGGTTCGAGCATTCCTGTTTCAAGCAAGACGGTCACGAGCGCGATCACTCCGTGGCCGCACATCGTGCTGTAACCTTCGTTGTGCATGAACAGCACACCAAGATCGCCATCCGCCGTGACCGGGTCAGTGAGAATCGCGCCGTACATATCGGCGTGGCCGCGAGGCTCGAACATCAGTGCTCGGCGGATGTGATCGAGGTTCTCTCGAGCATAGCGGCGCTTCGCGAGAATGGTGTCGCCAGGGATCGGCGGCATGCCTCCAGTGATCACGCGGAGCGGTTCACCGGCGGCGTGCGCGTCGATGGTGGTGATGCGAGTCCAGTCGGTCGGAGGAGTCCAGGGCATGTTGAATGAAGTAAATAAACCGCCGAGGACGCGGGGGACGCGGAGGAAAACCTCAGCATCCTCTGCGTCCTTGGCGGTTATTTATTTTTCGCTGGGGTGCGGGCCGTAAAACTTCCAGCTCGAAACGAATTCGCGCGTTATCCTCTGTTTCGTCAGGCTCGCGCGCACCATCTCAATCGGAATGCGATTCTCTTTCAACACCGCATCGTGAAATGCTCGATTGGTCATCTTGCCCGAATCAACCAACTCACGACGAAGCCCGCGAAGCTGGAGACCGCCGAGCAAATACGCGCATTGATAAAGAGGCCCGTATCCTCCCCCAAACGACCGGCGCACTTCCGCTGTTGCGTTGTCGAGTTCGTGGCCGACTTTTTTGACCAGCAGATCGATGCATTCCTGCGGCGTCATCTTCTCGAGATGAAAGCTGAGCGAGAAGATGATTCGCGCCGAGCGGTGCATTCGCCAGAAAAGCATGCCGATTCGATTCTCGGGCGACTTGGCGAAGTTCATATCCCACAGCACCATCTCCCAGTAGAGCGCGCCTCCTTCGGTCCAGAAAGGTGTGCCGAAAGGTTGGCGATAAGTCCGATAGCGATTCGCCATGAATCCCTGCAAATGATGTCCCGGAATCAACTCGTGAAACACGGTCGCGCGAGAGAAGTGGATGTTGTTGCCGCGCATGCTCATCATCTTTGCTTCGTGGCCCATCGTGTTGGTCGGATATGAAACCTGGATCATCTCTCCGCCGAGGAAAAACGGGCTGACGAGTTGGCGTTCAGGCGTCATCATTTCCATCCGCCACGTATCGCGAGCGAGCTGCGGGATCGTAACCAGATCGTGATCGTCCATGAACTTGATCGCTTCGAGCGCGAGTTCGCGAATCAAGTCGGGCTGCTTGCCGGGCTCGACGTACAAAGTCTTCACGTATTCGAGCGCCTTCATCCAGTCATCGCCGTAGCGCAACTCACGCGACGCCTTCTTCATTTCGTTCTCACACCAGTCGTATTCTTTGTTGGCGATTGCGATCAGCTCTTCGGGCGTGTAGGGAATCATCTCGTAAGCGAGTTCGCTCATCAGCGCTTCGCGGCCTATTGGGTCGCCGATAATTTCGGTTGTATCGCCGGGCTTCAATCCGAGAACGCTTCCGCGCAAGAACGCGGCATACTTGTCGAGAGCCTGGTCGACAGACTTGTAAGGCTCACCGACCCACCAGGTGAACATTGGATCGTAGCCGTTGTAGAAGCCGAACCAGTTTCTGAGCGTCGCACGCAGAGAGGTGATCGCCGCTACGCCGCGGTTCGCGACAGTCTTTTTGACTTTGATCGCGTCGGCTTTGGCGTCAGGCTTGAGTCCGGCTTCGACTGCTTTGCTGGTCGCGTCGATCTGTTTGCTCAACTTCGTGAGCAACGCGGCGGTTTTCGGAGAATCGATGGCTTCCATTCGCCGCCGCGAGTCTTCGAGGTCGGTGATCGTTGAGGCGAAAGGCGTGAGTGCGCCCACTTCAGCGTAGGCCTTTTCCTGAATATCGAGTTGGCGCAATTCGTGATCGAGATGATTCTTGAACAGGACGTAATCGATCTTTCCGTCTTGCGACATCGCATCGAAGTTGAGCTTCGCCAGTGACGCGAGCCATTCGGCGTAGAACTGCTTCATTCGAGCGCGCCGTGCGGGCGAGGCTTCGACAGAGAAGAAACGAGCGAGGCTGCCGCGATCAGCGGTGTAGCGTTCGATGACGCTTCGCATCTCACTTAAAGGAACATCGTCGTTGGCGAGGTCGGAGTCTGGTCGAACATCGCTCTTGTGCAGAGCGTTGATTGTCGCCTGTGCGCCGACAGAGCCGACGAACCCGGACATCAGGGTCAATGCGAATATCGCAAGTGAGAGATATGTCCCGATGTGGACGCTACGCTTCATCTAATCTGACCTCGAGCCAAAGTGAACGGCACAAGCGTTCAGAGTACCGACTTTAGTCGGGCTGCCTAACAAAACCGAGACTTTAAAGAACTCATACACTGCCCGACTAAAGTCGGTACTCTGAACGCCTGATGCTCTAGGCAGGCCGTTCCTTGGAAACGGACATAGTCTCGGGATTCCACGCGTAAGCCTGATTCTCGAACAAGCTGCGATTCGTCAGCAGAGCCGCACCCGCCGCGCGGAAGCCAAACACCGCGTCTTCGACTACCGGCTTGCGCGATCGCATCCCTTCGAAGAACGCCCTGAAGTGATCGACCGAGTCGCTGTAGCCCGACGGCGGAGCGTAAGTGTCCTGACTCGACTCGGCCACGTCTTTGTTCTCGGGATACTTCTCGCGGTAGTCCTTCAAAAACGCTTCCTGTGTCGCCTTCGTGAAGGTGTCGATCGTGTATCCCGGCTCTTTTGCGCGTTGCTTCCTGGCGACCGTCACGACACCCGAGATGGTCATCACGCCTTCGCTTCCGATGAAACGAAAGCCGGAGCTCTCGTTGGCGCCCGCCGCGAAATTGACTCTCAGAGCCAGATTGAAGGCAGGGTGACCGGCGGTCTTGGGATAATCGCAAAGAGCAAGCATGACATCGGGCACATCGCGGCCATCATTCCAGTAGCGCAATCCGCCTGTTGCCATCACTCGCGTTGGACCAATTGTCCCCACGACAAAGTGCAAACCCGAAAACAGGTGAACGAACAGATCACCCGCGACCCCCGTCCCGTAGTCGCGATAGTTTCGCCACCGGAAGAAGCGCTTCGGATCAAACGGCCGCTTCGGCGCGTCACCAAGATATCGATCCCAATCCACGGTCTCAGGCGAAGCATCCGGCGGAATCGAATACTGCCACGCACCGATCGCGCTTGAACGATCCCACCATGCTTCGATCATGTTGAGTTCGCCGATCGCTCCGGATGCGAGAAGGTCTTTGGCTTTTTTGTAGACGACCGATGAGACTCGCTGGCTGCCGACCTGAAAGATGCGACCCGTTTTGTGGGCCGTTTCGATGACGTGCTTGCCCTGCTCGAGCTGCTGAACCATCGGCTTCTCGCAATAGACGTCCTTGGCGGCGTTCATCGCGTCGTTCGAGATTCGCATATGCCAATGATCGGGCGTGGCGATAATCACCGCGTCGACGTCCGAGCGCGCGAGCACTTCGCGATAATCGCGCGTGGTGAAAAGCTGATTGCCCCAAATTTCTTTCGCGCGAGCGAGTCGTCCGTCATAAAGGTCGGCAGCCGCGACCAATTCCACCCCGGGAATCTTGAGCGCCTCTCGAGTGTCGCCCATTCCCTGACCGCCCGCCCCGATCAGGCCCAGCCGAATCTTGTCAGCCGGCGAAATGCGCGTGGGTATCGAAGACTCTTCCGCCGCGAGAATTGTTGTTGAAGTCGCGGCGGCAAGCGTCGTGGCCGTGGTCAGCTTGATGAAGTCTCGTCTTGAAGTTTTTCCGGATCGGTTCATCTCGACTCCTCCCGTGTAAGTGAGCGTTGCCGTGAAATTGGAAACTGGAAGCGTGGTTGCCCGGTTCTTGAAAGCCTACTATTATCAGCGTGCTCGTGTGCTTTGCAATGCGAAATCGAGCGTACTGATCTTAATCCGGAGGAATCATCCGATGATGAAGAAAAGCACGATGGCTTTTCTATGCACGGCAATGCTACTGACTGGAGCGAGCGGGTCATCTCGAACCGCAAACGGCGACGACAAAATCATAGGTCGATGGGATATGACTGTTACCGACGCCGGCGGCGAGGCTTATCCATCTTGGTTCGAAGTCACACGCGACGGCGGGCAACTCAAAGGACGTTTCGTCGGGCGCACCGGAAGTCAACGGCCCATCAAGTCCGTCGAGTACTCGGGCGGCCGTCTCAAATTCATGCTTCCGCCGCAGTATGAGCGGCGCAAGACTGACCTCGAATTCGAAGCGGCGCTGAAGGGCAATCATCTGGAAGGAACGATGACCAGCCCCGAGGGAAAGCCTTTGAGGTGGACTGCCGTTCGCGCGCCGAAGCTCGATCGCAAGTCCGCGCGATGGGGCAAGCCGATAACGCTGTTCGACGGCCGCGATCTGTCAGCGTGGAAGGTTCGCGATCAAAGCAAAGCCGCAACGTGGCGAGTCGTTGACGGTGTGATGCAGAACTCACCGCGCGGCACCGACATCATCACCAACCAACAGTTCAAGGACTTCAAGCTGCACGTTGAATACAAGATGGTCGAGAAAAGCAACAGCGGCGTGTATCTGCGCGGGCGTTACGAAGTTCAGATTCAGGATGACTTCGGCAAAGAACCTGAGAGCCATCGAAACGGCGGCATCTACGGTTTCGTCACTCCCACCAGCAATCCGGTGAAAAAACCCGGCGAGTGGCAGAGCCTGGACATCACGCTGATAGGCCGTCTGGTCACAGTCGTGCTGAATGAAACGACGATCATCGATAAGATCGAGATTCCCGGCATTACCGGAGGCGCTCTGGACAGCAACGAACGCGAGCCGGGCCCGATCATGCTGCAAGGCGATCACGAGCAAATCTATTATCGCAACATTGTCATAACCCCGGCGAAGTAAGTTATGCACGACCGTCTCAGGCTTGTTTCGAGAGGATTGCTGGCTGCGTTTGTCGTCGCGCAGTCACTCATCTCTTCTCCCATTGAGCCCGCCGCGGCATTCCACGCTACCGGCCAGGACCCCCACCGAATCAATCGGCCCACAAGCGAGCCTTACACCGGTGATCTTTCAATCTTCGAAGACTCAGGGCGCGCCGAGAAATTACAGATCAATCGCGTGATGGACATCCTTCGAATCAAGCAAGGATCGAACGTCGCCGACATCGGCGCTGGTTCAGGTTGGTTCACGACTCGTGCGGCGCGGCGCGTTGGAACAGCCGGCAAAGTCTTCGCGGTGGAAATCAATCCTGAATTCCTCAAATACATCCGAGATCGCGCCGTCGATGAAAAGCTTACGAACATTCAAACGGTTCTTGGAAAGGAAGACGATCCTCTCTTGCCGCGTGGCAGTCTCGACGCGGTGTTGATACTCAAGACCTATCACGAGATCGCGCAGCCGATATTGGTCCTCGCTCATCTGCGCGAAGCAATGAAACCGGATGCGTTGATGGGAATCATCGATCGCAATGGGAACGGGAAGGATCATGGAATCAACCGAAAGGTTGTAATCAAAGAAGCCGCGGAAGCCGGCTTTGCTCTGGTCGAACAGTACGACTTCGTCAAACCCGACGGCATGGATTATTTCCTGGTGTTTCACGCCGCCGCCGCCACTACGTCCCACTGAAGCAGGGCCGCTCCATTACATGTAACTGGGCTAAGCTACTCGGCGTACTGGGATTTGCTGGGTAATGAGCCTCTGTCTGGAACGAATCCAGCCGCGAGCGCATCCTATGCGCACCCTATTAAAAGAAGGTATTATTGATTCTCACGATGTCATTCATACACATTGCTACAAGAGCCTGCCTGCTTTTCCGCAACCGAAGGTTTGTACTTTTGGGATTGGTAGTTTCAGCAATCTCGCTTTCATCAGCCGGATGCAAGAGCGGGTATCCCGTGTCCGCAAGGAATACGGGTGGCGAATCGAGAGAGGCGAGGCCGGTGAAGATCGCGCAAGCCTCCGAGATATCGATGGAGCAAACTGTGAGCGTGACCGGGACGCTTGCCGCTTTCGATCAGGCTACGGTCAGCGCAAAAGTGCCGGGGCGCATGAAATCAATCGCGGTCGATTTGGGAAGCGTGATGAAGCAAGGACAGGTGATCGCTCAGATCGAGCAGCAGGATTATCAACTGCGTCTTCAACAAGCCGAAGCGGGGCTGGCGCAGGCGCGCGCTCGAGTGGGCCTTCCGCCGGACGGGAAAGACGACCGCATCGATCCCGAAGCCACCGGAACAGTTCGGCAAGCAAAAGCCTTGCTCGAGGACGCAAGACTAAAACTCGAACGCGCTCAGTCTCTGGTTCAACGCGGAGTAATAGCGAAGGCCCAGCTCGATGGCGCCGATGCCGAACACAAAGTCGCACTCAGCCGGTATCAGGATGCGATCGAGGAGATTCGCAATCGGCAGGCGCTCGTAGTTCAGCGGCGTTCCGAACTCGAGATCGCGAGGCAGCAGCTTGCTGATTCGACGATCTACGCGCCCTTCGACGGCGTGGTGCAAGAGAAGCGCGCAAGCATCGGCGAGTATCTCTCCGCGGCCTCGCCCATAGTCAACGTCGTTCGAATGGACCCGCTTCGATTACGTGCCGAAGTGCCCGAGCGTGAAGCGAGAAGCGTCAAGGCAGGACAAGAGGTGCGCGTAACTCTCGAAGGCGACCCCAATGTCTACACCGGGAAGATCGCTCGCATAAGCCCGACGATTACGGCTCAGAATCGGGTGTTGATTGTCGAAGCCGAAGTGCGAAACAACGGGCAGTTGCGTCCTGGCTCATTCGCTCGCGCGGAGATTGTTTCGGCCGGCGGCAGCTCGGCGCTCGCGGTACCGTCGAACGCAGTCGTAAGTTTCGCGGGAATCGACAAGGTGATTTTGGTGCAGGACGGCAAAGCGGTCGAGAAGCCCGTGACACTGGGGCGAAGGACGGTAGATTGGACGGAAGTTTTGTCGGGCGTCAAAGCCGGAGATGCGGTCGTGATAAATCCCGGCAATCTTCAATCGGGTCAACCGGTGGTTATAACGGAATGATGAGTGATGAATGATGAATGATGAACAATTCATCATTCATCGATCATCATTCATCATTAATTCTTATGCAGAAGCTCGCAGAAATTTGTATCAAGCGGCCGGTGTTTGCGTCGATGCTGGTGCTGGCGCTGGTGGTTGTCGGCGCCGCCAGTTACTTTCGCCTCGGCGTGGATCGATTTCCGTCGTTCGATCTCCCTACCGTAACCGTGCGCACAAGTCTTCCGGGCGGCTCACCCGAGGAGGTCGAGAGCGAGGTTTCGCAAAAGATTGAAGAAGTCGTGAACACGGTCGAGGGCATTCAGGAATTGCGCTCGGTGTCGATGCAGGGCCAGTCGTTCGTGATGGCCACCTTCAATCTCGAGCGAGACATCGACGTGGCTGCGCAGGATGTTCGCGACCGCGTGGCCACGGTTGTACGAAATCTCCCTCGCGACGTTGACCCGCCCGTTGTCGGCAAGTTCAACAGCGACTACTCACCCATTATGACCGTGGCCCTATCCGCTGATCGGCCTGTGCGTGAATTGACTGAGATCGCGGACAAACTGGTCAAGCCGCTACTGGAGCGATCCAGCGGCGTCGGGGAGATAAACATTCAAGGCGGGCTCGGGCGCGCGATAAACGTGTGGGTCGATGCGGACAGGCTGGCCGCGTACCAACTTCCGATCACAAGCATTCGCAACGCGATCGTCCGCCAGAATGCCGACGTGCCGGGAGGCAATGTTACTCAAGGCGCGCGCGAACAGACGCTTCGCACGATGGGTCGCGTCGTCGACCCGAAAATCTTCAACGAGCTGGTTGTCGCTTCGGTCAACGGGGCGCCAATTCGCATTCGCGATATTGGGTACGCCGAAGACGGTACAAGAGAGCAGCGCTCGGTCGCACGCTTGAACGGCGTTCCAACGGTGACGCTCGAAGTCCGCCGCCAGACCGGAGCGAATACCGTGGAGGTGATTGAAGCGGCCAAGGCGAATCTCGCGCGAATCGCGACCCAGCTTCCGAACGATGTGAAGATGGAAATCATTCGCGATCAGTCGCGCTACATTTACGCGGCGCTTCACGAGATTACGCTTCACCTGATACTCGGCAGCATTCTGGCATCACTCGTCGTGCTCGCCTTCATGCGAAGCTGGCGCTCGACATTGATCGCGGCCATCGCTATTCCCGCTTCGGTAATCGCAACGTTTGGCGTGATGCGCGCGCTCAACTTTACGTTGAACAGCGTCACGATGCTGGCGCTGGTGTTGATGGTCGGCGTGGTTATTGACGACGCGATAGTTGTGCTCGAGAACATCTTTCGATTCGTCGAAGAAAAGAAGATGCGGCCGTTCGAAGCGGCCCGGGCGGCAACCGCCGAAATTGGGCTAGCCGTCATGGCGACGACTTTCAGTCTGGTCGTGATCTTCGTCCCGGTATCTTTCATGTCCAGCGTGTCGGGCCGGTTCCTTTATCAGTTTGGAATCACAGGGGCGGTTGCGATCCTGGTGAGCCTGCTTGTGTCGTTCACCCTGACTCCGATGATGAGCGCGCGATTGCTGAAGAAGGGAGACTCGCACGAGGACACGGCGAACTCGAGACGGGGCTTCTACAGGTTTATTGACGGGTCGTATACGTGGATGCTCAAGCTTGCGACGAGGCATCGCGTCATCGTCGCGGTGATCGGGTTGCTGGTGATCTTTGCCTCGGTGCCTCTCTATAAAGTCGTCAAGCAGGATTACATACCCACCGATGTCGATGAATCAGAATTCGATGTCGGAGTGAATGCCCGCGAAGGCACGAGCCTGGCCGCAATGGACGAAGTCATGCGCGCGGTCGAAACCGACCTTCGCAACACGCCCGGCGTTCGAGTGGTTCTCGCGAATGCAGGCGGCGGAGGAGGATTCGGTGGAGGCGTGAACGGTGGCGGCGCTTATATTCGGATAGCACCAATCGAGGAACGCACATTCTCGCTTGCGCGGCTGTGGGGCGGGATCATTCACGCCAGGCCGCTTGATGCCTTCAGGAATAACTATTCGCAGCGCGATGTGATGCAGGAGATTCGCGCGCGGCTTCGCAAGTATCGCGACTTGCGCACTTCGGTTCGCAATTCATCGTCGGTCAACATAGGCGGCGGGCGATTTGAAATTGAATTCGTGTTGCGCGGACCGGATCTCGATTCGCTCGCGCAGTACGCTGACGAGCTTCGTCAAAAAGCGCCGCAGCTTGGCATAATCGACGCCGACACTTCGCTGAAGCTGGACAAGCCCGAGCTGCGCGTTGAAATAGATCGCACACGCGCCGCGGATCTGGGCGTCGCTACCGAGGACGTCGCAAGCGCCCTGCGATTGATGGTCGGCGGCGATCAGCGTGTTTCACGTTTTCACGACGAATCTGTCAACGACGATTATGACGTTCAGCTTCGGCTGACCCAGGGCCAGAGAAATGATCCGGCGACGATCTCGCGGCTGTACGTCCCTCGCCAGAACGGAATGCTCGCGCGTCTCGACAATCTGGTGAACATAACTCCGGCCAACACAGCGTCGCGAATTGACAGGCTCGATCGGCAGCGGCAGGTGAGTCTCTATGGTTCAGTGGCGCCCGGCTATGCGCTGGCCGATCGGTTGGAGGCGCTTCGCAAAGAAGTCACCAACATGCAACTGCCCTCCGGATACACGATGGCAGTGACCGGCCGCGCGAAAGAACTTGAACGCACTTTCAGCGAATTCATCTGGGCGTTCCTGTTGTCCGTGATCTTCATGTACATGATCCTGGCGTCGCAATTCGAAAGCGTAGTTCACCCGCTCACGATTCTGCTTTCGCTGCCGCTTTCCATTCCATTCGCGCTGTTGTCGCTTTGGATGACCGGCAACACGCTCAACCTGTATTCGGCGCTTGGTATGCTTGTGCTGTTTGGCGTAGTGAAGAAGAACGCAATTCTTCAGATCGATCACATGAACGGCTTGCGCAGAAGTGGAATGGATCGCGCGTCCGCGATCATTCAAGCGAATCGCGACCGGCTGCGTCCAATTTTGATGACGACGCTTGCGCTTGTGGCCGGCATGATGCCGCTTGCGCTGGGCACGGGTCCGGGTTCGGATGAACGCCGCGCGATCGCGGTGGTAGTCATTGGCGGACAGACGCTTTCGTTGCTGTTGACGTTGATAGTCACACCCATCGCGTATTCGTTGTTCGATGACCTGGGAGCGACCGCGGCCTGGCGAGCTTTTGGCAGCCGAGTGTACGCGCTAACTCATCCGTTCAGACGAAAGCTGCGGCCTTCCACACAACGTGATCCCATTTCCTCGGAGATCGATAAGATTGGCGTTGAGATTCGCGCCTCGGCTAAGGCGGATGATGAGATGAAGGTCGGCGTGGGCGATTAAGATTCGACCGGATAGCCAAGCTCGACCCAGCGCTTCCAACCGCCGTCCATCGAGATCACTTTCTCATATCCCATCTTCTGAAGCGCATCGGCTGCAAGCGCGGAGCGGTAACCACCTCCGCAGTAGAGCACAATCTCTGATTGATGATCCGGTATCGTTTTTTCAATATCGCGTTCGATGATTCCCTTGCCCAGATGAATCGCGCCCTTCGCCCGGCCTTTCTCCCACTCGTTGTCCTCGCGAACATCAATCAGGTGAAACCGGTCGCCCGC
>Ga0134122_10003605_pt1 | contig 11491 bp, 10 predicted proteins | sample KB302_FD_96461 | JGI IMG/M metagenome (GOLD analysis project Ga0134122, IMG submission 96461) | Terrestrial soil microbial communities without Nitrogen fertilizer from Kellogg Biological Station, Michigan, USA - KB3-0-2 | ecosystem: Environmental > Terrestrial > Soil > Unclassified ...
AGCGACCGATAGCTCTCGCGATCGCGGAAAGTCGCCGCCGAGAAAGCCGGTTCGGCCGGTGACGGCTCTGGACTCTCGTCGAGGTCAATGTCTAATACAAATTCGTCATCCAAAGCAGAACGTCCTTGTCTTAAGTCACCCAGGTCGAGAAGCACTTCGCCTGCACCTTCATATCCTTGAGAATTCATTTGCGACTCCGCTGCAGGTCGGCTCGCCTCTGCCTGCGCCTGCGACGCTGCGGCCGCTTCTACTATGTGCGTGAGTTCCGGCGGCAACGGCTGCGTGTCGGCGGTCGTGATTTCCAGTTCAGCCGTGGTGAGTTTTTCGACTGGCGGTTCCTCGGCATGCGGCAGTTCAGCAGTCGGTATCTGCTCCTCCGGTGGGCGGTTGCTTGAGAGCAATCCGACCTTTTCTATCAAGCGGCGAATTGATTGAAAGGGTTTGGTCAAAGTGTCGTTCGCGCCAACTCTGCGCGCCTCCTCTTCGTCGAATGGCTCGAAGGAGCCCACTAAAAGCATGACAGGAATATGCTTGAACTTGTCGTTTTGTTTAATGTGCTCGCAAACTTCGTAGCCGTTCATCTCGGGCATGAAGACATCCGCGAGAACTACATCGGGTGAGAACTTCGCCAGGGCCTCAATCGCTTCACGTCCGTTGTTGACACACAGCACGTTGACGCCTTCGTCAGCAAAAGTAAGATCGACAACTTTCTGAATCGTGATTGAATCGTCGGCGAGTAGGAGTTTTCGTCCAGCTAACAAAGCTTGGGTACCTTAGCTGAATTGAGCGCCACTGGCGGGCTAGAACTAACAGTCGGCGCGGCCGGGGTTTGCTGCTTGTCTAATAACGAGGGCCTTCCAGAGCAAAGCCACTCTTTGAAACTACCATCGGCGCGATGGCGCGTCAAGACTTTAATCAAAACTGCCAGGATTTAGGCGGTGGGTGGTCAAATCCCGAAGTCCAGGCCTCACCTTAGTTAGGAGTAATTTTCTCAATCTCCCTTTCAATCGCAGGGAACAGCCGTTGGCGGATTCTGGAGACCAGTGACTCAGCTTGTTTGACATCGTCTTCGAGTCGGGCGCGGCTTTGGGTGTTTAGATTCAGCAGGCTTTCAAGCCCCCTCTTTTCAATTTCCAGGGAACGACGTCGAGCGTCTCGTATTTCAGACGTGCGCGTTGTTCCAACCCCGCTCAGAGCCCGCTCAACGTTTTCGGGACGAACCTCTTCATCCATTTGCGCCAGCCGGCTTTTGTAAGCAGTTTCTTTTTCGATCGACTCGATAAGCTGTTTCCGCAAAATCCCGGCGCGCTCTTCGGCGCGGGCCAATAGTTCTAACCAGGGCGCCATGCGATTCTGTTTGTCGTTCGAACCGCCTGGCTTTAAATCGAGCGCGGGAAGTTTTTCACTGATCTCGCGTAAGCGCAGGTTCAAAGTCTGCAGCGACTTTCGTAGGAGATCGATTTCATTTACTACACCCTCGATTGAGTTGGCATTCGGCGGACGACCCACCGACAGTTCCTCGCCCTGAGAAGTCGCACCTGGCTGACGACGTTCGACGCTTTGAGCAAATGATTGTGCGCTGAACAGTATTAAGACACAAATCACGAGCGGAAGAAATATTGAGCGGACGCTCATTTGCAGACTCCTTCTATTGAAAGCTCCTTCACGGTCGTAATCACGCTCCACGGTTAACGAAGTTCGTTTTTTTCGAGTGGCCAGAGCGATCTATTTCTTTATCGCAAAAGCCTGAATGCCATCCGTGATCGCAATTTTACGTTTTGTTAATTCCGCGATTCGGTGAGGAGTATATCGTCGGGCGTGCCGGGTTTGCGGTCCGGGCCAGTGGAGCGCAGTGTGAAATGGTCGCGTTCACCGAGATACTTGTAAGGCTGGTTCCACGGATCGACTCGGATTACTCGACCCAGATAGCGCGGGCTCAGGAAGTCGATCGCCACGGACTGTTTGTCGGAAACAACATAGAAGCCACGGTCTCGGCGAAACTTCTCCAGAGCTCCGGCGATCAATTCTAGTTCTGAATGCGCCAGTTTCTGTTTGTGTTGATTCAGTGCGGCGAGGAATGGTTCGAGTTTGACCCAGTCGCGATTTCCAGTCCGCAACTCCGTGACGTGCCAACCACTCTTCTCGCTGGTTAGCCGTGCGTCCACCCGCAACCAGGCCACAACGGTTGCCGAAGGCTGTGACGCCATGGGGATTGGCATCGGGTTCACTTCCTGGATTCGGATTGCGTCTGAGGGAATTTCTACGCCCAACAAATGACCAAGCAAGCAACGCGCGCGCTTTACGCTGGGATCAACTAGTAACTTGCCTCTGACACGCGGATCGGTTGCATTGCAATCGCCTGCAAGCACCTGCGTGCCAAGTCCGGCCGCGATGAGATCGATGCTCTCCCAGCGATCCGGCCCGGTCCTAATCTCGGCGACGCGCCACCTTCCCTCTTTGTCCGTTTCAAACTTGAAGACCGTCTTGATGTCGGCTGATACGTCGGCAGCCGAGGCGCTGCCTCCAGAAACCGATTTCACCCGCACTTCACTGCTCTTGAGTTCAAACCCGGCGATTCGCGTTATCGCTTTGCGTGCCTGGCTCGCAGACAAATCCGCGCGGGCATCAATGCAGGCTAAGACAATCACCCAGCACGCGAGCATTGGGAAAAGTAAGGTCGTCCTGATTCCAGCGATCATAAACGCGTTCTCGATTCAACTTCCCTGCCTGCCGACCAACATTTGCAACATTGTATGTAGTTGCGCCGTGGTGAATGGTTTGGGCAAGAAAACGACCGCGCCGGCTGAGAAACTGTCTGATGAGAGTTTCGGATCCTGTTCGGCAGTCATCATCATTACCGGGATGTTCAATAGTCGCTTTTCGGTCTTCATGTAACGCACTAGCTCGGGCCCGGAGATGTGCGGCATGACGACATCGAAGATTGCGGCGGTGAAGGTTGCCGAGCCCTGCAGAATTTTGTAGGCCTCTCTGCCGTCGCGGGCCGTTGTGACACCGTAATTCTCTTTTTCAAGAATGGCTGAAACTAAACGTAGGATCGCCGGATCGTCGTCAGCGACCAGTACTTGCCGTTTTTCTTTCGTATCCGCAGGCATTGGTTTCGTTCCTTAGTTACTAGACTTCCATTGCACAGCCGCTTTCGCCGGCGCGACTTGATAACTCCGCGGCAAGCTTGATGGCCGCAGACATGCTTGAATGCTCCGCGACCCCCTTACCGGCGATGTCGAATGCTGTACCATGATCGACAGACGTCCGTATGAAGGGCAAGCCCAGAGTAACATTTACGGCTTCGCCAAACGAAAGACACTTCACGGGAATCATCGCCTGGTCATGATAACAAGCGATTACGGCATCAAACTCTCCGCGGGAAGCACGTAGGAATACCGTGTCTGCTGAGTATGGGCCGGCAACGTTAATGTCGTCTATATCGCGGCAAGCCTCGATGGCTGGGGCAATTTCTGAAGTTTCTTCCATCCCAAACAGTCCACCTTCAGCGCCGTGTGGATTCAAAGCTGCCATCGCCAACCGTGGCCGCTCAATACCCCAACGTTTCAGTTCACGATTCGTCAGGTTGATGGTCCTGACGATGCGATCCCTTTCTACCAATCTGATCGCCTCTGCCAGCGGGACGTGCGTTGAGATTAAGACTATGCGCAGATTGGCAGCTACGAAAGCCATCGCATACTCTTCGCTGCCGGTGAGGTGGGCCAAAAACTCCGTGTGCCCAGGGAAACTATAGCCACCAAGGAAGAGCGATCGCTTGTTGATTGGCGCCGTGGCGATCGCGTCTACACTTCCCGCCGCGCACAGTTCGACCGCGGCTTCGATGTAACCACCCGCCGCTTTTCCGGCCGCACCAGATTCAACCCCTGACTCAATAACACCGTTAATGTTATCCAGATGAAAGATGATTGGTTCTGAGAGTTGCTCGGGGATTGGTTCGCCTGAGCGAACAATGTCATAGCCGGACTGCAGATCGAGAGTGCGTGCGGTGTGCGCGAGCAACTGGGCGTCGCCAATGATGATGGGGATGCAGACGCGTTGAATCTCTTCTTCCGCTACAGCCTTTAAAACTACTTCCGGACCAATCCCGGCCGGATCGCCCATCGTGATAGCGATTCGCGGCAAGGATCGACGCTGATGGGGACCTGAATGAGATGAGTTTTCATCAAACTGCCTCATTGGTTGAGACCAGGCCGACAACTACTGGGATATGAAGGGAGTCAGGAAACCGAGTAGGCGCCGATGTGCCTTATTCCGTAGCTTCGGCAACACGATCTTCGGCCTTAAACATGTACTTGACGTTTCTCTTGAGAAGCAGGAGGTTGGGCGCTGACTTCCGGTTGACCTTCAGGGCGCCGCGATCATACCACTCGATTGTTCCCTCAATCTCCTCGCCGTCAAGCAATACAATCACCATTGGCGTGTGCGCATCAATCTGTTTCTTGTAGTAAAAAAGTTCTGCGTTGGTCTCCATCGGCGGGGGCGTGCGCTTGCGCACCTGTACCGCGCTTTGCTGAGCTCGCGCGTTTTCTCGGCCGGAGTCTCTGCCGCCATCTCTGTCACCGCCGCCGGGGCCACGATGGGAACCATTGTTGGAGCGCTCTCTCTCTCTGGGTTGAGGCACTATACGTTCTTTGCCCTTCACCTCCGCGAGCGTGGTCCTGATCAGTTTACGGTTACTCACTTGTCACTACCTCCAATGAATTAAAACGGATTCAAAATCAAATCGCGCGACACACATTTGGCGGGGACGTGATAGCGCGGATCACAGTAACTCGCAGGCTGCGGCCATTCGATTGGGACGAAAATTGAACCGTATTGGAAAACCCTGCAAGGAATGACGCTCATGCTACACAAGCGGGAGTCAAAAAGCAAAGGCGAAACTGTAATGTCTGGAAGCGCACATTACCTTCAAATCAAAAGGAAGGCCCAACAAACTGGCCTTCCTTTCTAATGGCTGGGTTTCGGCCGCTTAGTCGGCTTTCTTGCGAATGAACGTAGGCACGTCCAGGTCGTCTGGCCTTGCCTGCATCATCGGTCGCGGCAAGTCGTCGGACGGACGCTGCACAAAGCGCGGCGCGCTCATCGGCAGGCTCGAAACCGCCGCAGCCGAAGCAACTGTTACCGCTTCCTGGCCAAACCCGGTGGCGATCACGGTGATCTTCATTTCGTCCCTTAGGTTCTCGTCGATTACGGCCCCGAAGATTATGTTGGCATCTTCATCGGCTGCCTCGCGAATGATGGTCGACGCCACGTTCACTTCATAGAGAGTCAGGTCAGGCCCGCCAGTGATGTTGATGAGAACGCCCTTTGCGCCCTGGATCGTAGCTTCCTCAAGCAACGGCGACGAGATTGCCTGTTGGGTTGCTTCGATCGCTCGATTCTCCCCACGCGCACGACCAGCCCCCATTAGAGCCATACCCATTCCCTGCATGATTGATTTAACGTCGGCAAAGTCGAGATTGATCAAGCCGGGGACAGTGATCAGATCGCTAATGCCTTGAACGGCCTGACGAAGAACATCGTCGGCCACGCCAAACGAATCAGCCAGAGATGAATCTTTCTGTACAGTATGCAGCAAGCGCTCGTTGGGAATTGTGATTACTGTATCGACGCACTCACGCAATTCGCGCAAGCCTTGTTCGGCTTGCTGCATCCGGCGACGTCCTTCGAAATGGAACGGTTTTGTCACCACCGCAACAGTCAACGCGTCCAGTTCGGTCGCCAGCGATGCGATGATCGGCGCTCCGCCGGTGCCCGTGCCGCCGCCAAGCCCAGTCGTAACAAAAACCATGTCCGCGCCTTCAAGTACTTCGATGATCTTGTCAGTGTCTTCAAGGGCGGCTTCGCGTCCGACGTTAGGATTTGCTCCCGCACCCAGTCCCTTCGTGAGCCTGCTGCCGAGTTGTATTTTGATTGGCGCCTTGGATCGCTTCAACGCCTGAAGGTCGGTGTTGGCAACGAGGAATTCAATGCCCTCGATGCCGGCCTCGATCATGCGGTTGACAGCATTGCCGCCGCCACCGCCGATGCCGATCACTTTAATGCGCGCACCAAGTGGGTGCGGATCGTCATCAATGAAAATATTAATGCCTCTGTCTAGACGCGCGTCCTCTGCCATAGTTGTTTCCTCTCTTCCGAAGCGAGAAGGCTTCCAGGGCCCTTTTCTCCTATGTTGGGTTGCTCGCGCCATTGGCATCGATATGTTGCGGACTATATCTTGTGCGACCGGGGCGAAAGCATACAACAACTTGTCAAAAAATACTACTGAAACGATTACGAAATCTTGAAACAAAATGAGTCAGTCGGCCCGTCGAGCCGCGCCGGCTCATTGCGATCCTTAGCTCGCTGGCCTGAGCTCTACTTGCAACCAGTGCCAACCCGGCCGCTGCGGTCCAGGCCGGACTTTGCACATCCTCAATCAATCCACCAAACCGATCCCTCTCGGGATAACCAATGCGAACCGGTGCATCGAAGACCTGCTCCGCGATTTCAGTCATGCCGCTTAGCAATGCTCCGCCGCCGGTGAGTACTACGCCGCTCGAGAGTTGTCTTTCCCAACCAGCGTCCTTGATTTCGTCCGCGACGTGCATCAAGACTTCTTCCGCCCGCGGCTGCAAAATGTCGCAAAGGATCTGCCGAGAAAGTTGACGGGGGGCGCGACCACCGACGGAAGGAACATCCACTAACTCGCCTCGTTCCATTTCGCTCAGCGACGTGCTGGACGCGCACCCAACCGAGCGCTTGATCTTTTCGGCGTCTGGAATCGGCGTTCGCAACCCGAAGGCAATATCGTTGGTGAAGTGCGAGCCGCCAAGTGGAAATACCGCTGTATGCTGTACTGCGCCCCGTTGGTAAATAACCAATCCAGTCGTTTCGGCGCCCACATCTACAAGGGCCGCGCCGAATTCCTTATCGTCTTCGGTCAACGAAGCTTCGGCCGCCGCAAGTTGCTCCAGCACCATGTCGGCGACTATTAATCCTGCCCGATTTACGGCGTTTATCGCATTTTGGCGAGCGGTGACCGGACTAGTGACGATGTGGACTTTGACGGCGAGCCGGGCCCCAATCATGCCAACCGGGTCGTTAATTCCGTCCTGGTCGTCAACGATAAATTCCTGCGGTAAGCGGTCTACTATTTCACGTCCAGCCGGAAGTTGAATCGCACAGGCAGAGTCGATAGCTCGGCGCACGTCCTCCGTAGTGATTTCTCGATCGCGACCTGACACGGCTACGATCGCCTGACCGTTAAAGCCGAGTATGTGAGAGCCCGCCAAATTGATCGTCACTTCTTCAGCCTCAATCCCGCTCATTCGCTCAGCTTCTTCAACTGCTCTTTTGATTGCATCGACTGCGGCATCGGGATTTACGATCACTCCCTTTCGCAATCCACGCGCTTCAGCCTCGCCGATGCCGACGATATTCAACAATCCACTTTCGCCTGGGCCACAAGCGATACACGTCACCCTGCTGGTCCCTATGTCGAGACCGATTGTGTGCTGTGTACGCTTGGCCATTTAGAAGTGCTCCTTACTTGAACAGATTTGTGCGATCATCATCTCTGGCGATCCGGCTTCTTCGGCTTGTCTCTGTTTTCCCTTGCCGACGCCCTGGCGATGCGATCCCGGGCAGTTTTGATCTCGGCATTCCTGATAGCCGCGCCATTAGCGTTTGCGCGCGAGGTCGCAACAACCGTCTGCCGATCAGGCGTCATCTCACTGGACGAGTCGACAGTAGGATTTGAAACCTGATTAGCCTCAGTCGCGTGGGCGCCGGACGTCATACCAACAATTGCCCGCTTATTCCCCTGGCTCAGATCGATATAACTAATAAGTGACCCCCGCGCCGACTGCTTTTGCCCGTCAAGCACTTCCAGTCCATCCTTTAGTCGCTTGCCTTGATCCTGAGAACCCAGGCGAATCTCGATGTGCGAGTCGTCACCGGCCAACTGCGCTCGAATATCCCGAATGTCGATCAGATTCAATTCACTAACACGTTCGGACAAGCCGGCGGCGTCCCAGACTCGCTGCAACTCCATAAACTTTTCCACGCGCTCGCGGTTCTCCGTGCGCGTTCCTTCCGTATCTTCCTCATTCAGGCCACGCAGGAAGAACGGCGGTATCTGATCCGTTGGCAACATCTCGCCGAGCAGCACCGCATCCTCATCGACCCAGCGAAAGCGCCCGGAGGATGTGCGCACCACGGCGCGAGGAACACGCTCAGTGATGCGAACGCGGATCCCATCGGGCAATACGCGCGACACAATCGCAGTTTTTATCCATGGCAAATTTTCCAGTCTGGCATTCATTCCTTTCAGATCAGCTTTCCAAACGCCGGTCTTTTCGACTTCTTTGCGAACGAGCGTCTGAACCTCATCAGTTGAGACTCTCGAAGTGCCCTGCACTTCGACTTTCCGAATCTGGAAGAAACTGGCGGACGCCGCGGCACGATAGCCTGCAAAAATGATGACACCAACAACTATGGCCAAAACGATCTTCAGGAATGCAGGGACATAACCGAGCACCGCCCGCAGGCGCGCCACGAATGCTTCGCCGGGACTTTCACGTCGCGCTGGCCGTTGCGTCGCAGTACTCGAGCGGCGGTGATTGCCCAAGCCGCTCCGGTTTCCGACTTTTTGTCCGATGACTTGCTCTCTCACTTCGGTTCCTTTCGATCTGGTGCCTCGTGAACGTCGTTCACATCGTCGGCCGCTGGCTTGTTTTTGGGCTTGTTCGCCCGCCAGAGTTCGACCTCATACTCAAGCTCAATTCCATGTTCGTTCTTGACGCGCTCACGAATCTCCTCGGCCAGGGCCAGCGCGTCTTCGGCTCGCGCGCCTTCACCCTCCGTAACAATGAAATTCGCATGGACCGGAGAAATAACCGCGCTTCCTCTTCGCGAACCCTTCATCCCCAGATCATCAATCATCTTGCCGGTGCCTACCGCACCCGTCGGTGGGTTCTTGAAGAAACAGCCGGCAGAACGCGACCCGTGTGGTTGCGTCGCCATTCGTCGCGACTTGGCGTCTTCCATGCGCGCGCGAATTTTCTCCGGGTCGTCGGGTGTCAGCCGTAAGGTTGCGCCAAGCAGCAGCTCGCCTTCCCTAAATGAAGTGTGACGATAGTTCCATTGAACGCTCGTGCCGGGAACATCAACCACCAATCCATCGCGAGCGACGCGCACCGTCTCCGTGACAGTACCGATCTCATGGCCATAGGCACCGGCATTCATCCAAAGCGCACCGCCGACTGTGCCTGGAATTCCGCCCAAGCCTTCGATTCCCGAAAGCCCTTGACGCGCAACATCGATACAAAGCCGCGGCAGCGAATAACCAGCCGGGACGGAGACGCGCTCGCCGTCAAACTCAAGTTCACCCTTCAAGTCCTTGAGACTCAAAACGACGTAATGATGATCACTGTCGTCGGCAAGGATGTTGCTTCCTGAACCCAGTGCTCGCCAGCCAATTCCTACCTGGTCCATTCCATCCACTACTGCGGCCGCCTGCGCTTCGGTGTCTGGCGATAAAACCCAATCAATCGCGCCACCAACGCGCAAACTCGTTAACTCCGCAAAGCGACGCCCGCGTTCGGCGCGCACGCCGAGTCGCGTTGCGATCTCCTCGAGAGCAACGTCGCGTTCCTGAAAGTTCTCTTCTTCAGCAGTTTCGTTCATAACTACCAGGCGCAAACCAACAGTTCGCGCATGCGGAACCTAGACCACCTTCGCTTCGCCTTTTTCGCGAAGCAAAACCAACAACTGATCGCTGACCCGACTGACCGTCCCGGCACCCAAAGTCAAAACCAAATCTCCCGGTTGCACATGATCTCGCAAGGCCCCGGGAGCATTTTCCAGCGCTCCAACATAGCGGGCGTCCTTGTGACCAAAACGCTGAATCGCGGTGGTCAGCGCTTCCGCCGTTATTCCTTCAATCGGATCCTCACTCGCTGCATAGATGTCGGTCACGAAAAGCGTATCGGCATTGTTGAAAGAACGCGCAAACTCTTCCATCAGATCGTGTGTCCGACTGTAACGATGCGGTTGAAATAACACGACGATCCGTCGTCCACCCGAACCGATTTTGGCCGCCGCCAGGGTCGCCTTAACTTCCGTCGGATGGTGACCGTAATCGTCAACAACCATCACGCCACCAGCTTCGCCTTTAAACTGAAATCGCCGGCCGGCGCCGGTGAAGCTCGCCAGGGCTTCTGCTATTTGTGTAAACGGCACATCTAACTCAAAGCCAACGGCAATCGCGGCCAGAGCGTTGTAGACGTTGTGCAATCCGGGCACACACAACGAAATATCGCCGACCACGTCCGCCCCGTGCCAGACGGTAAAAATTGATCCGAAATTCTGATCGTAACGAATCGCATGCGCCGAGATGTCGGCCTGGGCGCTAAGACCATAAGTAATGCGGCGTCGTTCCACAGCCGGAATGATGGCCTGCACATTAGGGTCGTCAAGACAAAGAACCGATGCGCCGTAAAACGGGACTTTGTTTACAAAACTCGTAAAGCAGGCGCGCACGTCATCCATGTCGTGGTAGTAATCCATGTGCTCGCGATCGATATTTGTGACGACCGCAATCGTCGGCGTCAGCATCAGAAACGATCGATCACTTTCATCAGCTTCAACGACCATCAGATCACTCGTGCCGAGATGCGCGTTTGATCCGAAAGCGCCGACAACGCCGCCCACGACAATCGTAGGGTCCATGCCGGCGTGGCCAAGAACGGTGGCTACCATTGACGTAGTCGTCGTCTTACCATGGGACCCGGCTACCGCCACCGTGTGAGGTTTTAGTCTCATTAATTCGGCCAACATCTCCGCGCGCGGAATTACCGGAATCGAACGACGATGAGCTTCCACCACTTCAGGGTTGTCTTCACGCACCGCGGTGGAGCAAACCACCACGTGAGCGTCACCAACGTTTTCAGCGCCATGACCTTCAGCAAACTCCACTCCCATCTGTTGCAGTCGTTCCGTGACGTTGGATTTCTTTGCGTCCGAGCCGGACACACGAAAGCCCAGATTGACCAGCACCTCGGCGATACCAGACATGCCGATGCCGCCAATGCCAACAAAATGGACGTGTTGAATTCGTCGAAACATATAAATCAGTAGGCAGTAGGCAGTAGGCGGCAGTAGGCAGTCAAAGCCCGCGACCGCGCGTCTCGAAATCTAGCTGAGTTGAAATACCTCATGGTGTGCCTTCTGCCTTCTGCTTTCTGCTTTCTGTTTTCTGCCTTCCCTGGTCACTGGTCACTGGTCACTAGCTTTTCCACCATATCCACCACCGCAGCCGCCGCGTCTCCACGCGCAAGTTTGCAAGCGGCTTGTTCCATGGTTGTAATTCTCTCTGGCTCGCGCACGAGTGTTGTTATCTCCTCTGCCAACCGCTCACCTGACAGGTCCTGCTGCAAAATCATCTTTCCCGCTCCCGCTGCTTCCAGCGCTTCGGCGTTCTTTC
>Ga0134122_10003606_pt1 | contig 11489 bp, 19 predicted proteins | sample KB302_FD_96461 | JGI IMG/M metagenome (GOLD analysis project Ga0134122, IMG submission 96461) | Terrestrial soil microbial communities without Nitrogen fertilizer from Kellogg Biological Station, Michigan, USA - KB3-0-2 | ecosystem: Environmental > Terrestrial > Soil > Unclassified ...
GGGCCCGCACCTCGGTGGCGAAGGTGTGCCGGAGTTGGTTCGGGTGCCACGGATCCACGCCGGCCCGGATGCATGCGCGGCGCACGACGGCCGCGTACCCATCGTCGGTGTAGACCTCGCGGGATCGCTTCTGCAGTTGCTCGGGCGCCTTCCGGCGGTTCATCTGGCTGGGCGGCACCCTCGACTTGCGCCCTGCTCGCCAGATCGCGAACCGCTCTTCGCGGGCCTTCGCAGGCGAGAAGAGGAATCGCTCGGGTTCGGCCGATTCCAGGATGGGTTCCAGGACCTCGCGGGCACGCGGCCCGATCGGGATGATCCGCGTGCGGTCGAGGTGCGACATCTTGTGGACGTCGGGCTGGTAGATCCAGACCTCGCCGCGTCGGTCGAGATCCGCCGGTCGCAGGAACCGCACCTCGCCCGGCCGCATGCCGGTGCATCGCTGGAGATCGACCATGGCCCGCACCGTCGGCCAGAGGAACGGCCGCGTGGCGTCCACCCGTTCGCCGGCGACGGGCTCGATCGGCTCGGACTCGGGCGCGTCGCTGCGGCCCTTCTGCAGGCCAGGAACGCATTCGAGGGCCTGCACCACCGCGACGGGAACAAGTTCCTGGCCGACAGCCCAGCGAAAGATCAGCCGCAGCCGGCCGATCTGCTTGTTGATGCGATTGCGGCACCAGCCGGCGTCGATCATCGAGCGGCGAACGGTCTGCAGTGCGATCGGCCCGAAGTCCGCGGCGAGCGTCAGCCCGTAGAGCCGGCGGAGGTGGCGGATCACCTGCTTGTATTCCTTCACCTCGCTGGTCGCGCTGCCGTCGGGGCGGCGGTAATGAGCCTGGGCGTGGGACCAGAACGCCTCGACGAGGTCGCTCAGTGCGATGCGACTGCCGGGGTTGGCAACCGCGACGGAAGCCGCGGCACTGGCCCGGATCTCCGCACAGATTCGGGCGTATTCGGCGATGCTGGCGGATGACTCGAACTTGCCGAGGTAGACCTGGCGGCCGTTGATCGTGCAGACCGCTTGACCGCTGCCCTTGTGATGACGATAGGCGGGAACCGACTTGCGGGAACGACCCATGGAGGTGCTCCGGAAGGGCAATCGAGTAGTACTACTCGATTGCCTGTGCCTTCCGACCGCACTCCGGGACGCCCGGAGGTATGCAGAAACCGCATCGGTCTAACGACTTGAGAAAACTCCGCGACTAGGATTCGAACCTAGGACCCGCCGGTTAACAGGCGGTCGTCGCTGGCCTCTCAAATCGCAGGAAAGCGCTTAGATTGAGGCGGTTTAGTGTCACCGGATGGGGCAGCAAGTGTACACACGTCTTGCATCCTTTCACACGTTATCGCGGTATCAGGCGGGTTAATCGAGTAGTGCCGCGTAGCCGCGAGTTAATGGCCCTGGTAGAGCGGATGATCCGGGCTGAGGGGCCGATCATCGGACGCGCCGAGGTCGGTCTGATCCGCGACGCCGATACCCTCCCAGGCCTCACGTTCGGCCGCCACGCCCGCGAGGTAGGCCTCTCGCAACGCCCACCCGTGCCATAGCGGGTGGCCAGCGCCACACCGCGAGTCGGCCTTTCTTGCCATCGATTCGACGAATCGGTGAGCTGCATCCTGCTCGTTCATTTCGGTTTCGCTCCCTTCTTTTTCCCCTTGGGCTTCGGGCCGCGTTTCGGCCGCTCGCGCTGGGCCTCTGCCTCGACTCGCTTTCGCGGAAACAGCAGCACCCCGCCGATTTCCACGGCGTTTAGCTCTTCGCGAAGTTGGCGGACCCGGCGCGGAGTGAGCCCGAGCAATTCAGCCGCATCCTGCGTGGAAATGAGATCCATGCAGGGATTCTACCCGCTCGGGAAACTATTTCCAATTATTTCCCCAAAAGGAACAAACTACGGTTGACGGTTATTTCCCCTAAGGGTAATATCTGGGGAGACGAATCGCGACACCAGAACCGGGTCCTTCTCATGCCCACTTTCACCGAACCCCTTCCCGCCACGAAAACCAATCCCGCCGCCTCGATCCGGTGGTCGCCAAGTCAGCCTGGCCGCGGGATCCTGGAGATCGTCCAGAAACGCACCACGACCCGCTACGCGGTCACCGAATACGAAACGCCCTGGCCGGGCCGGGCGGTCGCCATGACCAAGGCCGACGACTTCCGCGGCACGGACGACGCGATGGACTCCTACGACGTGTTCTGCGGCAAGGACGGCGAGCAGGTCTGCGACTGCAAGGGGTTCACCGCACACGGCCACTGCAAGCACGTCCTCGCCCTGGACGCCCTGATCGGCAACGGGTGGATCAACCAGTCGGCCCACGCCGAGCCGAGCGAGGCCGAGATCGACACCGAGCTCGAAAGCGAGTTCGTTCCGGCCGACGAGCCGATCCCCGGATTCTGGGAATGGCTGGAGGCCCTGCCCTGGGAGGAGACCGCGATGGAAGAGCCGACCGGCGAACAGGTGGCGGTCGAGGAGCCGCTGCCGACGCGGATGGTGTGGTGCATGAACTATCGCACCTGCGGCGGGATCAACGTCCCCGGCTGCGACGTGCCCGGCACCAGCGACCAGGTCTGCATGATCTGCAAGGCGATGGAACTGGCCAAGTAACTCACGAAACCCTGGAGCAGTCATGACCCGAGAAAACGCGATCGACTTGAGCAGTCGACAGGTCTCCCGAGAAGAGCGCAGGGAAGCCCTGATCGCGGACCTCCGCGAATGCGGCTACGACCGCCTGACCGCCCTCCGCTTCAGGGCCGTCGATTTGATCCGGAGCCTCAAGGACACGCACGCGAAGCAACTGGCGAACGGGATGCCGGTGACCGACGAAATGCTTCGCCGGAAATGTGCCCGACCCGAACTGGAGATCGAGTGCATCGACGAGGTGCTGGCCAAGTAACCCGCGACCCCTCCCTCCTACGGAGTTTCCCACGATGCCCCTGCACACGTACGATCCCCGAGACGACGAGATCATGGACGACGGCCCGGACCTGGCCGACCTGTACGAATCCGACGCGGCCGAGCTGCCGGCGTTGTCGCTCGAGCAATGGCTGAACGACGCCTGGTGGGAAGATCTCGACGCCGCGGCGGTGGATGGCGAGGAAGAACTCGCCGCGTGCGAACTGATCGACCCGCCGTTCTGAACCCCTTCACCTTTCGCCCAGGAGCCGGTCCGATGGAGACCCTGTTGTTGAAACTGATCACGGACGCGATCCCCGGCGTCCTGGGCAGCGTGGCGGCGGCGATCGCCAGCCGCTGGATGCGAGCCCGAAGGGTTCGCCGGCGGGATATTTGACCGTGGACGATCAGCACCCACGCCATAGGAGAACCTCATGGGCTGCGACATTCACGCTTACATCGAAGTGAAGCGGGAGCGGATCCTCGACGACATTCCGGAGCGGTTCCGCACGAGCAGCGTGGTCGGGTTGCTCCGGAGCGTGGCCGAGTCCCGTGATTTCTCGTGCCTCCCGATCGTCTCCGACGCCCTCCAGGACGCCGGGTGTGAGGTGGAATCGATCCTCGCGCCGTTCCGGGGCGGCACCTGGCGGCCGCCGGGGCAGTGGGTGCTCCACGAATGGGAGAAGGCGTATCACACGGGCGAGTTCTACGACGACGAGAAGACCGTGCCACAGAAGGATTACACGCGGCTGTTCCTGGACCCGCTCCACATCGGCCGCGACTATGACCTCTACGCGATTCTTGCCAACGTGCGCAACGGCAGGGGCTTCGGTGGCATGGATACCGGCGACGGGTTCATTCCGATCGCCGACCCTCGCGGCCTTCCGCCCGACGTGACACCCCAGGTGGCGGCCGAGTCCGATCGCTGGGAGGGCGACGGCCACAGTCATTCCTATTTCACCGTCGCCGAGATGCTCGCCTACGACTGGACGCAGTCGACTTCTCACCGTGGTTGGGTGACCGCCGCAGAGTACACCGAGTTCAAGGAAAAGGGGAAGCCGTCGAGTTGGTCTGGCGGCGTGAGCGGGAGCATTATCGAGCACCTCAGCAACGGCGAAATGGAAGAACGCATCAAGCAGCGAACCGCGGATAACTGCTACACGCGGGTCGAGTGGCGTGAGACCTACAGCGCATCGGTGGGGTCGTTTATGACCGAGACGCTCCCGGCGATGAAGACCCTCGGCCATCCCGATCTCGTGCGGTTGGTGTTCTTCTTCGACAACTGCCGGCCTGATCCAACACAAAGGCCCCGGTCGATCGACCGGGGCCTTCTCGTTTCACAGGTCACCTCGGCTCACTTCCGCAGACCAAAGATCCCTCTCCGCGAACTCGGGGCTTCACACTTTCCGCCGGGGCAGTTACTCACGGGACTCGCCACCGCGACGGGCGTGGCCACAGGCTTGGCCGCGGCGGGTGCGGTGGCCGTCGAGCAGCTTGTGCACGTCGAGGCACCACGACGAGCGGCGAACCGTTCGCGGATCGGCCCCGCGGAAACACTTGTCGCGAACAGTGCCAGGGTGACTCCGGCCAAGAGAAATTGACGCATCGAACATCCTCCATGAAAGGGCGATTCAGCAGGCGACCAGTTCGCCGTTCGTCAAGAAGCCGTGGTAGCGGTCCGCGATGAGAATCGAGGGCCTCGCTGTCACGAGAGGCGGAACTCCTTCACGGGTCCAGCCAGGACCGTTCGTTGACGGCCCATCGATTGTCCAGTCACCGCCGGGGGTGCGAACGACGAGGCTGTGGCCATCGGGGCCAGTCCAGTCGGTTCCGATCAACCAGTCCGCGAACCACATGCTTCCCGCCGGTGCGGCCTCGATGCCTCGCGGAGGCGTCCGGTGGATCGTGACTTCGCGGCCGTCCGGGGTGCGGTAGATCGGCAAGTAGAAAAGCTGCCGCGTCTCCTTGTCCCCGAACTCGTAACCACAGTGGCACCGCTCCGGCCAGCGGGGATCGTCTTCCGGCCACGTCATCGGGTCGATGCTGGTGTTGTTGCCGTCACGAATCAGATCCGTGTCGTCAATGCGCACCGCCTCGTCGTGGTAGCCCTGCGGTTCGCACAGCCTCACGTCGGCATCGACCGACCAGAAGCGGCGGAGGAACCGCGCCGCTCGATCCGTTGGTGTCAGCATGAAGCATTTGATCGCGCTCATTGCTTCTCCTTCACCACCGGCCGGACGCGACAACGAGCCGCGTGCTGTACGTGCCTGCCTCTCTCTCAGTCACGCCGGCCGGGGTGGATCACGCGGCCATCGCAAACATCTGGCCGCACCAGTCGTGAGCCGCGAAGGCGTCCGAGTTGGCGACGTCGATCATCGCGGCGAAGAAGGCGAGCAGGATCTTGACGATCGCGAGGATCTGGTCCTGGTGCTGAATTAACCAGTCGAGGAAGTCCGTGAGCTTCCCGCCCGTCGGGAGTGCCTTCACGGGGATCGCGCCGCTGGCCACAACCGCGGCGTGGAGGGCCTCGTCGGAAATGTCGTCGATCTTCTCGCGAGCCGCGGCCCGGCTGATGCCTTCCTTCTTGGCCAGTTGGCCGATCGCCTTCGTGCGGGCCGCGGCGTACAGAACCTTGTGGCCGGCCGGGATCCCGTCATCGGCTTTCGCGGCCACTGGTGCGTCGGACTTCGCCGGCGGAGCAACGGCGACAGCGTCGTGAGGCTTGGGCGGTGCGCCGGCCACCGCGATCGCACCGATCACGAGGGCCAGCAGGAGGGCGACCGGCCAGTTGACGGTTCGATCGAATGCCTTCAGGAAACGTCGCATTGAATCACCTCGGGAAGAAAGAATGGGCGATGTTCGGGATCACCGCGGGCCCACGATCACCAGGGGACCCCAGAACGGGCCGCCGCTGATGAGGTTCACCACGGCCACGAGGAAGGCCAGGAGCACGATCAGCAGCACGATCTTGCGGATCGGCGGATCGGCCTCGGCCTGGTCCAGGAGGTATTTCACGACGTAGAACGCCACCACCGCGAGCACGACGAGGATCAGGAAGTTCACCAGCAACGTGAGCATGAGAGACTTTCATCGGGCGAAGTTCAGGTGATCGGATCGATCGCCGGCGGCTGCATCGGATTCACCGGCAGCGGCATGTCCGCCATCGGATCGATCGAGGGCGTCGCCGGCGGCTCGAAGGTCGTCGGCTCCATGTAGAGTTCCGTGTCGTCGGGATCCTGGTCGATCGCCGGCGTCATGATTCGCGACGGGTCGGGTTGCATCGCGGACTCCGGAGCCCACTGCCCGCCAGACCGGTTTCCTGCTTACTGCATCCCTGCATGGGGCGAGCGAGCGGTCTGGGCGGACAGTGGTCGGTGCTCATCTTTCGTGACGTCACGAAAGATGATGGGGTCACGGCGTTTCGGGCAACTTCGCGGCGGCCGCTTTCTTGGCCTCCTTGGCCAGTGCGGCCCGCGCCGCCAGGAGATCGGCGGCCGAGGGCATCTGCAGCGGAACCACCTTCGCGGCGGCCGCCTTCAGGGCGAGTGCGGCCCGAGCTCGGCAGCGGAGATCGCCCTCGGGACACAGGCAGGCGTCCGGGTGGACGTGGACGGCCGGTCGGGGCGGCGGCGCGACGTCGACGGCGGGCCCCATTGCCAGGGCGAGAATCAGGGTCACCATTAACGGTCCTCCAGTGGGCGGGGTTTTCGTACAGGCTTCATTTCTTCTTCCTTCGACTTCGGCTGTTGCCTTGACCGGGCGGCCTGCGATCGCCGTACCCAATCCTCGCAGCCGAAAGCACCTTCTCCAGGGGAAGCCGATACTTGATCCGGTCGTACAGCAGTCGGGGATCGACCCCCAATTCTCTGGCCCAGTCCGCGACGCATTGCGTCTTCCCGTTGAACGTGAGCATCCGCACGCTGCGGCGATTCTGGCTCTGCTGCTTTTTCGTGGCCCACCTGCAGTTGTCCGGCTCGTAACCCTTCCTGTTGTCCTTTCGGTCGATCGTGTGGAGCAAACTCGGCCGCGGCCCCATGTCCTCCAGGAACGCCGCGAAGTTCTTCCACCGCTCGCAAACAAAGACGCCGTTGTAAACCTTCGCGTCCTTCTTCAATGGCGCCCGGCACCGCTGTCGCATCGAAATCCAACTTCTATACTCCGGCGTGACCTTCCTCCCCACCGTGGCACCATGAGATGGTCTCGCTCCGTGCGGGTGGGTCTTGTTCCGGGCCACAAGTTTTTCGGTCCTCTTGCAACCGCACGAACTCGGCCGCCGAAAGTTCTGTGTCTCGACCTCGACCTTCCTTCCGCACGAACACTGACACAGCCACATCTTGTACATGCCCCGGCCATCGGGGCGAGGGCGGCGGGGAGCAGTGCCGATGATGGTCAACTCCCCCGACTTCTGACCGACTAGAAGCTTAGACTCCATGGCGAATGCCTCTCTCGAAAGGGAGAGAGGAGCGTACCATTCAACCGGCAATAGAAAATGTCCGTTCCGTTATTCTTCACTTCCCAAGTGAGGGGTTTTCTCGAAGGGAAGCCGGTGACGCCGCTGAAGGCCCAGCTATCTCCCTGCTTGAGCATCCGGTCGACAACCTTCGCTTCGGCCCAGAACCCATCGCCGCCGGGGTTGCCCCAGCCGGTGGGCCCGCTGATCCAGTCGGTGCCCCACGAGTTGACGATGTGGCCGTACTCCCGGCCGTCGTCGGTGATGTGGTAGCCGTCGCAGGCCATGCAGTGGCCCCAGTTGCCCTGGGCCGCGGCGACGCCGTTGGCGTCTCGCCTCGAGGCGAATCCCTGGTTCGAGCAGATGGCGACGCAGTAATCCTGCGCGATGGCCGTCTTGCATTCCTCCCAGACCTTGACCTGAACGAACGACTTCACCGGGAACGTCTTCGCGATCGCTTCGAACTCCGGCGGGACGCCCTTCGATCCCCACTCCCGGCAGAGCGATTCCGAGTACGTGGACAGGTCTCGCTGCGGATACTGCTTGCGCGGCACCATGCCGTATTTCGTGGCGAACTGAGCAGCCCACGCGCCGACCGAACCGTCGCCGCGGATCCGCCCGCCGCCGATCTCGACGCGGCTGCCGCCGTACGTGGCCTCCTCGGTGAACCGGCTCCATTCCTTCTGCTGGCCTTTCCGCCTCACGATCTCGCCGGCGAGGGTGCGCTCGATCGCGGTGTTCGTCCCGAACGAGACACACGAGCCCACCTGGCCCTGGTTCTTCACGGGCGGGGGCCGTGCGAACAGGGCTTCGTAATGCTTCCAGCAATAGTGGAACTTCGGGAGTTCCTCGATCTTGCCGGCGGGGGTGTCGCTGAACACGCGCAGCGTCGGAGGGAGCTGCGCGACGACGGCCGCGACCTCGTCCGCATCCGGGACCCAGCCCTGACCGTGCGCGGGCGGCGGATCCGCCGCGGGGACGTTCACGTTGTTGGTGATGGGTGGGCTGCTGTTGTCCACCACGATCACCGGCGGCGCGGGGATCGGCTGCCCGGTGCGGAGGGCGTGGTAAGCACCGAATGCCCAGCCCACGATCGCGGCCACCGCGGCGACGTACTTCCAGTTGGTCTTGAGCCAGGTCATGCGCGATCACTCCGCAGAATGAGAATCAACCACACCAGCAGCACGGCCGCGATCACGACGTCGTCTCGTGAACCGTGACCCGGCGGATCGCCCAGGTCGGGTGGTTCGCTTTCGTGGCCAGGTACAACTCGATCGCGGTGGCCTCATCGGGCGACGCGCCGACGATATGCCACGCGCCCTGCCGCCATTGCTCGACCAGGTGGATCATGGCGCCACCCCGCCGAGGGCCTTGGCGTAACGGGCGAACGCCGCCGAGGCCTGGGCGCGGACCTCGTCGGTGAGAGCGGCGGCCGGATCCGTCGGCAACACGGCGACCAGGTCGGTCGAGATCGCCTTCCGAAGTCCACCCAGTCGCCGGGCGCCGGTGGCGGGATCGTCCGGGAGCAAGGCGGCCGCGGCCGCAGCGACGGCGGTGAAGAGTTGCTCGGCGGTCGCGAAGTCGGATTTCTTGGCGAAATCGGACGCCTCGAGGTAGAGCGCGATCAGTTGCTTGAGATCCTGGGCCTTGGTCGCGCCCGTCTCCAGCTTGTACGCCGCCTGCAGTTTCGCCACGAGTTCATCGACCGGAGCGGGCGGATCCGGCGGTCCGGGCTTGGGCGGCGGCGGCACATCGCCGACCAGCACCACGCACCGGACGAGCTTCCCCTCGGCGACGGCGACCACGCGGTACGCACCGGGCCGGACGGCACTGAAGACGGCGACCGTGGACCCCGGCGGGACGTCGAGGGTGGCCCCGGCCCGATCGACCAGTTCCCATTCCGCCGCGGCCTTCTCACCCACGCTCAGCCAGGCCCGGCCGTCGGCATCGGCTTTGACTTCGGTCCACTTCGGAGAGACGGGCCGCGGAACGACTTGAACCGGATCGTCCGCGGCCGTGGTGACGAGAGTGAACAGAAGAGCGAACGCGACGTGACGCATCGAGCGGCTCCGGGACGTGGGCGAACGGCGAACCTGGGATGCCCGGCCGATGGCACGGTCACCAGGGATTGCCCGACGCCGGCGGCGGCGTCCAGGAGTCGGTGGACGCGATCGACGTGGACCAGGGGGCACCGGAGGCTGCGGGTGGGGTCCAGTCGCCGGTGGGAGCGGATGGGGGTGGCGGAGGCGGCGAGGAGTGCACGCCGGTCGAGACGAGCGTCAGCGGGTCGAGCGTAACGTCGAGCGTCCCAGTGATCGGAGTGAGCGTCTGCCCCGTGCCGGTGGCGACCAGGGTTACCGGATCCAGCACGATCGCGGCAGCCCCCGCCAGGGCCAGGGTGCCCGTCGATGCAAGAGTGAGCGAACCCAACGTGACCGATGCCGCACCCGCGATCGCGATCGTACCAGTGCCGGCGAGCGTGAGATCGCCCAATGTGATCCCCGCAGACCCAGCGATCGCTAGGGTGCCGGCGCCCGTGAGCGTGAGCGCAGCCAGAGTCACCGAGGCCGCTCCAGCGACCGCCAGCGATCCCGTGCTCGAAAGGCTCAGGCTCCCCAGAGTGATCGAGGCCGTCGCCTGCAGGGCGAGCGTGCCGGCTGCCGAGAGCGTTAACGCGGCGAGAGTGTTGGTGGCGGTCCCGGCGATGGCGAGGGTGGCGGTTGCCGAGCAGGTGAGAGCATCGAGGGTGATGGAGGCGGAGCCGGAGACACCGCCGCCTCCACCAGAATCATCATAAGCTGTAAACTTGTCTGAATTGCACGCCCCGCCCATAGCTACGAACAATCCAGCGTAGCCGCTGGAGTAGGTCGCGTCTGTGTGCGTGATCTTCAACACGCCGTCGATGTACACGCTGAGCGTGCTACCATCCGCTTCGATTCGTAACGTGCAGGTAGAAGACCCTGAATCGGAAGTCTGAGCCAGTTGCGTAAGTGAACCGGAGTCAATTCGGTACAGAGTCAACAGGGGGTAATTACCCCGGTACTCAACCCCGTATCCGCTGGCTGATCCCGCTTGCAAACGAACGCAAGGATTCGTTCGCGCGTCGTGTCCATCGAGAATAGAATCGCATGCTTGTTTGTCAGCAAGCGTAGTCGAATTCCTAAGAACTGTACCTACACCACCAGACACCGAGTCTAGGTAAGTGTTATAGATGTTCCACGTTCCGCTCTCAATGACCCACGCGGACCCCATGTCCGGTGTGTGCGATGTGATCGCCACACCGTACCCGTCGGTGAAGCTGTCCTCGGCCTGTTTCGTCCACGACACGGGCTATTACCTCCCGTGCGCCTCATCGAGTCTTTGCAAGGTACTGCTTGATCGCGGCCAGTACAGACGACACGCTTGCGTCCGTCTGTAGCTTGCCGTTCACGCTTTGGAACTCATTCCACCACGCATGAGCAACAGCGAGTTGAGCGGCGGTCGGCGTCCCTGATTCACCATCCGCATAGCCGAGAAACTTCATGCGCTTCACAAGGTAGGCGTAGTGAGCGTCTTGCGAGCCGTCGCCGTCGATCATCTGTGTGATCATCAGGATGATCTTCGGGCCGCTGTCATTTACGGCGTCCAGTGCGTTGCCGTAGTTCCGTACGAATCGCCCGGTCGGCGTCGAATCGTCGAAGAGGTCGTGTCCGACTGACATTGCTTACTCCTTCGGGGTTTCTGTCTTCTTCTCAGCCCGCTCTTCCGCCGCCTTCAACTCGGCATCCACGTGCCGCTTGAGTTCCTCCGCCGCGGCACGCAGTAGCACGATGCCCTCGTCGTCGTGGCGGAGGATGCTGTTGATCGCCGGCTTCGCGTGGTCGAGTTTCTGGCCGAGGTTCATGGGTTGCCATCCGTAAGGGAAAAGGCGGTGACCGTGAACGCCTGGGCCGCGACGAAGCTGGTGTTGTCGACGGTCATATCGCCACCGCCGCCGGTCGCGGTGACCGTGCCCTGAGCGCCGCAGGTCGTGCCGTCGCTGGCGAACAGCCGCCAGAAGTCCGCCGTGCCAGTGCCGTCAGCACTGGCGTCCGTCCATGATCCCGAGAGCGCCTTCACACCGCCGGACGCGGCCGCCATCCAGTCGCTCGGCAAGTTGAGCGTGGCGAGCA
>Ga0134122_10003607_pt1 | contig 11489 bp, 9 predicted proteins | sample KB302_FD_96461 | JGI IMG/M metagenome (GOLD analysis project Ga0134122, IMG submission 96461) | Terrestrial soil microbial communities without Nitrogen fertilizer from Kellogg Biological Station, Michigan, USA - KB3-0-2 | ecosystem: Environmental > Terrestrial > Soil > Unclassified ...
TAAGGAAATAGACATGGCCGTCGGCGCGTCAGCGGCGGCGGCCATTCTTAATTGGCCCGCCCGTCAGGCTTCAGAGGACATTGGTGCGCCCGGCACGGCTCGAACGTGCAACCCCCAGATTCGAAGTCTGGTGCTCTATCCGTTGAGCTACGGGCGCCTTCAAATGCAATAAACTAGAAATTTCTCTAGCCCTCTCTTACACAAAAAATCCCGCCTAAAGCCGAGAATCGAAATTCTTGCCGCGAGTTACCTGCCACACCGCCGTCACGAGAATTGCTAAGATAATCGCAGCCAATGGGGAGAGCGCGCGTGGCCTGATGCATAGGGCCGCTTGGGTAGGAGCGCGTGACATGGCGTTCAGTGCTGCCTTGCGGGATTGGGGAGGAGAGGCGCGCTTGCCGTTCCGGCTGCAAGCCGTACTGATCGGCCTCATCTGCTTCGCGGCTGGCGGCGTCCCCCGGCTATTGCCAGCGTTGTTCGGCCTGCTCGGGCTTGTTGCAGCATTCCACGTCTTCAAGACCGAGCCCCGACTTCCGCTCAAGCTCGCCAAGACCGCGTTTGGCGTCGCGCTCGCGATCTCCATCGCCTATCTCTTCGTCAATGCCCTGTGGGCGCCCGACCGTCCAGGGGCTCTTGTCAAGGCCGTGATCGTGCTCGGGCTTTCGGCCGGCGCCCTCTTCATCACCGCATCCTATTCGCTGCGCAGCGGTGCCGAGGCGAGCGTGTTGGGGAAGTCCGCCCTTGCCGGTTTCATCCTCGGCGCGGCGTTTCTCTTGTTCGAGATCGTGTTCCACGAGTCGGTCATGCTCTTCATCAACAACCATCTCGTGCAAGTCTTCGAGATAACGCCGAAGAAGATGAAGATCGAGCAGGGGAGGGTGACGGAGATCTCGTCTTTCGTGCTCAACCGCAATGTCACGAGCCTCGTGCTCTTGCTCATCCCTGTCCTGCTTTTGACTGTAGCGCTTCCGACCAAGACCGCCCGCCGCGTCGCCATTGCCGCGCTGGTCGTGGTGACCGCAGTCTCGACCCTTCTGTCCGAGAGCGGCACGTCGGTCATGGCCTTCTTCGTGGGCGCGCTCGTGCTTGCGCTTGCCACGCTGTCGCTTAAGGCAGCGCGCCTTGTAATCGTCGGAGCCTGGATCGTTGCCGTCGTGCTCGCCGTCCCACTTGGCGCTCTGCCTTACAAGCTCGGCTGGGAGGATTGGACGTGGCTCCCACCACAGAGCGTGGCAGCTCGGTTCTACATCTGGAAATATGTCGCCGACGAAGTCTATGAGAGGCCGCTCGCCGGTATCGGCATTCGCGGCTCGCGAGCCTTGCATCTCAGAATCCCAGCCGATGCCAGCGATCCTAGTCATGCCAGCTATGCCTTGCAGGGCCGCGAGGCTCGTCATCCGCACAACATCTATCTGCAGACTTGGCTCGAACTCGGTGCCATCGGCGCGATGCTGCTGCTATGCCTCGGTTTAGCGGGGCTTTGGACCATCGGAACCTGGCCCCCTTTGCTTCAGGGAGCCGGGTATTCGCTGTTTGCGGTCGGCAGCACTGTCGGCATTTCCGGATTCGATTTCTGGCAGACTTGGATGCTTGGTGCCGTCTTATTTGGCTGGACCACGATGATGCTCGGCTTTCGTTTTCCTGAATTGGCGTCTTTTCTCGCCGGTCGAGCGAGTTCGACAGAGAGCGCGGAGGGAAAAGCTGCTTTACGCGCCCCAATAGGTTGATAGATTAGCCTTATAGGACAACGCTCCGGTCCGCTGACCAGGGTCGCAAGGTGAGGGCGGCTCCGGAGCTCAGAGGTTTGATCACTGTGAGTGGGCCGAGCGGCGATGCCCGCACGGCTGCCAGGGCTTCGCGTGACGCCACAGCCATGCGAGGCGAGACCGGCAACTGCGCGGGAAGAACTTCCTCGCAGATCGTAGCCAGGGCGCGAGCGAACGCGCCGGCGGATGGCCTGTTGTCGGCAGCCCAGGGCAACAATGACACGGGCGCCCCGGCGTCTCTCGCGCCTTCCATCTATGGCGCTCTCGATCTCGGCACCAATAATTGCCGCCTCCTTATCGCGAAACCCTCGCGCCGCGGCTTCCTCGTCATCGACGCTTTCTCCCGCATCATCCGGCTCGGCGAGGGCGTACTGAGCTCGGGGCGGCTCTCGGAAGCCGCTATGAAGCGCACCATCGAGGCGTTGAAAGTGTGCGCCGAAAAGATGAGCCGCCGGGCGGTGACGCGCTCGCGCCTGATCGCAACCGAAGCCTGCCGCATCGCGTCCAATGGCGGCGAGTTCATCGAGCGCGTGCGCGGCGACACCGGCCTCTCCATCGAGATCGTGGGGCAGGAGACGGAGGCCAAGCTAGCCGTCTCGGGCTGCGCGTCACTGATCGACCGCAATTGCGACTGGGTGCTCGTGTTCGACATTGGCGGCGGCAGCTCCGAGCTGATCTGGCTCGACCTCGCAAGGCTCGGCCGGCCGTGGCGCCGGACGCTGCATGACCGCGTCGACGTGCAGACCTGCATCGCCGCCTGGACGTCATTGCCGATCGGCGTTGTCAATCTCGCCGAGCGTCATGGCGGACGCGAGGTCACGCCGGGAAGCTACGAGGCAATGGTGAAGGATGTGGTGGCGGGCCTCACGAGCTTCGAGACGAAGCGTCGCTTCAGTAAGAGAATCGCGGGGAAGCGAGCCCATTTCCTCGGCACCTCCGGCACAGTGACCACGATCTCAGGCATTCATCTCAAGCTGCCGGTCTATGAGCGCGCGCGTGTCGATGGCTGTTGGCTTACGGCGCGAGACGTGCGCGTCGTGTCCAACGACCTCATTGGCATGAGCTACGCCGAACGCGTGGCCCAGCCTTGCATCGGGCAGGAGCGAGCTGATCTTGTGCTCGCGGGCTGCGCCATCCTCGAGGCGTTGCTCAGAACCTGGCCCTGCCAGCGCTTGCGGGTTGCCGACCGCGGCTTGCGCGAAGGCATCCTCGCTACGCTCATGGCCGAGGACGGTCATGAGCGCCGGAGCCTTCCGCGCCATCAGGGGGACGGCCAGCTGCCGGCTCACGCTGCATCCGACCGGCGCCAGCCCTAGGCTTGCGAGGCTGGTGCTGCTTCCTCAACGACGCCAACCGGGCGCGCCCTGGCCGACAGACTCGAACCCGCCTCCTTCGGCAACATCGAGAAGACGAACAACGAGCTTGCCGCGATTACCGCAACGATCAGGAAGGCGAGGGGGAAATCGCCCGCCACCACGGTGTTGTCGATGCGGCCCATGCGTTCGACCTCGACCACGAGCGCGCCAACGGCGACTCCCGCCGACAGCGACAGCTGCTGCGCCACGCTGGCGAAGCTCGTGGCCCGGCTCATCGCCTTCACGTCAATATCGGCATAGGCGATCGAATTGATGGAAGTGAACTCGAGCGACTTGAAGAAGCCGCCGACGAGAAGCACGGCGAGAATGATCGCGTGAGGCGTGCCGAGCGTGAACAGACCCATGGCGGCGATGAACAAGCTGCTCACCACTGCGTTGACCACCAGCACGCGCTTGAAGCCGAACCGCCGCAGGATTGGGGCAGCCGTAGTTTTCATGGCAATGGCGCCAACGGCGCTGGCGAAGGTCAGCAGCCCCGACTGGAGCGCGTTCATGCCGAAGCCCAATTGCAGGAAGAGCGGCAGCAGGAACGGCGTAGCGCCAACCCCGATGCGATAGAGGAATCCGCCCACCACACTCGCAAAGAACGTGTCCACTTTGAGCAGGTCAAGATCGAGCAACGGCGCCTTGGCCTCCCGCGCATGGCGTACGTAGAGCCAGCAGCCGATGACGCCCACCGTAAGCAGCGCCGCCACCACGACAGGCGGCATCAATCCTTGACCTATGGTGGTGATGCCGAATGCCAGACCTGCGAGTCCGATGCCGGACAGGATGAAACCTTTGACGTCGAGCGGAGGCAGTCCCTCTTCGCGAATGTTGGCAACGTAGCGGGTGGCGAGAATCACGCCGAGCAGGCCCACTGGAATATTGATCCAGAAGATCCAGCGCCACGACACGAAGGTGGTGATGAAACCGCCAAGCGGCGGCCCGATCACTGGCCCAAGCAGTGCGGGCATGGTGAGCCACGCGAGCGCCGAGATCAGCTCGGACTTCGGCACGGTCCTCAGAATGACGAGGCGCCCGACCGGGACCATCATGGCCCCGCCCATGCCCTGGATGATGCGGAACAGCACGAAGTCGGGAAGGCTCTGGGCAAAGCCGCAGGCTGCCGAACCGAGCGTGAAGACAACGATCGCGGCGCGGAACACCTTTCGCGCGCCGAAGCGGTCGGCGGCCCAGCCGCTCAGCGGGATGAACACGGCGAGCGACAGGAGGTAAGAGGTGAGCGCGAGCTTGAGCGCGATCGGATCTTCGTGGAGATCGGCGGCAATGGCCGGCAGCGACGTCGCGATTACCGTCGAGTCCATCGTCTCCATAAAGAGAGCGATGGCGACGATCAGGGTGACGAAGTAGCGGGGCATGTGGCAGGTGTTAGAAGGCCGATAAGGCGCACATGGGGCGAGAGCCCCCGTAAGGTCAAGCTTTTGCAGGCATTCCGCGTCATTAACATGCGGTAAGGTCGATGAAACGGCGCTCCAAAGAAGGTTTGGGCGGCAACCGGAGGCTCGCGGTGCGGCTTCGCACCGCCAGGGGCCGGAAGCTTGCATCGACTCGCTGGCTCACCCGTCAGTTGAACGATCCCTACGTGGAAGAGGCGAAGCGCAGAGGCTATCGCTCACGCGCTGCATTCAAGCTCGCCGAGATCGACGACAAGCATCCCTTGCTTAGGACCGGAATGAGCGTAGTCGATCTCGGTGCGGCGCCCGGCGGTTGGAGCCAGATCTCCGCGCAGCGGGTGCAACTCATGGCGGGGAAGGGTAGGGTGATCGCCGTCGATGTCGTGGAGATGGAGCCGATCTCCGGCGTAACGGCACTGAAGCTCGACTTGACTGATTCTGAGTCAGCCGGCCGCATCCGCGACGCTTTGAACGGAAAGAAGGCCGACCTCGTGCTGTCAGACATGCACGCGCCGGCAACGGGTCACAAGCAGACCGATCATTTGCGCATCATGGGGCTGGTCGAGGCCGCGCTCGATCTCGCCGAAGAGATTCTCGCGCCCGGGGGCGCCTTCCTCTGTAAAGTTCTGCAAGGCGGCGCCGGCAAGGAGCTTGTGGCGAGGCTCAACCGCTCGTTTGCCAAGGTCCGCCACGTGAAACCGAAGGCTTCCAGAGCCGAGTCTGCCGAAATGTACGTGCTCGCCACCGGCTTCCGCGGCACCCAGGATTGAATCCCACTGCTCACCTGGAGTGTCTGCTCGCGCAATTCGCGCGCTGCTAGACTGTGCGCAATTTGCGCGGCCCCAATGTCGTGAGTACCCGCCATGAATCTCGAAGTGGTGAAGAACTATTACGGTAAGGTCCTGAAATCCTCGGAGGACCTGAAGACCTCGGCCTGCTGCGACGGCGGCGGCGTTCCTTCCTACCTCGAGCCCCTGCTCGCCAATGTCCATGAAGAGGTGCGCGCCAAATATTACGGCTGCGGCATCATTGTGCCGGCCGCACTCGAAGGCACCCGCGTGCTCGATCTCGGCTCAGGCTCGGGCCGCGACGTCTACATGATCGCACAGCTCGTCGGCCCGAATGGCGAGGTGGTCGGCGTGGACATGACCGACGAGCAGCTCGCCACAGCGGAAGCTCATAGCGATCGGCACATGCGACGCTTCGGCTTCGCGCGGCCGAACGTGCGCTTCCTTAAGGGCTATATCGAGAGGCTCGAAGAGCTTGGACTCGAACCCGCGAGTTTCGACGTGATCGTGTCGAACTGCGTGATCAATCTCTCGATTGACAAGTCTGCGGTGTTGCGGGGCGCCTACGATCTGCTCAAGCCGGGCGGCGAGCTCTATTTCGCCGATGTTTATTGCGACCGGCGTCTTCCCGACAGCGTGCGCGCCGATCCGGTCCTCTACGGCGAATGTCTCGGCGGCGCGCTTTACTGGAATGACTTCCTGCCGACGGCGAAACGCGCCGGCTTCCTCGACCCGCGGCTCGTGACGAGTAAACCGCTCGACATCAAGAACGAGGCGATGAAGCGGAAGATCGGACAGGCCAAGTTCTTTTCCGCGACGTATCGCCTATTCAAGCTCGATGGGCTCGAGCCGGCCTGCGAAGATTACGGGCAGGCCGTCATCTACAAAGGCAGTCTGCCCGACCAGCCGGACGCATTCGAGCTCGACGGTCACCATCTTATCGAGACGGGCAAGGTCTTCCCGGTGTGCGGCAATACCTGGCGCATGCTCGCCGATACGCGGTTCGCACCGCATTTCGATTTGATCGGAGATTTCAGCACGCACTACGGCATTTTCCCGGACTGCGGCACGGCAATCCCCTTCGCGACTAGAACATTTGCCGCGTCGAAGTCTGGGAGCTGTTGCTGAAAGGCAAAACAAGCTGCCCGGAGCGTAAACCAGCTAGTGCTGGAGTCGCCCCGGGCAACGTGAACTCATCAAGACTGCCTAATAGTACAGGCAGGCCTGATAGCGCTCCTACCAATAGGGGCTGCCGGTGATGATGGCTTGCCGCCACAGCCAGGCGCAGTTGCCGTAGCCGTTATAGGCGTAATACCCGCCATAGAAGAACGGTGCTCCGACAAAGAACCGGTTATGGAAATGGTGGTGACGATCCCAATTCCCATTCCAGTTATTGCGGGCAAAGTTTCCGTTGTGGGCAAAGTTTCGCCCGTGCCAATTTGAGCCGCCATTGAAGTCGCCTCTGGCCATGCGACCCATGTGGCCGTCGCCACCGCCGCCCATATGACCCATGTGGCCCATTCCGCCGCCGCTAACGCCGCCGTTGTGGCCACCCATTCCACCGCCGCCAAGGTTAAGCCGGCCTCCGCCACCACCGCCGCCTCCGCCACCCATGCCACCACCGCCTCCGCTCTTCACGAGTTGGAGCATGCTGGTGGAAGATTTGAGGTCAAAAGTGGGGCTGGCTTTTACCGGCAGCTGCGTCGCGGCCAATAGGGCCACACCACTTGCAAGAGCAGTAATTGTCATTGCGTACCGCATTTGAAGTTCCTTTCTTCAATCTCTTTGCCGCCCGCGCTGCAACAGTCGCAAGCGCACGCTTTATAAGAGAAATGGCGGCCTGCGGCCGTTGTTCCGACGGGCAAAATTGGTCGCCACGGGAGGCGTGGTCGGAAGCTTTGGCTTTCAACATATTTTACACCCGCGCCGCATCGCCTTTGCAAATTCACGATAAGGTGATATTGGAGGCCGCCAACCGGTGGCTGCGTATTGTGTCACGCAAAGCGTCAGAGCCGCCTGCTTTCAATGAGGTTGGCCGATGCCCGAGGGGCAATTCCAACGTAACAAGAGAGAATTTCCCGACGGAGCCGTTGCGCTTACCTTCGATGATGTCCTGATCAGGCCGGCAGCCTCCAACGTGCTGCCGAACGAGGTCGACGTCTCCTCGCGCGTGACGCGCTCGATCGAGTTGCACGTCCCGGTGCTGTCTTCGGCCATGGACACGGTCACCGAGGCGCGCCTCGCCATCGCCATGGCGCAGGCCGGCGGCATCGGCGTGATCCACCGAAATCTTTCTCCAGACGCGCAAGCGGCGGAGGTTGCGCAGGTCAAGAAGTTCGAGTCCGGCATGGTGGTCAACCCAGTGACAATTCACCCTGACGCGAGTCTCGCCGATGCGCTGAAGCTGATGTCGGACCATCAGATTTCCGGCATCCCCGTGGTCGAGCAGGTCGGCAATGGCGGCCGCCTCGGCCGGCTGGTCGGGATCCTCACCAATCGCGATGTGCGCTTTGCCACCAACCCCATGCAACGCGTCGCCGAGCTGATGACCAAGCAGAACCTGGTCACGGTCAAAGAAAGCGTCGGCATGGAGGAGGCGAAGCGCCTGCTCCACACGCACCGCATCGAGAAGTTGCTCGTCGTCGACGAAGATTATCGATGCATCGGGCTGATCACGGTGAAGGACATCGAGAAGGCACGGCTCCATCCCAACGCCTGCAAGGACGAGCAGGGGCGCTTGCGGGTTGCTGCCGCGACAAGCACCGGCGATGAGGGCCTTGCTCGCGCCGAGCGGCTGATCGATGCCGGCGCAGACCTGATCGTGGTCGACACCGCGCATGGTCACTCGGCGCTCGTGCTCGACCAGGTGCGCCGCATCAAACGCCAGTCGAATGCCGTGCAGGTGGTGGCGGGCAATGTGGCGACCGCCGACGGCACCAAGGCTCTGATCGATGCTGGTGCCGACGCGGTCAAGGTCGGAATCGGGCCGGGCTCGATCTGCACTACCCGCATCATAGCCGGCGTCGGCGTGCCGCAATTCACTGCGCTGGTCGAGGCCGTGGAGGTGGCGAAGAAGAGCGACGTGCCGGTAATTTCGGACGGCGGCATCAGATATTCTGGCGACCTTGCCAAGGCGCTCGCCGCGGGCGCCGATTGCGTGATGCTCGGCTCTCTGCTCGCCGGCACCGATGAGAGTCCGGGCGAGGTCTATCTCTACCAGGGCCGATCCTATAAGGCCTATCGCGGCATGGGCTCGATCGGCGCCATGGCCCGCGGCTCCGCCGACCGCTATTTCCAGCAGGACATCAAGGAAGCGCTGAAGCTCGTGCCCGAGGGCATCGAAGGCCAAGTTCCCTACAAGGGGCCCGTGGCGAGCGTGCTGCACCAGTTGATCGGCGGCTTGCGCGCCTCGATGGGGTACACCGGCGCAAAGACCCTCGCCGAATTCCAGGCTCGCGCCGAGTTCATCCGCATCTCGACGGCGAGCTTCCACGAGAGTCATGTCCACGACGTGACCATCACCCGGGAGTCTCCCAACTACCCGCGCGAAGGGTAACTCCGCGCGCCCGATACTTACTCAACGCCGAGCTTCCTGATCTCGTCGAAAATCCCCGGCTCGATCTTCTGCGCGAGCGAGAGATCGGCATTGCCGTCGGTGGGCTGGCCTTTGCGGCTCTTCACCACGCCGCGTCCGACGAGCGCGGACGGATCGTTCTGGTGAAGCTCGAGCGCCTTGTCGAAATCGGCGGCCGCCTTGTCGAGGTCGTTCTTCAGCACGAACACCCAGCCGCGGTCGATGTAGCCCTTGGCGCCCTCGGGCTCGATCTTGATCACCTGGTCATAATCGGCGACGGAGAGATCATACTCCTTGCGCATACGGTGGAGATCGCCGCGCCTCGAATATCCGCTCGACTGACCGGGATCGAGCGTGACCTTCTCATTTAACTCGACAAGCGCTCGGTCGAGGTCGCCTTTGTCGCGATAGACGATGCCGCGCAGCAGGAAGAAGTCGCCATGCTTGGCATCCATCTCGATCGCCTTATCGAGATCGGTGATCGCCTTGTCGTAGTCCTTTTTTGCGGCGTAGGCGGCTGCCCGCATGAAATAGCTGTTGGCTTTGGTGGCATCGATCTTTATCGCCGTGTCCATCTCGGAGACCGCACCGTCGAAATCGCCGGTGGCCGAAAGCCCCATGGCGCGGATGCTGTGGGCCTTGATCTGGCGATCATTGTCGGTCGAGCCTGACTTGATGTAGGCCTCGCAGGCGTCCAGGACCTCCTCGATCGAGCCATCGCCGGTGAAGCAGGGGTTGGTCTCCTCGGCCCGGACTTGACTCGGAGCGGCGAAGAGCAAGGCGCCGGCAAGAGATGCCGTCCCAATAAGAATGCGTGAAGCGCGAAAGCGCATGGAAAACCTCCTTGGAACCCTGGGACTTTAGCTGTTTGGCCGAAGGTTTAGAGGGGGCTACCGTCTCGCGTCAATTGAACTTCCGTCCATAATTGTCGCGGAAATCGCGGCCCATTCGGCCCAACGAGCCCGCGTCCGGAGTATAAAAGCGCCAGCGGCGCGGAGCCGCCGGTGAGCCAAGCGGAGGCGTTATGTCGATCCAGGCCATTTTGATGCCCATGTTCGCGCAGGTCGCTTTGACCTTCGTGCTCCTGTTCTGGATGACGATCCTCAGGCTCCGCGTGATCCGCAAGGGCGAGGTCAGGCCGCAGCAGGTGGCGCTGCGCGAGCCAGCCTGGCCGCCGCATGTGATTCAGGTCGGCAATGCCTTCCACAATCAGCTCGAGCTGCCGGTTCTGTTCTATGTGGTCACGCTGCTCGCCCTGGTCGGCGACGCGCTCGATGTCGTGCTCTACGTGCTTTCTTGGATGTTCGTGCTGTCACGCCTGGTGCACGCCTATATCCACGTTACCTCCAACCGGCTTGATCGCCGTACCGCTGTGTTCTTGGTTGGCGCTATCGCGCTCGCCCTGATGTGGGTAATCGTCATTGCCCGCATCGTGCTGTTCGTTTCCGACTGATGACCCCAGCGGCGCGAGTCAGCGCAGCAATTGAAGTCCTTGCCGATATCGAAGCGCACAAGCGCCCGGCGGCGGAGGCGCTCAAGGATTGGGGAACATCGCACCGCTTCGCCGGCTCCGGGGACCGCGCCGCGATCGGCAATCTCTTGTTCGATGCGCTGCGCACGCGCGCTTCCAGCGCCTATGCCATGGGCGAAAACAGCCCGCGTGCTATAGTGCTCCGCACGCTGGCCACGAGCTGGGGAATGACACCGGACCAGGTGGTTGCTCTCGCGGACGGCAGCCGTCACGCTCCCGAGCCCTTGTCGGAAGCCGAGCGCGCTGGGCTTCAAGGCCACTTGTCGTCCGACGCGCCGGCTCACGTCAGAGGCGATTACCCCGAATGGCTCGCTGGCGAGTTCGAGCGTGCCTTCGGCGCGCGCGCGGCGGAGGAGGGGGCGGCGCTGGCGAAGCGCGCTCCCGTCGATCTCAGGGCCAACACGCTGAAGGCCCCACGCGACAAGGTGCTGAAAGCGCTTCACCGCTTCGATGCCAAGCCTACGGCCCATTCGCCAATTGGCGTGCGCATCCTGCAAGGATCTGGCCCCGCGCGCAGCCCTCACGTCGAGGCAGAGCCCGGCCATGGCAAAGGCTGGTACGAGGTGCAGGATGAGGGCTCGCAGCTCGCGACGCTGCTCTCGGGCGCCAAGCCCAAGGAGCAAATCATCGACCTGTGCGCCGGTTCAGGCGGCAAGACGCTGGGGCTTGCCGCGCTCATGCGCAACACCGGCCAGCTCTATGCCTATGACGCCGACCGCCTGCGGCTACGTCCCATCTTCGAGCGGCTGAAGCGGGCAGGGGTACGCAACGCTCAGGTCCTGCCTGCGAGCGATGCCGAGGCTCTCGCCAAGTTGCAAGGGAAGATGGACCTTGTGCTGATCGATGCGCCCTGCACGGGCTCAGGAGTATGGCGGCGCCGGCCGGATGCCAAGTGGCGCCTGTCGCCGCAAATGCTCGTGGCGCGCATCGCCGAGCAGCAGGCCGTGCTCGAGGAGGGGGCGGCGCTCGTGAAGCCGGGCGGACGCCTCGCCTATATCACCTGCTCTGTGCTGCCCTCCGAGAACCAGGACCAGATCGCCGCCTTTTTTACCCGGCA
>Ga0134122_10003609_pt1 | contig 11485 bp, 11 predicted proteins | sample KB302_FD_96461 | JGI IMG/M metagenome (GOLD analysis project Ga0134122, IMG submission 96461) | Terrestrial soil microbial communities without Nitrogen fertilizer from Kellogg Biological Station, Michigan, USA - KB3-0-2 | ecosystem: Environmental > Terrestrial > Soil > Unclassified ...
CATGCGATTGCCTTCTGTTCTTAAAGATTTAAAGCCAGTAGTAGCAGCTATAGAGCCTGTGGATCACGGGGACTATTCGAAAAACGATTTCGGATCAGTCTTTTGCCATCCAAAAATCACTGAATCAACTTACCCACAGCCTGCTTATCCCCTGTGCGTGGCCTGTGGATTATTTTGTCCCCAAAACTATCCACAGGCACTCCACAGTCATCCCGTCAGGGTTCTCAACAGGTTTTGATAATCCTCGCCGACGCGCTGCTCGGCTACGCGCAATTCGCGGATGCGGGAGCAAGCATGGAGCACGGTCGTGTGATCGCGGCCGCCAAAGGCGTCACCGATTTCCGGAAGGCTGTGCGTGGTGAGTTCTTTCGCGAGCGCCATCGCAACCTGGCGCGGGCGCGCGATGGAACGGCTGCGGCGTTTTGAAAGCAGATCTGCCACGCGCACTTTGTAGTAATCAGCCACCGTCTTCTGGATGTTTTCGATAGTGATCAATTTCGCCTGCAATGTCAGCAGGTCTTTCAACGCATCCTTGGTGAATTCCAGAGTGATCGATCGGCCGGTGAAGCGCGAGTTCGCGATGACTCGCTTCAGCGCGCCTTCGAGTTCGCGAACATTCGAGCGGATGCGCTTCGCGATGAAGAACGCGACTTCCTCGGGCAGCTGCACGTTCGCGGCCTGGGCCTTGCCGATCAGGATCGCCACGCAGGTCTCGAGTTCCGGCGGCTCGATGGCCACGGTGAGGCCCCATCCGAAGCGGGATTTCAAGCGTTCTTCGAGACCGGAGACTTCTTTCGGATAACGATCGCAGGTGACGATGACCTGCTGCTGCCCTTCGAGCAGTGCGTTGAAGGTGTGAAAGAACTCTTCCTGCGAGCGATCCTTGTTCGCGAAGAACTGGATGTCGTCGATCAGCAGCGCGTCGAGCGAACGGTACGCAGTCTTGAACTCGTTCATCTTGTTGTGCTGGAGCGCGATGACCATGTCGCTCACGAATCGCTCGGAGTGGATGTATGCCACTCGTGCTTCCGGATCGCGCGCCTTGATGGCGTGACCCACGGCCTGCATCAGGTGCGTCTTGCCGAGGCCGACGCCGCCGTAAATGAATAGCGGGTTGTAGGCACGTCCGGGATTCTCCGCGACCTGCACGGCCGCGGCCTTGGCTAGCTGGTTGCTCTTGCCTTCGACGAAACCGGAAAAAGTGAAATCGGGATTCAGGCGAACCCCGACCACGATTCCTTCGCTGCGCTTCGGGCGCGCGGCGCCGTTGCCATCCGACTCGGCGACCCGAGCGACCGGTTCGCCGCCGCGGGATCCGACCTCGACCGTCACGATCGGGGCGTCGCCTTCCACGAAGCTACGCACCATCTCACCCAGGCGTGACAGCAGGTGTGCGTTGACCCAGTCGACGGCGAAGCGGTTCGGCGCCAGCAACTTGAGCGCGCCATTGCTTTCGATAGCCTGCAGCGGGCGCACCCAGGTGTTGAAGTGCTCGCCGGGCAACTCGTCCTCGAGGGCGCGCACGCAGCGCGACCAGAGCGAGCTTCCCAACTGCGTGGATTCGCGCGTAGCTGCATTCACGGGTCGAATGGTCCGATCGGAAGGGGTGCCGGGAAAAAGGGGGTGCGAAGTCTAGCCGTTCCTGACGGGAATTGTTGACACCTGCGGCACCCACTGCGTACCCTTCCCGCCCTTTTTTCCAAGAGATCAGCGGCTTTGGAGCCGATCATATGAAACGCACTTACCAGCCGAGCAAGATCAAGCGCAAACGCGCCACGGGGTTTCGTGCGCGCATGAAGACCGCGGGCGGCCAGAAAGTTCTGGCACGCCGTCGTTCCAAGGGCCGCAAGAAGATCGTTCCGTAATCGAGACCGATTCCTCGCGCTCTCGGGCCGCCATGCAGCCCACGCATAGCCGTTTACGTTTTGGCACTGAGCTGCGTCTTCGCAGCAAGCTGCAGTTCGACGCGATTTACGCATCCGGACGTCGTGTCGACGATCGCTACTTCGGTTTGCGAATAAAACCCAACGAACTCGGACATCCGCGTGTGGGCCTTGCCGTGGCCGTGAAGACCGCCGGCAACGCCGTGCGTCGCAATCGCCTGCGCCGCCTGGTGCGTGAGTCCTTCCGGCTGGCGCAGAACGACCTGCCCGCGGTCGACATCGTGGTCGCGGCAAAATTTCAGGCGGCCGGAGCCACCTCGGAGGCGCTGCGTGCTAGCCTCGCCACCCTTTGGCAACGCGTCGCGAGCACATGCGCCACGTCCTGAAGCTTCTGATCCGCGGCTACCAGTTGGCCCTGAGCCCGCTGTTCGGTCCGCGCTGTCGCTTCTATCCGTCGTGCTCGTGCTACGCCATCGAAGCCATCGAGGCGCACGGCGCAACGCGCGGCACCTGGCTCACGATCAAACGCATCGGGCGCTGCCACCCGTTCCATGAAGGCGGATTCGATCCGGTCCCCAAGCACACGCATGACTAACAACATTCGGTTTTTTCTGTGGCTGGCGCTGGCGCTGACACTGTGGATCAACTACCAGCAGTGGCAGATCGATTACGGCCCGAAGCCGGTACCCGCCGCCGCCGCGACTACCGCCACAGGAGAAACAAAGCCGGCCGATCTTGGGGACAATGTTCCAAAAGCGGCTCAAAGTGCCAGTGCCGCTCCAGCCCCGGCCGCAGCCGCGCCGACCCCCGCAAACGTCCCGGTCGAAGCCGCCGTGGCGCAGACGGCCGACAAGATCCGCGTCGTGACCGACGTCCTGGTCCTCGACATCAGCCTCAAGGGTGGCGACCTGGTGCGCGCGGAATTGCCCGCCTACCCGCTGGTCAAGGGCAAGCCCGATCCCGTGGTGCTGTTCAACAACGACAGTCCCGCGACTAACTACGTGCTGCAGTCGGGACTGTCGTCGTCCAGGCCCGGCGCAAGCCCGACGCACCTGGCGATGTTCACCGCGCCCGCGACCAGGTTCGAGCTCACGCCCGGCCAGGACGAACTGCGCGTGCCGCTCAGCTGGACGGATGGCAACGGCATCAGCGTCACCAAGGTCTACACGTTCAAGCGCAGCTTCTACGGCATCGGCCTCGAGTACGACATCCAGAACAACTCGGCTGCCCCGTGGGAGGCGGCTTCTTACGCGCAGATCAATCGGACTGACGCGCCGGTCGAGCGCTCGATGTTCAAGGTGGAGAGCTTCGCCAACCGCACGCCGGCGATCTGGGGCGGCCCCGCCTACAAGTACAAGAAATTCGATATTCACAAGAAGGACACCCAGAGCTTCTCGGGGAGCGTGCAGGGCGGCTGGATCGCCGGCATGCAGCATCACTTCGTGAGCGCCGTGGTTCCGAACCCTGCCGAGGCATACGACTTCACGTTGGCCGCGCAGGGCAACCAGTACATTTTTACCGCGGCAGGTCCGTCGCACACGGTCGCGCCGGGCGGAACACTGAAGCTCACCGAGCAGCTGTTCGTCGGACCCAAGTTGCAGAAGCAACTGTTGTCTCTGCATCCCGAGCTCGATCGGGTCGCCGACTACAGCTGGGCCACGGTGATCGCGCGTCCGTTGTTCTGGCTGCTGCAGAAGGCGCACAGCCTGGTGATGAACTGGGGCGTGGCCATCATCCTGGTCACCTTCCTGCTGAAGCTGCTGTTCTATCCGCTCGCTCAATACTCCGGCCGGCAGATGGCGCGCATGCGCCAGCTAGCGCCGCGCATGAAACAGCTCCAGGAGATCTACAAGGACGACCGCGAAAAACTCGGCCGCTCGATGATGGAGCTGTACAAGACCGAGAAGGCCAACCCGCTGTCGGGCTGCCTGCCGATGCTGATCCAGATGCCGGTGTTCCTGGCGTTCTACTGGGTGCTGCTCGAAAGCGTGGAAATGCGCCAGGCGCCGTTCCTCGGCTGGATCAACGACCTGTCGTCGCGCGATCCGTTCTTCATCCTGCCCGCGCTCAACGGCCTGGCGATGTGGACGCAGTACAAGCTGAATCCGCCGCCGCCGGATCCGATGCAGGCCAAGGTGTTCCAGTTCATGCCGCTGGTCTTCTCGGTGATGTTCGCGCTCTTCCCGGCAGGCCTGGTGCTCTACTGGGTCACGAACACGGGCCTGTCGATCCTGCAGCAGTGGAACATCAACCGCACGATCGCGGCTGAGGACAAGTCGCGCAAGCGCTGACGCCCTGCCGCGCTGCATCGCACGCGGGCTTGCGTGGATCGACAGCGCGGCGGCCGCCGTAGACTTCATCGCGCGCCAACGCGCGTAGACTTGCGCAGGCGGCACGACGCCGCGCGCCATGAGTCACACCGACACCATCGTTGCTGCAGCCACGCCGCCGGGACGCGGCGGTGTCGGCATCGTGCGGGTCTCGGGCCCGAAGACTCCAGAGATCGCGGCGACGCTCGTCGGTGAATTGCCCGCGGCGCGCCTGGCGACACTGTCGCGATTCACGGATGCGGGCGGACAGCCCATCGACATCGGTATCGCGCTGTTCTTCCCCGGGCCGCATTCCTACACCGGCGAGCACGTACTCGAGCTGCACGGCCACGGCGGCCCGGTCATCGTCGAATCGCTGGTGGCGCGTGTCGTGGAGCTCGGCGCGCGGCGCGCGCGACCCGGCGAATTCACCGAGCGCGCGTTCCACAACGACAAGATCGATCTCACCCAGGCCGAGGCGGTTGCCGACCTGATCGATGCCGGCTCGCGCGAAGCGGCGCGCGCGGCGATGCGCTCGCTGCAGGGCGAGTTCTCTAGCATGGTGCAGGGCCTGGTGGACGCACTGATTGACCTGCGTACCTACGTCGAAGCCGCGATCGATTTTCCCGAGGAGGAAGTCGACTTCCTCGGCAATGCGGAGCTCTCCGAAAGACTGGCTACCGTGCGTGGGCATTTCGACGGCGTAGCAGCCGCGGCCGGGCAGGGCCGGCTGCTGCGCGACGGGTTGACCGTAGTGCTCGCCGGACGTCCCAACTCCGGGAAGTCCAGCCTGCTCAACCGGCTCGCCGGCTACGAGGCCGCCATCGTCACGGCCGTTCCGGGCACCACCCGCGATGTACTGCGCGAACGCATCGACATCGACGGCCTGCCGCTGCACGTACTCGACACTGCCGGGCTGCGCGATTCCGAGGACCTGGTCGAGCGGGAAGGCGTGCGGCGCGCAGCGGCCGAGATGACACGCGCCGACCGCGTGCTGTTCGTCATCGACACGGCCAGCGACCCGCAGGGCCGGGCCTTCGACGAGGAACGCCCGCGGTTGCCCGCCGATGTCCCCGTGACCCTGGTATTCAACAAGATAGACCTGAACGGCGGGCTGCCGTTGGGCGACACCGTGGCGGGTCCGCAGCGGGTTCATGTGTCCGCCCTGACGGGAGCGGGTCTCGACCTGCTGCGCTCGCACCTCAAGGGCTGTGTCAGCTACCAGAGTCCCGGTAATGGCAGCATTTCCGCGCGAAGACGTCACCTTGAAGCACTGGCGCGGGCACGCGAATGCGTCGAAACTGCGGTCCGCGAGCTCGAGCAGCGCCGCGCCGGCGAACTGGTCGCCGAAGAATTGCGGCACGCGCAGCGCGCGCTGGAAGAGATCACCGGATCGTTCACCGCCGACGACTTGTTAGGACGCATCTTCGGATCGTTCTGCATAGGGAAGTGACATGTGGGTGGGTAATCGCTGCTTTCCTCCGAGGGACGTGCAACTGGCGCTCGAGGCGCTGTTCGGCGAGCCCGTGGGCCACGTCAAGGTCATCCAGTATTCGATCTACGTGCGCTTCCACTGGCGCGCCATCGCGACCACGCGCCGCAACCGCATCTACCTGCGCGGCAGCGGCAAGGAATTCTTTGCCGACGGGCCGCTGCTGCTGCACGAGTATTTCCACGTGTTGCGCCAGTGGGGGCCCAGGGACCTGACCGTGCCGCGCTACCTGGTGGAATGCTTTCGCCGCGGCTACTGGGACAACCGCTACGAGATCGAGGCGCGCGAGTTCACCTCGTCGGAAATCTTCCGTTATCGCGCGCTGCTGGCACAGCACCGCAGCGCCTCGCTGCCGCCGGGCGTGCGCCCGATCCGTGCGGCGAAGTCAGCCTAACAAGCCTTCGCGTTTGTACAGTCGACCGGCGAGCCACATCAGCACCAGGCCGTAGGTCAGCGTGCTGGCCACCGAGACCGACATGAAAACCGGATCGATCGGCTCCGCGCGCACCACCGTGGTCATGAGCAGGTGCTGCGACAGGAACGGCACGAACATCAACGGCAATTTCGCCTGCAATCCCAGCATGCCGGCGAACATCAGCGGCAGCGTCGGGATCGTGATCACCAGGCCGAGGTAGGTCTGCGCCTCGCGATAGCTCTTGGCGAAGCCGGACACGATGCTGAGGTAGGACGCGCCGAACAGGATCAGCGGCGCGCAACAGGCGATGAGCATGCTCACGGCGCGCGGCCCGAGGTTGGCGGTCGCGCCCAGGCTTTCGAGACCGACGAAGCTCATGGCCACCGAGAACATGATCACCGTGAGCAACAGCGACACCAGCATGTACGACCCGGCGGCCAGGATCTTTCCGTAGATCAGGTGCTCGCGCGGCACTGGCGTTGTCAGCAAGACCTCGAGCGATCCCCGCTCACGCTCGCCGGCGGTGGCATCGATGGCGAGATACAGGCCGCCGAACAGCATGGAGAGGATGACCAGGTAGGTCATCATGTTGAGCAATAGCACCGAACGGCCGCTGGGTGTCGACACGTCGATTTCCTGCACGGCGATCGGAATCACCGACACCGGATCGATCCCGCGCGCCAGGTATCTCAATTGCGCGATGTTCAGACCGTACTGCGACACCAGCGTGCGCACGCGACCGACGCCCTGCCGCTCGAAGCCGCGCGAGGCGTCGGAATAGAGAATCACCGGGGCCGGCTGTCCCTCGCGCAGGCGCGCACCGAAGTCCTCGGGGATGTCGAGGATGAACTTGTGCTTCTGCGTCGCCACCGCCTGGCGGGCACCGGCTTCGTCGAGGTCGACCTTTTCGATGTCGACACCGCGCGCGCTCAGGTAGGCCAGCAGGTTCGGCGCCCGCTCCGCGTGCATGACCGCGGCGACGATGTTCTCCTCGCCCTGTTCCTCCGTATGCCTGACGAGGAATTGCGTGAGCACGGCCACCAGCACCGGTCCCATGATCGGTCCGAACACCAGCGCCGACAGCAGCGTGCGCCGGTCACGCAGGTTCTCGCGAAACTCCTTGCGGAAGACGGCCCAGATGCCGCGCAGGTTCACGTTGAACCCCCGGGTTTCGAGTTTCCATTCGTGTCCATGAGCGCGACGAACGCATCTTCGAGGCGGTCACCGCCGTGCGCGCGAATGTCGGCCAGCGTGCCCGCGGCCACCACCTGTCCGCCGGCGATGACCACGACCTCGTCGCAAAGTTGTTCGACCTCCTGCATGACGTGGCTGGAGAACAGCACGCAATGACCCGCGTCGCGCAGCTGCACGAGCAGCTTGCGCAGTCCGCGAACCGCCATGACGTCGAGCCCGTTGGTGGGCTCATCCAGCAGGATGTTCCTGGGTCGATGCACCAGCGCGCGCGCCAGCGCGGTCTTGAGCTTCTGACCCTGCGAAAAGCCCTTCGCCTGCCGGTCGGCGAACGGCTGCATCTCGAGCAGCTCGACCAGTTCGGCGGCGCGTGCCTCGCGCTCGGCGCGGCCGAGACCATGCAACTCGCCGAAGTAGGTGATGTTCTCGCGCGCCGTGAGGTGGTTGTAGACACCGGCGCCATGCGACAGCACGCCAATGGCGTGGCGCGCCGCCAGCGGATCCTCGACCACGCTGCGGCCATCGATGAGCGCATCGCCCTGGTCGGGCCGGAGCACGGTGTACAACATGCGCAGCGTGGTGGACTTGCCGGCGCCGTTCGGGCCTAACAACCCGGTGATCTGCCCGTCACGCGCGCCGAAGCTCACGTTGCGCACCGCCGCGACTTCGCCGAACGACTTGTACAGCCCGCGCGCCTCGAGCATCAGCCCAACTCCTTCAGAGAAGGGGTCATCATGGCGCCGGCCCCGCGAGCGAAATGAAGAACGGCATGGGCGCGAGCTTCTTCGTGCAGCTCGAGTCCAGCGCCTTTGCCGTGCCGGCACGCACGAAATCCGCGATGACGCGGTCCACGCAGGCCGCTGACAGCTGGCCATGGCCCCGGCCCGCGATGATCACGTGCTGGCTGTCGGCGAAGGCGCGTTGCGCGAGCGCGGCCTGCTCGGGAGGAGTCACCGGGTCGTCGGTGCCCGAGAGCAGCAATGCGGCCGCGGGGCTTTTGAGTGGCGCGTGCAGATCCGCATCCATCACGCCCCTGGGCCAGTCGCGGCAGGCGTCGAGCAGCTGTTGCACCTGCTCGGCGCCCATGTGCGTGGCATTCAGTGCGGCGAGATCCAGCTTGGCCGGATCGATCAGCGGCACGTCCTCGCTGCACACCACGCTGTTGTGCATGCCATAGGCGAACGTATCCTCGAACAGCCGCGCAAACACGCGAAACTGGTTCGCGAGCGGCATGAAATTCTCTTCGTGCATCGCCAGGTGCAGCGACAGCGGCAACAGCGCGGCCTGGTTGTCGTCATAGCTCGACAGGCGCAGCACCGCCGAGAGATGCCTGCTCGTGAAGGCGAAATGTATCGGGCGACCGGTGGACGCTTCCTCGACCGTGGTCGGTTCGGGATGCTTCTCGAGGCGCGCGCGCAGCGCGTGGTAGTCGGCGAACGGGTCCTTGAAGGCCTGGGCGCAGGACGCATCGGCCTGGCAACGCTTGAGGATGCGCTCGAGCGCACGTTCCGCATCGATCGCGATGGCCGGGCCGAGCACTTCCTGTGGATTCACCACGCCATCGAGAATCAGCGTGCGCGTGGCTTGTGGGTAGCGGCGCGCGTAGTGCTGGGCCACGCGCGTGCCATAGGAATTGCCGTAGAGATTGATGCGCTCGTAGCCCAGCGCACGGCGGACCGCCTCGATGTCTTTCACCGCGATGCTGGTGCTGTAGAAGCGCAGATCCGCGCTCCTGGAGAGCTCGTCGCGGCAACGCACGTTCTCGGCGCCCACCTGGACTTCGTCGAGACGCTCGAACACGTTTTGCTCGGAGTAGTGGCAGTCGAGGCGATGCGAGCGGCCAGTGCCTCGCTGATCCACCAGTACGATGTCGCGATCGCGGCGCACGCGATCGAATGATCCACCGTACAGCGTGTACTGCTCGGTGGCCGAAGTACCTGGTCCGCCGGGAATGAAGAACAGGGGATCGGGTGCCTTTTTCAGGCTGATCGCCGCGACGCGCGCCACGAAGAGATCAATCTTGCGGCCGCCGGGATCGTCGGGATTTTCCGGTACCGTGAGGGAACCGCACTCCGCCGGCAGCGAGAACATGCGCGCGGCCTGCTCGAGGCGGCAAGGCTTGAGCGTGAGCGTGGGACTGGCGGGTGCAGCTGCGAGCGGTTGCCCGAGGCAGAAGAAAAGTCCCACCAGAGCGCCGAGTCGCATCATGCGGCGCGCAGCATACAAGGTCGCGGGGCGTGCCCGGACAATGAAAAGGGCACGTTCCTCGCAGAACGTGCCCTTCATCAAGTTTCAGATTTCAGCCGCGATCCTGCGCGTCGTGCTTCTGGCGATAGATGCGCGCCGACTCGCGATTGGCTTCGTTGTGCAGCCGTGCACGCTCGGCGGGGGTCACCACTCCGTCGGCCTTGGCGCGCGCCTCGTTGTAGTTCAGGCGGGCCTCGCCCATGCGCAGGCGGCGGGCTTCGGGGCGGGTGAGCTCACCGGACTGCACACCCTGGTGGATGCGGGCCACCTGGTTGTGCTCGCGCGCGTTCAGGCGCGGGGTTCCGGCGAAGGCCGGGGCGGTCGCGACGAGGGCGAGGACGATCAGCATGGACTTCTTCATGACTCTCTCCAGTTTTGAGACCTACTGGCTCTAACAACGGCCCGGCGTAGGTGGCGTTGACACCCCGGGCGGCCTACAATCCGCGCCCTTAACTCCTTGATCCGGCGCAATTTAAGTGGCAACTGCGGGCTCATTTGACGTAATCGTGGTCGGCGGCGGTCATGCCGGCACCGAGGCTGCGCTGGCGAGCGCCCGCATGGGCGCGCGCACGCTGCTGCTCACGCAGTCCATCGAGACGCTGGGCCAGATGAGCTGCAACCCCGCGATCGGCGGCATCGGCAAGGGACACCTGGTCAAGGAAATCGACGCGCTTGGTGGCGTGATGGCGCGCGCCGCCGACGCGGCCGCGATCCAGGCGCGCACGCTGAATGCCAGCAAAGGTCCCGCCGTGCGCGCGACGCGCGTGCAGGCCGACCGCGCGCTCTACAAGGCCTTCATTCGCCGCACGCTCGAGAACCAGGCGAACCTCACGCTGTTCCAGCAGGAGTGCGGCGACCTGGTCGTGGAAGACGATTGCGTGCGCGGCGTGGTCACGGTCACCGGCATCGTCTTCAGGGCCCGGGCCGTGGTGCTGACCGTCGGCACGTTCCTCGCCGGGCGCATCCACGTGGGTCTCGACAACTACGCCGGAGGCCGCGCGGGTGATCCGCCGTCCAACAAGCTGGCCGAACGACTGCGCGCGCTGCCGTTCCGCACCGCGCGGCTCAAGACCGGCACGCCACCGCGCATCGACGGACGCACCATCGACTATTCGTCCCTCGCCGCGCAGCACTCCGACGAACCGCGGCCGGTATTCAGCTACCTCGGCCGCACGAGCGATCACCCCGCGCAGCTGCCCTGCCACATCACCGCGACCACCGGGCGCACGCACGACATCATCCGTGCCGCCACCGACCGCTCGCCGATGTTCACCGGCAAGATCGAAGGCGTGGGCCCGCGTTACTGCCCCTCGGTCGAGGACAAGGTAGTTAGATTCGCGGACAAGTCGTCGCACCAGATCTTCATCGAGCCCGAAGGCCTTGACACCCACGAGGTATATCCGAACGGCATCTCCACCAGCCTGCCGTACGACGTGCAGGTCGAGTTCGTGCGCACGATCAAGGGATTCGAAAACGCGCACATCACGCGGCCCGGTTATGCCATCGAATACGACTTCTTCGATCCGCGCGACCTGAAGCCGACACTGGAGACGAAGGCGCTGCGTGACCTGTTCTTCGCGGGGCAGATCAACGGCACGACCGGCTACGAAGAGGCGGCGGCGCAGGGTCTGGTCGCCGGCGTCAATGCCGCCTGCGCCACGCTCGGCCGCGCCGCGTTCGTGCCGAAGCGCAGCGAGAGCTACGTCGGCGTGCTGGTCGACGACCTCGTGACCCGCGGCACGCGCGAGCCGTATCGCATGTTCACCAGCCGCGCCGAGCACCGCCTGCTGCTGCGCGAGGACAATGCCGACCTGCGCCTGACGCCCGCGGGACGCGAGCTCGGGCTGGTGGACGACGAGCGCTGGGCGTTTTTCGAAGCCAAGCGCTCGGGCACCGCGGACGAGCTCGCGCGCTTCGCGCGGGCGCGCATCAAGGCGAGCGACATCCC
>Ga0134122_10003610_pt1 | contig 11482 bp, 9 predicted proteins | sample KB302_FD_96461 | JGI IMG/M metagenome (GOLD analysis project Ga0134122, IMG submission 96461) | Terrestrial soil microbial communities without Nitrogen fertilizer from Kellogg Biological Station, Michigan, USA - KB3-0-2 | ecosystem: Environmental > Terrestrial > Soil > Unclassified ...
ACGATCAACGGCGGGAACGGAAACGATAGTATCAACGCGCTTGCCGGCAATGACAGCATCAACGGGGGCAGCGGCGCTGATACGATACTGGGCGCGGAAGGAAGCGACACGATCATCGGCGGCAGCGGCGCCGACATGATGAACGGCGGAGCGGATGCCGACAGATTCATATTCGCCGATCCCACCGACAGCGGTCCCAAGGCGCCCGATACGATCGCCGGCTTTACCCATGGAGTTGATGTGATCGATCTCTCGGCGATCGACGCGAATTCGAGGATCAGGGGCGATCAAGCGTTCGGGTTCGGCGGTCATGATGCGAACGCCGTGCCGAACAGCGTCACCTGGTTCGAGAGCGGCGGTAACACGATCGTTCAGGCCGAGGCGAATGGACATGGCGCGGCCGACTTCGTCCTGATTCTTACGGGGACGGGCCTTGGCCTGACCGCGTCGGATTTCGTGCTGTAGGGCAAACTTCGTCTTCACGCTCCGGCCCTGAGTGCCTGCGCCCCGGCGCTGCGCTCGATGTTCGATCGTGGTAAAAGAACGTGCGCAGGAACGTGGGAGGCGTCACGATGCAGCGCCGGAAATTGATCCTTGCGATGCCGCTGGCGGTGTGTGCGGCGGGCGTGGGGCCGGTCAGCAGTGCACCGAACGGTGCGGCTGCTCCGGATTTCTCCGGCGTGTGGACGCATCCCTATTGGCCGGGCTTCGATCCGCCGATATCGGGTGTGGGGCCCATCGTGAACAAGATGCGTCGCGCGGACGGCATAGGCGACAGCGATCAGCTGGTCGGCGATTACACCAATCCGATCTTGAAGCCGGCTGCCGCCGAGATCGTGCGCCAGCACGGCGAGATCTCCAAGCGCGGCGCGACCTATCCGACACCGGCCAACCAATGCTGGCCGCAACCGGTGCCTTATATCCTCTGGACTATCGGCATCGAGCTGCTCCAGCAGAAGGACAAGGTCACGATCCTCTATTTGAATCCCGATCATGAAGTGCGCCGCGTGCGCATGAATGCGCGTCATCCGGCGAAGCTGACGCCGTCGTGGTACGGCGATTCCGTCGGCCACTACGAAGGCGACACGCTGGTGATCGACACGGTGGGCGTCAAAACCGGACGGCCCTTCGCGATGACCGATGTCTACGGCACGCCCTACAGCGAGTCTCTGCACGTGGTCGAGCGCTATCGCCTCGTCGACGATGACGCCGCGAAAGCCTCGGAGCAGCGCACGCGAAAGGAGAATCTCTACATTCCGGTCAACGATTCCGGACTGGCCGTCGATCCCGCCTACAAGGGTAAGGCGCTTCAGCTCGAGTTCACGGTCGAGGACAAGGGCATGCTTAACAAGCCGTGGTCGGCGAGCATGATTTACCGGCGCGCATCTGGCGGCTGGCCGGAATTTGCCTGCGCCGAGAACCGGCATGAATATTACAACTACAAGGACTCTGAGGTTCCGACCGCGGCCAAGCCTGATTTCTGACGGGAGCATGGGATGTTCAAGACGCTGCTGTGTCGCTCTTCGCTGTTTGCGCTCCTCTGCGGCATGGCGCTGGCTTTTCCCGCAGCGACGACGCATTCCGCCGACACGGCGATTCCGCGGCTGATGCAGGAGCCCGGCGTGGCGTGGCGGGCGTATAATTTCGGCGCGCGCACGCGGCCGCCCGGTCCGGCGGAGGTCCCATACGACCGCACCGCAAATGAATGGGTGGCGCCGGAGAGCGGCATCGGCCCGATCACCGCGGATCCGGCGCATCCCTTCTACAACAACGCGGTCGCCGCCGATCTCGGCGTTTCGTCGACCTATCGCGTCGCCGACTTGAACAATGAGGCGGCGAAGAATTTGATGCCGTGGGCGGTAGACGCACTAAAAAAACAGAACGCGCTGGTGCTGGCGAACAAGAACGGCGAGACGCGCCAGGCGCGCTGCTGGGAGACCGGCGTTCCCGATATTCACGAGGCACCGTGGGAGCTCTATTTTATCCAGACGCCGACGGAAGTGGTGATGATCCTGGGCGGGCCGGGACAGCAGATCCGGCGCGTTTATTTGAACGTGCCGCATTCGAAGAATCCGAAACCATCATGGTTCGGCGAATCGGTCGGCCACTACGAGGGCGGGGATACGCTGGTCGTCGACACGATCGGCTTGAACGACCGCACTTTTGTGGACGGCTACCGCACGCCGCATACGACTCAGCTGCACGTGGTGGAGCGCTTCAAGATCACCAATGACGGCAAGACGCTGGACGTGTCGTTCACCGCCGACGATCCGGGCACGTTCTACCAGCCCTGGGGCGCGCGGCGGCCGCGCGATCGCGTTGTTGCCCCGTATGAGGAGCAAGTCTGCCAGATCAACAATGACGACATCTTCCACCAGGGCTTCGACCCTGTGCCAACGGCGTCCAAGCCGGATTTTTGATTCGCCGTTACCGCCCCTGCGCCCGGGCGGCGCGGGCTTCGTTGACGCCCCGGACGCCGGAGATGTCGCGATGCGTCGCGTCGTTGCAGGAGTAATCCTCGATGCGGATGTCGTTGCGCAGAGTATAAACAAAGCGCGCCTGCCAATCGCGCGTGTAGAACTTCGGATCGCGAATCGTCACGACGTCCTCGAGCAGATTGCCGATTTTGCGGATGCGCTCGGTGGTTACCATCTCGTCGCTGTGCGGTAAGCCCGTCGAGTCCAGAAACGTCTCCTCGTTGAAGCCGATGCTCTCGATGACCAGCGTCTGGTTTTCCCAATGGCCGACCGAATAGCCGTTGAACGTCGTGAAGTTCGCGACCTCGTCGTACTTCTTCAGCGGCTTATCGAGCATAATCACCCGCATCTGATGATTTAGCTCATGCAGCATGGTGATCTGGCCGGCCGGCACCTGGAAGAGCTCGAAGGGATAGGGCGTGGCGAGCAGCCGCGGTATGCCGTCCGGCGCGCAGACGATGCGGGCTTTGTCGACCATCGAACCGTCTTTCAGGCCGGCTTGGTTTTTCTGATACTGCGTCTGGCCGGCAGGATTGAGCGGCGGATTGCCCCCGCCGAAGACCAGGATTTTCGGGCTGTACGTGGTGGCCCACCAGACGCCGGAAATATTCGGCTCTGGAGCAGCCGCCAGCGCCGCGGAGGCAAGCAGCACCGAGGCAAACGCGGCAGCGGCCGCGGCGCCTGCTCGATATGGATTGCCAAAGTCGTTCATCGATGGCCCGGGATTGGTCTCAATCAGTATATTCGGACGCTGATCCGTTGAACACGCCGCCTGATCGCGGCCATTTTCTGTCCCTGCGCATCCGAGAGCGCACAATTTTGCGCCACGCAATCATCGTATTTGCAGAGCTGTGGATAATGGAAAATAGGATTCGACTCTGTCGCGCAAGAGCGCATGATTCGCCTCGCGTCAATGACTGGAAACGGAAGCTGACGCGAAACCTTGCACCCGAATGGAACGAAACCGGCAACGGTAACGGACCAGGAAAAGTAGCAAGGGCCGCAAGAAGCGAGTGCCTCACGGCAAACGCTGATGGTGGGCTGGTGATTCTTGGGAACGGCAGCTGATTCCGTTCGACAAGGGCCAACACGCGGACCCGCAAGGGTCCGCGAGCTGCGCCAAAGGTCAATGTGAGACCACGTCGCTTGCACGCCTTCGGGCGGCGTTCGCGACCGTAGGATCACCCTGATCTCAGTGAGGGCTCGCCGCGAGGCGGGCCTTCATTGATTCTGGGGTACCGGAGCCTCAGCAAATTACGCTGTGTAAATCGCGAAGGGGTCTTCGGGCGGGAGCGGTTCGGCGGCGATACGCAGGCGGACGTCTTTGGCGACGTCCAGCGTGCGTTCGGCCATCTCGTAGCGCGCGTGCGTCACCACGAGTGGGAATTCGCCCTTCGAGACGCCGAGCTTCGCCGAGCCTGATGCGTTGGTGACGGCGCGAAAAGGTCCAACCCGCACCTGGGCGTTTGCGACAGGCGCCTTGGTCTTCTTGTCGATGACTTTCACCGAGACGGAGTGGGCCGGCTCGGCGACGGTGACGAAGGAAAAGCGCGAGGCGTCGCCTTCATGAGGCAGTCTCAGATCGCCGGCGGCGAAGCTTACGGTCCAGGCGTGCAGTCCGAGCTTGCGCGGCGCCTTTAGATTCACGCTGGTCCAGTAGAGGCTCACCGTTTCCGCCCAGGTGGCATCGGAAAGCGCGGCCGAGCCCATGACTTTGTCCGTTTCGTCGCGCACTTCGATGACGCGGCCGCCGAGTTTGCACGAGGCCGTGCATTTGGCGCCGGCTTTGACGGTGAATTTCGTGTTGCGGATGACGGGCGACGGCGTGTCCCAGACCGCGAGGCTGGTCGCGTGCGGGACGGTTTTGAAGCTGAAAGCGAGCGTGCCTTGGGCGGTGTTTTCCGGCGTGGCGACGGTGACAGTCCAGCGGTGCTCGCCGACCTGTTCGGGCGCGGTCAGTTGGATGGTCTCTTCGAGCGCGCCTGAGCTGATCGTCTTGGCGTTGTCGCGGACCGTGTAGGTCGCGTTTTCGCGCGGCAGTTTTTCCGGCCAGGTCAATGTCAGTGAAAAAGAGAACGGTGTGCCGGCGTCGATTAAGGACGGCGGCGCGTCTTTGAACCCGATTGCGATCGGGAGCGGAGCTTTGTTTTTATCCATCGTGGATATGACCAACGTTGCGACCCCCACCCGCCCACCTTCGCTGCTTCGCAGCTACGGCGCGGCGACCTCCCCACAAGGGGGAGGTGGGACTGAGTTCAAATTTCGCGGCCCAAGACGGCTGCGTCAATGCAGCCGTCCGTCGGCTACACGCTGCCTTTGGCGGCGTGGCGGGCGGCGACGCGGCCGAAAATGATGCAGCGCGCCAGCCCATGCTGCGCGAACCCGCCCATGGACTCGCCCGCGCAATACAACCCGGCGATCACGTCGCCCTTGCGGTCGATCACCTGCCCATTGGTATTGGTGTGCAGGCCGCTGAGCGTGTCGTGCAGGATCGGCGTCGTCCAGGCGGCGAAGAAGGGCGGCTTGCTGAACTTGAAGTTCAGCGCCTTGCGCCCGAACTCCTTGTCCCCGCCCGTATCCACGGCGGCGTTGAACTTGGCCACCGTGTCTTCGAGCACGGCGGGATCCATCTTGCGCTTCTGATACGGCCCGCCGATCTTGCTCGCGAGCTCCTTCAGCGTGTCGCCCTGGAAGAACCAGCCGGTCAGATCGACATAAGGCGGCTTCGTGGTCCACTTCTCGCGCTCGACCGCAGCCTGATCGAAGATCGCCCACACCGGGCCGCCGCCGTTGAGCTTGTCGGGATTGCCGCTCCACGCCAGGCACGCGGCGAAGAAGTCGTAATTGCCCTTGGTCTCGTCGACGAAGCGAAGACCGTTTTCCTTGACCATGATGACGTTCTGGAAGTCTTCGACCGTCAGGCCCATCGCGCGCGCCTTCGGGAACAGCGGGCTGTCCAGCTCATACACGAGCGAGGCGTAGCCCCATTGGCAGCCGATGTGGCGCGTCTTGGTGATGGCGGCGCCGGCTTCGGCCGTCTGGTTGGCGGTGGCACACAGCGAAGCGCCGATATCCATCGCGGCGATCTCGCCGTCGCCGCTCTGCAACGAATAGGTCGAGCAGGCGACCTGATATTCTTCTGTCAGCCGCGGATCGAACGTGCGGCGCAGCGTGACGTTGGAAGAATGACCGCCGGTGCAGATCAGCACACCCTTGCGCGCCTGGATGTTGATCGGGCCGTTCGGACCTTCGCAGGCGATGCCGAGCACGCGGCCGGTCAGCGGCTGCTCGCGAATGATCTTGGTCATCCGCGTGTTCAAAATGATGTCCACGCCTTTGGCGCGGGCACTGTTGGCGAGCGGACGCACGAGACCCGAACCGTTGCGGTTCCGATGCGGCGAGACCACTTCGGCGGGGATGTGCCATTCGACGGTGCGGAACTGGCGCGGCACGGTGGAGGCCGCGGATTGCTGCATGCCGGTCTCGTACTTCACGCCCTGCTTCAAGAGCCAATTGTAGGTGTCGACGTTCCAGTCGGCGAAGCGGCGCACGAGATCGCGGTCGCTGTAACGCGCCGCGTGGTGATCGTGCCGCGTCCAATCCTTGAACACCGAATCGGGGGAGTCCTTCACGCCGGCGATGCGCTGATGCTCATTGCCGCCGCCGAGATGGAGCTGGCCGCCGCTCATGATGCCGTGGCCGCCGATGTCGTAGTTCATGTCGACGGCGATGACGGAAGCGCCCTGCTCCGCGGCTTCATTGGCCGCCGAGAGGCCGGAGACGCCTGCGCCAATGATGACGACGTCGGCGGTGCGGTTCCAGCGGATGTTGGCTTGGGCTTCCGCTTCGCTCGCGGCGAGCGTGGACAGCGCCGCGGCGCCGCCGGCGGCCGCGCCGGTCTTCAGGAAATGTCTGCGGCTGAGATTTTTCGCTTCGAGCTTGCCCATTCCCGTTTCCTCCCGTGATTGGCGCAAGCTTACTCCTTGGTAAGGAAGGGCGCGAGTAGGCGGGCGGCGAGTGGTGACGTATCGCGGTGATTCGCGGAGTCTGGTAGAAAGCAAACGATGTCGCGCCCGTTCTTCCTCATTGTCGGCGTTATCGGCCTCTCACTGACCGCCCCACAGGCGGGAGCCCAGTGGGCGGCGACGAAAATCGTGCCGCAGGCGACTCACCATTGCGACGAGCCCGAATCGGGCGGCGATGTGATGGCGACGATCGAGATCGCCGATCAGAAGGACAGCATGCCCCACACCGGCGGCGCGGCGGGGAATTGGTATGTCACGCGGACGACGAAGTGGATTCCGTACTGCATGTATCACGACGCCATCGGGCTCTACAGCCTGAACACCTACGCCTTGACCCCCAAAGTATTCGACGAGGAAATCCAAGTCTGCGAGGCGATTCCGGCAGGCGGTAGCCGCCCTGTGGCCCCCTTCGCCGGGCCCTGCCCGCCCCCCCATTAGGGCGGGGCAAAAACCCCTTTGGGAATGGGGGGATGGCCGATCACGGTCAACTGAACGCAGGACTATTACCGAAACCGGGAAATTGGTGTACAAATACACCTTCGCTGTCGTGCCCGGCGCGAGGGGATTTCAGTCGCGCGCACGTCATGATAGCAGTATGGTTACTAGTCTGGTTGCCACTCGATCGGGAGACGCCAAATGAATATTAAAGCACTCGGCCTCGCGGGAATCGCGATCGCCATGTTCACCATTCCGGCTTTTGCGCATCATTCCTTCGCCATGTTCGACGCTGAGAAGAAAGTTCAGCTCGACGGAACGATCAAAGAGTTCCAGTGGACGAATCCGCACAGCTGGATCCTCATGACCGTGAAGAACGCTCAAGGCGCTGATGAGCAATGGGCGATCGAAATGGGCGGCCCGGGCGGTCTTGCTCGCCAAGGCTGGGTCCCAAAGACGCTGACGCCTGGAATGAAGGTCTCGACCACGATCCATCCGCTGCGCGACGGAACGCATGGCGGCCAGTTCATGGCGATCCGCATGCCGGACGGCTCCGTGAAGGGCAACGCGAACGCAGCTCCAAGCGCGAACGCGGGCGGCTAATCACCGCTTAAGTTTGTTGGTTACGCGAGAGCACAGCCTGTGCGCACAGGCTGTGCTCTCGTTTGTTTTTGGGGTGTGTGTGAGTCGCCCAAGTTCATTCTGTGCCCTCTTGGTTCTGCTTGAGCGATCACCACATGTGGGCCTGCGTGCAGGGCTCACAAATGAATCTAGAACAACTCAAAAAGAACGTTGGACATCGCGTCCAGCTTTCTCCTGTGGCTTGCCGTTTGGACACATACGGGCTGCCACTTCCTGAGGTCAGCGAAGACTGGCTGATAGAGACTGTAACGGACGAGCAGATCTGCCTATCCAAGACAACTGGCCACGTACTGATTCTAGGTAAGGATCATGTTCATCATTATACGACCGATCCTCAACGCTCGCTCGGCCCGATCAAGTATGGATTCCTGACGCTGTTGGTGCAGCCATTCATTTGCGGCGATAACGTGTGGGTAAAGCCAACTGTTCGGCCAGGAGAAGCATTGCCTCCGCCGCGAGTGACCATTACAGACAAGATTGTCCAATTCACGTACCCCACCGATAGTGGCCTCCAGCGGCAACTGGAGCAGTTCGGCTTTAGGGTGCATTGGTCCCGAGAATCACAATTGCCAATGCGAATTGAATCCGAGGGATGGGAGGCAGTCATTGAGCCGGATTCGGCTGGCAGACTGTTTCGCTTCCGCGTGAAGGATGGGCGTGACGACTTGATCTTGCTCAAGAAGCGTGTCGGCTTCGCACCTCGATGAGACTGTTCTCAGTTCCGAGAAGGCGGAGTTAAGCGTCTTTGGAGAGTCTCTTTTCAGCACTCTCTAACTGGTTGCACGCCGTTTCAACGAATTTGTTCGAGATCTGGGCAACGACGCCATTTGGGCTGTCACCCCAATTCAACTTCCACCAGCGCCGCGAAGTCTCCAAGCCGTCTATGCTAAACTTTCCGAAGTCTTGGAGCCGATGCTGCGTGGCAATCTCAAAAATGTAACAGTGGTCTAGACTAGGAGCGCACGTGACAACCAGGAGAATGCGCTGCAAGTTCATGAATTTTGGCGTGAACATGATCCTAAGCTGGGTTCTCACCATCTCGCAATTTAGGCTAAGAAACGAGGTCTCTTGATACATATCGTCATCGAGATGTTGCTGCGGCATTAGGCTGACGAGCGGATTACGCGTGCGGAGTCTGCGAGAATATTCCGCCCTAACGAAATCATCAGGTCGTTTCTCATTAGACATCACGCGAATAATGAAGTTTTCGGCGGTAGGTTCATTGAAATTGTCATGCTCTTTGATCTCAAGATCAAAAAGTCGGCAAATTCGTTGGTGGATATTTTTTCAATCAGTGTATCGAACACGTTTGCTACGAACGTCTCCATTACCTCACGCTTTACCACTTTCGCATCCGCAGCCCTTAGCCTATCCAATAACGTAATGGCTGGCTGCGCAGGGGTCACTTGCGTTTGAACAGCAACCGCTGCCTTTCTTTCCTCAATCATTTTACGCAAACCATCTAACCGCCTTGCATCGTCCACAAATTGTTCGCGTCCGGTGTGCTGCAACACGAAGAACGGCGTTTGAGCGTTGTTATCAATGAACTGGTCGCGCAGACTATTGATGATGTCTGTATAAAATACAGCCCCCTCTGGCTTACGTAGCGCGGCGTCTCGAAAATTTTCAGTAAAGATGCTTAGCGGGTTGCCAGTTAGAGAGTTCTGAGAATCGAGAGATGACGCAATCTGTATCAAGTTCTTGAATCCAGTTTTGGTTTGCTGAAGCCAATTGCTATCCGATTTGATTAGCAGTGTTCCTGAGTTGCAGGCGTCGATCACCTTTACAATAAGTTCCGCATCAGCAAGCCTCAGAAGTGTATGCAGCTCTTCCGTCGATATGCCGGTTTCGTTGGGGTGGCCAGACTCAAAATTGGTGGCGCAATGGAAAAAATCGCCCTTGCTGCTGAGAAATCCGTGCCCCGTGAAATAGAAGAATAGTTCCTTTGGCCTCGGGAACTTGTCGATAACAGCGCGCAGATTCAACTTGAGCGCATCAGCTTCTGCATTTTCTATAACTGAAATTTCTGCATACTTTTCTGTTGCAGCTAGTAACTCGCCTATTGCTATCACGTCATCGCGGCAGCAAGTTAGCTTCGACAAGTTTTGGTAGTCGGTGTTGCCGACCAGAATTGCAATGCTGGTCATTTCCGCTTTGTTTCCGTAACCGAGTGCAGTCTAGACAGGTGTACCCTGCGTCTCTAACCTAAGTAAAATCCCTAAAAAGGCTAACCTATGCTGGCGCATTGGCGGATCAAGAACTTCAAGTCCTTTGCTGCCGATCAGCCCGATCTGTTGCTGTCCGCTATCAATGTCTTAGCTGGAGCAAATAGCAGCGGTAAGAGCACGATCATACAGAGCATTCTATTGCTGAAACAAACATTACAGTACGGCTCAGAGAATCGATCGATCGCGTTGAACGGCCCACTATTACGTCTGGGTGCGTTCGATGACGTTTTGAATCACGACAGCGAAAGCGGCGTTATTGAACTTGGTTTCAATATTGTTCTCTCCAGAAAAGAGGTGAGTGCGCGTCCACCTTGGATGAGATCCCTTATACGCACTAGGTTGGGTAGTGAGAGCCTAGAGTTGAAATCAATTTCCTTAGAGGTGAAGTGGCAGAGGTCTTTGGAACCCGAGCTACCATTCGGTGGGGATCTGCCAACAAGACAGAGGAGAACACCAACTCTCCTCGCTTCTTACCTCGAAGTGACGCGGGGAGCGGCAGGGGGGGACGAAAAGGCACTCACTCGGTTTACCCGCCAATATCCGAAGCCTTCCGAGACAGAGGAAATATCTTCTTCCAGCTGGGAATTCGCCATAGAGCTAGATGATTTGAGCAAGCAGGAACTATTTCGAGACAAACCTGATGCGTCTATTACCGGAGGATATCTTTCTTATTTTCTTCCGTCCTGGATTACGATCCGATTCAACCGGACGGTGCAGCGAGCTATTGAGCTTGCTGAAGCTCTTTCCAATATGCAGGGCACTTTACTCACGGACCACGTACTTGCTGGTGAAGAGGTTTCACCGAACGTAGCGGAAGCGATTAACAATTGGCTTGTGGAACGTGGGCGGAAGTCCGTGCCCGTCACAGGGCCACGCATCTCTGCCGCAGCTTTGCGTGATGCCATCCGAGGAACAATCTCAAGGGTCTCAATATCGAACATGTTAGCCATAACGACTCAAAGTTCCGATAACGCCGATGCCGCTTCGCTATCAAAATTAAGGGCAGAAATAATTTCACGAATAGTTCATGAACAATCCGCGCAGTTCGATACAGAAATTGAAATCCCACGCACCAATAATGAGGTGAACAACTTTATTAAAGAATTTTTCAAGCAGGGTGTGCGGTATCTGGGCCCCCTGCGAGACAGCCCGCGGCCGGTGTATCAGCTCGAGGCACTTGAAAGCACTACTGACGTTGGATACCGGGGTGAGCACACTGCAGCGGTTCTAGATTTGAATGGGTCAAGGGCCATTTCATACGTAAAGCCTCCTCCGCCCACGCGGACGATTGATGAAATATATTTCGCTAGGGCCTCGTTACACGATGCCGTTGTCGAGTGGCTTGTCTACCTCGGGGTCGCAAGTGAAGTAATAACGACTGACGCTGGTGTCTTTGGTCACCAGCTCCAGGTAACTACGCACAGCCAAGGCAAGTTGCACGATCTTACGAACGTCGGCGTCGGCGTTAGCCAAATTCTGCCAATTGTTGTTATGGCGTTGCTCGCCCCGCGTGGAAGCCTCCTCATATTCGAACAGCCCGAGCTTCACCTACATCCTCGTGTGCAAGCGCGATTAGCAGATTTCTTCATCGCTCTTGCGCAGGACGAAAAACAGTTGCTGCTAGAAACCCACAGCGAGTATTTGATTGATCGCTTTCGGCTACGCATAGCAGAGT
>Ga0134122_10003612_pt1 | contig 11477 bp, 8 predicted proteins | sample KB302_FD_96461 | JGI IMG/M metagenome (GOLD analysis project Ga0134122, IMG submission 96461) | Terrestrial soil microbial communities without Nitrogen fertilizer from Kellogg Biological Station, Michigan, USA - KB3-0-2 | ecosystem: Environmental > Terrestrial > Soil > Unclassified ...
AACTTGGATTCAGGGTAATCGACAAACACGGGGAACAGGAGCTCGCCCTTGTAGTAGGCGACGATCGGCTTGTCGTTGGCGATCACCTCGGCAAACAGACTAAACAAGAAAAGTCCGAGGAAGAGCCAGAGGCTCCAGTAACCGCGCCGGTTGGCCTTGAAGTTGCGCCAACGTCGCCGGTTGAGCGGGGAAAGCGAGAAGCCCGCCGCGATCGAGCGAAGCGGCAGGAGGCCGCGGCCGATCTGATGGGTAGGCACCGGCGCGGGAGCGGGCTCGGCTGGCTCGCCCGGTTTCACGATCGGTTTGTCTTCGACGCGCGTATCCAATCGAGTCAGACCTCCCGCGTCTCGAAATCAATGCGCGGATCGACCAAGGTGTAGATGAAGTCGGATAACAAATTGATGGCCAAGCCTAGCAGGGCAAAAATGTAAATGTTGGCAAAAACCACCGGATAGTCACGGTTGATGACGCTTTCGAAGCTCAAAAGCCCAAGGCCATCGAGCGAGAAGATGGTCTCGATCAGCAGCGCGCCGGAGAAGAAGGCATGAATGAAAGCCCCTGGAAAGCCGGCGATGATCAGCAACATGGCGTTGCGGAAGACGTGGCCGTAGAGAACCTGGCGTTGGCCCAGACCTTTGGCTTGCGCGGTCAGCACGTACTGCTTGCGGATCTCATCTAGAAACGCGTTGCGGGTGAGAAAGGTCATGGTCGTGAAGGCACCCAGCGACATGGCGATCAGCGGCAGGGTCAGATGCCAGGCATAATCGGCGGCCTTGCCGATCAATGATAGCTGGCTCCAATTATCGGAGGTGAGCCCGCGCGAGGGGAACCACTGAAAGAAGGAGCCGCCGGCAAACACCACGAGCAGCAGTACAGCGAACAAGAAGCCAGGAATGGCATAGCCGATGACGAGAACGCCAGAGGTCCAGGTGTCGAACCTTTCGCCGTCGTGCACGGCCTTGCGCACGCCGAGCGGGATCGAGATCAAGTAGGTGATGAGCGTCATCCAGAGGCCGAGCGAGATCGAAACCGGCAGCTTCTCCTTGATGAGCTGAAGCACGCTGACGTCGCGGAAATAGCTCTTACCGAAATCAAACAAGAGGTAGCTCTTGAGCATCAGGAAAAAGCGTTCGTGGGCAGGCTTGTCGAAGCCGAATTGCTTCTCGAGCTGTTTGATAAATTCTGGATCCAGACCTTGGGCGCCACGGTATTTAGAGCCGCTCTCGCCAAGGTTTTGGCTTGCTTGCCGGTTCGTCGCGCCGGCCAAGCCGTCGCCTTGGCCACCGCCGATGCGGGCGGTGGCGGCAACGTCGCTGCCGCTGATCTGCGCAATCACACGCTCGACCGGACCGCCCGGCGCGAATTGAATGACGGCGAAACTGATCAGCATGATCCCGAACATGGTCGGGATGATCAAAAACAGTCGCTTCAGTAAATAGCTTGCCATCAGACCAGATTGCCCAGCCGGGTCAGTTGATCGTCTTCAGTTTGGCCGCCTTGTCGGCATCATACCACCAGCTGTCGACGATGCCGCGATCATAACGTGGTTTTAGCGCCGGACGTTGAAACCTGTCCCAATAGGCGATGTTGTGCGCCGCCTTGTACCATTGGGGCACCCAATAGTGTCCGGCCCGCAGCACGCGATCGAGCGCCCGCGTCGCTGTCAGCAGCTCTTCCCGGCTTTTGGCCTCGACGACCCTGGCGATCAAGGCGTCGACTGCGGGCTGGCTGATACCGGCAAGGTTAAAGCTGCCTTCGGTCTTGGCCGCCTCGCTGCCCCAAAAGTTGCGCATCTCGGCGCCGGGCGTCAGGCGCAGCACATAGCGCGTCGTCACCACATCGAAATCGAACGACTTGACGCGGCGCTCGTATTGGGCCGGATCGATGCGGCGCACGGAGGCGCTGATGCCGAGTGCCTCGAGGTTCTTGACGTAGGGGAGCAGGATCCGCTCGCTCACCGGATCGGTGATTAGAAATTCCAAGCTCAAGGCTTCGCCGCGGGCATCGACCAGCTTGCCGCCCTTCAGCTCGTAACCGGCTTCGCTCAAGAGGCGCGCGGCCTCGCGCAGCAATTTACGATCTTGGCCCGAGCCGTCGGAAACCGGTGCCGTATACGGGGCTTCGAACACCTCGGCGGGCAACTGAGCACGGAACGGTTCGAGCAGTGCCAACTCGGCTGCGCCGGGCTTGCCCGATGCCTTCATCTCGGAGTTCTCAAAAAAGCTCTCGGTGCGCTTGTAAAGGCCATAAAAGATGTTCTTGTTGGTCCATTCGAAATCGAAGGCGTAGTCGAGCGCCTTGCGCACGCGCGCATCGGCAAGCTTCGGTCGCCGGCTGTTGAGGAAGAAGCCTTGCGCGCCGGACGGATTTTCATCGGCGAGCGTCAGCAGCATGATGCGTCCCTGCCGCACGGCCGGCACGTCGTAGCCCGTGGCCCAGTCGCGCGAGGTAAATTCCTCACGCAGGTCGTAAGCACCGGCCTTGAAGCTCTCGAGCGCGGCGGTACGGTCGCGATAGTATTCGTAGCGCACTTCATCGAAGTTGAAGCGGCCGCGCGTTACGGGAAGATCCTTCGCCCAATAGTCGGGGCGACGCCGGTAGCTGACGAACGTTCCCTGCTTGAAATCGCCGAGCTTGTAGGGGCCCGAGCCCAAGGGCGGATCAAGCGTGGTCTGCTCGAAGTCGCGGGTGGCGTAGTAGGCCTTTGACAGAATCGGCAAACTGGCGACCGTGAGCGGTAAATCGCGGATCTGCGTGCCGGTGAACAGGTAGCGCACGGTCGCCGGGTCGGGGGCTTGCACCTCGACGACATCCCGCAGCAAGACGCGGTAGCTCGGGTGGCCCTTTTGCTTCAAGGTCGTAAAGGTAAAGACGACGTCGTCCGAGGTCAGCGGCGAGCCATCGGCAAACTTCGCCTCGGGGCGTAAGCGGAAGCTGACCGATTTGCCGTCGGTGGCGAGCTCGGCGCTGCCTGCAACCAGGCCGTAGACGGCATCGGGCTCATCCGTCGCCCGCGTCATCAGCGTATCGAACAACAACTCAAGACCCTGGGCCGCGTCACCCTTGAGGATGAAATTGTTGAAGCTGTCAAAGGTGGTCAGGGCGCCGGTACCGATGGTGGCGATGCGACCACCCTTTGGGGCATCGGGGTTGACCCAGCCGAAATGCGTAAAATCCGCGGGGTATTTCAGGTCGCCGAAGGCCGACAGCCCGTGCCGGCCGCCGTCCGCCGCCACGCTGGTCGACAAGCAGGCGCAGAACACCACGGAAGCAAAGAAGCGCAATCGCCTCGGCATGAGCTGATCCGCCTCCCTGGCGAGATTGGTTAACCGCGGGCGTCGGCTAGTCTTTTGGCGGCGGCGTCGTCATACCACCACACCCGCAGGAACGAGGTATTGCGGGAGGGCAGCTTGCTGGGACGACCGAACATGTCCCACATTGCCAGCCGATCGAAAGGCATATGCCATTGCGGCACGACGTAGTGGTGCCACAGCAGCACGCGATCAAGCGCACGCGTCGCCGCCACCAGGCTGTCCCGGTCGGGAGCCAAAATGATCTTGTCGACTAGCGTGTCGATGGCAGGGCTCTTGATGCCGATTAGATTGCGGCTGCCTTCCCTATCGGCGGCCTCAGAGCCCCAGAAATCGCGTTGCTCGTTGCCGGGCGAAACCGACTGCGGAAAAGTGCCGACCATGATGTCGAAATCGAACACGTCGCGCCGACGCTGGTACTGCGAGGTATCAACGATGCGCACAGTGACTTTGACGCCCAGCTTTTCCAGGGCCGATTTGAACGGGAGCACGATGCGCTCGAAGTCGGGCTGCACCAGCAGGAATTCGGCCGTCAGCTGCACGCCGTCCTTGTTGGTCAGCACGCCGTCCTTGGCCTTCCAGCCGGCCTCGGCGAGGAGCTTGGCGGCCTCCGACATGTGTTTGCGCGCATCGTGCGGTGAGGTGTTGGCGGGGTTCTTCCACTCGGCGCTGAAGACCTCCGGGGGAACTTGTGAGCGGACGTCTTCGAGGATGGCGAGCTCGCGCCCCTGCGGTAGTCCCGTCGCTTTCAGCTCTGAGTTGTCGAAGTAGCTGCCGAGTCTGATGTATTGATCATAGAATAGGTTCTTGTTGATCCACTCGAAATCGAGCGCCAGATTGAAGGCGCGACGTACGCGCGCATCCTGGAACTGCGGCCGGCGAATGTTGAACACGAAGGCTTGCATGGGAGCGACGCTGGCGATCGGCAGCGTTTCGAGCTTTACGAGCCCGCGTTTGACAGCGTCGAAGTCGAACGCCGTCGCCCATGCCTTGGCGCTGCTCTCTCGCCAGAAATCGAGTTGGCTCGACTTGAACGCCTCGAAGGCCGGCACCCGATCACGGAAATAAACGTACTTTATTTCCTCGAAGTTCCATTGCCCCTTGGCAACCGGCAAATCCTTAGCCCACCAGTCTTTGACGCGCTCAAAGGTTATCGAGCGACCGGCGTCGACCTCCTTGATGCGGTAGGGGCCGGAGCCAAGCGGCACCTCGAGGGAGGATTTGCCGAGGTCGCGCGGCTCGCCGTTGGCCGCGGTGCCCTCCCAGAAATGCTTGGGTAGGATCGGGAGTTCACCGACAATCACCGGCAGCTCGCGATTGCCTTTGACGTCAAACCTGAAGGTGACCTGATGCTCGCCGGTTTTCTCGGCTTTTGTCACGTTCTTGTAATAGAAGGCATAGTTGGGGGAGGCCTTCTTGATGGCATCTAGAGAAAAGACCACGTCCTCGGGCGTGATCGGCTTACCATCGTGGAAACGGCCCCCCGGGCGGAGCTGAAACGTTGCCGAGGAGTAATCGTCCGCGTGCGTCATCCATTCGGCAATAAGACCGTAGGCGGTGGTCTCTTCGTCCGGGCTCGGGGACATCAGTTGGTCGTAGATCAGGTTGACACCGGCCGCTACCGAACCTTTGACGGGGAAAGGATTGAGCGAATCGAAGCTGCCGAGCGCCCACTGGCGCACCCGCCCGCCTTTTGGTGCGTTCGGGTTGACCCAGTCGAAGTGTTGGAAATCCGGGCCAAATTTTGGCTCGCCGACCAGCGAAACGGCATGCTGCCCGGTCGCGGCATCCGCGGCAAAAGTCGGCAGCTCGGTTGAGACGAGCAGGACGCAAAACGCCGCCGCGGCACTTCCCAACCCGTATCTCCGAGCCATACGCGCGCCCGTCCTTCGCTAACAGGGTCCCAGCATCATATCATCAAACCCGAGATATATGGCCGCCACTGGGCCAGGCGCCAAGTTAATCCTTGTCCACTTGTGCCGGGCATTCGGGCGCGAGCGTGGCCGCGATTGACGGGGCGGACCCCCCAGGCAAGTCCGGTCAGTAGCCGAACCAGGCCTCGAGGGGACCTTTCGGCAAGGGCACCAGGAACCAGCGCTCGAACATCAAGAACAAAGCGACGGCTATCATCGTACCGGCCAAAATGCCGTTCCAGATCGCATACTTTCCAAAATACCACATAAACAGGGCGATATAGATCGCGCTCGCCGCGTAGATGCCGATATAGCCGATGGCGCCGACGTAGAGCAGCAAAGGCACCAGTACGGTGATGATCTTGAGAAAGGCCGAGGCGCTCACGAACGGGATGCCGGCCCCCGCGCGCTGGATCAGGGCGCGATAGAGGTTAACCAGGCTCGCGACCGCCATCGCAAGGGCGATGTAGAAAGGAAAATAGCCGGGTTGCGGACCATCGGACTCCCAGCCGACGCCGAGCCGAATGCTGTCGCCGATGACGACCGCACCGGCGGCCAGAAACAAAAGCGCCACCACGATTTCCATGGTCCGCTTGCTGACAAGACCCGTGCTCTGCTGGTGGTGGTCAGCGTCGTTCATCGTCGATGTCTAGCTGTCGATGGCAAAGGGGAAACCTGTGCCCCGGCCCGAACCCAGGTTCGGGCCGGGGCAGAACTACTCACTTCTTGGCGAGAAAACCCGCTTCCGCCATCAGGTCGCGGTGCGTCTTTTCCGCGCTCTCCAACCAGGTTACGAACTGGTCGCCGGACATCGCGGTTTGGTTGTAGGCGCCCTTTTCCATGTAGTCCTTCCAGTCCTCGGTCGCGGCGACCTTCTTGAACAAATCGACGTAGAAGGCGACTTGCTCCTTGCCAATCCCCGGGGCGCCGAAGACGCCGCGCAACATTTGGTACTCGACGTCGATACCGGCCTCCTTGCAGGTGGGGATATCCGACCAGGCCATGTCCTTTGTGACTTTCTCAGTGTAGGTCGAGCGTTTGGCGTCGAATAGGCACAAGGGTCGCAGGGAGCCAGCCCTCCATTGCGCGACCGCCTCGATGGGATTGTTGACGCTGGAATCGACGTGTTTGCCAACCAGCTGAACGGCTACGTCGCCGCCGCCCTTGAAGGGGATGTACGTCATCTTCTTGGGGGCCGTGATCCGCTCCAGCGCCACGGTGATGATCTGATCTTCCTGCTTGGAGCCGGTGCCGCCCATCTTGAACTTGCGATCGTCGCCGGCCTTGATGGCCTCGAGGTAGTCCTTGGCCGACTTGAACTCCGTCTCGCTGTTCACCCACAGGACGAACTGATCAAGTGCCAGCATGCCGATGGGGGTCAACTCCTTCCAATTGAAGGGTACGCCGGTCCCGAGCGGGGTCGTGAACAGGTTTGAGAGGGTGATGACGATCTTATGCGGATCCTTGCTGGCCCCCTTGATTTCGAGGAAGCCCTCCGCACCGGCCCCGCCGGGTTTGTTGATCACCACCATGGGCTGTTTCATCAGGTTGTGCTTGGCAACCACGCCCTGGACGAAACGGGCCATCTGGTCGGCGCCGCCGCCGGTGCCCGCCGGGACGATGAACTCGACGGGCTTGGTTGGCTCCCAACCTTGCGCCGCGACCGGTATCGTCACCGCAGCGAGCACGGCAACCGCTGCGCTTGCGCTTGCCAGCCCTGACTTGGCGTATCGCAACATCGTTTCCTCCTCGTGTTTTTGCCTAACCGGCAACTTTGCGGGGATCGCTGCGCATGGCTCCGAGCAGGGACCCGAGCAGTGGCCACACCAACATCAAAAGGCCGATCGCCATGATCGTACCGACCAGCACATTCGAGAAAAAGATCGTCACGCTTCCCTGGGAAATCAACATTGCCTGCCGGAAGGAGCTTTCGGCTTGGTCACCCAGAACCAACGCCAGCACCATCGGGGCGAGCGGATAGCCAAGCTTGTTGAAGGTGTAACCAACGACGCCAAACGCCACCATTACCCACACGTCGAACATGGCATTGTTCACGGTGTAGGCGCCAACGGCACAAATCACCATGATGGCCGGCGCGATGATCGAGAACGGCACCCGCAGGATGGCGGCAAACAGCGGTACGCAGGTCAGCACCACGATCAGGCCGGCAATATTGCCCAGATACATGCTGGCAATCAGGCCCCAAACAAAGTCTTTCTGCTCCACGAACAAGAGCGGCCCGGGCTGCAGACCCCAGATCAGTAGGCCACCGAGCAGCACCGCCGCGGTGGGCGATCCGGGAATGCCGAGGGTCAGCATCGGCAACAACGCGCTGGTGCCGGCGGCGTGGGCGGCGGTCTCGGGCGCAACCACACCCTCGATGCAGCCCTTGCCGAAGGCGTCACCTTGCTTGGAAAAGCGCTTGGCGAGGCCGTAGCTCATGAACGAGGCCGGTGTCGCCCCCCCAGGGGTTATGCCCATCCAACATCCGATCAGGCAGCTGCGCAGCGAGGTGATCCAATAGCGCGGCAGCTGTGCCCAGGTTCGCAACACCGCATTGAGCCGCAACTTGCCATCGGCGCCCTTGAACTCCAGGCCTTCCTCGATGGAATTCAGCATTTCGCCGATGCCGAACAGGCCGATCACGGCGATCAGAAAGCCGAAGCCTTTCAGCAAATCGGTGAAGCCGAAGGTCATGCGCAGTTGGCCTGTCACACTATCGAGCCCGACGGCGGCCAGCGCGAAGCCCAGGCACATGGAGGCGATGGTCTTGCTCGGGCTGCCTCGGCCCATGCCGATGAAACTGGCGAAGGTCAGAAATTGCACGGCAAAGAATTCGGCAGGTCCGAAGCGCAAGGCGAATTTGGCGACCAGGGGTGCCAGGAAGGTGATGACGATGACGGCGAACAGCGCGCCGACAAACGAAGAGGTGAAGGCCGCGGTTAAGGCTTCGTCGGCCCTGCCCTTCTGCGCCATGGGATGGCCGTCGAAGGTCGTGGCAACGGACCAGGGCTCGCCTGGAATATTGAAGAGGATCGAGGTGATGGCACCGCCGAACAATGCTCCCCAATAGATGCAGGACAGCATGATAATGGCCGACGTCGGCGGCATGGAAAACGTCAGTGGTAGGAGAATTGCCACGCCGTTGGCGCCGCCGAGCCCCGGCAGCACGCCGATGATGACGCCCAACAGAATGCCGATCATCATCAGCAAGACGTTGTACCAGCTGAGCGCGACTGCGAATCCACCCATCAACGAGGCGATTTCGTCCACTGTCGCGTCTCTTTCTCGGCCGTTTCCTGGGTGCGGCGGTCTACCTGGCGCGGTACCGAAGCGCAGGCGCCCCCTTTCGTCTGGTATACCATGTGCCAATTAACTTGACGACGCAACTGCCTGTTTGTGGTGGCGAGCTAGAAATTTATTTGCGAATCGTTGGCAAGAAGCGATTTTCCTGCTAAGCGCATCTCGGCTTGTCCGGCGCGACAGGCGTGGTGTATGGTATACCAGAAACCACCGGCGAGGGCCGGTCGGGTGGGGTACAGCGCGTGGCCGATACGCAGCTTAAAATTGCTCCCATTGGCGAGGGGATCAGCCTCAAGGCCCGTGCCTACGAGGCCTTAAAGTCGGCAATCCTCAACATGAACATCTACGCCGACGAGGCCGAGCTGCGCCTCGATGAGCGTGATTTGTCGCAGCGTTTCGGCGTCAGCCGCACGCCCCTGCGCGAAGCGCTGGCCCAGCTCGATCAGGAGGGCCTGGTACGCATCGTTGCTCGGCGCGGAATTTTTATCGTGCGCAAGACCAAGGCCGAGATCCTCGACATGATCACGGTCTGGGCCGCCCTCGAAAGCATGGCGGCGCGCCTTGCCACCGAACAGGCGGCAGGCGACGAGATCGCGCAGTTGCACGCTCTAGTGGATCAGTTCTCGCAGGACGAGATCGCCCGCAAGATGGGCGAATACTCCGACGCCAATATCAAATTTCATCAAGCCATCATCGGCCTCGGCAAATGCCGACTGATCGTGGAGATGAGCAACGATCTGTTTTTCCACATGCGCGCGATCCGGCAACGAACGATCTTCGAGCAAGATCGGGCCAAGCGGTCGATTGTCGACCATAAGGAAATCGTTGCCGCGCTGGAGGCGCGGGATACCGAAAAGGCGGAGCGGTTGGTGCGTCAGCACACGCTGCGCCTGCGCGATCATGTTGACCGTTACGTCAATCTCGACTGACGAAAAGAAAGCCGGTGGCCAATCCTGGTGTGCGGAGTAGAGGAGACAACCCATGGCGGCTGAAGCGGCAGCAAGAAAAGCCCCGAGCGCCGAAGACTTGCGGCGCCGCTCCCACCCCAATCGCGCTGATGTGCGCGCGCGCCTAGGCATGGCAGCCCCGGCGCCGTAGCTGAGAACCGGGCGGAAACAGAGCAAATTTTTGAGGGAGGACAGGCAATGTCCGCAGCAGACGCCAAGGCGGTCGAATCCGAGCGGGAGCTCACCGACGGCTTTCATCTTGTCATCGACGCGCTCAAGCTCAACGGGGTCAAGACCATCTATGGCGTTCCCGGTATTCCGATAACTGACTTTGGCCGCATGGCGCAGGCCGCGGGCATTCGCGTTCTGTCGTTCCGACATGAGCAGAACGCCGGCAATGCGGCGGCCATCGCCGGCTTTCTCACGAAGAAACCCGGCATCTGCCTCACCGTATCGGCGCCGGGCTTTCTCAATGGCCTGACGGCCTTGGCCAATGCCACGACCAACTGCTTTCCCATGATCCTGATTTCGGGATCCTCCGAGCGCGAGATCGTGGACTTGCAGCAGGGTGACTACGAAGAAATGGACCAACTGGCGATCGCCAAGCCGCTTTGCAAGGCGGCGTTCCGCGTGCTGCACGCTGCGGATATTGGCATCGGCGTGGCGCGCGCCATCCGCGCGGCCGTCTCCGGTCGGCCGGGCGGCGTCTACCTCGATCTGCCGGCCAAGCTGTTCTCGCAGGTTATCGATGCGGCCGCGGGGGAGAAATCCCTGGTCAAAGTCGTTGATCCGGCACCGGCGCAGCTTCCCGCCCCGGCGGCCGTGAAACGGGCGCTCGAGGTGCTCAAGGGCGCCCGGCGTCCCTTGATCATCCTCGGTAAGGGCGCCGCCTACGCCCAGGCCGACGATCAAATTTGCGCCGTGGTGGAAAAAAGCGGCATCCCGTTCCTGCCGATGAGCATGGCGAAGGGCCTGTTGCCCGACACGCATCCGCAGTGTGCGGGGGCCGCCCGCTCGACGGTGCTCAAGGACTCCGACGTCGTGGTGTTGGTGGGTGCGCGCCTGAATTGGCTGTTGTCACACGGCAAAGGCAAGACCTGGGGTGCACCGGGTTCGAAGAAATTTATTCAAATCGACATCGAACCCAAGGAGATGGACAGCAACGTCGGGATCGTGGCGCCCGTGGTCGGTGACATTGGCTCGTGCATGTCGGCGCTGCTGGAGGGCATCGACGCCAAGTGGCCGGCGCCGCCGGCCGATTGGATCGCCGCCGTCAAGGCGAAGCGGGAAGAGAACGTCGCCAAGATGGCGCCGAGGCTCATGAAGAATTCTGCGCCCATGGATTTCCATGCTGCGCTCGGGGCGTTACGCACTGTCATCAAAGAGCGACCCGATGCCATCCTCGTCAACGAAGGTGCCAATACGCTCGATTTGGCGCGCGGCGTCATTGACATGTATCAGCCGCGCAAGCGGCTCGATGTCGGCACCTGGGGCGTGATGGGCATTGGCATGGGCTTCGCCATTGCCGCGGCGATCGAAACCGGAAAACCCGTGCTCGCCGTCGAGGGCGACAGCGCCTTCGGTTTCTCGGGCATGGAGGTGGAGACGATCTGCCGCTACAACCTGCCGGTCTGCGTCGTCATCTTCAACAACAATGGGATCTACCGCGGCACCGACGTCAACACGGCCGGGGCCTCCGATCCGGCAACGACCGTGTTCGTCAAGGATTCGCGCTACGACAAGATGATGGAAGCGTTCGGCGGCGTCGGCGTACATGCCACGACGCCGGACGAACTGAAGCGTGCCGTCGACAAGGCGATGGATTCCGGCAAGCCAACCCTCATCAATGCGGCGATCGATCCGGCCGCCGGCAGCGAAAGCGGCCGCATCGGCAACCTCAACCCGCAGAGCGTGGTGAAAAAGAAATAGTGGAGCAAGCAATGGGTAAGGCACTCGAAGGCGTCCGCATTCTCGATTTCACGCACGTGCAGTCGGGTCCGACC
>Ga0134122_10003613_pt1 | contig 11476 bp, 10 predicted proteins | sample KB302_FD_96461 | JGI IMG/M metagenome (GOLD analysis project Ga0134122, IMG submission 96461) | Terrestrial soil microbial communities without Nitrogen fertilizer from Kellogg Biological Station, Michigan, USA - KB3-0-2 | ecosystem: Environmental > Terrestrial > Soil > Unclassified ...
AGCTTCAGCGTGGTCAAGGCGAGGAGCGCCAGCATGAAGGACAGGATCCAGAAACGGACGATGATCTTGGGCTCCGCCCAGCCCTGCAGCTCGTAGTGATGGTGGAGCGGCACCATCTTGAACACGCGCCGGCCCGTGAGCTTGAAGGACGCCACCTGGATGATGACGGAGCCGGCCTCCACCACGTAGATGCCGCCGATGAGCGGCAGCAGCAGCTCGGACTTGGTGAGCACCGCGAGGGTCCCGATGGCGCCCCCCAGCGCGAGCGAGCCCACGTCGCCCATGAACACCTGGGCGGGATAGCTGTTGAACCACAGGAAGCCCAGCGCCGCGCCCACCAGGGCGCCGCAGAACACCGTCAGCTCGCCGGTCCCCTTCACGTTCAGGATGCGCAGGTACTCGGCGGCGCGGAAGTTGCCGGTGAGGTAGGCGATGAGCGCGAAGGCGCCGCCCGCCATGACGATGGGCCCGATGGCCAGCCCGTCCAGCCCGTCGGTGAGGTTCACCGCGTTCGACGCCCCCACGATCACCAGCAGGGTGAAGGGGACCCAGAGGAGGCCCAGGGTCAGGAGCCAGCCCTTGAAGAAGGGGATGGCGAGCCCGGTGGTGAAGCCGTCCGGCGGCCAGACGTAGAGCGAGGTGGTGAGGAGTCCCACCCAGAGGATCTGGGCGCCGAACTTCTGCCGGGCCGAGATGCCCTTGCGCGTCCGCAGCTTCTTCCAGTCGTCGAGGAAGCCGATGGCCCCCAGCCCCGCGGTGACGAGAATCACCGTCCACACGTAGCGGTTGGCGAGGTTCGCCCACAGCAAGGTCGAGACGAGGACGGCGGCGAGGATCACGAGCCCACCCATGGTCGGCGTCCCCGCCTTCGCGCGATGCCGCTCCGGCGTGTCCTCCCGGATGGTCTCCCCGCCCCGCTGCAGCTCGCGCAGCCGCTGGATGACCCAGGGTCCCACCACGAAGCAGATCACCAGCGCGGACACCGTCGCCATCGCCGCCCGGAACGTGATGTACCGGAAGACGTTGAAGGCGATGTGATCCTTGGCGAGCGGCACGAGGAGTAGGTACAGCATCAGCCATCCTCCCCTCCGAGCCGGGCCAGCAGCGCATCCACCACCCGCTCCATCCGCATCCCCCTCGAGCCTTTCACCAGCACCGCGTCGCCGGGGGCGAGCCGCTTGAGCAGCAGCGCCACCGTGTCCTCGAAGGTGGCGGTGTGCTGGGCCTCGGCGAGCCCGCGGCTCCGGGCCGCCTCCACCGCGAGGCGGGCCTGGCGGCCCACCCCCACGAACTCCGCGGCGCCCGCGTCGGCCACCGCGAGGCCGGCCTCCCGGTGCGCGGCGGGCGAGAGATCGCCCAGCTCGAGCATGTCGCCCAGCACCACCACCAGCCGCCGCGCGTCGCGCGCGCCGCGCAGGGTTTCCAGCGCCGCGCGCACCGAGGCCGGGTTGGCATTGTAGGTGTCGTCGAGAATGCGGATGGCGCCCGCCTGGCGCCACACACAACGGCCCTTCACCGGGCGCGCCGTCTCGAGCCCGGCCACGATGGCGGCCAGCGGCAGGCCCAGCGCATGGCCCACCCCCGCCGCGCAGAGCGCGTTGACGGCGTTGTGCCGTCCCGCGAAGGCGAGCCGCGCGGTGGCGCGCGCGCCGGCGATCTCGAGCGTGACCGCGAGGCCGCCGTCGGCGTCCTCGGTCGCGTCCAGTCCGCGCACGTCGGCGGGCTCACGCGCGCTCACCGTGAGCACGCGGGCGCGGCTGCGCGACCGCATGCCGAGCACGCGGGGGTCGTCGGCGTTGAGCACCACCGCGCCCTCCGGCGGTACCGCCTCCACCAGCGCGCCCTTCTCCGCGGCCACCTCGTCGAGCGAGCCCAGGAACTCGGTGTGCGCGGTGGACACCACCGTGACCGCCGCCACCGTGGGCCGCGCGATGTCCGCCAGCGCCGCGATCTCGCCCGGCCGGTTGGTGCCGATCTCGAGCGCCATCGCACGATGCGCGGCGGTGAGCTGGAGGACGGTGAGGGGCAGGCCCCACTGATTGTTGAAGGACGCCTCCGGCTTGAGCACCGGGCCCAGACCGCCCAGCACCGCCGCCATCATCTCCTTGGTGGTGGTCTTGCCGTTGGAGCCGGTGACGGCGGCGACGGGCAGCGTGAATCGCGCGCGGTGAAAGGCCGCCAGTCGGCCCAGGGCCCTGGTCGTCTCGTCCACCAGCACCACCGCCACCGTGGCGGGAAGATCGTCCGGCAGCGCGTGGACGACCAGGCAGGCCGCGCCCCGCGCCATCGCGTCCTTCACATAGCGGTGGCCGTCCTGCTGGCCCTGGATGGCGAAGAAGGCGGCGCCCACGGGCAGGGTGCGAGTGTCGATGGACACCCCGCTCACGGGCACGCCGAGGTCGCCCCCCACGAGGGCGCCCTGCGTGCCGCGAACCACATCCTCCACCGTGAACATCCGCCCGCGTCTCCCTATGGTGTCCGCTCCAGGAATGCGCGCGCCACCGCCCGGTCGTCGAACGGCAGCACCGAGGAGCCGACGATCTGGTACGTCTCGTGTCCCTTGCCCGCGATCACCACCACGTCGCCGCCGCGCGCCCATCCCAGCGCGTCGTGGATGGCCGCCTGCCGGTCCGGCATCGCCACATGGGCACCGGCGCCCGCGCCCGCCCGGGCCACGCCCACCATCACTTCCGCGACGATGGCCTCCGGCGACTCGGTGCGCGGATTGTCCGAGGTCACCCACACCCGATCCGCGATCCGCGCCGCGATCTCGCCCATGATGGGGCGCTTGCCCCGGTCGCGATCGCCCCCGCAGCCGAAGACCGCGGCCAGGCGCCCCCCGCTGGGGACCAGCCGGCGCGCGGTGGTCAGCACGCGCTCCAGCGCGTCCGGGGTATGCGCGTAGTCCACCACCACCAGGAAGGTCTGCCCCGCCTCCACTCGCTCGAAGCGGCCGGGGACCGACGTCACCGCCGCCAGCGCGGCCCCGATGGTGGCGAGGGGCATCTCCAGCGCCACCCCCACTCCCACCGCGCCCAGCAGGTTCATCACGTTGTGCTCGCCCACCAGCGGCGAGGTGATGGTGAGCTCCCCGCGCGGCGTCTTCACTTCCATGTGGATGCCGTCGATGCCGGACGTGAACTTGCGCGGAAAGATCTCCGAGGCGCCGCGAATGCCGAAGCGCAGGGTGTCGAGGGACAGGCCGCGCACCATGCCCGCGCCCGCGGGATCGTCGGCGTTCACCACCGCCGCGCGCCGCGGCTTCTTCCCCGCCGCCAGCGCCTCGAACAGACGCCGCTTGGCGCGCGCGTACTCCTCCAGCGTACCGTGGAAGTCCAGGTGATCCTGGGTGAGGTTGGTGAACACCGCCACGTCGAACTCGGTGCCGGCCACGCGGGAGAGCGCCAGCGCGTGCGAGGACACTTCCATCGCGGCGCCGGTGATGCCGCCGTCGCGCATGCGCGCGAGCAGCGCCTGAAGCTCCACCGCCTCCGGCGTGGTCTGGCTCGCGTCCACCGCCTGATCCCCCACGCGATACTGGATGGTGCCGATGAGGCCGGTGCGATGCCCGGCCGCGCGCAGGAGGGCTTCCACCAGGAACGACGTGGTGGTCTTGCCATTGGTCCCGGTGATCCCGACCAAGGTGAGCGCGCGCGAGGGGTGCGCCCAGTAGGCGTCGGCCAGCCGCGCCAGGGCCTCGCGCGCGGCGGGCACGAGCACGCGCGGGGTGGGCTGGTCCGCGAGCGGATCGGCGCCCTCCGCCACCACGAGGGCGGCGCCGCGCGCGAGGGCGTCGGCGATGTAGCGGCGGCCGTCCTGCTTGTAGCCCGCCACCGCCACGAAGCACTCGCCGGGAGCGACCTTTCTGGAGTCGTAGGCGATGCCGGTCACGGTAGCCGGCGGTCGGCCGAGCACCGTCTTGTCCGGGAGCGCGTCGAGGAGAATCGCGGTGGCCACGGGAGCGCTCATCGCCTCGCGCTGGGCGGGCTGAGGGTGAGGCGCGCGAGCGCGCCGGTGGGAAGGGGGGCGCCCGCCGCGGGGGCCTGGCCGGTGACCACTCCGCGCCCCGCCACCTCCAGCCGCACCTCGAGCGGCGCCAGCGACTCCATGGCCTGGCGCAGCGAGAGTCCCACCACCGCAGGCATCACGCCGTCGGCCGGCGCGCGCTCGCCCGCTTCCGCCACCCCCGCCAGTACCGGCGCGCCGACGGCGCGCGCGATGCCGCGCGCGGAGAGGGTCGCCGGCGACGGCTCGACGGGAGCGGTCACGGGCTCCGGGCGCACGATCTGGACGGGCGCGGTGTCCTTCGGCGGCGCGTGCAGGTAGCGGAGCGCCTCCCGGCCGATGCTGGCGAAGATGGGCGCGGCGGCCTCGCTACCCCACTGCTCGTTCTTCGGCTCGTCGAGCATGACGATGAGCGCGATGCGCGGATCGTCGGCGGGGGCAAAGCCCACGAAGGACAGCACGCCGGGGGCGCGCGAGTAGCGGCGGGTGGCGGGATCGAGCTTCTGCGCGGTGCCCGTCTTGCCCGCCACCTCGAAGCCGGCGATGGCGGCGTTGTGGCCGGTGCCGTCCGAGACCACGCGGGTCATGATGCCGGTGAGCGTGCGCGCGGTCTCGGGCGAGATCACCTGGCGCACGACCTTGGGCTCGAAGCCCCGGACTTCGCGCCCCTGCCCGTCCAGCACCGCGCGGACGATCTGCGGCTGCATCAGCCGCCCGCCATTGGCCACCGCGCCGAAGGCGGAGACGATCTGCAGCGCGGTCACCGAGATCTCCTGCCCGATCGACATGGTGGCGAGCGAGAGACCGGACCACCGGTCCGGCGCGCGGAGCTGCCCGCGGCTCTCGCCGGGCAGGCCCAGCCCGGTGGATGTCCCGAAGCCGAAGCCGCTGATGTACTTGTAGTAGCGCTCCTTGCCCAGCGAGAGCCCCACCTTGATGGAGCCCACGTTGGAGGAGTTCTGGAGCACCTCGGAGAAGGTGAGCCAGCCGTACTTCTTCCAGTCGTGGATGGTGGCGCTGGCGATGGTGATGGCGCCGTTCTCGCCGTAGATGCGATCGCCGGGACGCACCACGCCCTCCTCGAGGGCGGCGGCGGCGAGGATCACCTTGAACGTCGAGCCGGGCTCGAAGGGATCGGTCACCGCGCGGTTGCGCCGCTCGTCGTCGCTGGCCGCGCTGAAGGCGTTGGGATTGAAGGTGGGCCGGATGGCGATGGCGAGCACCTCGCCGGTGCGCGGGTCCAGCGCCACCGCCATGGCGGCGCGCGAGCGCGTGCGGCGCCACACGGCGTCGATCTCCTTCTCCGCGATGTACTGCAGCGTGGCGTCCAGCGTGAGCATGACACCCTGCCCGGGAAGCGCGGCCTTCAGCACCACGGGGGCGCCGGTGACCTCGCGGCCCAGCGCGTCGCGCTCCACCAGGGCCCGCCCCTCCTGGCCCGCCAGGTGCGCGTCCCACGCCTGCTCGATGCCGCCCAGCCCCTTGCCCTCCCCGCCCTCGAAGCCCACCACGTGCGCGGCGAGCTCGCGATTCGGGTAGAGGCGCAGGCTTTCCTCGAGGAAGCCCAGCGCGGGCTCCTTGAGGTCGCGCACCGCCTGCGCGACGGGCGGGGCCAGGCGGCGCTTCACGTACACGAAGCGCTTGGCGGAGTCGAGCCGCCGGGCGATCTCTCCCGCCGGCTCGCCGAGCAGGGGCGCCAGACGGCGCGCCAGCCGGGTCGCGTCGTCCACCCTGTGCGGCAGGGCGTAGAGCGACTCCGCGCCGGAGGACACCGCCAGCACCTGGCCGTTGCGGTCGAGGATGGCGCCGCGCTTGGGGCGGAGGGCGACGGTCTTGGCGTGCTGGTTCTCGGCGAGGCGGAGGTACTCGTCGTGCTTGACCACCTGAAGGTAGCCAAGCCGGCCGAGCAGCCCGAGGAAGGCGCCGGCGAAGATGCCGGCGACGATGAGAGTCCGGATCCTCAGGCTCCCCGTCCGGGCCAGGCTCATGGCCGCATGACGGGTGGGTCGGAAAGCGGGGGGATCATCGGCGGAGGGTCCGGTCTCCCGGGGTCCCGCGATCGGCGGCCGCCGTGCGCGAAGGCACCGCGCGGCTCACGCCGCCGCCGGCGGACACGAACTCGCGCGCGAGCTGCACCTGATCCTTCCCGGGGGCCACCATGCCGAGCTCGTGCCGCGCCTTGTCCTCGATGCGGGCGAGCGAGCGGAGCGTGGCCAGCTCGACCTTCATCCGCCGGTTCAGCTCCTCCGTCTCCGCGCGCGTGGTGCGGAGGGCGTCGAGGCGATACGACAGGCGCACCTGCTGCGCCCGCAGTCCCACCACGCCCAGCAGCCCGGCCATGAGCACCGCGCCCAGCGCCACCGCCACTCCCATCCGGCGCAGGCGCCCGCGATCGCGCTCCCGGTGAAAGCGGGCCGCCATGTCCTGCCCGGCGGAGCCCAGCGACATGGCGAACACCCGACTTCCGCGACCCGTCCCTTCGCGCGCGGCCGCCATGCTCATGCCGCCTCCAGCCGCTGGAGCACGCGCAGCTTCGCGCTGCGGGCCCGCGGGTTCACCGTCGTTTCCTCGCGCTGCGGCACCACCGGCGACGGCTGCAACTCGCCGAACCCGTCCGTCTCGAGCGTGCGAAACGTGCGCTTCACGATGCGATCTTCCCCCGAGTGAAATGAGATCACGCCCAGTCGGCCTCCGCGGCCGAGCAGCGCGGCGGCCTGCGGGAGCGCGTCCCGCAGGGCCTGGACCTCGTCGTTCACAGCCATGCGCAGGGCCTGAAAGGTGCGAGTGGCGACGTGGAGGCGGCGCGACCACGCCGCGCGCGGCACGCCGCGCTTCACCGCCGCCACCAGCTCGCCGGTGGTGCGGAGGGGGGCGGACGCCCGCGCCTCCACGATGCGGCGGGCGATGCGCCGCGCGTGCGGCTCCTCGCCATGCTCGAACAGGATGCGCGCCAGCTCCGCCTCCGGCAGCCCGTTCACCAGCTCCGCCGCCGTCGGGCCCTGCGTGTTGTCGAAGCGCATGTCGAGCGGCTCGTCACCCTGGAAGGTGAAGCCGCGCCGCGACGCCGCCAGCTGATACGAGGACAGCCCCAGATCGAGCAGCACCGACTCCGCTTCCGTCACGCCGGCGCCGGCGGCATGCGAGGCGAGACGGCGGAAGCTGCCGTGACGCAGCACCGCGCGGTCGCCGAAGCGCGCCAGCCGCGCGCCCGCCCGGCTCAGCGCCTCCGCGTCGCCATCGAGACCGAGGAGCCGCGCGCCCGGCGCGCTCGCCTCCAGCAGACGCTCGGCGTGGCCGCCGAGCCCGACGGTGCCGTCCACCATCCAGCCCGCGCGGCGCGCACGCAGGAGGTGCGTCACCTCGTCGGCGAGGACGGGCACGTGGACGGCGGCGGGATCCATCGCGCTCACACGCCCTTCTGCGCCACGCGCGTGAACAGCTCGCCGAGCGGCTCGCGCTGCTCGCCGAGATGCTTCCAGCGCTCGGGGTTCCACACCTCGAAGTGCTCGAGCATGCCGATCACGAGCACGTCCTTGTCGAGCCCCACCCTCTCGCGGTAGTCGGGCGAGAGCTGGATGCGGCCCTGCGCGTCGAGCGTGACGTCCTGCGCGCGCGAGAGGTACGCGTACTTCAGCTTGCGCGCGTCCTCGTCGAACTTGGGGAGCGTGGCGACCTTCGCCTCGATCTCGCGCCACGCGGAAAGCGGATACACCTCGAGGGAATGTTCGATGGGCACGATCACCAGCTTTTCGCCCAGGTCGCCGTCCAGCGCTTCACGAAACTTCGCCGGGATGCTGAGGCGCCCCTTCGGGTCGATCGTGTGCCTGAAATGTCCGCGAAACACTCATTCTCCCGGCCAAGGCCCTGACGCCCTTTAATTGGGCACTGACTCCACTTCATGGGAAATTGCCCCACTTGCAGGGGCATCCTACGGACTGGCCGGGAGGGTGTCAAGGAAAAACTAGGGATTTAAAAGAGAAATATCCTGTGTCACCTGGACGACAGGTTGGGTTCCACGGAGTTTGGTAACCCTGCCGCTTGGGCAAATGAGGCGTGCCGGGGCGCTTCGAGGGGAAAACGAACCCAGGGCCCGCGAGATCCCCCAGACGGGTATGAGCCCGGGACAGCAGATATTCGTATGGGGTTCTCCGACCAATGAGATACGCTGGCGAGAACCCCGTTCCCCCTGGCGCTCAGGGGTCTCCGAGCGTGCTTCCCCAACCGTCCCGCCCAGCGGCCGCCACGAATTGATCGAGCCCGCGCTGGAGTCCGAGGTGACTATGGTCGCGACGTACCGATGAAGATCTTGATCGCCGACGACCAGCTGATGTACCGACGTCTGGCCCGGGCCGCCCTCGAGCCGGCGGGCCACGAGATCAGCGAGGTCGACAATGGCCTCGCCGCCTGGGAGCGGCTCGAGGGCGCCGAGCGCCCGTCTCTCGCCATGGTCGACTGGATGATGCCGGGCCTGACGGGGCCGGAAGTCTGCCGCAAGGTCCGGGACCGGGCCGATGCCTCCCCGCCCTATCTGATCCTGGTGACCGGACAGGGCCGGCCCGAGGACATCGTCGCCGGGCTCGAGGCCGGCGCCGACGACTACGTCACGAAGCCCTTCAATCCGGCCGAGCTGAGGGCCCGCGTCCAGGTGGGGGTCAGGATCCTCGAGCTTCGAACGGCCCTGGGCGCTCGGGTGATCGCGCTCGAGGAGGCGCTCGCCCAGGTCCAGCAGCTCCAGGGACTTCTTCCGATGTGCGCCTGGTGCAAGAAGATCCGGGACGAGAAGAACTACTGGCAGCAGGTCGAGCAGTACATCGCCGGGCACACCAAGGCCCAGTTCACTCACTCGATCTGCCCGCAGTGCCGCGACACCATCGTCAGGCCGAAGATCGAGGCCATGCGGGGTAAGCCGCTCGTCTAGGTAATCCGCCTCAGGGCGTCGGGGCCGTCACCGAGTCGGCGATCCAGCCTTCCTTGCCGTCGGGAATCCGCACGCGATGCCAGCCGGTCTTGCTCTCGAGCACGTCGAGCCGGGTGCCCTGTCGAATGGTGACCATGACCTTGCCCATGGTGCCGGAGGCGTCGCGGAGATTGGCGGTCGGCGCCTTCACGTAACGGGTGCCGATCACCGGCGCGGGCGCCGACGGCTTGGGCGCCGGCGCGGGCGGGGGGGCCGGAACCGGCGCCGGGCGAGCGACGGGCGGGGCCGGCGCCGGGCGCTCCGGCGCGGCGGGGGGAGGGCTGGTGGGCGCCGGGGCGGCGGGTGGCGGCGCGACCGGCTCCGTCGCCCCGGGCCGAGCCGCCGTCGCCGAGTGACGGAAGTACGCGGTGGGAGTGCCGCCGGTGACAAGCCGCGCGGCGTCCTGAATGGCGGCGCGGATGGCCTTCTCGAGCGAGGTCCCCGCGTACCGGCCGAGCGCGGCGCCCAGCGGGGGCTGGAGACCGGGGCCGAGGCCCGCGGTATCGCCGGCGCGCCCGCGCACGGTCCCCGATCCGAAGACCTGCGAGGTCTTGGCGTCGAGCAACCCCAGCTCGATGGCAACCTGGGCCGGCGTCCCCGGCGCCGAGCCGGCCGGCGCGAACTCGGTGACCACGCCCACCACGAGGAGGTCCGCGTCCCGCGGCGTGATGACATAGCGATTGGTCTGGGCCAGCGCCGCCCCGAGCATTTCCGCCAGTCCGTCGCCGACGGCGGCGGGCGCGGTCGCGGACTTGACCTCCATGCGAAGGATGGAGATCCGCGCCTTCATTGGTGTCGACGGAGCCGCGGCCGGAGCCGCCGGCGGCGCGGGAGGCGCGGGCTCCGGGGTGACCGTGGTCTTGGCGCCGGCGCAGCCTGTGAGGAGAAGGACCATGGCGAGCCACGACAGGCGGGTTCGGGTTGTGGGACCCAAGGCGTCTCAACCCTAGCCAAGCCGTCGGCGGCAGTCAATACGGGGTCAGCGCGGCGGCTCGGGGCGCCTCTCGTTGCGAAAGCGGACCCGCGTCTCCATGACGATCGGGGCCAGGGGAAGCGCGGTGGCGCGCGCCACTTCGACCCGGATGCCCACCGAGGCCACCCGCGCCGGATCGGTGGTCGGCGCGCCGGCGCGATCGTAGTAGGTGAGCTGGAGCCCGGACACGCCCTCGGCGAGGGGCTGGGCTCCCCCGCCCGCCTCGCGCCGGAGCACCGTGCCGCGAAGCAGATACGTGATTCGCTCCCGGGTGGTATCGATGACGCCGTTCTCGTTGAGGTCACGCTGCAGGGTGACGCGCGCGGGCTCCGCCACCAGGATGGGCTCGAAGCGCGCGCCCTGGGGATCGTAGCCGGCGTGGCGCAGCTCGCTGCCCATGCGCTCCAGCGCGACGCGGGCCGACTGGGTGGCCTCGGCGCGCGCCGAGCCCACCGCATGGGCGGCCTGGCCGGCGAGGAGCAAGGTCACCGTGGCCGTCATGACCAGGCCGGCCATGGCCATGGCCACCAGCAGCTCGATGAGGGTGAGGCCCCGCTCGCCGCCGAACGCGCCCGCCATGAGCGGAAGCGTGGGCGGCGGCGACGGCGGCGTCAATGTCCCGCGCGAGAGACGCGCCGGAACGGATACGCGTATCAGTCGAGGATCGGCTTGGGCGGATCCGTGGAGTAGTCGTAGAAGCCGCGCCCGGTCTTGCGGCCGAGGTCGCCGCGCTTCACGCGCTTCTCCAGCTCCCGGGGCGGGCGGTCGTTCGGATCCTTGGTGACCTCGAAGGTCTCCAGCCGCGCGTTGTAGCCGATGTCGAGCCCGGAGAGATCGCCCAGGCGGAAGGGACCCAGGGGATGGTTGAGCCCCAGCTCCACCGCGCGGTCGATGTCGGCGTGATTGGCCACGCCCTGCTCGAGGCAGTAGTAGGCCTCCCGCACCACGATGCGCTGAAGACGACCCACGCGGTGGGGCCGGCCAAGCCGCGCCCGTCAGCGTCAACCCGCCCACGAGCGGGGTGATCCGCGTGTCGTGGGACGAGGGCCGGGGCGACCCCGCGAGGGTCACGGCGCCCACGGTGGGTGTCAGTCGTGTCTCGGTGGATACAGTGGGCGCAACCCCAGTGAGGCTCAGCGTCCCGGTGGCACCTGGCAGCGCGAGATCCATCCGCGGCGCGACCCCGGTCAGCGCCACGGCCCCGACCGACGGCCCACCCCCGAGGATCATGAACTCCACGTCGTTGGTCGGCCACGGGTGGACCTGCTCCCACCCCTGCGCTTGTTGTGGCGCACCTTGGCGAGGAGCTGCTCCGTCTCGGTGTTCACGACGTCCGTGTTCACGATGTCCTTGCCCGTCCTGCAGGCCGACACGTAGAAGAGGCAGGCCCCCTAGTCCCGCCGCGACCAGTGAATCACGGCGTCATGTGCGCAGAGCTTCTGGAACCACCAGCCGTAGGACTGCACAGTGAGGTGAAGGGGCTGTCCGATCAGCGCGCCGTACTTGTCGTCTGTGGTGGCGATCGAGAAGAAGATATGCTG
>Ga0134122_10003617_pt1 | contig 11473 bp, 8 predicted proteins | sample KB302_FD_96461 | JGI IMG/M metagenome (GOLD analysis project Ga0134122, IMG submission 96461) | Terrestrial soil microbial communities without Nitrogen fertilizer from Kellogg Biological Station, Michigan, USA - KB3-0-2 | ecosystem: Environmental > Terrestrial > Soil > Unclassified ...
ATCATCACCCACGACGCCGGCAGCCCGCGCGATCAGATCTCGCCGTTCTGGGAGCCGACCGAGCCGCTGACCTACATCGGCTGGGGCAAGACGACGCAGCTCGGCTACGGCCTGGGCCTGGCCATGGGCGCCAAGCTGGCCAACCCCGAGAAGCTCTGCGTCAACTTCTGGGGCGACGCCGCCATCGGCTTCACCGGCATGGATTTCGAGACGGCGGTGCGCGAGCGCATTCCCATCCTGTCGGTGCTGTCGAACAACTTCTCGATGGCCATCGAGCTGAAGATCATGCAGACGGCCACCAAGAAGTACCGCTCGACCGACATCAGCGGCAACTACGCGGACTTCGCCAAGGCGCTGGGCGGTTACGGCGAGCGGGTCACCGAGCCGGACGACATCGTGCCGGCCATCCGTCGCGCCGTGGCCAAGACGCGCGAGGGCGTGCCGGCGCTGCTGGAGTTCATCACCGAGAAGGCCGAAGACTTCTCGATGTTCGCCTGATCGCGGCGATCAGGCCTCGTCGGAGGGCGGTCGGAAGTCGGCCGGACGCACGCGTTCGAGCCACTCGCTGACGGCGTCGGCCGGCGGCGGCGGCGAGGGCTCGGCGTGCGCGAGCGCGTCGTGCGTGGCGTAGATGGGAATGCCTGCCCGGAGCGCCAGCGCGATGGCGTCGGGCGGATAGCACGGCACCGGCACTTCGGCCGCCCCGTGCCCACGTAGACGACGCGGCTGATCCCCTCACCCTGCACGTCCTCCAGCACGACGCGCGTCACGCCCGCCTCGAGCGAGCAGAGGAGGGCGCGCACGAAGTCGAAGATCGGATGACAGGCCTGCGGGCCATGCCGGACCACACGGCCCAGCCGCACGGCCTCGTGCGAGTCGGCGGCAAAGGTCATGGTCAACGCACCGCTGCTGTCGTCCATCCGGACGATGGCCGAGTGGTGCGCAGGACACAGCCGCACGTCGCGCAGATGTATGAGCGTCATCACGATCTCCCGCCGGCCGTCGCCGGCTGCGCCAGTCGGGTCAAGGCCACGCGCAAGGCTTCCCGGGCCGTCGGCGACCCCGGGTAGTGTTCCAGCACCCGACGGAACGCCGCCGCCTCGGCCCAGCGGGCTTCGGCCAGGGCCACCTGGCCGAGCAGGTACCGGGCGAAGTCCGGATAGTGGGCCAGCGCGCTCCGGGCCAGCGTATCCGCCCGCGCGTAGTCGCGTCGGTCCATGGCCTCGGTGGCCTCCTGGTAGAGCGCGAACGGCGGGTCCTCCCAGAGCCGCTGCGCGAAGGGCTCGCCGGCCCGGGCGACCGCGCCGAAATCGACGCCCCGCCCACCGCTGGCACTGCGGCCGGAAACCGTCTATAACGTCCCTCGCGCCCCGTGCGCATGCTCGCAACCCCTAAGCGCAAGGAGGAACGGACGTGGCGAAGTTCAAAGTGGTTACTCCCGCCGGTGTCACCTACGCGGGTCCCGGCGCCGGTTACGATTACGAGCTGGAAGCCCTCACCCCGATCGGCGCCGAGATCGTGGAGATCAGCGCCAAGAGCGACGAGGAGTTTGCCGCCGCCGCGCGCGACGCTGACGCGCTCTACGCCAAGGGGCGGCCGATCACCAAGCGCATCATCGACGGTCTGGAGCGCTGCAAGGTGATCACGCTGGGCAGCGTCGGCGTGGACTCGGTGGACGTGGCCGCCGCGACGGCCAAGGGCATCCCGGTCACCAACGTGCCCGACACGTTCATCGAAGAGGTCGCCGACCACGCCATGATGCTGATCCTGGCCACCTTCCGGCGGCTGGTCGTGCAGGACAGCATGGTGCGGGAGAATCGGTGGAAGGAAGACCGGCCGCAGCTGCTGCAGATCCCGCGCCTCATGGGCCAGACGCTGGGCTTGATCGCCTTCGGCCACGTGGCGCGGGCGGTGGCGATGCGGGCCAAGCCGTTCGGCGTGCGCATCCTCGCGTACGATCCCTTCATCGAAGAGCTCGTGATGAGCCCGTACGGCGTGGAGCCGGCCAGCCTCACCGAGCTCCTGCAGAAGTCGGACATCATCTCGATGCACGCGCCGGCCACGCCGTCTGCCTATCACCTGCTGAAGGAAGAGCACTTCCGGCTGATGAAGCCGACCGCGCTCTTCATCAACACCGGCCGCGGCCCCACCGTCGACGAGCCGGCCCTGGTCAAGGCGCTCGAGCAGGGCTGGATCGCCGGCGCCGGCCTCGACGTCCTGGAGCAGGAGCCGCCGGTCTCGGTCAACCCGCTGATGAAGATGGAGAACGTGATCCTGACCGCCCACGTGGCCTCGGCCTCCGCGCGCTTCGATCCCGCGCGCCGGCGCCGGGTGGGTCACGAGCTGGCCCTCGTGCTGAACGGCCAGTGGCCGCGCAGCTGCGTGAACCCGTCCGTCCTCGAGCGTGGCAACCTCAAGCGCTGGCAGCCGTACAGCATGGAGCGCGGGCCGAATAGCTAGAGCCCAGCGTTCGCCGAGGCCGAGGTCCACTCGATGCTGCCGGTTCAGCGCCGGCTGCGCGCCAGTACGAGTGACTCAAAAGGAACGCGGTCGATACGAGACTCGAACGAGCCTCGTATCGAGCCAGCGGAATGTTGAACATCGGCGGCGGCGGTTGCTCCGCCGCCGCCGCACGCCGAGATTCTGGGGGGGTGTGGGGGGCCATTTCGGGGCCTCCCACCTTCAAATATCAACTGCGTGTCACCGAGGCTAAAACCATGGCAACTCTCGTAATGCTTCCCCCGCAGACCGCGACGACCCGCAGCTGGGCAGCGCGCTTGGCCGAGGCGGTGCCGCAGCTATCAGTCGTGGTGACGGAAGATCAGGATCAGGCGGCGCGGGCGTTGGCGGGGGCGGAGGCGGCGTTCGGGACGCTGCCGGCGTCGCTCCTGAAGCACGCGACGAAGCTCAAGTGGCTGCAGGCGCCGCAGGCGGCGCCGCCGGCGGGCTTCTACTACCCGGAGCTGATCGCGCACTCGGCCGCCGTCACGAACTTCCGCGAGATCTACAACGATCACATCGGCGCCCACATCATGGCCTTCGTGCTGGCCTTCGCGCGCGGGCTGCACGTCTATCTCCCGCAGCAGGTGCGTGGCGAGTGGAAGCCGCTGCCGCACGACACGGGCGTGATCCATCTGCCCGAGGCGACGGCGTTGATCGTCGGCGTGGGAGGCATCGGCGCGGAGGCAGCACGGCTGTGCGAGGCCTTCGGGATGCACGTGATGGGAGTCGACGCGCGGCGGCGCGACGCACCGCCCGGCGTGTCGAAGCTCGACGGGCCGGACGCGCTCGACTCACTCCTCCCGCTCGCCGACTTCGTCATCCTCACGGTGCCACACACGCCGGCGACGGAAGGCTTCATGCACCGCGCGCGCTTCCAGCGGATGAAGCGAACCGGCTTCTTCATCAACATCGGCCGGGGCATGACGACCCGGCTCGACGATCTCGTGGCGGCGCTGCGCGCGGGCGAGATCGCCGGCGCGGGCCTGGACGTCTACGAGCAGGAGCCGCTCCCGGCGAATCACCCTCTGTGGACGACGCCCGGCGTGCTGATGACGCCGCACATCGCCGGCCACGGTCCCTATCTCGACGAGCGGCGGTTCGAGATCATCCTCGACAACGCGCGGCGCTTCCTCGCCGGTCAGTCGCTGCGCAACGTGGTGGACAAGACGAACTGGTTCTGAGCGGCTAGCGCGGTTCCGGGCACAGGGCCCGGAGCCGCGCGAGCGATCGATCGAAGCGCACGCCCCACTGCTCGCACAGACCGTCGACCTCTCCCGCCCGACCGTTGCGGCAGGCGTCCTCGATGGCCGCGCTGACCTCGGCAGGGCCCGTGAGACCGAGGTTGACCGCCATGCCGGTGAGCGCGTGCGCGGCCGCCGCCATCTGCACCGCGTCCGCGCTGGCCCGGCTTTGCGCGAGGCGCTCGCGATGGGGCTGCGCGTGGACGGGAAGGTCGCGAACGAGCTCGCCGACCTTGGCCGCTCCCAGCGAGTCCCGCAACATCTCGACGTAGCTCTCGTCGACGTCACCGTCGACATCCGCGGCGCCGGCCGCGACCGCCTCCACCTTGCCCGCGGCGGCCTCCACCTGCCCCGCGGCGGCCGCCGGGGCAAAGCGCGACAGCGTGGCCGCGAGCGCCACCGGATCGATCGGCTTGGGCAGGTGGCCGATCATGCCGGCCTCCATGCACAGATCGGTCTCGTCCTTCATCGCGCTCGCGCTCAGCGCGATGATGGGCACGCGACCGCTCTCGCCCGGAAGGCGGCGGATCTCGCGGGTGGCCTCGATGCCGTTCATCTCCGGCATGTGCACGTCCATGAGGACCACGTCGTAGTGGCGCTCCTTCACCGCCTCCACCGCCTCCCGGCCGTTTGCCACGATGCGCACGTGATGCCCGCGGCGCCCGAGCAGGCCGCGGGCGACTTCCTGGTTCACGAGGTTGTCCTCGGCGACCAGGATCTCGAGCGGTGGCACGGGCGTCTCCGCCGACGGCGCGTCCGTCTTGACCTCGCCCAGTGCCGGCGCCAGGCTCACGGCAAACCAGAACGTGCTGCCGTGACCGGGCGCGCTGATGACCCCGATCGTCCCGCCCATCGCAATGACGATGCGCTTGGAGATGACGAGCCCGAGCCCGGTCCCGCCGGCGCGGCGCGTGGAGTGCTGGTCGACCTGGCTGAACTCCTGGAAGAGCCGCCCTTGCGCTTCCATTGGGATGCCCGCCCCCGTGTCGCTGACCTCGAAGCGAAGCCGGACGCTCCCGTCGGCCGTGCCCTGGTGCAGCACGCTGACCCGCACCCGACCGCGGTCGGTGAACTTGATCGCGTTGCCGACGAGGTTCAAGAGGATCTGGCGCAGCCGGCCCGGGTCGGCGCGCAGCGCGGCGGGCACCCCGGGATCGATGGCACTGTCGAGGTCGAGGCGTTTCTCGCGCGCCCGGAAGCCGAGCAGGCCGGTGACGTTGCCGATCAGGCTCGGCAGGTCGAAGTCCTCGTCCTGCAGCTCCAGCTTGCCCGCCTCCATCTTCGAGAAATCGAGGATGTCGTTGAGGATGGTCAGCAGCGCCTGGCCCGAGTCGCGCACGGTCGTGACGTATTTCTCCTGCTGGGTGCTGAGCGTGGTCCCCAGCAGCATGTGGGCCATGCCGAGCACTCCGTTCATCGGCGTGCGGATCTCGTGGCTCATCACGGCCAGGAACTCCGACTTGGCGCGCGTGGCCGCCTCGGCCGCGTCGCGGGCCTTGGCCAGCGAGGCCTCGGCCGCGCGCGCCCGCGCGCTCTCGTCCTGGGCGCGCTGCCACTCCGTGCGCAGCTGATCCGCCACGGTGTTGAACGAGTGCACGACGTCACGCAGCTCGTCCCGGCTCTCGACGACCACCTCGCCGGGGAACTCGCCGGTGAGCATCCGCTGGGAGGTTCGGTGGAGCGCCCGCACCGCGCGCCGGACCGCCAGGTAGAACCCCAGCCAGAGGTAGGCGACCAGCAGCAGCGTGGCCACCACGAACGACAGGAGCAGGCGCCGCTTGATGACGAGCGCGTGCATGCGCGATTGCAAGAGAGTATCGAGCGTCGAGGTCGCCACGGCGTCGTGACGGAACACCGCGCCCACCGCCCGGGCGTACCGCTCGTAGACGGCGCCGGCGTCGAGATTCGGCAGCGGGGAGGCGCCGCCGGCCCGCGCGGTGGTCAGCTCGGCGAGCGCGTCGAAGGCCTGCCAGGATCCGTCCAGCTCCTTCTCCAGCGCCTGCCGCACGGCGGGATTGGCCTTGAACGCGGCGGCGTGGCCGCGATCGAGCGCGTCGCGTTCCGCCCGCGCCTGGCTGAGGGCGGCCAGCAGGGTCGCTTCCTGGACGGCGTTCACGCCCGCCGGGAGCCGCCGGGCGATCTCGGCGACCGCCACGGTGGTGAGATAGTCCGCGAGCGCGGGCAGCCGCGTCACCACCGCCGCGGTCAGCTGATAGCTGTCGAGCTCGGAATCCAGGCTCAGGTTCGAGTTGTCCGCCACCTGCTCGAGCAATCGACGAGTCTCGACCACGAGCATCCCGGGCTCCACCGAGGGGTGGGCAACGCGCGGCCGCAACTGCAGCCAGACCGTGCCGACTCCCAGCTCCTCGCCGAGGCGGGCGTTGACCGAGTCCATCAGTCCCACCGCGCGGGTGATCTTCTCCCGCTCGTCGGCCAGCTTCGCCCGCGCCGCCGCGTCGCCGCTGTCGGCCAGCAGCCGCAGCGCGCGCGTGCGTTCGAGCGGCTCCACGACCAGGCGAAGCGACATGACGTACTCGAGGCCGACCCGTTCGCGGGCGGCGAAGTCGAGGCGGGTGCCCAGCTGGGCCAGCCACTGGTACATGAGGAACGCGATGGGGATGGTGAAGAGCGCCGAGATGAGGATGAACTTCTGGGGGTAGCGCAGCCGGTTCATCACGGCCACGGCTGGCTCAAGCAGCCTCTTCAGTCGTATCATTCGAGACCGTCGCACCGGGTCACCCCCCGCCCTGGGCCGCGGAGCTGTGCCCGGCCGGTCGGGGGCGCCACGGGAAAGGGGCGCCAGCGTGGCAAAGCCGCTCAACGTCTACATCGTCGACGACAGTGCGGTCCAGACCGACATCGCCCGGGCCTTGCTCGAGCGGGCGGGTCACCGCGTGACCACCAATCATTCCAGTGTGGACGCGCTGCGCGCGGTCGCGGAAGTCCGGCCGGACTGCGTACTCATGGACATCATGATGCCTCAACTCGACGGCTATGAGTTGTGCCGCCGGTTGAGGGCGATGCCCGAGCTCACCCAGACCAAGCTCCTCATGATGTCGACCAAGGCCTACCCCTTCGAGCGCAAGCGGGCGTTCGAGCTGGGCGCCAGCGGGTACTTCACCAAGCCGCTTCACCCCGCCTCCTTCGTGGCCGAGCTCGAGCGCATCGTGGCCGATCTCCTGACCCTGACGTTCTGGGGCGTCCGCGGCACCCTGCCCATCTCGCGCAAGGACTCCTACCGCTACGGCGGCTCCACGTCCTGCGTGAGCCTGGACCTGCCCGACGGCCGTCTCTTCATCTTCGACGCCGGCAGCGGGATCAAGTCGCTGTCCGACGCGTTGCTGGCCGCCAAGCGGACCCGCCTGGACGGCAAGATCCTGATTTCACACCCGCACTGGGATCACATCAACGCCCTGCCGTTCTTCGCGCCGTTCTACATGCAGGGCAACCGCTTCGAGATCTGCGGCGCTTCCCACGGCGACGTCACCATGCGCGACCTGATCTCGGCCCAGATGGACGGCGTGTACTTCCCGGTGACCATCCACGAGTTCGCCGCCGACATCACCTACCGCGACCTCAACGAGGGCGCGTTCGAGATCGGCGGCCTGCCGGTGAAGGCGATGCTGCTCAGCCATCCCGGCAACTGCCTGGGCTACCGGATCACCTACGGCGGTCGGTCCTTCTGCTACATCACGGACAACGAGCTCTACGACGCCGAATCGCCGATGCGGTCCGAGGAGTACATGGAGCACCTCATCGACTTCACGCGGGGGACCGACGCGCTGGTCACCGACTGCACGTACACGGACGAGGCGTACCCGCGCAAGATGGGCTGGGGCCATTCCTCGGTGAGCCAGGTCTCCGAGCTGGCCCGCCGCGCCCAGGTCAAGAATCTCTACATCGTCCACCACGATCCCGACGACAACGACGACATCATCGACGCCAAGCTCGCGCGCTCCCGCGAGCTCCTGGCCAAGTGGGGCTCGAGCACGACGGTGGTGGCGCCGGGCGAGCGGACGGCGTTCGAGCTGTAGCGCCCGGCGCGCCGTCCGGGCTGGCCGCGACGGCTACGCGCCGTCGGCGCCCAGGGTGATGCAGGCGGCCGGATCGATGGTGAGGCCGACCGCCTCGCCGACCTTGCGTCGCTGACCCACCGGCGTCGCCACGCGCAGCACCACGTCGCTGTCGGCGAGCGCGATCTCGTAGTCGACGCTGTCGCCGAGGAAGCTGACGCGCTTGACCTTCCCGCGGAGCGCGTTCACGTCGGGTCCCGGGTGATCCACCGGCTCGCCCAGCGCGATCGCGTGCGGGCGCACCGACACCGTCACGCGCGCCCCCGGCGTCAGCGCCTCGCCGGCCACACGCAGGCGGAGCCGGCCCACTGCGATCGTGTCCGGCGTGGCGGCCACGCCGTCGAGCAGGTTCGTGCGGCCGATGAACTCCGCGACGAAGCGGGTCCGCGGCCGGCCGAAGATCTCGTCCGCGGTGCCGCTCTGGACTACCTGGCCATGCTCCAGCACGGCGATACGGTCGGAGATGACCATGGCCTCGGCCTGGTCGTGCGTGACGTAGAGCGTGGTGATGTTGAAGGCCTCGTGCAGCCGGCGGATCTCGAAGCGCATCTCCTCGCGGAGGTTGGCGTCGAGGTTCGAGAGCGGCTCGTCGAGGAGCAGGATCTCGGGCTCGACGACCAGCGCGCGCGCCACCGCCACGCGCTGCTGCTGGCCGCCGCTGAGCTCCCCCGGATAGCGCGCCTCGTAGCCGCCCAGCTGAACGACCTGCAGCATCTCGGTGACCCGTCGCGCCCGCTCGGACCGGCTCATCGCCGCCTTGAAACGCAGGCCGTAGGCGACGTTCTGGGCCACGGTCATGTGCGGCCACAGCGCATAGCTCTGGAAGATCATCGCCATCCGCCGCCGCTCGGGCGGCACGACGCTCGTCGCGGAGGAGAGGCACCGGTCTCCCACCCAGATCTCGCCCGCCTCGGGGGTCAGGAATCCGGCCACCAGCCGCAGCGTGGTGGTCTTGCCGCAGCCCGACGGTCCCAGCAGCGCGACGAGCTCGCCCGGCTGGATCTCGAGCGACAGGCTCTCCACGGCGGCAAGGTCGCCGTACTTCAAGGTGAGACCGCGCAGGCTCACGCCCGGCACGAGGTCCTCCCGAAGCCGGCGCTCACTCGCGCACGCCCAGCACGTCGCGGCCGAGCACGGCCTGCACGATGGCCACGGTGGCGAAGGTCAGGGCCAGCATCACCAGGCCGAGCACGGCGATCGCGCCGAACTGGCCTTCCTCCTTGAGATCGAAGATCACCACCGACATGACCTTGGTGCTCGGCGTGAACAGGATGATGGACGCCGAGAGCTCGCGGATCACGCCGATGAAGATGAAGCACCAGGCGGCGATGATGCCACTGCGGGCCAGCGGCGCGGTGACGTCGCGCAGGACGCGGAGCCGGCCCGCGCCCAGGATTCGCCCGGCATCCTCCAGCTCGGGCGGAATGGCGCGAAAGGTGGCGTCCGACTGCGCGTAGCCCGTCGGCATCTCCTTGGTCAGATAGGCGATGAACAGGATGGTCAGTGTGCCGTAGAGGACGAGCGGCGGCCGCGTGTAGGCGATGAACAGCGCGACCGCCAGCACCACGCCCGGGATGACGACGGGCGTCAGCGCCAGGAACCCCACGAACTGATGCCCGCGCACCAGCCGGCGGCTGGTGACGTAGGACAGGAGGGCCACCAGGCCGGCGCCGATGGTGGCCGTGGCCACACCGAGCTCCAGCGTGTTCACGATCGCGTCGCGAGTCGCGCTGTACTCGAAGAACGTGAACGAGAAGTTCGCCAGCGTGAAGTTGTCCGCGGTGAGCGGCTGGGCCCACGCGCGCGACAGCGCGGCCTTGGCCAGGATGCCGTAGGGCAGGAAGATCGCGCAGGCCATCACGCCCAGGCAGGCGGCGAAGGCCGGCCAGCGCCAGGGGCCGAGCGCGATCGCGCGCCGCTGCCCGCCCTTGCCGCCGATGGCCGCGTAGCCGCGGCGGCCCAGCAGCCGCTTCTGCACGAGCAGCAGCAGCGCGGTGGCCAGCAGCAGCGGGATCGAGAACGCGGCGGCCATCTCGGTCTTGGGCGGGAAGTGGAAGAACGACCAGATCTGGGTCGTGATGGTGTGAAAGCCGGCCGGCAGCGAGAGGATGGCCGGCGAGCCGAACAGGGCGAGCGCCTGCAGCACGGCGAGGATGAAGCCGCTCACCAGCGCCGGCAGCACCATCGGCAGCGTGACGGTCAGCGCGACCGCCAGCCGCCCGGCGCCCAGGATCGACGCGGCCTCCTCGAGATCCGAGGCGATCAGGGCCAGCGTGTTGGCGATCATGATGTAGACGTAGGGAAACGTGTAGATCGTCACGACGAAGATCAGGCCGGGCATGCTGAAGATGTTGACCAGCGCGTCCTCCGCGCCGGTGACGCCGCGCCACACCCGGTTGAGCAATCCGGCGTTGGGCCCGGCCAGCATCACCCAGGCGAAGGCGCCGAGGAACGGCGGCGTCACGAACGAGGCCAGCACGAGCGAGCGGATGACGCCGCGCCCCGGCACGTCGGTGCGGGCGGTCAGCCAGGCCAGGGGCGCCCCGAGCGCCACCGAGCCGAGCCCGACCCAGAACGCCAGTACGAGCGTGTTCCAGACGGCCTTGCGGAGGGCGACGTCGCTGAACACGGCGCGATAGTGATCGAGCGTGACGCCCTGCTCGCCGCTGACGCTCAGCGAGGCCAGCCAGCCCAGCGGCAGCGCCATCAGCAGCACGAGGGCCAGCGCCGCCCCGACCCACACGAGCGCCGAGCGATCGAATCCGGAGGAGACGCCCACCGACCGGCTCACGGCAGCGACGCCGGGCGCCCGCACCTCACGCGCCGAAGAACTCCACGAAGCGCTTCTTGATCTCCTCGTTGCGCTTCTCCAGCTCCTCGGGGTCGACGCTCAGCAGCTTGAGCTCCGACAGCTTCGGCTTGTCGGTCGGATACTTCACCTCCGGGTGGCCCGTGTAGAGCCCCTCGGAATCGGCCATCACCTGCTGGATCTCGCGGCTGAAGCCGAAGTCGGTGAAGAGCTTGGCCGCGTTGGGGTGCGGCGCGCTGCTCATGATCGCGGTGGGAGAGACCACCAGCGGCACGCCTTCCTTGGGATAGACGATCTCGATCGGGTTGCCCTTCTTCTTGATCTGGTAGAACGTGTACTCGCCGCCGTCCACCGCCACCGAACGCTCGCCGGACGCCACCACGCCGGAGGGATCGACCGCCGACTGCACGAGCATCAGCTTGTTCTGGGCGAGCTGCTTGAAGTAGTCCCAGCCGTACGCGTTCACCAGGGCCAGCACGTGGGTGGCGATGACGCCGCTGTAGCCGGGGTGCGCGGTGACCATCTTGCCCTTCCACTTCGGGTCCAGCAGGTCCTTCCACGTCTTGGGCGCGTCGGCTGCGGTGACGGCCTTGGTGTTGTAGGCGATCACGTTCACCGTGGCCCGCAGCCCGTAGAAGTAGCCGTCCCTGTCCTTGAACCCGGCCGGGAAGGTATCCACGCCGGCCGGCGTGTACTTGGTCAGCAGCTTCTGCTCCTTGAAGAAGACGAAGTGGCCGGCGTCGGAGGTGTGCACGACGTCCACGTTCTTGATGTTGGCCTTCAGCTCCTGCATGACCCGGGCGAGGATCCGCTCCGAGCCCGTGCGGTGCACCTCGACCTTGATGCCG
>Ga0134122_10003618_pt1 | contig 11470 bp, 7 predicted proteins | sample KB302_FD_96461 | JGI IMG/M metagenome (GOLD analysis project Ga0134122, IMG submission 96461) | Terrestrial soil microbial communities without Nitrogen fertilizer from Kellogg Biological Station, Michigan, USA - KB3-0-2 | ecosystem: Environmental > Terrestrial > Soil > Unclassified ...
AACTCGGGACGGCCGTACAGCGCGACGGTGGGATCGGACCTCAACCGCGACGGCGTGCTGCGCGATCGCCCGGTGATCGACGGCGCCGTGATCCCGCGCAACACCTACCGCAACACCGGCTATTCGGAAGTGGACCTGCGGGCGCAGCGCTCGTTCGCGCTGCGCGGCCAGTCGCGCGCGATCCTGTCGCTCGAGCTGTTCAACCTGCTCAACGCGGCCAACGTCGAAGTCGGCGCCGCGAACATGGTCTACGGCCCGGGGACGGTCCTGCAGAACGGCGTCCCGGTCATGCAGGCGCCGCCGGCAACCTTCGGCCAGATCAAGGACGCGAACGGCAACTACCTGCTGAACAGCACGCTCCGGACCGCGCCCTTCCAGGCGCAGCTCGGGCTGCGCATTCAGTTCTGATCGATGAACACAGACAAGAATCCGTGTTTATCCGTGTTTATCCGTGGCCTGTTTATCCGTCGCCTCACACCCGTCGCCGCGGCCGCTTTCGCGGTCGCGATCGTGGGCAGTGCCACGACGGCCGCGACGGCGGCGCCGGCGGAGATTCGGTGGGAGACGAAGCTCGATCGCGCCGTCGCCGCTGCGCGGGAGACGAATCAGCCGGTACTGATCGAGTTCTGGGCGACGTGGTGCGAAGTCTGCCGCGAGATGGACCGCGACGTCTACACCGACGAGCGCGTGGCGGCGGCGATGGCCAAGGTCCGCCCGGTGAAAGTGGACATCGACCGCGAGCCGGGACTGAAGCGGAAGTACGACGTCGACGGCACGCCGACGCTGATCGTCGCCGATTCCTACGGGCGCGAGCTGTTCCGCTACCTCGGTGCGCTGCCGGCGGATCGCCTGCGGCAGCTGCTCGACGCGCTGCCGGCCGACATCAGCGCCATCAACCGCTACTCCGGCACGCTGGCGGCGAAGAAGGACGATTTGCCCGCGCTCATCGGCCTGGCGCGCGAGCTGCGCGCGGTGGGGTTCTATCGCACCAGCAGCGACTACTGCGAACGCGCCCTGCGGACGAAGGACGGGCGCCGCCCCGGCGAAGCGCGCGACGAACTGCTGCTGATTCGCGCCCGCAACGCCGAGGACCTGGACCGCGCGCGTCAGGCAAAGCCCCGCGGTTGACCCGCCGCAGCGCCAGGGGGCGATGTGTACTATGAGGCATGCGCCAGCTGGTTGTCGCAGCCATCCTCTTATTCATACGCGCCGCGCAGCCGCAGACCGAGCCCGTGGTCCGCATCGGCCTCGATCGCAACGCGTCGACGGTGACGATCCGATCGGCCGCGCCGTTCACGGTCGAGCAGCGCAGCACCCGCACGGCGACGTTCACTACCGCGCTGGTGGTTGATCCCGCGGCGCCGGCCGCCGCGCCGCTGAAGAAGGCGGACCTTCAGTATCGCGTCACGATCGAGCTCGACGACCAGTCGATCCTCGTCCTGCCGCCCGGCGGACGCGCGCGCGTCGAGCCGGGGGACGCGCTGCTCGAGATCGACACCCGCGCCTACCACGGCGCGCTGGAGGTCTTCGGCAACATCCGCCGCACCCTTAACCTCGTCAACGAGCTGCCGCTCGAGGAGTACCTGCGCGGCGTCGTCCCGAACGAGCTCAGTCCCGTGACCTTCGCGCAGCTCGAGGCGCTCAAGGCGCAGGCGGTCGCGGCGCGCACCTACATCCAGCGCAACCTGGGGCAGTTCAAGGACGAAGGCTACGACGTGTGCGCGACCGACGCCTGCCAGGTCTACTTCGGGGCGCGCACCGAGGATCCGCTGGCGACCCAGGCCGTCACCGACACGCGCGGCGTCATTGCCACCTACGACGGCAAGCCGATCAACGCGCTCTACAGCTCGACCTGCGGCGGGCGCACCGAGGACGCGCAGAACATTTTCCAGGAGAAGGTGCCGTACCTCGTGTCCACGCTCTGCGAATACAAGCACCCCAGGCCGCTGCCGTTTGCCTCGTCGCGATCGACGGCGAACTGGAAGTCCGCCGTCCTCGCCGTGGCGCGCGTGGCGACGTTCGCGGACGCGGCGCGGTTCATGGGGCTGCCCGATCGCGGCGAACCTCCATCACTCGAGCCGGCGGCGCTCGCAACGTTCGTGCGGCAGACGTTCTACCCCGGCGTCGCGACCGTGTCGGACCTGTCGTTTCTCAACGACCAGGGGATCCTGCCGGTGACCGGCACGCTGCCGGCCGACGAACTGCTGTTCCGGCTGATCGATCGGAAAGGGGCGTTCGAGTGGCAGCAGGGTGTGCTGACCGGCTGGGACGGGCAGAAGCTGAAGCTGATCGTCAACGGCCAGCCGAAGGAATTCACGCTCGGCCCCGATGCGCTCATCTACCAGCGCATCGGCGACGAGCGGCTGCCGATGAAAGACGGGGCGTGGATCGGCGGCGAGCTGATCGACTTCCGCGCCGAGGGGGACAGGATCCCGATGCTGGTCTACCGCATCAACTTCGCCAATCCCGCGGCGGATCGGTATTCGAGGCTCGCGGTCTGGCAGGTGCACAAGACGAAGGCGGAGCTGGACGCCGCCTTCCGATCGCTGGCCATCGGCGAGTTCACCGACATGCGGGTGGTCGAGCGCGGACCGTCGGAGCGTCCCATCAATACTGATGTCATTGGGTCAGCCGGCCGCCGGACCGTCCCGGCGCTGCGGCTGCGGACGCTGCTGGGGCTGCGCGACAGCCTGTTCACCTACGACATCGAACGGAACGCCGCGGGAACGGTGCTGGGGATGATGCTGTTCGGGCGGGGGTGGGGACACGGGGTCGGGATGTGCCAGGTCGGGGCCTACGGAATGGCTTTGGACGGTGCGACTTACGAGGAGATTCTCAAGAAGTATTACAAGGGGATCGAGCTGAGAAAGTTGTACTGAACCCCCGCCGGCCGGTGTAATTTGTTCCGGGGGACGAGAGGCATGCACAGGCTGGCGGCGGTCCTGGTCGTCACCGGCGTCTTTTTCAGCGGCCTGACCCTGCGGGTCGGACTCGCTGGCGGGCCCGCGCCTGCCCCGGCGGCGCCACGCGCCGCGGCCATTGCCACGCCTTCGCCCGCGCATACCCCTGATTTCGCCGGCTTCATCGACAAGTACTGCCTCGAGTGCCACGACGACAAGCCGAAGAAGGGGGGCCTGACGCTCGCCAGCTTCGACGTGGCGAAGGCCGATCAGCATCCCGAGATCGGCGAGAAGATGATCCGCAAGCTGCGCGCGGGGCTGATGCCCCCCAAGCGCGCGCCGCAGCCGGACCAGGCCAGCCGGATGGCGCTGGTCACCGCGCTCGAGACCACCCTCGATCGCGCCGCGGCAGCGAACCCCAACCCGGGTCACCGCGTCTTCCAGCGGCTGAATCGCGCGGAGTACGCGGCGGCGGTGAAGGCGATCTTCGGCCTCGACATCGACGTCAACGGCTACCTGCCGGCCGACACGATCAGCGCCAGCTTCGACAACATCGCCGACGTGCAGACGCCGTCGGCGACGGTGCTGCAGGGCTACATCCGCGCCGCCGCGCACGTCAGCCGCGTCGCGGTCGGCGATCCGTCCGTGGACGCGACCTCGACCCAGTACGAGGTGCCGCGGACGCAGTCGCAGAAGGATCGGGTCGAAGGGGCGCCGTTCGGCACGCGCGGCGGCACCGTCGTCACGCACAACTTCCCCGCCGACGGCAAATACAAGTTCCAGCTGCTGCTGCACGGCGAGCCGGCCGGGCTGCTCTTCGGCCGCACCGTGCGCGACATCCAGATGGAAGTGGCAATCGACGGCGAGCGCGTGGCGCTGATGAAGGTGGACCGCTGGATCTCCGAGTCCGATCCGACCGGCCTCACCGTGTCGACGCCGCCGGTGCAGGTGCGCGCCGGCGCGCACCGCGTCGCCGCCACGTTCATCCGCGAGTTCGAGGGATCCGAGGACGACCTGATCAAGCCGATCGACCACACGCTGGCCGACACGCAGATCGGCGTCGGCTACGGCGTCACCACGCTGCCGCACCTGCGCAACCTGGCCATCGTCGGGCCGTTCGAAGTCACCGGCGTGTCGGATACGGCGGCGCGCCGCGCCATCTTCCTGTGCCGGCCGGTCGCGCCGGAGGAAGCGGCGCCGTGCGCGCGGCGGATCGTCGAGCGGCTCGGGATGCAGGCCTACCGCCGCCCGCTGACCGCGCGCGACGTCGACGAGCTGATGCCCTTCTACCAGCGCGGCGCGAAGGCCGGGGGGTTCGAGTCGGGCGTGCGGACCGCGATCCAGGCGATGCTCTCGAGCGCGCACTTCCTGTTCCGCGCGGAAGAGACGCCGGTGTCGCCGCGCGGCGCCGCGGCTTACCGGATCAGCGATCTGGATCTCGCCTCGCGGCTCTCGTTCTTCATCTGGGGGACGATCCCCGACCAGGAATTGATCGACACGGCGCGCCGCGGCGAGCTCTCGCGTCCGGCGGTGTTCGAGCGGCAGATCCGCCGCCTGCTGAACGATCGCCGGTCGGAAGCGCTGGCCACGCGCTTCGCCTCGCAGTGGCTGCGGCTGCAGGACCTGCACAAGGTCGAGCCCGACGCGCTGACGTTCCCCTACTTCGACGAGACGCTCGCCGAGGCGATGGCGCGCGAGACCGAGATCTTCTTCGATCACCTGGTGCGCGCCGACCGGCCGCTCACCGAGCTGCTCACCGCCGACTATACGTTCGTCAACGAGCGCCTGGCGCGGCACTACGGGATCGCGGGGATCAGCGGTCCTGACTTCCGCCAGGTGTCGTATCCCGACGACACGCGGCGCGGCGTGCTCGGGCACGGCAGCATCCTGACGCTGACGTCGCACGGCAACCGCACCTCGCCCGTCCTCCGCGGCAAGTGGGTGCTTGAGGTCCTGCTCGGCAACCCTCCTCCGCCGCCGCCGGGCGTCGTTCCGGATCTCGAGGAGACCAGCAGCGTGAAGGACGGCCGCTTCCGCTCGGTGGCCGAACAGCTCGCGCTGCACCGCGAGAGCATGGCCTGCAGCTCGTGCCACGTGGTCATCGACCCGATCGGGCTGGCGCTCGACAACTTCGACGTCACCGGGGCGTGGCGCATCAAGGATCGCGGCGTCGCGATCGACACCACGGGTGAGCTCTACGACGGCACGCCGATGAAGGGGGCCGCGGATCTGCGCGCCGCCCTCCTCGCGCGCTCCGACATCGTCATCTCGCACTTCACCGAGATGCTGATGGCCTACGCGCTGGGACGCCGCGTCGAGTACTACGACATGCCGGCGATCCGCCGGATCGTGCGCGAAGCGAAAACCAACGACTACCGGCTGTCAGCGCTGATCCTGGGCGTCGCGCGCAGCGCGGCGTTCCAGATGGCCAGCGCCGAGCCGGTGGAGACGAACCAGAGCGGACCCGCCTCGGCTAAAGCTGCGGCGGGCAAGCCCGGCACAGGTAACCGGTAACGGGTCACCGGCAACGGGTAACGGGCAACGGGCAACGGGCAACGGAGGCTTCATGTTCCTGACGCGGAAACACATCTCGCGCCGCACGGCGCTGAAGGGGCTCGGCGCCACGATCGCGCTGCCGCTGCTCGACTCGATGATCCCGGTGCACACCGCGTTCGCGCAGTCGTCGGCGGGCCGCGCCGCCAGCCGGGCACGGCTGGTCTGCATCGAGCAGGTGCACGGGGCCGCCGGCTGCAGCGAGTACGGCATGACGCAGAACTTCTGGAGCCCGGCGGTCACCGGGCGGAAGTTCGATCTGGGCAAAGGCAGCCTCAGCTCGCTCGAGCCGTTCCGCAAGCACCTGACCATCGTCAGCAACACCGACACCCGGATGGCCGAGGCCTCGCAGCCCGCGGAAGTGGGCGGCGATCACTTCCGCTCGAGCGCGGTGATGTACACCCACGTGCGGCCGAAGCTGACGGAAGGATCCGACGTCCACGTCGGCACGTCGATGGACCAGTTGTACGTGCAGAAGTTCGGGCAGGACACACCGATCCCGTCGATGCAGCTCAGCATCGAGCCGGTCGATCAGTCGGGCGGCTGCGCCTACGGCTACGCCTGCGTCTACACCGACACGATCAGCTGGGCGGCGCCCGACGAACCGCTGCCGATGATCCGCGATCCGCGCATGGTGTTCGAGCAGTTGTTCGGCGCGGGGGGCACGCCGGAGCAGCGCGCCGAGCGGCGCGCGACCGACCGCAGCATCCTCGACATGCTGACCGTGCAGATGGCCGACCTGCGCCGCGCCCTCGGCCCGGCGGATCGCCAGCGGCTGGACCAGTACACCACCGACCTGCGGCAGATCGAGCAGCGCATCGCCCGCGTCGAGGCGCGCAACATGAGCGGCGAGCCGCGCGAGCTGCCGGGCGCGCCGGCCGGCGTCCCCGACTCGTTCGACGAGCACGTCAAGCTGATGTTCGACCTGCAGGTGCTGGCCTTCATGTCGGACACGACGCGCGTGTTCTCGTTCAAGTTCGGGCGCGACGCCTCCGGCCGCGTCTATCCGCTGAGCGGCGTCGACAGCGGGTTCCACAACGCCTCGCACCACGGCGCAGCCGAAGAGCGCATCCGGCAGTTCAGCGAGATCAACAAGTACCACGTCTCGCTGCTGCCCTACTTCCTCGAGAAGCTCCAGGGGGTCACCGAAGGGGACAGCAACCTGCTCGAGAAGACGCTGGTCGTCTACGGCTCGCCGATGGCCAACGGCAACCTGCACAACCATCGCAACTGCCCGCTGCTGCTGCTCGGGCACGGCGCGGGGCTGACGGGGAACCTGCACGTGCGGCCGACGGAGTCGACGCCGATGGCCAACGTGATGCTGACGCTGCTGCACCGGCTGGGCGTGGACGACCAGAAGACGTTCGGCGACAGCACCGGCGAGTTCTCGTTCGAGCCGACTGAAGTTCCGTAGCTTCCACCTTCAGGCGGAAGATCGGACTTCCGGCTAAGCCGGAAGCCACATGCGACGGAGGGAGAAACATGCGGTCTCTCAGGATGACGGTCGCCGCCCTGGCGATGCTGCTTGTCGCAGCGCCCGGCGCGCCGCGTCTGCTGGCCGTCACCGGCGCCGAGTCACCGGTCGCCGACGCCGCCATGCGCGGCGAGGCCGATCGCGTGCGCACACTGCTGCGCGACGGCGCCGACGTCAACGCGGCGCAGGGCGATGGCATGACCGCCCTCCATTGGACCGCGCTGAACGGCGACCTCGAGACGACGAACGTGCTGCTCGTCGCCGGCGCGACGGTCGAGGCGCTGACGCGGGTCGGCCGCTACACGCCGCTCCACCTGGCCAGCTCGCGCGGACATGCGTCGGTGGTGTCGCGCCTGCTGGACGCCGGCAGCAAGCCGAACGCGACCACCGAAACCGGGGTTCAGCCGCTGCATCTCGCCGCGCAGGCGGGAGACGCCGCAACCGTCACGGCGCTCCTCGGCCACGGGGCCAACGTCAACGCGCGCGACGAGACGCACGGCCGGACCCCGCTCGTCTTCGCCGCGTCGCAGAACCGCCTCGAGGCGGTCAAGATTCTGCTCGCCAAGGGAGCGGATCCCAGGCTGATGACCAAGGTCATCGACTACCGCGAGCGGGCGGCCGCCGACAACGATGCCCGCATGGCGCGCGATCGCATCGTCACGGCGACGACCGGCCGGGCCACGAACTCGAACATCAACCTCAACGACCCGCCTCCGCCGGGACAGGGTGGCGGAGCCAATCCCGCAGGAGGCGGGCGCGCTGGCGTGGGCGGGCAGGCAATCGATCCCAACGATCCGCCGCCAGGGGGCGGCAGGCGCGGCGGCGGCGTCCCCGGCGGTCCGCGATCGCCGTCCGACATCGAGCAGATCGGCACGCAGGGGGGCTTCACCGCGCTCCACTACGCGGCGCGCGAAGGCTACCAGGACGTGGCGAAAGCGCTGCTCGACTGCGGCCTCGACGTCAACGCGCCCACCGCCGGCGACGGCTCCACGCCGATGCTGATCGCGATCATCAACGGGCAGTACGATCTCGCCCTGACCTTCCTCGCGCGCGGCGCCAGCCCGAACCTGGCGAGCGACGATGGCGTGGCGCCGCTGTTTGCGACGTTGAACAACGAATGGGCGCTGCGCACGTGGTATCCGCAGCCGACCGCGGCGGCGCAGCAGCGCGCGTCGCACCTGCAGCTGCTCGAAGCGCTGCTCAAGGCCGGGGCCGATCCGAACGCGCGGACGCGCTCCCACATCTGGTACGCCGCCTACAACACCGGGCGCATGGGCGTGGAGTTCACCGGCGCGACGCCGTTCTGGCGCGCCGCCTACGCACTCGACGTGGACGCGATGCGCCTGCTCACCAAATACGGCGCCGACCCGAACATCCCGACGATCTCCTACGGCAACGTGCGGCGCCCGAACGATCCGTCGGGGATGGCGCCGACACCGCCGGGCGGGCCGCACGTGCCGCCGTTCCACGCCGCCAGCGGCGTCGGCTACGGCACCTCACGCGTCGCGCAGCAGCACCGCCACGTGCCGGACGGCTGGATGCCGGCCGCCAAGTATTTCCTCGAGGAGCTGCACGTGGACGTCAACGTGCGCGACGCCGACGGCTTTACCGCGCTGCACCACGCCGCGGCGCGCGGCGACAACGAGATGATCAAGTACCTCCTGTCGCGCGGCGCCAACGTCATGGCGGTGAACCGCGCCGGCCAGACCACGGTCGACATGGCCAACAGTCCGGAGCAGCGCACGCAGCCGTTCCCCGACACGATCGCCCTGCTCGAAGGCCTGGGCGCGAAGAACAACCACAACTGCCGCGCTTGCAAATAAGCGGGGGGTTCCCCCCCCGCGATAGTGCAGTTCAACGGTGCGCCGCGCTCAGCGCGCCAGCGGTCCCTCCATCGGGCGCGCGTCGTAGGGGCGGCCGGCGCGCTGGCACCAGTACTCCCAGGCGCGCTCGAAAGTGAACGAGCTGCGCGTCTTCAGCACCGCCGCGACTTCGCCGTCGCTGAGGAAAGTGATCGCGCCGAGCCCCGCCGCCCGCAGCTGCAGCTCCGCGTTGAGCTGCAGGTAGATCGCGTTGAAGACGACCTCGCGCAGCGAGGCGCCGGCGACGACGCAGCCGTGGCCGCGCATGAGGGCGACGGCCCGCGGTCCCAGCGCCGCCGCCAGGTCGCGCGCCATCGGCATCGCGGTGACGAGCAGGTTGGTGTCGCCGAAGTGCGTGCGCGAGTCCCACACCGGCACCTCCGTCCCCATCGACGCGCACATGTGCATGACGGGGCGGAGCGGCGTGGCGGTAATCCCGAACGGGATCACGGCCGGGCTGTGATTGTGGACGACCGCCCGGACCTCGGGCCGCGCCTCGTAAATCGCGGCGTGGATGAAGCGTTCGGCGTAGGGCTTGCGGCCGCCGGGGTCAATCGCCGTCCCGTCCAGCCCGAACTGCATGATGTCGTCCGCCTCGATGCACTCGGGGGCGCGGGCTCGCGACAGGCAGAAGCGGTCGGGATGAGACGGATGGCGGATGCTGACGTGGCCGAACGCGTCGACCACCCCCTCGCGGGCCAGGATCCGGTTGGCGGTGACCAGCTCGTCGAACGGCGGTGAATCCATCGCGGCATTATCAGGGATTCTGCTCTAGAATACGTGCGGCCCGGATCTTTGGTCCGACCATTGCCACGGATGCGCCGAGGGAAGGCCACAGATAAACGCGGATCCCGGCCACAGATAAACACGGATAAACAGCGATCACGGTTTGTTGTTTCCGTGTCTTTCCGTGTTCATCCGTGGCGGTTTTCGGTGTTCGTCGGTGGCGGCCCAACGCGGGGTTCGGCTACTGGGAGAGTCGGCGTGAATCAGTACCCACGGAACAGGCGTCGTGACGGGCGTGCCCTGAACGCGGTGGTCGCGGCGCTGCTGCTGCTGGCGGCGGCCGGCTGCGACAGCGCCGCGCAGGCCAACAAGAAGGCGGACGCCGGCGAGGGGGTGGCGGTCAAGGTCACCCGGGTCGAGCGCATCGAGCTGCGCCGCGAGGTCGAGGCCGTCGGCACGCTCGCCGCCAAGGACCAGGCCGTCGTCAGCGCCGAAGTCGCCGGCCGCGTCGCGCGGCTGGCCGCCGACATGGGCGATCGCGTGCGCGAAGGGGCGCCGCTGGTCTACCTCGACGCCGAGAAGCTGAAGTACCGCCTCGACGAGCAGCAGGCGACGCTGGAACAGACGCGCGCCCGGCTCGGCGCGCGCGGCGCCGAGCTGCCGCCGCCGGGACAGACGCCGGAAGTGCTCAGCGCCGCGGCGCGACGCAGCGAGGCCGAGCAGCAGCTCGAGCGCGCGCGGCGCCTCGCCGAGCGCAACCTCGTCTCGAAGGAGGATCTCGAGCGCGCCGACACGCAGCTGCAGACCGCGCGCGCGGCGCACGAGGCGGCGATTGCCGCCGAGCGCCAGCTGCGCGCCGAGATCGCCGCCCGCGAAGCGGCGCTCCGCGGCGCCTCGCGCGAGCTGCAGGACGCGGTGATCCGCGCGCCGTTCGACGGCGTGGTCGCCGAGCGCATGGTCTCGCAGGGACAGTTCGTCGCGGTGCAGGCGCCGGTGATGCGCCTGGTCCGCCTGCATCCGCTGCGGCTCACTGCGGAAATCCCCGAGAAGTTCGCCCCCGGCATCCGCGTCGGCCAGCTGATCACGCTGCGCACCGAGGCGTTTCCAGACGCGCCGGTCGAGGGGCGCGTGACCCGCATCAGCCCAGACGTCAACCTGAAGTCGCGCGCCTTCAGCATCGAGGCGGACGTGCCCAATGCCGACGGCGCGCTGAAGCCCGGCACCTTCGCGCGCGTCAAGGTGGCCACCAGCCAGGTGGATCGCGCGCTGGTGGTGCCGTTCACCGCCGTCCAGACCCGTTACGGCACCAGCCTGGTCTTCACAGTGCGCGACGACAAGCTCACCGGCGCCGAGGTCAAGCTCGGCGATCGCCTCGGGCCGCGCGTCGAGATCGTCGAGGGGCTCGAGGCTGGCGCCACCATCGTCGCCGAAGGCGTCGAGGGGCTCACCGCGGGAACGAAGGTGGTGCCGCGGCCGATGACCGACGCGGCGCCGGCGCGGACCGACGGGGCGCGGCGATGAGCCTCGCCGAATTCTGCGTCCGCCGCCCGGCCTTCACCACCGTGCTGGTGCTGTCGCTGGTGGTGACCGGCATCTTCTCGTTCCGCGATCTGGCCGTCGACCTGCTGCCGAAGGCCGATCCGGCGACCGTCACGGTGAACGTGCGCCTGCCGGGCGCGAGCCCCGACGAGATGAGCACGTCGATCGCCGAACCGCTCGAGCAGGCGCTCAGCGGCGTCGCCGGCGTCGACGAGATCGAGTCGCGCCTCGGCGTCGGCACCGCGCGCATCACGGTGAAGTTCGTCCTCGAGCGCGACATCAACGAAGCCGCCCAGGACGTGCGCGAGAAGGTGGCGGGCGCGCTCGGCAGCCTGCCGCCGCAGGTGCTGCCGCCGGTCATCGCCAAGGTCGACCCCGACGCGCAGCCGATCTACAGCGTCGCCGTCGCCGGCCCC
>Ga0134122_10003619_pt1 | contig 11466 bp, 7 predicted proteins | sample KB302_FD_96461 | JGI IMG/M metagenome (GOLD analysis project Ga0134122, IMG submission 96461) | Terrestrial soil microbial communities without Nitrogen fertilizer from Kellogg Biological Station, Michigan, USA - KB3-0-2 | ecosystem: Environmental > Terrestrial > Soil > Unclassified ...
GCGCCGCCCGCCGGCAGCGCGTTCACGTACGACGAGGCGAAGCCGAGCGATTGCTGTCCCGCGGAGAACGCCTGCGCATCGCACGAGTCCTGCCACGTCGTCCAGCCGTAGCGGAGCGTGAGCACCGTCGAGTCGTTCAGGATGTTGGTGTTGTTGAACACCAGCACGTGCGGGCGCCGCCGCAGCGGTCCGAACCACTGCGACTGGTCGGCCATGAACAGCTTGTCGGACTTCACGATCGTGCTGCCCGGTTCGTCGGTCTTGTTGTAGAGATAGAAACCGCTCAGCGACCAGTTGTCGGTGAACTTGTGCTCGCCCTTGAACGTGTACATCATCGCCTTGTCGATGACGAAGGCGGTCCCGTTGGCGTTGGTGTTGCCGTCCTCGTTCTGCGCCATCGCGCCCTGGATCGTCTCGGTCGGCCACAGCTTGAGGATGTTGAGCCCGACCTGACTCACCGCCGGATGCGTCAGCGGAATCTGCGCGTTGGTGAACAGGCCGCCGGTGGCGATCGATCCGGTTCCCGTCGCCGGGCATCTCTGCGACGCAGCGGTCAAACCGCGGCACCACGGGTTGTAGAGCACGACCGGAGCACCGCCGACCCTCGTGCGCGAGAAATCGCCGTTGCGCTGGTTGGCGGTCGGCCAGATCTCGTTGATGTTGCGCGTCGTCCCCGACCGGTAGCCTTCCATCGCGCCCCAGAAGAACGTCCGGTTCTTCAGGACCGGTCCGCCGACGCCGCCGCCGAACAACCGGTAATACGCGTCGGCCAGCCCGGTTTCTTCCTTCGTCTTGCCGGCCACGGCGTTGAAGTAGTTCTCCGACTGCCCCCAGACGGGACGCGTCTGATAGAAGCCGCTGCCGTGATACTGATTCGCACCCGAACGCGCCGTCACGTTGAACACGCCGCCGCCGGTGCGCCCCATCTCGGCGTCGTAGGTGTGAACCTGCACCTTGACGTCCTCGAGCGCCTCGATCGTCGGGTTCGCGACGGCGCGGCCGCGCAGCTCGCTGATCGGCACCCCGTCGACGATGTAGTTGTTGGCCCGGATGCCGCCGCCGCCGATCGAGACGAGCGACGCGTTGCTCTGATCCTGCTGGCGGTTGAACTGCGGATCGCCGTTCGGCATCACGGTCGGCACGGTGACGCCGATGAGGAAGGCGTTCCGTCCGGGCGCCGGGAGCGATTCGAGCGCCTGTCGATCGAGCACGCCGCCGGTGGACGCCGACGCGGTGTCGATGAGCGGCGTCTGCCCGGTGACGGTGATGTTCTCTTCGAGCGCGCCGACTTCGAGCGTGACGTCGAGCGTGAGGAACTGCTGCGTGCCGACCGTCAGCCCTTTGCTTTCGTAGGTCTTGTAGCCGGGCAACTTCGTGGAGAGGCTGTACGTGCCAGGTGGCACCGCCGGGAAGTTGTACTGGCCGACGTCGTTGGTGACCGTTTCGCGCGAGATGCTCGTCGCTTCGTTGGTCAACGTGACGGTCACGCCGGGGATGACCCCGTTCGCGTCTCTCACTGCGCCGCGCACGCCGCCGGTGAATTGCTGCGCGCCAGCTGACGCCGCGCCTGCGGCGATGAGCAGCCAGACCGACGCCGCACGTACCAGACCTTTCATCATAACCATCCTCCGGTAGACTCCCAGCACCAGTACCCAGACAGGTAGAGCGATGGACGTTTGAAGACGCCTGCGATCTGGATGAAGATGGAAAAACCGGTCGTATTCTAGGAGCACTGTAAACGGCATGCAACCGGAGAAACGAAAGGCTGCACGCCATTGGTCATGATGCGGCTGTTCTCCAAAACCTTGGTGATCGCGGCGGCGGTGCTGCTCGGCGGCGGGCAGACGGCGGCGCAGACGAGGGCGCGCGACGCCTTTTCGCGCGGGCTGGCGGCGCTGCATCAGTTCGAGTACGAGGACGCGAACGCGGCGTTCCTCGAGGCGCGGCGGATCGACCCCGGCCTGGTGATGGCGTACTGGGGCGAAGCGATGACCTACCACCAGACGCTCTGGCGCAACGAGAACGTCGAGGCCGGGCGGCTCGCGCTGGCGCGCCTCGCGCCCACACCTTCTTTACGCCGGGCCAGGACGCAGGACCGCAAGGAGCAGGCGTGGCTCGACGCCGTCGAGCGGCTGTTCGGCAGCGGCGACGCCGCGGCGCGGGGCCGGCAGCACGCCGACGCGATGGCGCAGATGTACCGGGACTATCCCGACGATACCGATGTCGCCTCGCTCTACGCGCTCGCGCTGCTCGGCACGATGTCGCGCAGCCTGATTGGGACCGCCGACGCGCACGAAGGACACAGCGCGGGCCTGGCGGGCAGCGAGACCCAGGCGCGGGTCGCCGACATCCTCGAAGCCGTGCTGCGCGCGCACCCGGAACATCCCGGGGCGCTTCACTACTTCCTCCACAACCAGGACGACCCGGCGCACGCGGCTCGCGCGCTGCCGGCGGCGCGCACCTTCGCGCGGCTGGCGCCCGACTCGAGCCACGCGCGCCACATGCCGGCTCACATCTTTCTCCAGCTCGGGTTGTGGCACGACGCCGAACGCTCCGATCGATCCGCCTTCGAGGCGTCGCAGGCCTGGATCGAGCGCAAGCATCTCGACCCGGCGCTGCGGAACTACCACGCGCTGGCGTGGCGGCAGTACGAGCTGCTGCAGCTCGGGCGATATCGCGAGGCGCACGCCGCCCTCGACGAGCTCGCGCCCGTCGTCAAGGCGAACGGCCAGTTGAACCTGTTGAGCGACCTGTCGTCGATGCGGGCGCGGTCGGTCGTCGAGAGCGCGGACTGGACGCGCATGGCCACCGCGGATACCTTCGGCAACGCCAACGAGCTGTTCGCGATTGGCCTGAGCGCCGCGAACAGCGGCGGCGCCGCCCGCGCCGAGCGCGCGCGCACCGTGCTCGCCGAGCGGGTCCAGGATCCGCGCGAGGGCGACCTGCGTCCGGCGATCGCGATCATGGAGCGCGAGCTGGCCGCGGCAATCGCGCACGCCGCCGGACGAGGCGACGAAGCCGTGGGCATCCTGCGGGAGGCGGCCGATCGCGAATCGAAGCTGCCGCCGCCGCTCGGCCTGCCGGCGCCGATCAAGCCGGCGCCGGAACTGCTCGGCGAAGTGCTGCTCGCGCTCAATCGCCCGCGCGAGGCGGCGCCGTTCTTCGAGCAGGCGCTGGCGCGGAACCGCAACCGCTCGCGGTCGGTCCTCGGCCTGGCGCGCGCTGCGGCGGCGACTGGCGACGCCGCCGCGGCACGCAAGCATTACACCGCGCTGCTCGACAACCTTCGCGATGCCGATCCGGATCTGCCGCTGGTCCGCGAGGCGCGCGCCGCGCTCGCGTCGTCGACCAACACCAGCGCCGCGGCGCCGGCTGCGCGAGATGGTCGCATCCTCGCCGGCATCGTGGTGTCGCTCATCGCCGTGGCCGGGACGTTGTTCGTATTGCGACAACGACGGCAAGGCGCCGCGTCGCTAAAGCCGGCGCGACAGGTGAACCGGAAACGGCGACGGTGAAAGGAGCCTCGACATGGTCGCCAGTCCCCTGACGTACGCCCGAGTTGGCGCGCTGGTGCTGGCTTCGCTGGGTGCCATCGCGCCAGGGCGCGCAGCGCCGCACACGCAGTCAACCGCTGCCGGCGACGCCGCCGTGCAGCGCGTCCTCGACGACTACATCGGCCTCTACCGGAAAGACACGCTCGAGCGGTGGAAGACGCTCTTCCTGCCGTCGTTCACCGCGACCTACACCAACGCCGACGGCAGCGTCTCGAGCCGGACCCTGAATGAGTTCTACGAGGCGCAGCGCAGCGGGTTCGCCGCCGGCGAGATGTCCGAAACGCTGCACAACGTGCGGATCGAGCGCGTCGGCCACATCGCGCACGCGAGCGCAGGCTTCCGCTTCACGAGCCGCGGGTCGACGCGTGAGGGCAAATTGATGCTGTTGATGATCGAAGAACGAGGCCAGCTCAAGATTGCAGCGCTGGCCTTCAGCTATTACTAAGAGTCCGTTTCAAAATTGCGCGCGGGCTCATGTAGCGCAGGCCTTTAGGCCTGCAACCGCCGCGCGGGCAGCCCTGAAGGGCTGCGCTACGAGTAATTTTGAAACCCACTCTAACCTAAGGGGTCGGACCCAAGAAGCGGGTCCAACCCCCAGGCTGATGGTGCGTCAGCCGCCGGTTAACGCGCCGGCTGACTGGTGCTGCGCGTCTCGGACCCCGGCAGGCTGAACGCCAGGTACTCTCTCGAGTAGTTGCCGCCGCTGATCGACACGATGATGTACTGCTTGCCGCCCGCGAGATAGCTCATGGGCGAGCCGCTCTGCTGCGCCGGCATCCACACCGCGCCGACCTGCTGGCCGGTGTTCTTGTCGTAGGCGCGCAGCATCGCGCCGCGCGGATGCTCCGGCGTCGTGGTGATCGCCGGATCGCCGAGGACCACGAGCGACTTGGTGACGACGAGGCCGACACTGCCCGGCAAGCCGGTCTTCGGGATGTTCTTGTCCTTCAGCAGCGGGTGATTGCGCACCGCATCCGGCGTGTCGCCGTGCGGGACCTGCCACTTGATCTCGCCCTTGTCGACGTCGATCGCGTTCAGCAGGCTGTACGGCGGTTTCAGGAGCGGAAGCCCCTGCACCACCAGGCCGCCGCCGCCACCGCCGCCACGGCCGCCCTCGGGCGCCGCCGCGGGCGCGCCGCCAGCCGCCGGCGCCGGCGCCGGGGCCGCGCCGCGTCCTGCTTCAGGCGCGCCACCACGGCCGCCGCGCTGCGGCGCATCCGCGGCGCTGCCGAAGCCGGGGCCTTCGCGTTCGACGAACGGCTGGCCGGCCGTTCCCGCGACGTAGCGGATGTCCGAGAAGCCCGGAGGCGGTTCGACCAGACCGATCGGCGCCACCGAGTGGTTGCTCGCGTGCGCGTAGACCACGTGGGTTTCCGGATCCGCGCCCGCGCCCGGCCAGTTCGTGCCGCCCGCGGTGGTGGCAATCGTCAGCGCCGCAATCGGCCCCTCGACCTTGCTCACGACCGGCGGCAGGAACATCGGCCCGAGCTTGTAGCGCGACACGGCGCGCCGCGCCTCGGCGTTCAACTCCGGCGTGAAGTCGATCAGATCCTCGAGCGTGACCGCCTGGCGCGCGTACGCCGGCGGCTTGGTCGGGAACGGCTGCGTCGGCGACGACTTCTCGCCCGGCACGTCGGACTGCGGCACCGGTCGCTCTTCAATCGGCCACACCGGCTGGCCGGTGATCCGATCGAAGACATACAGGAAGGCTTCCTTGCTGGGGAGCGCGACCGCCTTGATCGCCTTGCCGTTGACGTTGACGTCGAGGAGGATCGGCGCCGAAGAGAGGTCGTAGTCCCAGATCGGATGGTGAACGATCTGGAAGTGCCACTTGCGCTGCCCGGTCTTCAGATCGACGCACACCAGGCTCTCGCCGAACAGGTTGTTGCCCGGGCGGTGGCCGCCGTAGAAGTCCGAGGTCGGCGATTCGACCGGCAGGTAGACGAGGCCGGCTTCTTCGTCGACCGTGATCTGCGTCCAGACGCCGGTGTTGCCGTTGATCGCCCACGACTCGTTTTCCCACGTATCGGCGCCGAACTCGCCCGGCTTCGGGATGGTGTGGAACGTCCACAGCACCTTGCCGCTCTTGACGTCGAACGCGCGGACCAGGCCCTTGGTGTTGTTGTGCGTCTTGACCGTCATCCCTTCCTTGAAGGAGGAACCGACGATGATCACGTCCTTGACGACGGTGGGGGTCGAGTGGAGGCCGATCTCGCCCGTCTCGAGGTCAATCGGCTGCCCCTTGCCGAACACCGCGCCCTTCTTCAGGTCGACCACGCCGCCCTCGCCGAACGACGGAATCATCGCGCCGGTCTTGGCGTTGAGCGCGATCAGGCGGTAGCCGGTCGTCACATAGAGGATGCGCTCGTCGCCCTTGCCGTCGGTCCAGTAGGAGACGCCGCGGCCCGAGAGCTGGCGCGGCGCGATCGCGGCGCGGTTGCCCTCGCGGTAGCTGTGCGACCAGATCAGTTCCCCGGTCCGGCCGTCGAGGGCGACAACCGAGCGGCGCGTGCCGGCGGTGGTGTACAGCACGCCCTTGATCGCGAGCGGCGTCCCTTCGAGCTTGTACTCGGGACGGGTCCCGAGATTGTCGGTCTTGAAGCGCCAGGCGACTTCGAGCTTGTTGAAGTTGGAGGCGTTGATCTGATCGAGCGGGATGTAGCGGGTGCCGCGGACGTCGGAAGTGTAGTGGGTCCAGTCGCCGTTCTTGGCGCTCGGCATCCCGGTCGCCTGGCCCTGGGGTCGCGCTGTCATCCACAGCGCGCCGGCCGCGAGCAGCGCCACCGCCGGCGCCACACGTCTGAGTGTCTTGACCATGTGTGCTCCCTGATAAACGAAGCGCCGGCTCAGGTCACTGAACCGGCGCTCGACGAATTACAGATTCCGGATGCGGACGGCTACGCCGCCGCGGTGCTCTTCTTCGCCAGGACCTCGCCGAAGACCTGCACCGCCTTCTGCATCTCTTCCATCGTGCCGAGCGAGATGCGCGCGTGGGTTTTCTCGAACGGCGGGAAGTCGCGCGCGACCATCACGTTCTTGGCGCGGCAGGCTTCACGGAACGCCTTGGCCGGCGTGCCGATGTTGACGAACATGAAGTTGGCCTGGCAGTCGGTCGGCTTCATGCCGCGATCGGCAAACCACTTCGTCACCATGTCGCGCACCGCCTTGTTGCGGTTGCGCTCGTTGGTGGTGAAGCTGGCGTCCTGCGAGATCGCGACGGTCGCCGCGGCCATGCCGAACACGTTCAGCGAGCCGGTGCCGCTGGAGCCGACCCAGGGACGCAGCTTCTTGATCGTGTCGGCGTGCGCGATGGCGTAGCCCTGGCGCAGCCCGGCCATGCCGTACGCCTTCGAGAAGGTGCGCGCGACGATGACGCGCGGGTTCTCGATCGCGATCGGCACGTGCGTCTCGTGATCCGGATCGGTGACGTAGTCGAAGTAGGCCTCGTCGACCAGCACGGTCGTTTCCGGCGAGGTGCTGTTCACCTTGGCCAGGAACTCGCGCGTCGCCTTGGCGCCGACGTAGGTCGCCGTCGGGTTGTTCGGGTTGCAGTAGAACACGAGGCCGGCGCCCTTGGCCGCCGCGAGCATCGGATCGAGGTCGATCTTGAACTCGGACGACAGCTTGACGCCGCGCACCGGGTTGCCGATGAGCTCGGCGTAGCCGGCGCACTCCTCATAGGTCGGGATGGTGCCGACGAGCGGCTTGGTCTTGGCGGTGAACACCTGCGTCGCGGCGCGGAGGATCTCGGTCGACCCCTCGCTCAGGAGCACGTTCTCCGGCTTGACCTTGAAGTGGGCGCAGATCGCGTCGGTGAGCTGGCCCATCTGGTTCGAGTAGCGGCCCGGGCTCTTGCCGCCCTGCAGCAGCGCGCTCAGCGAATCCAGCACCTTCTTCCCCGGCCCGACCGGGTTCTCGTTGCTGGCGATGCAGATGACGTTCTTCTCGACGGCTTCGAGCTGCGCGTCGAAGGACGACCAGATGGCGTTTTCGCGGCCACGGCCCCAGACACTGCTGGTGAGCGCCGCACCGGCGCCGAGCCCGGCGGTCTGGACGAATCGACGTCGTGAAAGTGCCATGGCTATGCTCCCTTCCCGGACGAGGTCGTCGTCGACGGCTTGAGGACGCTGCGGAACACCTCGGTGGCCTTCTGCATTTCTTCCATCGTGCCGAGGGAAATGCGTGCCCACTGCTTTTCCAGCGGCGGGAAGTCGCGGCCGACCATCACGCCCTTGGCGGCGCAGCCGTCGCGGAACTGCGCGGCGGTCAGCGTCTTGCCGATCTCGGTGAAGATGAAGTTGGTCTGCGAGTCGGTCGAGCGGTAGCCGAGATCGGCGAGCGCCTTCACCGTGAAGTCGCGCACCGCCTTGTTGCGGGCGCTCTCTTCCTTGATGTGCTGCGGATCCTTCAACGACGCCACCGCGGCGGCGACGCCGAAGGTGTTGACGTTGTACGGCATCCGCCACGCGGACATCTTGCGGATCGTCGCCGCGTCGCCGAGCGCGTAGCCGATGCGGACGCCGGCCATGCCGTAGGCCTTCGAGAAGGTGCGGGCGACGACGACGCCGGGCGTGGCGAGCGCGGTCGGAATCGCGGTGGCGAACGCCGGGTCGGTGGCGTAATCGCAGTAGGCTTCGTCAATCAGGACCGCGGTGGTCGGCGAGGTTTTCTTGACCTCGGCGATGAAGTCCTTGATCTCCTGCGCCGTGTTGATCGTGCCGGTCGGGTTGTTCGGGTTGCAGATGTAGACGAGACCCGCGCCCTTGACATGCGGCAGCAGGGCGCTCAGCTCGGTCTTCAGCGTCTTGTCGTTCACCGGCGCCGACTTGACGGTGACCTTCAGGATGTTCTGCGCGAATCCTGCCGGGTCGCCGTAGGTGGGCGACGGGATGACGAGGTGCTTGGCCGGCGACAGGAACACGTGCGCCGCATTCTTCAGCAGCTCCTGCGATCCGACGCCGAGCACGACGTTCTCCCGCTTCGCGCTGTTCAGCTTGGCGATGAGGATTTCGAGGTCCGCGTCGAGCGGCGTGCTGTTGAACGGATAGCGGTTGGCCTCGGGGAACTTGCCGAGGATCGCGTCGATCGCGGCCTTGCCGGGACCGAGCGGGTTCTCGTTGCTGCTGATACGAATGGCTTCCACTCCAGGCGGGAGATTAGGACGCGCCGCCCGGGCTGCCTGGCCCTGCTGCGCGAACGCGACTTCTTCTTCATGGCCGCGAGCGGCGATGAAGGCGAACGCGTCCGACGTCCGACCTACTCCCAAGCCCTGAAGGAAACCGCGGCGCGACACCGACATGGGATTCCTCCTTCAGCTACCGACTACCGACATGAACGACTGATTGAGCAACCTGTTTGGGGAAGGCGAGTCTTACTCTGGACAGGTTAATCGGGCGAATTTTACGTCCTGGAGCGCTGAAGTGTCAACGAAACATCAGCTCGAGAACGGCCAGAAGTGCTGACAGAGCACAACTTGTCACGAAATGTCATCCCTCGCTGCGTGTCTGGTATCGCCTTTGCCTCAACGGGCCGACGTAGGATGATGCCGGGCCGGATCCGTCACGTTCGAACAGCTTCGGAGGAAATCTGCCGATACAACGAAGTGCCATGAACAAAGCCACCATCCGTCCGTACACCTGGGCTGGCCTGGCAGCAGGGCTCGTGCTGCTCGCCGCCCCCGCCTCCGCGCAATTCACGCCGCGGCCGCTGAGCGATCCGGCGACCGGCGAGCGGTTCCACATCGAAGCCGGCGCCGACTTCTGGAAGCCGTCGGCCGACATCAGCGTCTCGAGCGAGGCGCTCGGGATCACGGGCAGCAACATCGACCTGAAGCGCGATCTCGGCGCGACCGATCAGACGTTCCGCGCGCTGCAACTGACGCTGCGGCCGGCGCGCTCGCACAAGTTCCGCTTCCAGCGCATCCCGATCAAGTACACCGCCTCGTCGACGCTCAGCCAGGACGTCGTCTTCAACGGCATCCGCTACCGCGCGAACCTGCCGGTGAACACCGACTTCGACTGGAAAGCCTACCGCTTCGGTTATGAGTACGACTTCCTGGCCCGCGACCGCTGGTTCGCCGGTTTCCTGCTCGAGGCGAAGTACACCGACGTGAAGGTCCAGCTCGACAGCCCGGTCGCCTCGGAGTTCGCACACGCCCGCGGCCCGATTCCCGCCATCGGCGGCATCGGCCGGTTCTACGTCGTGCCGAACGTCTCGATCACCGGCGAGGTCACCGGCTTCACGATTCCCGACAGTATCGATGATCGCTATAACGCGCACTACGTCGACGTCGACATCTTCGGGACGGTCAACTTCAACGACTACGTCGGCGTGAAGGGTGGCTACCGGTCGAGCGACCTCGGCTACTTGATCAACTCCGACGCCGGCTCGTTCAAGTTGAAGGGCCTGTACTTCGGGGCGGTGATTAGATACTAGACGCCCCGACCGATCGGCCCTCACGGAGGCTCAGAGGCACCGAGACTCAGAGGAATTAGAAGTACAGAAAGGGCGTCCCGCAGGGCGCCCTCTTTTTTTGCTGCGTAGCGCAGCCCTTCAGGGATGCCACGCGCCTCTGTGTCTCCGAGCCTCTGCCTTCTCTGAGCCTCAGTGAAGCGTGACGCCCACCGCGACGAGTTTTTCCATGCGGCGGTCGGCTTCCTGCAGCGTCTCATCGCGCTTGCAGAAACAGAACCGCAGCTTCGTCCTGCCCGCCTTCGTCTTGTAGAAGCTGCTGCCCGGCACGGCGGCCACCCCGACATCCTTCACCAGGTAGCGCGCGAACTCGACATCGTCGGCAAAGCCGAAGCTGCTGATGTCGGTCATGATGTAGTACGCGCCGAACGGCTTGTAGCAGGTGAAGCGATGCCGCTCCAGGATCTCGAGCAGCACGTCGCGCCGCTGCTGGTAGCCGGCGGCGAGCTTCGCGTAATACCCCTCCGGCAGGCCGAGCGCGACCGCGCCGGCGGCCTGCAGCGGCGCCGCCGCGCCGACCGTGAGGAAGTCGTGCACCTTGCGAATCGCGCCGGTCAACGACGGCGGCGATATGGTCCAGCCGACGCGCCAGCCGGTGACGCTGTAGGTCTTCGAGAGGCCGTTGAGCGTAATCGTCCGATCGGCCATCCCTTCGATCGTCGCAATCGGCACGTGGCGGTGGCCGTCATAGATGATGTGCTCGTAGATCTCGTCGGAGATCGCGACCGCATCCCATTTGCGGCATAACGCCGCGATCGTCTCGAGCTCGTCTCTCGAGAACACCTTGCCGGTCGGATTGTTCGGCGTGTTGATGATGATCGCCTTGGTGCGATCGTTGAACGCCGCCGCGAGCTCCTCGGGGTCGAACCACCAGTCGCTGTGCGGCGATCCCGCCGGCGCCGCGGCATCGGGTTCGCGCAGCGTGACGTAGCGCGGCGTCGCCCCCGACAGGATGGCGTCGGGGCCGTAGTTCTCGTAGAAAGGCTCGAAGATCACCACCTCGTCGCCAGGATCGATGATCGCCATCATCGTCGCCATCATCGCTTCGGTCGAACCGCAGCAGACGGTCACCTGCTCGTCGGCCACCACCGGCAGGCCGTAGCGGCGGGTGAACTCGCGCGCGATGGCCTCGCGCAGCGGACGCGCACCCCAGGTCACTGCGTACTGGTTGACGTCGGCGTTGATCGCCGCGCACGCCGCCTCCTTGATTTCAGCCGGCGCGGGGAAATCCGGGAAACCCTGCGACAGGTTCACGCCGCCGTAGAGCTCGTTCAACCGCGTCATCTCTCTGATGACCGATTCGGTGAACTGCGTGGCTTTCTTCGATCCGGTGAGCTTGGACATCTCGTGGCTCCGCGTCCGTGCGTTGCTGCTGGATGGCTTGCTGATCGATAGATGCTAGCCGTCGGCGCCGCTCTGGAGCAACCGGCGGCGCGCAGCC
>Ga0134122_10003620_pt1 | contig 11463 bp, 13 predicted proteins | sample KB302_FD_96461 | JGI IMG/M metagenome (GOLD analysis project Ga0134122, IMG submission 96461) | Terrestrial soil microbial communities without Nitrogen fertilizer from Kellogg Biological Station, Michigan, USA - KB3-0-2 | ecosystem: Environmental > Terrestrial > Soil > Unclassified ...
CCCAGCGTCATGCGGGCGCGCTTGCCCCCTTTGGCGACGTGAACAGGAGGCACCACGTCTTGCGGCCCCCATTGGTGACGCGCAGGCACAGCCCGCGCGTTTTGGGATTGTCATCGAAATAGTCAGTTTGAATTTCGAAGGACTTCGCCCCCGCGATGAAGCGATCAGTCAGCGCAAGCTGAGCCATTTGCCCCATTCCCTCCGTAGCTATGTACCTAGAAAGGACCGCCGGGGCCGGAAAGGTCCGGCCCGGGCACGTTCTCCATTTTCGGGATCCGTTCCTGAATTTGGCACCCGCGGAGCCTACCAGCTGCAGACAAAATCTGGGACCCCGGGGTGCCAGTCGAGGCAAGATGCGCCGCGTCGGCCTCACCTTGAGGAGGTGAGGCGCATCGCCCTTATCGAGGGTCTTGCAACAGGAGTGGCTTTTCCCCCCGCCAAGGCTCAATTCGAAAGCTTGCTTTGTGCCCATGCCGGCCAGGAATCGTCGGCTGGCTTTTCGGCGACGGGAGCCTTGGTCGGAACGGGTGCCTTAGCAGGAACCGATGCCTTCTCGGCAATGGGCCCCATACCCGGGGCCGTCGACACAGGCTTGGCCGCGACCTCTTTGGCCTTGGCAGGAGCCGCTTTTACGACCGCTGGCCACGGTCGTAGTTTGGGCGTGAGCTCGCCCGCCTTGGTTACGTCGGCGACGGCGTGGACATAGTCCCCTTTGCTGGTATAGGCGCGACCGCGGCTATTGTAAGCGGGCGCGTAGTTCGGATTGAGCTCGATGGCCTTATTGTAGTCGGCAATGGCGCGGTCGAGGTCTCCTTTGAGCCCATAAGCCTCGCCCCGGTTATGATAGGCGATCACATCCTTAGGATTGCGAAGAATGATTGCCGAGCAGCCTTTGATACGAAGGTCGTGATCCTTGCTGTCCAGGCAATCGTTTTTGCTTTCCGCCAGCGCGGCCGTCGTGAGGAGCACGAGGCCCGCGGCCACAACCCAACGCAACATACTCTCCTCCCCAGTCCCTTCTCTACGTTATCGGTAGCATGGGCGGGTCTATCGGAGGAATTAGTCCTTCGTTCTCCCCGATGAGGGAGGTAGGGTCCCGCCTCCAGACGGACCGCGCGCCAGCTTGCCCAGGATGTGTCCCGCCCCTCATCGGGCTGACCTAATTTGGCGCACATTTCACCGTTCCGATCAAGTCACCGATCGATCAAGGCAGCCCGATCAGAAGCGAAGTCTGGCCGCTGTCTCCAGGCCCGGGGCCCTGGCCCGGGGCCCTGGCCCGGGGCCCTGGCCCGGGGATCGTCCGGCTCGAGGCCTAGGCGACTCAATGAGACGTGGCAGGGGGACGTTTCTGGTCCTGGAACCGGTCTCCATCCGCCGGTGGGTACTCGCCGCGGCGCCTTTGCGGAAGATTTTTTCGATGCGGCGCGCGCGCCGTCGTGCTTTGCGTTCCCCAGGGGCGCCGCCGGAGCCTTCCCCCCTTGCGCCCCGACAGCAGATTCCCTTCGGGCATCCTCCCATCGCCTTGCGCGCAGATGTCGGTCGCGCCTCGGTGCCTTCCCCACCCCGTGGTGCCGCCGGAGGCGGTGGATAGCCGGGGAGCCGGGGGAATAGTTTCCTGCTCGGGGCGTTCTTTTGGCACTCACTCTCGGTCCGCGCCGTGGTGTGTCGGCAACTTTTCAAACTCGCCCGTTGTGCACGGTCTGTCGGTTGCCGAAGCGCAAAGTGTCAAAGTCTGCGCCTTTTGCCCGTGCTGAGCCTTAGTGCCTGGCCCGCCCCGAACGCGTGATGTCGCGTTCAAACCGTGTAGCTATCACGGAAGTCCACCGGTTACGCCCCGGCGGATGGAACATCGTTGCGCAGCCGTGCGTTGTCTGATCATTCTCATCCAAAATGGAGGAGCCATGCGCGCCGCCTGGATTATCGGAATCATCATCATGGCTGCACTGTTGGCTACGCCGCTTACCGCCGAGGCTGGCAAAGTGGAAGGCGTCGGCATCGGCGCGGGCGTGGGAGCCGTCGTCGCTGGACCGGTCGGTGCGGTCGTCGGCGGGGTTGTGGGTTATAAAGTTGGCGGCCCGAACCTCGTAAACAGGCGCTACCGCTCATGTTGGCGAGACACCTACGGCTATCGCCATTGTAGGCATCGCTGACCCCGGACCGTCCCGGCAAGCCGTCGCTCCGCAAGACCTTCGGCGCCATGGGCAGTCCCTGCCCGCTCCAAACGTCGCCCTCGGCGTCACAACCCGGTCGCGGACGCCTTCTGGCAGGCGCTTTTTTGCGTGCGACGCGACTGGTTTTCCAAGCGCACGATTGGCCCGCTTGTATACGAGCGGGCCAACCGCGATGGCGCGCGCGAAGCCCTCGAATTCGAAGCGCGACGCGTCACGTTTGCCGCGCTCGCGCGCGACATTGATGCCTTCGCGCGCGGTCTCCTCGCTCTGGGCATCGGGCCGGGCGACAACGTCGCGCTATGGATGCCAAGCCCACCGGAGTGGGTTCGGCGCCCTACTGGTGCCGATCAACACGCGGTTGCGCACCGAGCATGCCGCATACGTCCTGGACCAATCGCACTCAACTGCACTCATCATCGCGGCTCGGTCTGGCCTGGTCGACTACCTTGCCATGGCATGCGAGCTCCTGCCGTCCCTCGCCGGTGGTGGTGTTGGTTTGCGGGATGCACGGCTACCGGCATTGCGGCCCGTGATGGTGATCGGCGATGCGCCAACGCCTGGCGCGCTCGCCTGGTCGCGCAGTTGGAAGCAGGCGCGCGCGTACCTGACGATGTCCTTCGCGCAAGCATCGCCAGGGTCGACCCGGATGGGATGGCCTTCATTATTTGCACCTCCGGAACCACGGGCTTCCCGAAGGGCGTGATGCACTGTCACAACATTGTTCGCAACGTGATCGATCGTGCCTACCGGATGGCCATTACGCCAGCGGACACCATTCTCATCTACCTGCCGCTCTACCATCTTTATGACTTCTCTGAGGGGATCTTGATGTCGATGGTGACCGGTGCCCGCCAACTCGTTAGCCAGTCTTTCGATGCAACCGAGAGCTTGCGACTGCTGGAAGAGGAACGGCAACCATCCTCTACGGCTTCGACACGCATTTTAAAGACCTGCTCGAGGGTCTACCGGCGGCAGCCGCGCGATACCTCGGGCATCCGCACGGGCATCCTCGCTTCCGGCAAGTTGAGCTCGATCCCTGTCGCACAGGAAGCGCGGAAGCCCTTCGGCAACTTTCTGTCCGGCTATGGGATGAACGAGATCGGCATCGGTGCCGCCGCGAGTGCAATCGATTTGTCTGAGGAACAATGTGTTGAAGCTTCAGGCTATCCTGCCCCCGGATACCAGGTCAAGATTATCGACCCGGAGGCGGCGCACGAACAGCCGGTGGGTGCATCCGGCAAAATTTCTCGTGCGCGGCTACATCGTCACGCAGGGGTTACGACCGCAAACCCGAGGAAACTGCCAAGCCATCGATGAAAACGGCTGGATGCACTCGGGCGATATGGGGCTCATCCGCGCCGATGGGCACCTACGCCTTATGGGCCGCTATGCTCAAGATCCGCGGCGAGAACGTCGATCCGCTGGAGGTCGAAGCGTACTTGGGGACCCCATCCAGCAATCAAGGCGGCCGCCGTGGTTGGCATCCCGATGCGCGCCTGAGCGAGGTTGCCGTGGCTTTCCTTCAAGCCATGCATGGGCAACGGATCGCGGAGCGGGGGTGGCAGAACACTGTCACGGCCGAATTGCGAGCTACAAAATTCCATGTCACGTCTTCCTTGTTGAGGAGTTTCCGATGACCGGCTCCGGCAAGGTGCAGAACAGCAAGCTGCGCGAGGAAGCGCACCGACGGTTAGACCCCCGCTAACGGATATCTCCGCGCGGGCTGCTAGCTAGGTTGTCGTCGAGCGTCGGTATATGGAGCCGCCAGATGAGAGCGATGTTGCAATTTGTGGCCATCGCAGCCGTGGCCACCATGCTATGGCAGAACGCAATTGCACAAAGTGGTCCCTGCAGGCAAGTCGACCACGATCGCGACGCCTATACGATCTGCGAAGTCGATCTGCGCAAGACGGCGGTCCGGCTCTACTGGCGTCGGCCGGATGGCTCACCTTATGGCTACCTACAGTCGCTACCCCGATCCCTCAGCGGCAAAGCCGACGAGCTGCTTTTTGCCATCAATGCCGGCATGTTCGACCCTAATTTCCGACCCGTTGGGCTTTACGTGGAACAGGGTCACGAGCTCGTGCGCACCAACACAAAATCGGGCTACGGCAATTTTCACATGAAGCCCAACGGCGTGTTCTATGTTAAGGGCGACATGGCTGGCGTGCTGGAAACCAGCGCCTACCTCAAGCTGCGACCGACGGTTGATTTTGCCACCCAATCCGGCCCGATGCTGGTGCTCAACGGCCGCCTGCATCCCAAATTCGACCGGGCGAGCTCATCCCTCAAAATGCGCAATGGCGTCGGCGTGCGTTCGCCCAATTCGATTGTCTTCGCTATCTCCCAAAGTGAAGTGTCGTTCGATGCCTTCGCGCGCCTCTTTCGCGACACGTTGAAGTGCAGCGATGCGCTTTTTCTCGACGGCGGCAGTGCCTCCAGTCTTTATGTGCCCTCAATCCGGCTTGGCGGGAATATTTTGCCGCTGGGCCCAATGTTGGGCGTATTCGCCAAGGCTGCGCGCTAGTTGCGCACTGAGGGCGCGCCGTGGCACGCGAACCGATCCCAGTTTTCGCCGGGCCGGCCCGCCCCCGAAACGCGCCCAACCAGGGGTTGCCGACGGGCGCCGATTGGGGCGATTTGGCTCCGTGCTTCGGTATTTCCATCGATTGCCGGCAGATTGCGCTCGCCTAGGATTTCTGTCGCTCGGCCGCGCGGTGCGCCCCATGGTGACCCTTCTTCCAGACATCGTTCCGAAGATTAACCGCCTGACCTGGCTCGGCTGGGCCATCATCATGCTTGGGATACTGGCAATCCTTGCCCCGCTGATGGCGGGCAAGGCCACTGTCATCCTCGTGGCTTTGCTTCTCCTGCTTGCGGGGCTGGTCCAGCTCTTTGATGCATTGCGGTCCGGGCAGAGCACCAACAGTCGAGTGCTGACGCTGGTGCTTGGCGCGACGGCGACCGTCGCGGCCATTTCTATGCTCGCCCATCCCATGCTGGGGCTTCGGGTTCTGACCGCTTTGCTCGTAGCCTACCTTATCGGCGAGGGTTTGTGGAAGATCGCCGTTTCGCTCCGGAACCGGCACACGGCAGGCTATGTGTGGCTCTTGATCAGCGGGGTTTTATCCCTGCTCGTTGGCTTTCTGATCTGGCTGCAGTGGCCGCTGGCCGGCACCTCGGCACTCGGTATCCTGATTGGGGCGAATTTGCTGTGCACCGGCGTTGCCCTGCTCGCCTTGGCGCAATCAATGCACGAAACCTTGCGGAAAGCGATTTTCGCGGTGCCGGGCGGGCGAACCTGAAGCGCTCACTGCGGCTGCATCCGGAAGGTATCACAGCTTGCGACCTGCCCCGACTTCAGCCCGGTCAGGAACCAACGCGTGCGCTGTTCGGAGGATCCGTGCGTGAAGGCATCAGGCACGACATAGCCTTGGCTTCGCCGCTGCAGTCGATCGTCGCCGATCGCCGAAGCCGTCTGGATGGCAGCCTCAACGTCGCCGGGTTCGACGACGCGCCACCTTTCCGCCGCGTAGTGGCCCCACACACCGGCGAGGCAATCCGCCTGCAATTCAACACTAACCTGCAGTTGGTTGCTCTCGGCCTGATCCAGACCAAGCTGCCGCTGCTGCACTTGCGGCAGGATCCCGAGCAAGTTCTGCACGTGATGGCCAATCTCATGGGTGATCACGTACGCCTGCGCGAATTGGCAAGATTTGCTTCCGATGTCGCAACCGCGGAACCGGCGCTCGAGATCGTCGAAAAAAGTCGTGTCGAGATAGACCTTGCGATCGTTTGGGCAATAAAACGGCCCCATGGCCGACTGGGCATATCCGCAGGCTGAGGGGGTGGCACCGGTAAACATGACGAGCGTCGGCGCCTCGTAGGTTCTGCCGTTTTGCGCAAAGATATCCTTCCATTGCGCTTCTGTACTGCCGAGCACCGCCGCGACGAACTCGCCGGTGCGGTCGGATCCGGGATCGACCCTATTGTTCGTCGGTTGGGTTTGCTGCGGCGGGCCCCGCAGGCCAGACAAGATCTCCGCCCCACCAATCAAGTAGACCGGATTGATCCCCAATGCCCATCCCACCGCAGTGAGGAGCAACAGCGTGCCGATGCCAATGCCGCCGGCCCGCCCTATGGGGAAGCCGCGCCGTGTCTCTCCACGCCGATCCTCTATCTGATCGCTACGCGGCAGTTGATCGAAACGCATCTCTTTTCGGCGTCCAAGGTGGCCTCAAATCGCGCGCGGGCTCTGGTATTTTCTCCGCGGAGCCTTTGCGGCGGACCAGCACGATCATCCATTTGTGCGCTCAGCTGAATCAAGACTAACCCTGAGAGGAGGCCGCGCCTCGCTCCCGACGCCTCAGGGCTTTCCGCGCTCGCCACAGCAAGAACACGCCCCATTTGCAGCCCAAGCGCGAGGGTCCGAGCCGCCTTGCGAGACTGCGCTCAAGGTCTAAGCGCAATGCAGAAAGGCCTTGTCGCGCTGATTTGGAAATGGCGTGGCGAACTTGAAGAGGTGCGCGGAAAGCATGGCTAACGCGAACGCAGAGAAGACGGCCCTCTGCCCGCTCGAAGGTCGCCCCCCCGTCGCACCTCTCGCTCGCCACCATCGTTACGACTGAGCCGACCAGTGCGCCAATCAATGGCGCCACGTCAGCTTGCGCACCCCTGGGTGGGGCTCAGGTGCGAGCGCAGTTGGGTCAAAACTCCCATGAAAACCACGCGAGTTTCTAAGGACTAACACCGAACGACGGCTCGGCTGTTGCTATGGTATTTTTTTGCGTAGCGCAGGAGAAGCGCGCCCAAAATCGTTTGCCCGCAAGACGTTTGGGGCGAGCGCCTCCAGCGACGGTTTTAGTGTGTCGGAATACTCCAGTTCCGACGGGCGGAGGCTTCGATGAACCTGACGGCACTGATCATTCAGCTTATCGCCGGAGCGCTCGGTGGTAACGCTGCCGGTAATCTGTCGAAGGACATAAGTCTGGGGCCGGTGGGCAACAGCATCGCCGGCGCCATCGGTGGCGGCGTCGGCGGCCAGGTGCTGAGCGCGGTCTTGGGGTTGGCGGGGACGGCTGCAGCATCTGGATTGGATATCGGCTCGATTGTCTCTGCATTTGTGACCGGTGGCGTAAGCGGCGGCCTAACTGCTCTCATCGTCGGGTTTCTGAAGACAAAGATGGCCAGCTAGGGCTGCGCCGGCTTTGCCCAGGAGTTGCAATGGCGTCCCAAGGTCACGTCTTGGCGAAACGGTGGATTGCCGAGCTCGAGGCCGAGAGCGATTTCGTCGATTTTTGGCGACCGCGGGCCATCGGGCGGCCAACCAATCTGATCGAGAGGTCGCTCAAACCATGACATAGCCGTCGGTGCGCCTGGGCATTGGCGACCGCTCGTGGCTCTTTCGCAGATCTTCAAATGCATTCGCTCGCAACCTCAAACGTTCGAGGGACGATCATCTTAGGCACCTTGAAAATGGGATGGATCACATGGCTGAAGTCGTAACAAGGTCCCCCCTGCAATACCTGGACAAGGCATCGAATGCCCTGCGCGATATGGGCCTGATGCCGGAGAAGACGAACGGCGCGGCGCCCGTCAATGCGCTACTGGAAAAGATATCCGACCTGGACCAAGACAAGATTGCCTTGATCGCCCGCACGCTGGGGCAGACCGAGGTTTTCAACGAGGTGGTCCGCGAGCAGACATCGAAGATGGAGGTCGGCGATCGCTATCAAACCATCACCAATGGCTTCAATTCCATACGCGATGACTCCAAGCGCCTGGTGGATCAGGTTACCGACGGCAAATTGGATATTCTGGAGCGCGGCACCAATATGTGGATGAAGATCGCGCGGGGGGACATCGCCGATCGTTTTGACAAAATCCGAAAGACCTACCTCTCGGTCACCAAAGAAACCAAGAACCAAATCGAGCGTGAGGCCAAGATCCTGGACGCCTATCGAGACTATCGCGGGGCGCTCAAGCACGCCGAGGTGATGGCGCTCGAGGTCCTTAAAAAGGCCGGCGAGAAGCTCGACGCCGTGAAGGCCGATTTGAAGGTCGCATCGGAAAAGGTCGCGGCTTTCAAAGGTACCGAGCCATCAGAGCGAGCAAAACTGGAGCTTCTGCGAGACGAGCAGCTGCGGCGCACCCAAGAAGAGGACAAACGCTACCAGATCGCCAAGGACCTCTCGGACAACCTGACGATCGCCTATAATACCTCCGAGGTCATCATGGCCCGGCTGATGCAAACGACGTCGGCCAAGGAGCGCGTGTATGCACAGGCCGTCACCTTCTTCTCGACAAACGATAGCGTGCTGACGGCACTCAAAGCCTCGTTTACCGGCATGTTCGGCCTGCATGAATCGACCAAAACGCTGGACGCCATGAAGGAGGGCATGTCGAAGAGCCTCGATACGTTGTCGGAGGTGGGTGACAAAGTCACGGAAGCGGCCGTGCGCAGCGGCTATGGACCGACGGTCCGGGCCGATGCCGTCAAGAAGCTTGTCGACAGCGTCGTGAATTTTCAGGAGCGCTCCATAGAAATCATCGCCGAGATGCGCAAGCTTGCTACGCAAAACTCCAGCGAAATTCGTGATGCGGTGGAGGATAGCAAGAAGCGCATGGCGCGGCTGATTGCTGCGGCCGATGCATTGCCCGCCGCCGCGTAAGGCTCGGGTTTGGAAAAACGCATGACCGAGGCCAGGATGGCGCCGGGCCAGCCGCAGACGCTCGACGACGTCATGATTGCGATGGACGTGGTGGACACCCTGCGCCATCGAGAAGATCTCGTGCGCCGCGAGCTCAACGAGGAAGGTCGCGAGAGCGAGCTAATCGCTCGCCTGCGCCAGATCTATCGCGACCAAGGCATCGAGGTGCCGGACGAGGTTTTGGCGGAAGGGGTCAACGCCCTGAAGGACAGTCGCTTCGTCTACACCCCGCCGCCGCCGGGCTGGCAGCGCACATTGCTCACATTGTGGGCAAAGCGCCAGCGGCATGGCAAGCGGCTTGGCATCGCCGCGGCAGCGCTTGTTGCCTTGTTCGGTGGCTACTACGCACTGGTCACGCGACCGGCCAAACTTGCCGAGGAGCGGGCGCGCATCGAAGTCACCGAGACGCTCCCGAAACAGCTTCGGCAAGTCTACGCCGATGTGGTGGCCGTTGCCGCCGACGAAGCCGCCAGGCAACAGGCAAGCGCACTGCAGACCGAGGCCGAGCGCGCCATTCGCGCGGGCGATCGAGCCGGCATGCTCAAGATCAATGCCGAGCTTGCGGGGCTACGCGAGGAGGTGATGCGCCAGTATACGCTCACCATCGTGTCGCGGGCGGGTGAGAGCACCGGCGTGTGGCGTCGGCCGCCCCACGGCAGCCAGGCGCGTAACTACTATCTGATCGTCGAAGCCATTACTTCGCAGGGCGAAAAGCTGAGCCTGCCGATCCGCAACGAAGAGACCGGCACCGTTGAAACCGTGTCCAAGTTCGGCGTTCGCGTGCCACAGGACACCTTCGAGACGGTAGCTCGCGACAAGCGTGACGATGGTATCGTTCAGAAGAACCGCTTCGGCGAAAAACGGCGCGGCATGTTGGCCGTAAATTACGCAATGCCGTTCGAGGGTGGCTTCATCACAAGCTGGTAAGGCTGCTTGATGTGGACAGGACGGCAGACGTTGGCCTCGATTGAGGATGCGATCAGCAAGCTGCACGGCGAACAAAGTCAGCTCGACCAGGCGCTGCGTTCCGCCGTCGGCGAAACCGAGCGGCTGCGATCGGAACGTAGCCACGGCCTGCGAGAGCTCGCGCGCATCAAGCTCGACGAGATGGCCGCCGGGCGCCTAGTCGGTAATCTCGATGCCGGCGAGCGGCGGGCGCGACAAATCCTCGATGACTACCGTTTGCGCATCACCGCGGCGGCCGAGCAGTGCAGCGCCCTGCAAAAGGAGGTGACACAGGCGGAGGCGGCCCGGCACGCTGCCGCTGCCGAGGTCGAGAGGGCCCTGGACGTGGTTGAGCACGACAGGGCCGAGGCGGAAGCCAGGGTACAAGCAACGCAGGCTTGGCGGGATGCCAAAGAAGCACGCGATAAAGCAGAGGCGGTCGCCGCCGAGGCGGAAAAAAAGGCTGCCGCTTCGGAAGCCGAGCTCGGTGCCAAGAAGAGGCCTTACGATGAGGATCCCCTGTTTGCATATTTGTGGCGAAGGCGGTTCGGCACCGGTCAATATCTGGGTGGTCACATCGCGCGCATGCTCGATCGTATGGTGGCGGAGTTTATCGCCTACGACGGTGCGCGGCCCAACTATGCCGCGCTGATCGAAATCCCGCAGCGCCTAAGGGAACATGCCGCTGGCCAGCGGCAAGCGGTGCAGGCGCCACAAGCTGCACTTGTCGAAATCGAACGACACGCCATGATCGAGGCCGGCGTCGACACGGAGGAAAAGATCCTGGCCGAAGCGCGACACAAGATGGCCGTCATCGATGACACGGTAGAGAAGAAACGAGAAATGCTGCGCAAGGTCGATGAAGCGCGCGCAGCCTTGGTGACCGACAACTCCGATCCCGCCTACAACGAGGCGCTGAGTACAATCGCCGCCGCCGATGCCGCCGACAGCATTGCCAACCTTTACGCCGAAGCGCGCCGGACACCGACCCCTGCCGACGAAGCCGTTGTCGGCCGGATCGAGGAGATCGAGCAGAATATCGCCAAGACAGAAACCGAGATTACCGGTTTGCGCCGCGAAGCCCTCGAACTGTCGCATCGGCGCTCCGAAATGGAACAAGTGCGTGAGCAGTTCCGTCGCACGGGCTACGATCACCCACGCAGCACCTTCAACAACGACGGCGACATCGCCGATCTTTTGAAGGGTATGCTGGAGGGCGCCGCTCGCAGTGGCGCGCTTTGGGACATCCTGCAGAATGGGCACCGATCGCGACCCAACCGCGGCAGCACGGGTTTTGGCCTACCCGATTTTCCACTGCCGTTTCCGCTTCCCGGCGGCGATACGAACGATTCGTCCGGCGGCGCCTGGCGCAATCCGTCTAGTCGCGGTGGTTGGTCACCGCGACCACCGCAACCCGCCTCCAACAACAATGATTTCTCAACGGGCGGATCCTTCTGAAACCCTTGTCGCGACGGCCGCAGCGCGGCGCAATCCTCCTGTTATGGAGATTTGAGCAGACGCCGCAGCGGCAAAGCGCGCGCGATAAATGCCGATCTTCGCGGGACCGCGAATGGCGCACCGCAGGCCCACGAGCCGCGCCGCCAGGAATTGGTCGCAGGTCTGCGGCGGGGCGCTGA
>Ga0134122_10003621_pt1 | contig 11459 bp, 15 predicted proteins | sample KB302_FD_96461 | JGI IMG/M metagenome (GOLD analysis project Ga0134122, IMG submission 96461) | Terrestrial soil microbial communities without Nitrogen fertilizer from Kellogg Biological Station, Michigan, USA - KB3-0-2 | ecosystem: Environmental > Terrestrial > Soil > Unclassified ...
CCCCCAACTGCTCGGCCGCGAGGCGGACGGCCTTTTCGCGGACGGCTTTCGCCGCCTCGTTGGTGGCATTGCCGGCCACCACGGCGCCGCGGCTGGCGAAGGTGCCCGTGCCCCAGTGGAACTGGTCGCTGTCGCCGGTGACCACGTCGACGTCGTCCACGGCGACGCCGAGCTGCTGCGCCGCCACCTGGGCGAGGACGGTGAAGTGCCCCTGGCCCTGCGTGCCGATGCCGGTCACGACGGTCACCTTGCCGCTCGTCTGCACCTGCACCCGCGCGCCTTCGAAAGGTCCGATGCCGGTGCCCTCGACGTACGCGACGACGCCGATCCCCACCGCCTTGCCCGCGGCCCGCAGGCGCGGCTGCTCGTCGCGCAGGAACGCCTCGTAGCCGATCATGGCGAGCGTCTTGTCCAGCACCGGCTCGTAGTTGCCGCTGTCGTAGTAGAGGGGCGCGAAGTCCTGGTAGATGATCACGTGGTCGTGCGGGAACTCGTCCGGCCGCAGAAAGTTGCGGCGGCGGATCTCGATGCGGTCGAGCCCCAGCTCGCGCGCGGCGAGGTCCATCAGCCGCTCGATCACGAACACTCCATGCTGGCGGCCGGCGCCGCGGTAGGGCGTGACGATCGTCTTGTTGGTGAACACCGCCCGAAACTCGCTGGCGTAGGCCGGCACCCGGTAGGGCCCCATCAGGGTGCACTGGCTGTTGAGCGGCACGGTGAGACCATAGGGGTCGTAGGCGCCGGTGTCGTGCAGGAACGAGTCCTTGACCCCGAGAATGCGGCCGTCACGGGTGAGGGCGATCTCCGCGTCATGGATCTGCCCGCGCTCCTGCGTGGTGGCGAAGAAGTTCTCCGCCCGGTCCTCGATCCACTTGACCGGCCGCTCGAGCTGCAACGCGAGCCAGGGGACGAGCACCTCCTCCGGATAGAACATCATGATCTTCGGGCCGAAACCGCCGCCGATGAACGGCGTCACCAGCCGCACCTGGTGGTCGGAGAGGCCGAGCATGGCCGCGAGGCCGTTGCGCACCGGAATGGGTGCCTGCGTGGTGTCCCAGATCGTCAGCTTCTGGGTGCGGGCGTCCCACTGGGCGACGACGCCCCGGTTCTCGATGGCCGCCGCGGCGCCGCGGTCGTAGGAGAAGCGCCGGCGGATCACCACGTCGGCCTGCGCCTTGGCGGCCTCGTAGTCCCCTTTCTTCTGCGGCACGTAGGCCGCCAGGTTGGACCCCACGTCCTCGTGGATCAGAGCCGCTCCCGACGCCAGTGCCCGCTCGAGGTCCACCACGGCCGGCAGCGGCTCGTAGTCGACGAAAATCCGCTGGGCGGCGTCCTCGGCGAGGTAGCGGCTCTCCGCCACCACCACGGCCACCGCCTCGCCGACGTGCCGGACCTTGTCCTTGGCCAGCGGGACCTGCGTGCGCTGGTTGAAGACCATCCCCTCGACCGGCGGCGGCGGCACCAGCAGCGGCCCCGGCTGCCAATAGTCGCCGAGGTCGGCGGCGGTGTAGACCGCGACCACGCCCGGCATCTCCCGCGCCGCCGCGACGTCGATGCCGCCGATCCGCGCGTGGGCGTGCGGGCTGCGCACGAAGGCGACGTGCACGGCGCCCGGCAGGTCGAGGTCGTCGATGAACAGCGCCCGCCCGGTCAGCAGGCGCGGGTCTTCGTTGCGCTTGATGCGTTCGCCGAGTGGCTGGGCCGTCATGCTTTCCCCCTGGATGCCTGGGGAACCATATCTCGTCTCGCATCTCCCGGCGAGCCCTCGGGGGCCGTGGCGGTCGACCGCGTTCCTCTACCAAGCCGGAGGCATGTAGGGGCGGCCCTGCGTGGCCGCCCTTTCCGACGTCAAGCCGCACTGCGGTGCGTCTTGTAGACGAAGCTCTCGACATCGGCGCGCTCTTGGGCGTGCTCGATGGTCATCGTGACCAAGCGTCCCTCGGCGTCAAGCTCGATGAGAGTGTTTTCATCCAAATCGCGACTATCGACGACGGTCCCTGCATTGAAGGTGATCTGGAGGGTGTCGGTGTCTTCGAAATACTCAACTCGCATCGGTGTCCTCCTCGAATCGGCGATCGAAGAAGGCGTTGTGGCGTCTTGTAGACGAAGCTCTCGACGCGGAGACCTCAGGGCGGTGCTTCACGAATCTCCCAGCGGAATCTGATCCCCCGTTGCGCCCTGATGCTCTGCGATCTCGGCGATCCTGAGCCCCGGAGGGGCCTCATTTGAATAGCCCGGTGCGGCAGCGCCGGGTTGGCGCGAAAACAATGACCGATCAAGCCCTGAAAGGGCGGCCGAGATCGGTATCGACCACCCACCGGGTCATCCGGCCAGATCCCTGGCCGCCCGGATCTCTGCCTCGACCTCCTCGTCTCGCAGATTGACGGCGGGGACGCCGATGCGGTTGAGCTCATAAAGGAAGGCGACCCGATCCATGCCCGCCAGTTGAGCCGCTTTCCCGGAGGACAGACGCCCGAGCTCGAAGAGCTTGGCCGCGCCCAAGAGCCGAAGCTCGCGGGCGAAGTCCTGATCGGACAACTTGAGCATCGGAGGGATCTCAGCGGGATAGGTGATCACCGCCTGCCTGGTAGCACCGAGGATCCGCTCATGACTCGACCTCCTATCCGTCATGGTAGCACTCGGCGACCTCAGTCAGACCACCTCGTCCAAGTCGGCCACGGACCCGAGTTGGAATCGGCTTGGTCTCCTGAAGACCTCGACCCAGACGGAGGTGTCAACCAGGAACATGGGAGTCTACCGGTGCGGCTGGCCCGGTGGCGGAGCGTCGCCTCTCATCTCGGAGAGGTCCCCTTCCCATAAACCAGATCCTGCAAGATCGAGGATGCGCCCAGCCCGGTGCCTTCGCAGGTAGTCCTCCATGGCTTTCGAGACCGCCCGCGAGTAGGTCCTTTCCCCGCTGACCCGGGTCAGCTCTTCCAGAAGGTGCTCGTCCAACACAAGATTCGTGCTTTTCATGTGCACAGTGTAGATGAGTCCGTCACGCCTTTGCCAGAGAGACCACTAAGCGTTTGCCCACAGCATCGGCGTAGCGCACGAGGGTCTCGATCGTGGGGTTGAGGCGTTGGCCGGTCTCGAGCTTCGAGAGAGCCGACCGATCCATGCCAGTCAGTCGGGTCAGGTCCGAGAGGCTCAACCCCATTTCTACGCGAGCCGCCTTCAACTGCTGGACCAGATCTGCCACCTGGTCGAGAGCTACCAGGCGCTCGTGGTGCCGCGTGATCAGCTCGGGCAGCTCCTCGGCAACCTGTTCCCGGACCTCGCGATACCTCGAGGCTTCCTCAGGGGAAAGGCGGCGAGTGCGGGTGATACGCCGAAGGGTCATCGTCGAGGCCCGCTCAATCCGCGCGGGCTCGCTTCGCGGCTGTCTCAGCCGGTCGGTGAGTTGGAATGCGCTATTTCGGCTCGACTTCTCCCTTTCGGAGCCACTCAACGATTCGAGCAGAAATCTCATGCTCATTATCTCCCAGCATGTGATCACCCGAATCAATAAACAAACCAGTGAAATCTGCCGTTCGCTGTCCGATGTGGCGAAACATGGCCTCTGGAGCCGTCTGCAATCTATCCTTGCCGCCTATGTACGCAAGGCACCTTCCGCTCAGAGAAAACCCAAAAGGTTCATCCAGGCGCAGCAACCTAAAGGCTGGCCCTTCCATAATACTAAGCAGCGTCCGCCTTGAAACCGGAATACTGTATATCCAATCCGCACCTTGCCGGATACCGTATTCCGACCAAGGTAGCAGTGGAAACTCTTCAAGTCTGTCATCACTCCGTAGACGCTGTATTTGCTCTTCAACCGTCTCGGGGAAGCGCCAATTTGTCTGCAGCCGATAGCTGTCGCAGGGCGCCAAGAGAATCAGCTCAAGAGAACTATTTTCCTGGAGAGCGAACCATAATATACGATCGCATCCAAGGCTATGGCCCTGAAGAATGATTCTTCGCCCCAATCTAGAGGCAAAATCGACCGCTCCACCAATATCGGCCACACATTCGCCAAAGTCTGCCAGCGCTCCCCCAATATACTCGAATTCACCAAAGCGATATCCTTCCGCTATTCCATCATGAGCGCTCGTGTTGATGCTGAGCAGATTGTATCCTGATGAAGAATAGACGTCTGCCATAACAGAAATGAACTTATTTGAGTAGAAATTGCCAAAGCTCCCATGCACATGGACGATTGTACCCTTATGGGAGGGACCTGCTGCCTTAAAAAGCAGCCCCTGCAGCTCAAGCCCTCTTCGGCTCACTAGGGACTGCAACTGCCCTTTAGCACACATAGGCTATCCTTGCCCACGGCAGATTTTCGAGACGTCGACCCGCCGCAGTTCATTCTTGTCGATTTCCAGAGCCGCAGGAGATTTCCACGCACTATCAAAAAACCGCGTATAGCGAGAAATCGTAGCAGGATGTTTGGTGAAAACTCCCCGCGTTTCCTCTCCATAACTGAGAGTCAAATAAACGTAACGCTGTCCGTAAATACCAAAATCAACATAATCAGCCTCTAGGTTATCATCCTTTCTGAGGCGAGCATAACTCGCAGAGTCGATTAGCCGGTATTCGTAGCCACCGGAATGAGCATAGAACCCCAATAGTTCCTTGACCTCATCCATTAACAGCATGTCGCGATTTGTATAGACAAGTAGAGCCTTGACTTTACGTAGAGATCTTTGCTTCACCATCTGATCGACTTGCTTCATGTAATGTCGCCACATGTCGTCCAGGAGCGGGTCATCTAAGATCCAAACATAGCGTAGGGTCTTAGCTGTATCGCCATCGAAAGCGCTCAAGACTAAGTCAGTAGATCGAAAGTGATAATTCATCACGAAGAGTTCCTTCTTTTCTGCCGCTTGACGAACTACCCGCGCAAGCTCTTCAGCCAAGTGGCACAAATGATCCTGGAAAAGATCATTTTCTCCATAGAAATCTTTTATCGCCTCGCCGAGGTGATGGCGAATATTATGGATAATCTCATCGAACCTATGCGCAATTGCCCATGCCGCACGCTCACGTTTTTCTCTTTTCTGGAGCTCTTTCGAAATCTGAAGCGTTTCTAATGCGGTCCAACCGACGAATACTATCACGCCAATTAAAAGTCGTTCGGCAAAGGTTGTTGGAGCTTTAACCAGACCCAACACAATGGGCACAAGAATCGAAACCAGTAACTTTAGCAGTAACTGGGCATGAGTCATATAGTTACTTCTTCCTTAGAATGAATAACTTTAAGCGTCCCTTGTATGGACTACCATCCTCGTCCTCGAAAACGGCCGAAGGGTGAAGATCTCGACAATAGTCGCCTTCGAGCAAATCCCACGAGCGGCCGTAGTACCAGATGCAATCGCGCGGAGTAACCTTGGGGACTTCTCGGAGAAAAGCGCGAAGCCTCGGATGTGAAAGTCGATTGTCAAGTTCGCTATAGAAAAGGTTTGTATCGACAACATTTACAATTCCTAGCAATTGGCTGCAAAAAAAGAACTCGCATGAAAACCGGTTGAGCTCGAAGATATTTAGTGCTCTTCTGCGATACTTCTCCTCTAGCTCATTGAGATCGAGATGCGGCGTTGGATGAGTGAGCACCTTATCGATGAACAGCCCTTCGTGGCTCAGCGCGCGTGTTATAGCACAGTAGAAGTCTGCACGCTCCTCGTAAGTCAGATTACCGCTCGTAAGATCAGAGAGCAAGACCGCCAACTCACCATCAAACGTTGGAAGGGTTTCTAGCCAATGACCGAAGACAAATTCCTCCTGGCCTGAATAGATGCGTAGACGAGACATACGTTCGTAGGAACCTATATTGTTATCGAAAACATATATTCTCGTGAACCCCATCTCGACGAGGAGATCGCGAAACTCTGGAGTACTCCCCAAAACTCCCACCGGTCGCACACGATCAGTCACACTAAGGACTCGGGCTATGCAATCAAGGTGATAGGTCGATGGGCGTGAGGGTGGAAGAACCAGGTCCCAAGACTGGATTGCATCCCAAGTTGTCATGATCACTATCCCAACGTCCGCTGGACAGTCATAGAAACAAAGGTCTCTTCTCCGAAGGTAGGTTCATCGAAAATTTTACCTCGATCGATTTCTATCACATAGAACTTGGATTTAAACGCTCGGCGCTCTGTAAGCGAGAGCAGGCGAAACCAATCCTGATATGAGACAAACCGAGCTGCGTAATGGTACTGTGCCGCCAATTTCACCCTGCCAGATGCGAATGCGCAGGTCCCGAAGAGCTGGAGCCCCTGCTTGTCGTTCTGCCATGATTGATCCGTGCGATATACAGCCACTGCTACTCGCGGGTCACGCGAAATATTACCACCATGGATTGTCGCGGGATCCGACAGGAGAAACAGGCGCAGTTCATCATCAAAAGCAAAAAAGGCAGTGTGCACATGCGGAGAACTGTCGAGAGAAATGCTTGCCACGGAGCATAATTCCGTACTTCCGAGTACGCCGAAAATGCTACCCTTAAGTGAGTCGGAGGAATAGTCCGGGTTACTTAGCAAAATTGGCATGGATCACCTGCACTAAGAATTGGGAAGGTCAAAGGTATCAGTGCTAGCATCGGTGCAGTAACTTAAGGCTTCGTGCGGTGTCTTTCCTTCTTGGACAACTGCTCTCAGTGCATGTATACACTGCGCGGGATCCCGTCTATGGAATATGTTGCGCCCGAAACTGACACCTGCAGATCCAGCGGAAATAGCGGAGAAAGCTGTATTTAGCACCTGATCCCAAGGAACGATAGGTCCTCCGGCGATCACCACAGGAACGGGATGCGCAGCTTCCACGACGCGGCTAAAGGTATCGGGATCGCCCGTGAACTGTGTTTTTATTAGATCAACTCCAAGATCAACTGCAATCCGCACACTGTGGCAGACAAGGTCAGTGTATTTTGCTCGATTGCTCTGCTTAAGTTCTAGATAGTTATTGTCAACTGCTTTCGCTTCTCGCCGCGGGTACATTATTCCGACTACCGGCATGCCATATTCTTCGGCCTCGCGTACGAATTTAGCCAGCGCCCTAACCATTTCTCGTTCGTAACGCGAGGTCACATTGACGTGAGCGGCAATCGCATCTGCACCCAGAGCCAATGCCAATTTGACTGAGCCCACTTCTACCTTCCTGGTGTGTTGCGACCGGATCGTACTGCCCGTCAAGTTGTTGATTAAGGCGGTCTTCCTGAGCGTCTCGCTAAAACGCGACAAGGTGCCATGGAAAGCAAGTATAGCATCGGGGCGTCCGTCAGCGATACTTCTTATCGCAGTTTCGAGATTCTGTAAGCCACCGAATGGACCGAAGATGAGACTATCGTCAACTGGCACGATAAGTGTTCTTCCGGTTTCAGGCCTAATGATACGCGCAAGACGCCTTAGCTTTCCGACAATTGACGAGCAAAATGGAGGGGACATCTTCTATAGCACCTGAATCCCTTAGGCAATCAACGCTCCATCTAGCGGTATTGACACACCATTGATATATGCCGCATAGTCTGAACCCAAAAATGCGGCAAGGTTAGCAACATCCTCAGGAGTTGCGAGCCTCTTCGCGGGGATCGAGTCTGCGACACCAGCTAAGTAGGTTTGGATCGCGTCGGGTGAACCATCTGATTCTCGCTCAGCTATCCTCTCCATTAGCCGTGATGTAATTGGGCCAGGACAGATCTCGTTGCAGGTGATGCCAAATTCGGCATACTCACGCCCAATCGTCTTGGTTAGGCCCGCCAAGCCGTGCTTCGACACCGTGTAGGGTAAATTCTGTTCGACCGCGCGGATGCCGTAAATAGAGGAGATATTGATGACGCGACCCCAACCTCTACTCATCATCCAAGGTAAACATTGGCGGATTAGAAGGAAGGGCAGGGTTAGGTTAGCCGCGATCGTTGCGAGCCAATCCTCGGTGGTCACTAAATGGGACAAGGAACTCGTAACATTAATGGCAGCATTGTTGATCAAAATATCGAATTCGCCCCCGGGTAATATATCTAGAGTTGAGCCCGCATCAAGCTTCGCTGCCTCTGCTCCAGTGTCTTGCGCAAGCCTCCGCGCCCCATCTTGGTCAGACCTGTAGGTAAAGACGACCTCCGATCCATCCTTGGTAAAACGGGAAACCAGCGCTCTACCTACCGAACCTGTACCTCCTGTTATCAGCATTCTCTTTCGTCGCATAGTCTATTTCCACAGCAATAGTCAAAGTCTGGAGACACTATGAGGAGTTAAAGGGACTATAAGACTTTGGGGAGTTACTGTCAACTGCTCTGGTTCGTGCTTAAAGAGGTAGCAATGCGCCAAGGCTATGCCGCCGGCGATCCGCGCCTGCACTTCTCCTCATGTCGCCCCATCCTGACGAGCTGAACTGAAGGATTAAGGATTCTTAGGACTGGCGGAAAGCTCGTCGGGCAAGTTCCGAGCTTCGGAGAGGCCGTGCATCACTTGACATGCGCCACGCATGCAACTAAGCTCAACGCATGCCGACGATGGTCCAAGTTCGCAATGTCCCCGATGAGCTCCACCGCAAGCTCAAGGCAAGGGCTGCGCTCGCCGGTATGTCGATCTCAGAGTTCCTCCTCCGGGAAATCGAGCGGTCGCTCGAACGGCCTACGCGCGAGGAGCTTCTCGCACGCCTCCGGAGCCGAGAACGGGTCGAGCCCAGGGAGCCTATCGCGGCTGCGGTCGCGGCGGAGCGCGAGGGCCGTTGATCGTTCTGGACGCCTCGGCGGCCGTTGAGGTGCTCTTGCAGACGGCGGCCGGAGCCCCGATGACGGAGCGCCTCCTCGATCCCGCCGAATCGCTTCACGCTCCTCACCTCCTGGACGTTGAAGTCGCCCAGATCCTGCGCCGATTGGTACGGCGGGGTGAGCTGGCGCCGGACCGAGCCCGCCAGGCTTTAGACGACCTCGCAGGCCTGCCTCTCGAGCGCTATTCCCACGAGATCTTGATGCCTCGGGTCTGGACGCTGCGAGAGAACCTCACCGCTTACGACGCCGCCTACGTAGCCCTGGCCGAAGTCCTCGAAGCGACGCTCCTCACGCGCGACGCCCGCATCCCCCGTGCTCCGGGCCACGCCGCACGCGTCGAAGTCTTCTGAGGATTGCGGGATCGGCCCTGGGCGTCGCGTCGACCCGGGTGGCGGGCACAGGGTACCAAGGTCTCCGTGACTGGGACCGAGGTTCCCGTGACTGGGACCTGGGTCTCAGTGACTGGGACCGAGGTGCCGGCGCCAGAGCCCCCCTGGAGAGGTGCCACCTTTTCGCGGCGCAAGTGACGGCCACATAAGGACGTTATGAGATTCGGCGCGAACGGGTGAGCGGCAGCGCTCGCAGTTGACGTCCCTGACGGGACTGGACTGTTTTCTTGCCGCCTTCCCCGGGCTGACGCCCGGGGCTGGGAATATGCCGCCCTCCGGGCTCTGCGTCAGCCAGCGTGCAGGGCGGCCACAAGTTGGCGCAGGGGCTCCCGGGCTCCGTCCTATTCAACTCGATAGAGCTCGATGAACGACCGGGGAGAGAGCACTTCGACCCCCGCCCGTGCTTCGGCGGGGTAATGCTTCACGTTCCCCGTGACAAGGCACTGGACTCCACCCGCCAGGGCGATCTCCAGAAAAGGCTCATCGTCGTGGTCGGGCAGCCTGATCGCGAGAGGGCGGGCCGCAAGGGGAACACCGCCTGCTCTGATCTGCTCCAGCAGCGCATCGACACGCTCGGGATCGAAGCGAAATTTCTCGCGGACCAGGACTTCTCGGTACTCGACCAAGATCCTCGAGTCGTGACAAAGGACCAACTCGCCGGAAGCCACCAGGCGCACAATCTGGCCGGAAGGGCCTAAAGGCTGAATCAGACCGGACACGAGGACGTTCGTGTCCAGGACGATCTTCATTGCGGGAGGTCTACCCTGACGCCCGGCGGGCTCGCCGGACGGCTGCGATCTCGGCATCGATCTCGGCCGAGGTGATGGCGTCAGTGCCTCGCTGAACCGATCGCCGTTGGATCTCGGACACCGCCGCGACCGCCCTCGACCTGCGAATCGCGTCCAAGGTCTCCTCGAGGGTCTCTTCCGTCACCGCCGAAAGGATCGCGATAGGCCGGCCGTTGGAGGTCACCACCATCTCCCGCTCCTCCGCGAGGCCCTCCCACACCTGAGATGACTTGCTTCTTAGATCCCGAACGGAAAGGAACTTCATCGTGCCACTCCTGTGCCTCCTGGAATGTACACGAATGTCACGCATTGGTCCAGGTTTGGCCTCGAATCAAGCCCGTCTGCTCTGCGTCGAGCCTCGAATCAAGCCTCTCTGCTATTGGGGCGAGAGGGAAGGAGGGAAAGCCGCCGTCCCTCCTTATCGCGTCGCCATGGAAGCAGGGAAGATCGCCTTCCCCACGTTCGGCGTTTCCCGCCAGGGAGGGAAGATAAACGTTCCCCCTTACGAGGTCTCGCGGCAAGGAGGGAGCGTGGCTTTCCCTCCCTGCGCGAAGATGCGGAATCGAGGGACGGTCACCATCCCTCCTTACCGCCTCTCGGTGCAGGGGGGGACGGTCACCTTCCCTCCCTACGGCGCTTTGCATTTAAGAGGGACGATGACCATCCCCCCTTACACCAAGACGCTGAAGCGAGGGACGATCGTCATCCCTCCTTACAACTTCTCGGTGTAAGCAGGGACGGTCTCTTTCCCTCCGTTCGACTCTTTGTGTTTAAGAGGGACGATGACCATCCCTCCTTAAACGAAGACGCTGAAGCGAGGGACGGTCATCATCCCTCCTTATCACTTCTCGGTGTAAGCAGGGAAGATCGCTGTCCCTCCGTTCGACGTTTTGGATTAAGGAGGGACGATGAGCTTCCCTCCTTACACCAAGGCGTGGAATCGAGGGAAGGTCACCGTCCCTCCTTGGCGCCTTTCGGTGTAAGCGGGGACGATGACCTTCCCGCCTTACAACGCCGCGCACCAAGGCGGGAAGACGGTCTTCCCTCCTTGCGGCGAGGGCTTCTGGCCGCATCCGGCGTGTTCTCACTGGATGAATCCGCCGGAAGAGGCGTTCAGAGACCTCGAATTCCGGGTCGGGAACCTGCCCGGGCACCGGAAGATCAGTCATCCAGAAAAGCCGCGATGCGCTCGAGGGACGTCTGGAGGCTCTCCTCCTCCAGAGTCAAGGGCCAGATCGTCGGCTCGCCGGAAGGGTCCGCGAGGATGGCGAGACTCTCACCATCGTTGTAGCACTCGATGTCCGCGTACTTCGAGCCGCCCGCCGAGAAGACAAGGAGGACTCCTCTCTCGGCTGAGGGTGCCACATGGACAGGGGGAACCTCTTCCTGCCCGTGAATGAACTGCAGCACGGTTCGTCCGTTCCGGAGAGCCGTCTCAGTCGGCGGGGGGGCGTCGTAGCTGTCCCACCCCGGAGCCAGCTCCCGGAAGGCCTCGAGCCTTGCGATCTGTGCCGCCAGGTCGGCCCTTCCCAG
>Ga0134122_10003622_pt1 | contig 11459 bp, 10 predicted proteins | sample KB302_FD_96461 | JGI IMG/M metagenome (GOLD analysis project Ga0134122, IMG submission 96461) | Terrestrial soil microbial communities without Nitrogen fertilizer from Kellogg Biological Station, Michigan, USA - KB3-0-2 | ecosystem: Environmental > Terrestrial > Soil > Unclassified ...
TCTAAGCAGGTATTTTTCAGCGTTCTGCTCTGGTTGCGCTTGAGGCAACGGCAGAAACTATCCGAGCAACGGGACGGTTTCTGCAGGGGGAGGGGGAATGGCCGACTTGCCGATGCAGCCTGCCCATAGGCTGCGCACCAAGAAAAGCGCGTCCGCTGTTCTTGAGGGCGGCGCGTGAGCGACGACGCAATCTTCAGAAAATGTGCGCGGCGGCTGATTCCGTTCATGGCGCTGTTGTTCGTCATCAATCTCATCGACCGGGTGAATGTCGGCTTTGCCGCGCTTACCATGAACAAGGATCTCAATCTGTCGGCCGGGACGTTCGGTCTTGCTGCTGGGATCTTCTTTCTCGGCTACGCGGCGCTTCAAATCCCAGCCAACGCCATCGTCGAGCGAGTCGGTGCGCGACGCTCGGTATTCTGCATTTTGTTGGCATGGGGCGCGGTCTCGGCCTCGACCGCGTTCGTGCAGGGGCCGTCGAGCTTTTATGCGCTCCGATTCCTTCTAGGCATAGCCGAGGCCGGCTTCTTCCCGGGCATGATCTTTTATTTGGGCTTGTGGTTCCCACAGGCCTATCGCGCGCGATTCACCGCACTCTTCATGTGTGCCAATCCGGCCTCGGTTGTGATCGGCGGTCCCTTGTCGAGTCTCATTCTCGGCATGGATGGCTTGCTCGGGCTTCACGGCTGGCAGTGGCTGTTCTTGATCGAAGCTCTGCCCGCCTGCGCGCTTGCCCTCGCGGTGCCGTGGCTTCTTCCCGACGGGCCCGAAAAAGCGCCATGGCTCGGTGCCGCGGAGAGAGACGCAATTGCCGCTCGTCTCGGCGCGGACCAAATAGGCTTGAAGCGCGATCTCGTGTCCGCATTGACGGACGTGCGCGTGTTTGCGGTCGCGCTCGCCAATGCCGGCACGCAGATCGGACTCTACGGGACGACGCTTTGGTTGCCGCAGATCGTGCAGGCGACGGGATTTTCCATCCGCGCAACCGGTTTCGTGGTGGCGGTTCCCTACGTGCTCAGCATGGGAGCAATGGTACTGTGGGGACGCCGGAGCGACGTCAAGCATGAACGCATCCGCCACATCGCGTTTCCGGCATTTTTGTCCGCGGCCGCCTTTGCCATGGCAAGCGTCGCGCAAAGCAATCTCGTTTTGCTCGCCTCCATCGGGTTTGCCCTGATTGCGCTCTTTGTCATCATCCCGCTCATGTACAGCCTTGTCTCGTCGTTTCTGCGCGGCGCGGCGGCGGCCGGCGCCATCGCACTCGTCAACGTCGGAAGCGTCGGCGGATTTTTGGGCCCGACGTTGATGGGCGCGCTCAAGGCGGAGAACGGCAACTACGCGCCGGGCCTCGTCGCAATGGCTCTCGCGCTCGCCTTCTGTGGCGCGATTACGCTGGTGCTTGGGCGCGCCATCGCCCCGCGCGTGGTCGCAGAAAGCGCATGAGCGACGACGCAATCTTCAAAAAATGCGCGTGGCGGATCGTGCCGCTCATCATGCTCATCTGGATCCTTAACATCATCGACCGCGTCATCGGGCTGCTCACCGAAGCGACCGGCGGCTATTCGGCCGGCATGGCGGCAGTCGCGATGGGGCCAATGCTGACGGCAATCATCGTGTTTTCACTCGCGAGTTCGCTTGCGCCGCGCAGGCCCGAGGTTGCGCTGAAGGCCGAGGCCGCATGAGCGACGACCGCGTCTTGACTCCATCTCCCCCTCGTGGGGAGGTCGGCTTTCCGAACCCCGCACTTGATGTGGGGGCGAGGGAAGCTGGGTGGGGGCGCGGTGAGTAATCGCAAGGACGCGGTCTTCTACAAATGCATGTGGCGGGTGATCCCGCTGATCATGCTGCTGTATCTCATCAACCGCATTGATCGCATCAATGTCGGCTTTGCCGCGCTCACCATGAATAAGGACTTGGGCTTCTCGCCGTCGGTCTTCGGCTTCGCAGCGGGCGTCTTTTTCATAAGCTATGCGCCGTCGCAGGTGCCGGCCAGTCTCATCCTGGAGCGAATGGGCGCGCGGCGCTTCATCTTTCTGATCACGTTGGCATGGGGAACCATCTCGGCGCTCACTGCCTTTGTCGAGACCCCACTCGGCTATTATGCCATACGGTTTCTTTTGGGCCTCGCCGAGGCCGGCTTCTTTCCCGGCGTGATCTTTTATTTGACGCTGTGGTTCCCACAGGCTTATCGCGCGCGGTTGATCGCGGCGTTCTTCATCGCGTCCCCGCTCGCCCCTGTCGTGGCTGGTCCCTTATCGAGCGAGCTCCTGCGCTTGGACGGCGTGGCGGGCCTGCACGGCTGGCAATGGCTTTTCCTTGTCGAAGCGATGCCCGCAGGTATTCTCGCGCTGGCCACCATTCTTTTCCTTCCCGATAGTCCTCAGCGCGCGCCGTTCTTGAGCGACGCTGAGAAGCAATCCGTCCTCGCGCGATTGGGCAAGGAAAATGCCGGACGCGAGCGTCCGGTGTTGTCGGCACTGCTCGATCTCCGCGTCATCGTCTGCGGCTTGATTTACTTCGGCTTTGAAATCGGCAACGCCGGAATCGTTTTCTGGCTGCCGCAGATCGTGCAGGGCATGGGATTTTCTCCGTTTGCGACCGGTTACCTCGTTATTCTGCCGAGCCTCGCAGCGCTCGTGGCGATGCTGATCTGGAGCCGCTCGAGCGACGCCAAAGGCGAGCGCATCTATCATCTCGTCATTGCCTTTGCGCTTGGGATCGGCGGCTTCCTGATTGCCGCGCTTTCTTCCTCGAACGTGCTGGTGTTTGCCGGCTTAACACTCGCCTGGATGGGCCTTCAGTCGTCATTCCCGCTTCTGTTCAGTCTGCCGTCGGCGTTCTTGAGCGGCCGAGCTGCGGCAGGCGGCATCGCGCTCGTTTCTTCGATCGGCATCACCGGCGGATTTGCCGGGCCCTATATCATGGGACGGCTCAAGGAAGAGACCGGAGGCTATTCCGCGGGCATGATCGTGATGGCGCTGGGCTCCGTGATGGCGCTCGTCCTCGTGCTTGCGCTAAGCCGCGCCATGGCGCGGGAGGCTGCCGCCAAGACGGCAAAGGCAAGCGCATGAGCGACGACGGCATCTTCATCAAATGCGCTTGGCGGCTGATTCCGTTCATGGGCGTGTTGTATCTCGTCAACTTCCTCGATCGGCTGAACGTGGGTTTCGCCGCGTTGACCATGAACAAGGATCTCGGCTTTACGCCCACCGTGTTCGGGTTCGGCGCAGGCGCGCTGTTCGTCGGCTATCTGCTGTTCCAGGTCCCGGGCAGCGTGGCCCTCGAACGGGTCGGCGTGCGGCGCGGCGTCTTCTACATCATGGCAGTGTGGGGACTGATCTCGGCGGGATGCGCCTTCGTGCAGGGGCCCATCAGCTTTTATGTCTTGCGTTTCCTGTTGGGTGCCGCCGAAGCCGGATTCCTGCCGGGCATGATGTTCTATCTGACGCTCTGGTTCCCGAAAGAATACCGCGTGCGCTTTAGCGCGACCTTCGTCAGCGCGGTGGCGTATTCGGGCATTATCGGAGGGCCGCTGTCCGGTTTCATCCTTGCGAGCGCGGACGGCTTGGGCGGCCTGCACGGCTGGCAATGGCTGTTTCTGCTGGAAGGCCTGCCCGCATTCGTCCTTGCATTCTTTGTTTTGAGATTGCTGCCGGATGGTCCTCAGCACGCGCGCTGGCTGAACGACGACGAGAAAACCATCATTGCCGCGCGGCTGGAGGTGGATCAGCCAATTGAGCGCGATCTGTGGACCGCGTTGCGCGATCCACGGGTACTGGTCCTCTCGCTGGCGGGTTTTGCGCATGGCGCGGCGCTTTACGGGACTACGGTCTGGTTGCCGTTGATCGTACAGGGAATGGGATACTCCAATTTCGCCACTGGGGTTGTCTCGGCGCTGCCGTTTCTTGCGAGCGCAGGCGTGATGATCGCCTGGAGCCGTTCAAGCGACCGCACCGGCGAACGCATCTGGCACTTAGTACTTGCCTGGCTGCTGTGCGCTTTTGGACTGGCGCTCGCGAGCTTGTTGCAAAGCAACCCCTTCCAACTCCTGGGGCTGACGCTGGCGGTGGTTGGCATTCTCACGTCGATCTCTCAGCTGTTGACCTTGCCGTCGTGGTTCCTGCGTGGCCCCGCGGCTGCCGGCGCCATCGGTCTCATCAACACGATCGTGTCCTTGGCGGGCGCAGTCAGCCAGCCGGTCATCGGCATGCTCAGGGAAGCGACCGGCGGCTATTCGCTTGCGATGGCGATTCTGGCATCGGGGCTTGTGCTGGCGTCGGTGCTGGTGCTCGCGCTCGGCCGCGCCATCGTCCCGCGCACGAGCGCCGCGAAGGAAGCCCCCGCATGAGCGAGGCTGTTGCGACCTCCGCATCACTTGAACAATTCGGCTACCGCCAGGAGCTCAAGCGCTCGCTCAGTCTGTTGGGCCAAAATCGCCGGAATCGTTTGGCTGAGCATTGGAGTCGTGGCGCTGATCGGGCTTAAACTGAGCGGGCGCCGCGCGACGCTGCCGGCGTAGCGGTTGGGGAGAAGCGATGGCCGATAACACCGAACGCAAGGCGCCGGACGTAACCCGCCGCGAGCTGATCAAGCAAGCGGGGCTTGCTGGTGTTGTCGTCGCTGTCTCCGCGACGCCGCTTGGCTGCAGTCCGCAGCCGACGGCGACGGCCGCCGCGCCTGCTGCACCGCCCATGCGTGAGGCGCTGGAGACGCTCAACGCGGCCGAGGCCGATGCGTTGGAAGCCATTGTCGCGCGACTGATCCCATCCGATGAGAACGGACCTGGCGCCAAGGAAGCGCGTGCCGCGCACTACATCGACCGCGCGCTTGCCGGGCCGATGCGCGCGCTGCGCGGCAACTATGCTGTCGGTCTGGCCGCGCTCGACGACTACGCGCAATTGGCAAAAGGTGCTCCCTTCGCGAAACTCTCGCCGGAAGATCAGGACTCGATTCTCGCTGCCATGGAGAGCAATAACGCCGCGGGCTTCGCCAACGCGTCGGCGTTCTTCAATCTCCTCCGTACACATACGATCGAAGGTACGTTCTCCGATCCGTATTACGGCGGAAATACGAATTTCGTGGGCTGGACTCTGATCGGTTATCCCGGCCTCCGCATGGGCGTCAGCGCGGAAGATCAGCGCATGAAGGAGAGGCCCGAACCCATCCGCAAGTCGGCTTACGACGATCCGATGTTCGCGCACAACGGTGGCGACCATGGCCACTAATCTCAAGGGAACCGACGTCGTCATCATCGGACTCGGCGCCGTCGGCGGTGTCGCGGCGCTGCCGCTCGCGCGCGCCGGACTCGACGTGATCGGCATCGAGGCGGGCTCGTGGCTCACAGCACGCGATTTCGCGCCCGATGAATTACGCAACAATGTCCGCGGCTGGCCGCAATCGGTGCAGAAGGCCAACAACGAGGTCCCCACGCACCGGCCGAACGCCTCGGCGCCCTATTCGCCGCGGCCCGCCATCCATCCGATGATGAACGCCGTCGGCGGTACCTCGCTGCATTATTGGGCGCAGAGCTGGCGCCTCAATCCGTGGGACTTCAAGGTCAGGAGCGAGACCGCGCGGCGTTACGGCGCCGCGCGCTTGCCTAAAAATTCGACCGTCGAGGATTGGCCTTTCGGCCTCGAAGAGCTCGAGCCCCATTACGACGCTGTCGAGCACGAGATCGGCGTCTCGGGGCAAGCCGGCAACGTCGGCGGCATGATCGACAAGCGCGGCAACATTTTCGAAGGCCCGCGCAAGCGCGAATATCCGATGCCGCCGCTACGCGGTTCCGAATTCACCCAAATGATGGCGGGCGCCGCGACCAAACTCGGCTGGCACGCGTTCCCCGGTCCCGCGGCGATCAATTCTCAAGCCTATGAGAACCGGCCGGGCTGCTTCTATCACGGCTATTGCGCGCGCGGCGGTTGCCCGATCAACGCCAAGAATTCGACTGCGGTCAGCACCATTCCGAAAGCGCAAGCCACCGGCCGGCTGAAAGTCGTCAGCCAAGCCACGGTGACCAGCATCAATGTCGACGAGAGGTCCGGCCGCGTCAGCGGCGTGACATACTTGAAAGGCGGTGAGGAATTTTTCCAGCCGGCGCAAGTCGTGCTGCTCGCGAGCTATACCTACGAGAACGTTCGCCTGCTGCTGTTGTCGAAGTCGCGCGCCTTCGCCAACGGCCTATCGAACAATCACGGACAAGTCGGCAAGCATTATTTCAGTCACTTCCAGACCATGGGCGTGACGGCGCTGTTCCCGTTCGATCTGAACAATTGGTACGGCCTGCCCGCGCAAGGCACCGCCGTCGACAATTGGGCCGACGACAATTTCGATCATGCGGGTCTCGACTTCATTGGCGGCGGCAATCTTTGGATCTATTCCGACCGACGGCCGATCGGCGCGGCGAACATGAACACTTTCGACAAGGCGCCGATGTGGGGCGCCAAGTGGAAATCGTTCATCAAGGAGAACGCCGATCGCTGGAACAACGCCTATATCCAGAAGACCACGCTGCCCTATGACGACAATTTCCTCGATCTCGATCCCACGGTGAAAGATCCGCTCGGGTACCCGGTGATCCGCATCACCGCGGAGTACAAAGACAATGAGAGGAAGCTCGGCGCTTTTATGCAGGACAAGATGGAGCAGTGGTATCTCGAGGCGGGCGCGATCGCGATCCAGCGCGGCGGGCTGGGCACGATGGGGCCGTCGACCCACGCCTATGGCGGCACCCGCATGGGTGACAATCGCGACACCAACGTGGTGAATCGCTTCGGCTTTTCGCATGAGGTACCGAATCTGGGCGTGCTCGGCGCGTCCACAATGGGTACGAGCGGAGCCCGCAACCCAACCTTGACTGCGCAGGCGCTGGCCTGGCGGTCGGCCGATCATCTCGCCAAGAACTGGTCCGTGATCGCCAATCGTTGACCGGTGGCGCTTGCACCAAGTGATGCTAAACTCGCGGCCACGAACCGCACGGGAGAAAACGATGTCCTTCACATTGCGTGTACTGCTCGCGAGCAGCGCCTTGGCAGCCCTCATCTCCGCCGACGTCGCCGCCCAGCAAAAGATTCCCGATTTCTCCTCGAACCAGGTCCATTGGATCACGCAGAACGGTGGCGAGTTCATCGCCGTGCCCGGCTCGCCCGCGCCATTGCGCCAGGATCCGGCGCATCCCTTCGTCGGCAACGGCCAGGGCAAGCAGCCGACTTATCGCATCGCCGATCTGTCCAACCCGAATCTCAAGCAATGGGTGAAGGACGCGATGAAGAAGGACAATGACGAAGTCCTCGCCGGCAAGATCGCCTTCACCGCGCGCCAATCCTGCAAGCCTGCCGGCGTGCCCAATTACATGCTCTTCGGCGGTCCGTTCTATTTCTTGCAGACGCCGAAGGAGGTGCTGATCCTGTTCGAGGGCGACGCCCAGGTGCGCCGCGTCTATCTCGACGTGCCGCATTCGCAGAATCCGAAGGCGTCCTGGTATGGCGAGTCGGTCGGCCACTATGAAGGCGACACGCTCGTCATCGACACGATCGGCTTGAACGCCAAGACCGTGGTCGACAATTACCGCACGCCGCACACCGAAAAGCTCCACGTCACGGAACGTTGGAAGATGATCGACGAAGGCAAGAACATCGAAGTGACGATGACCATCGAAGATCCCGACACCTACAATCAGCCATGGCAGGCGATCCGCCGCTTCCGGCGCGAACAGGGCACGATGGCCGAGGAAGTCTGCGCCGAGAACAATCAGCATCTTTTCGACTACGGCATCCCCCAAGCCAAGACGCCGGATTTCTGAACGCTTCGTAATCGTTGCCCCAAGTCTGCCCCAATTGCCTGCTTTGTCCGTAAGCGGATGATAGCGCTTGGCGATTTCGCGCCATTACGCGCGCGTAACTCGCAATTCGGCCGCACTTGGTTCAGCGGCAATTCACCCGCAGAAAAATAATTTCCTCCCGTCTTGAAGCGCGTGGATTTTCCGCGCGCTCGTAAAGGAGGACGTTCAACACATGATGCGTAAAATTGTTTTGTGTGGAGTGATTGCTCTTGTCCCTGCTCTGGCGTTTGCAGCGCCGGCGGCAACGGGCACGAGCGATGTGAAGACCGATGCGGTCGTCAAGGCCGACACCACGGTAAAGCCCGAGGTGAAGACCGAGGCCGCGAAGGCCGTCGACAAGGCCGCCCCGAAAGCCGCTGAAGTTGTGAAAGCCCCGGCCGTGCACAATGCGGTCGAGCACAAGGGCGTCCACAAGGCCGCTGCCAAGTCCACCGTGGCCAAGGCGAGCGACACCCATGCGGTCGTGACCAAGGCTGCCGACACCAAGGTTGAAGGCAAGGCCACCGACGGTAAGGGCGCAACCAAGGCCACCGACACAAAGCCGGGCGATGCCAAGGCCGGCGACGCCAAGGCCAAGGAGACCGTCCCGTCGAGCGGAAAGGCCGACTCGTCCAAGCTGTAAAAATCGTCCTATTTCACCTTCCAAAGCGCGTTCGGACCTCCGGGCGCGCTCTTTTTTTGTCCCCTCCAGAGGTCTCGTGCTTTGGCTCCAAATCGCCTAAACTGGCCGTTCCACCCCCAGGAGGGACCCTATGAAGAGAACATCGATTGCCATGTTAGGCGTGAGCGCCGCCGCATTGCTGTGCGCGGCACCCGCAATGGCGCAACAAGTGCGTATCGACGCCGACGATATCGGCGGCGTGGTCACCGGCGCGAAGGGCCCGGAAGCCGGCGTGTGGGTGATCGCGGAGACGCGCGACCTGCCGACGCGGTACGTCAAGGTCGTCGTCACCGACGATCAGGGCCGCTATGTGCTGCCCGACCTGCCCAAGGCGAATTACAACATTTGGGTGCGCGGCTATGGCCTCGTCGATTCACCGAAGACGCAATCCGCGCCCGGCAAGAATCTGAACTTGAAAGCGGTCGCCGCGCCCAATCGCGCCGCCGCGGCCGAGTATTATCCGGCCATCTACTGGTATTCGATGGTGAAGGTTCCTGCCGCCAATCTCTTCCCGGGTACTGGCCCGAGCGGCAACGGCATGCCCGTGCAGCTCACCGATCAGGCCCTGTGGCTGCGCTACATGAAGACCGATGGCTGCATCTCCTGCCATCAGCTCGGCGACAAGGCGACGCGCACGATTCCGGCGCAACTCGGCCACTTCAATACCGGCGCCGAAGCGTGGGAACGGCGCATTCAATCCGGTCAGGCCGGCGACTCCATGGTCAACGCCATCGGCCGCTTCGACACGCAGCGGGCGCTCGCCAATCTTGGCGACTGGACCGATCGCGTCGCCAAGGGCGAACTGCCCAAGGGCGATCCGTCGCGTCCCGTCGGCAAGGAGCGCAACATCGTCGTCACGGCGTGGGACTGGAATACGCCCCAGACCTATCTGCATGACGAGATCGCCACCGATCGCCGCAATCCGACGGTCAATAGTCATGGCTTGATTTACGGCGCCACCGAAGAGAGCTCGGACTTCATCCCGTGGCTCGATCCGGTCGACAACAAATCCGGCCTGATCAAGTCGGAATGGCGCGATGCCAAGACGCCGACGTCCAAGAGCGAGCCGATCTTCGGCGAGTCGCCCTATTGGGGCAACGAGCCGGTCTGGGACAGCCACACCAACATCCATAATCCGATGCTCGACGAGCAAGGCCGGCTGTGGGTGACGGCGCGCATTCGTCCGAATGCGAACCCGGCGTTCTGCAAAGCGGGCTCCAATCATCCGTCGGCGAAAATCTTCCCGCTCGATCGCTCGGGCCGCCAAGCCGAATTGTATGATCCGAAGACGCAGAAGATCACGACAATCGATCTTTGCTACTCGACGCACCACTTGCAGTTCGACAAGGACGGCGTGCTGTGGTTCTCGGGCAGCGCTCAGAATCAGGCCGTCGGCTGGTTCGATGCGAAGAAGTTCGAACAGACCCACGACGAACAAGCAAGCCAAGGCTGGTCGCCCTTCATCATCGACGTGAATGCCAATGGCAAGCCGGACACCGGCTGGACGGAACCCAATCAGCCGGTCAATGCGCAGAAGGATAAGCGCGTCAATACCGGCTTCTACGGCGTTGCGCCCAATCCGGCGGACGGCAGCGTGTGGGGTTCGGCGACGGGCTTCCCGGGCGCGCTCGTGCGCTACGATCCCAAGACCAAGCTCTCCGAGTACTATGAGGTGCCGTTCAAGACCAACAAGGTGCCGCAATCCGCCTGGGGCTTCAGCCCGCGCGGCATGGACATCACCACCGACGGCGTCGTCTGGACGGTGCTGGCATCCGGCCATCTCGCGAGCTTCGATAGGAAGTTGTGCAAAGGACCGCACAACGGGCCGTCGGCCGCCGATCCGCAGAACTGCGCGGAAGGGTGGAAGCTCTATCAGATGCCCGGACCCACGTTCGACAATCTGCCGGCGGGTGCCGTCGGCGCCAGTGTCGAAGCGCCGTACTACAACTGGGTTGATCAGTACGACACCTTCGGCCTCGGCAAGAACGTCCCCATCGCCACCGGCAATGAGTCCGACTCGCTGGCCGCGCTGGTGGACGGTAAGTGGATGGTGCTGCGCGTGCCGTACCCCATCGGCTATTTCGCCAAGGGTATGGACGGACGCATCGACGATCCGAACACCGGATGGAAGGGCAAGGGCCTGTGGTCGACCTATTCCGACCGCGCCGCCACGCACATCGAAGGCGGCAAGGGCACGACCAGCAAAGTCGTGCACTTCCAGCTGCGTCCGGATCCGCTGGCGAAGTAACCAGCCAATCCTGAAGTCAACAAGGGCGGGGCCTAACGGCTCCGCCCTTTCCTTTTGCGTCGCGCCGGTGAGGCGGCGGCTAGCCGACGCTGCCGACGGTGAGGCGGTAGGCGCGGACGTCGATGCTCGAGAAGAGGCCCGCTTTCACGTAGGGGTCGTTCTCGGTGAATTTCACGGCGGCCGCCTTGTCGGGCGCTTCCAAGATGATCAGCGAGCCCGCCATCTCGCCTTTGTCGTCGAGATAGGGTCCGCCGATTTTCACCTTGGCGGGATTTTTCTCGTCATGCGCGTAGGCGAGATGCGCCGGCCTATTCGCCATCCGCAACGCCAGACTGTTCGGCTTGTCGATGTAAGAGACGACAAAGAGCGGCATGACTTTCCCCTATGTAGCAACGCATGCTTCGAATGCGGCTTTGAGCGCGGCGGCGTCGAGATTGCGCCCGATGAACACCATGCGCGAGGATCGCGTCTCGCCCTCGCGCCACTCGCGCTGGAGGTCGCCTTCCAGGATCATGTGCACCGCCTGGAACACCAGCCGGCGCTCCTCGCCCTTGATGTCGAGGATGCCCTTGGCGCGCAGGATGTCGACGCCCTGGGTCTGCAGCACGTTGTTGAGCCAGGCCGTGACGCGGTTGGCGTCGATCGGCCGCTGGGCCGTCAGCGAGATCGAACCGATACCGCTTTCGGCGACGTGGTCGTGGATATGGCCA
>Ga0134122_10003623_pt1 | contig 11457 bp, 12 predicted proteins | sample KB302_FD_96461 | JGI IMG/M metagenome (GOLD analysis project Ga0134122, IMG submission 96461) | Terrestrial soil microbial communities without Nitrogen fertilizer from Kellogg Biological Station, Michigan, USA - KB3-0-2 | ecosystem: Environmental > Terrestrial > Soil > Unclassified ...
GTGGGTTCGTCGAGAATTAAAACTTTCGGTTCGCTCACCAGCGCGCGCGCCACCTGAAGCCTGCGCCGCATTCCGCCGGAAAGTTGCTCAACGAGATCATCCTTCCGGCCGTCGAGGCCGAAACGTTCGAGAAGCGCCAGGCTGCGGCGCCGCCCTTCCGTCACCGGAATCCGAAAGTACGTTCCATAGCGCACCATCTGATCGAGCACGGTGAAATCCGTGTCGAGCGTGTCTTCCTGTGCGCACACACCAAGGCTCATGCGTGCTTGTTTGGGGTGAGCATAGACATCGATGTCGAAAATCTTCACGCTGCCGGAGGTGGCGGGATAGAAACCGGAAATGCAATTCATCGAAGTGGATTTTCCGGCGCCGTTGGGACCCAACAGGCCGAAGCACTCGCCCTGCTGGATCTCGAAGGAAATTCCGCGAATGGCAATCACCGGGTCTCTGCCGGGAGTTTTGTATTCTTTGGCAAGATCGCGAACAGTCAGCGGAACGGTCACTTCAAACCTATACCAGAATCCGCGGTCCTGCGCACGCGTGCTATGATTCGCTCGAGTTGCGGCTCACAACGATGAGGATTCCGTGAACATTTTCGTTCTGATGATGGCGATGCTGTTGGGCGCGCAGCAGGGAGGCGTGCTGGCAAACATGCGCACCGGTGTGATCACGGGCCAGGTGCGCTCACCAGATGGGAATCCGGTTGCCGGAATCCGCGTCGCAGCCATGGAAGCGCCGGAGATGGGCACACAGGATTCGGCCGTTTCCGTGCTCGCCGGACTAACGCAGACCGATGCCGGCGGCAATTATCGTCTCGAAGACATTCCCGTTGGCAAGTACTTCGTCGTCGCCGGCAGTCTGGATAATCTTTCGTACTATCCCACTTCGATCACACTGACATCCGTAACTCCAGTCGAAAACGTGGATTTCTTTCTTTCGGACTCGTACAACGGCGTGCTCGAGGTCACGGTTCACCATGTTGGCTCCGCAACTCCGGTTCCGGATGCCGTCGTTTCCGTTCAAGGCGTCGGGATCAATCTGGTGCGTTCGGAGGTGACCAATCGAATCGGCATGGTTTCGTTTTCAGGCCTTCCATATGGAGACATTGTGGTCAGCACACCGATGATCTCCATGGCGAGTGCACTTTCTGGCGTCTCGGGTTACTCTACGCAACTTCCTCAACGCGATCTTTCGCTGACTGTCACGATCAATCCGGACCGGCCGAAATGGGCCGTTTCGCTGGGACTATTATTTCCGGGCAACATCCACGGGACGGTGCAAAACAGCGATGGCTCGCCGGCAGTGGATGTAGCGGTGACGGGCGTGAATTTCGGTTTTTTCAACGGGCGGCGGATCCTCATACCGGAGGCATCCACACGAACCGGCAGCAAGGGAGAGTATGACTTGCCGGCCAGTCCGGGCACGCACCTCATTCGAACAACCGCAATCATAGAGGATGCATCCGCCATTTCAGACGCGACGCTGGCGTTTAGCGACAGCTACTACCCCGCAACCGGAGATCCAGGAAATGCGAAGCCTGTCCTTGTAGGCAACGGAGAGCAGCTGCGCGGAATTGATATTGCAATGGTTCGAACCTATGCCGTCGCGGGAAAAATCCTGAATGGAAGCGCCGACGGTGCGCCACCGTCCTTTATTCTCAGGGCGCGCAGCGGCATGGGTGAGGTGGTTCCCTCGGTTCGCTACAGCGTCTCAGCGGGTGCCGGGGTATTTGAAATCCGCGGAGTTCCTGAAGGGGATTGGGACCTGTATTCCGTCTTCGCCGTCGGAGATCCGCCGCAATACCGCAGCGGGAAGACTGGCATTGAAATTCGCGGTAAGGACGTCGACGGGGTGATGATCGCACTGGAATCGTTGGAGGTGCGTGGAAAGGTCTCTGGTGCTGGGTCTGGGAATGTGACAGTAAGGCTCGTTCCAATAGATCCAACCATCGGTGTGCTCGGCGACGCGGTTCCTGGAGAACAGGCCTTAACCACAAATGGAACCTTTGCGTTTTCCAACGTTCCGCCGTTGCGGTATCGCCTCGAGGTTTACGGACTGCTTCCCGGCTGGTACGTTGCCGATACCCGATTGGGCGGCACAAGTATTTTTAATGACGGCATTATCGAAGTGGGAGCTGCGGCGCCACCGCCGATTGAAGTGGTCGTCAGCCAGGGCGCCGGAACGATCCACGGAACGGTTGAGAATATTCCGCCCAATACGCGCTTATTGAACGCTCGAGTCGTTCTTGTGCCGGAGGAACCTCGTCGGCGGAATGTTCTTTTGTATCGAACGTCGCGAATTCTGGAAGACGGCACATTTGTGATATTTCCGGATCCGGCTCCCGGTAGTTACAGGCTTTTTGCAGTGTCGAGTCTTCCGGCCGGTCATTCGGAATGGAATGCGGAATTCCTGGAAAAGTATGCCGATGTTTCGATTCCAGTCACCGTGTCGCCCAATCAAACCGTTCAGGCGAAGTTGGAATTCACCCGCGCAAGGTGATTTGGAATATTGTGCGCGAGCGGAAGGTGTGAATTCGGGGCCGTGCTACTCGAACCCCGAATTTGCAGTTCAGAGTTCGGGGTTCGAGTAGCACGGCCCCGAATTCACACCTTCCGCGCGCGCCTACAAGAGAATCGGCCCAATCCCCAGTTGTTCGCCGATCAGACGGCCGAGAAGAGTATCGAGACTTTCGCCCGTCGTATAAACAAACGCGGTTCCAGACCAGTCGAGTTTAAAGCTGCGCGATAAGGCCGAAATCCAGATCTGGCGCACAGGAGCGTTGGGGCTGACGACGATCTTGCCCGGATGGGGCTCATCGGTTTCAACCGTCAACACCCCGTTCTGGAACATCACTTCGGCGTCGTGTTCCTCGGCAACGCTTCCAAGACTGCGGTTCAAACGGTTCAAAGCGGTATCGCTCTGGGTGCGGAATTCGGATTCGGTAAGATTCATTTCGGAATTATAGGCTGGCGAAGACTGGGGCGGCGGATTCTTTCCGCCGCCCCGCCGCTCCTCAAGGGACGCTATTACTTGGATGCGGGAGGTTTGGTTGTTGTCGTGGTCGTTGCCGGTTTTGGCGCCGGCGCGCCGGCCTTCCTCGCGGCAGGATCAACAGCCGCTGCCGCCTTTGCCGCGGCCGGCAGTGTGACGGATTCCGCGACGTACATCTTCATTTTGGTATCCATCTGCGCATCGATGGCAACTTTCTCGCCAACCTTGACGTCGGTCATCTTGGCGGCCTTGGTTCCCATCATGTACTTGGTCTTGGAATCCAACATGACCTTGATTAAGGTCTTGTTGTCCTTGGCGTCCTTGATGGTGACCAAATCTTTGGTGATTGCAGTAACGGTTCCGGTCAACTCGTCGCCGTGGGCCAACAGAAGACCTGCCCCGAATACAACTGCGGTGATGCAAAGTGCGAACTTCCTGAACATGTAATTTCTCCTTATTAATGGTGGTGTTGCGAACGGTGATCTTCAGGCGAGACATCCTCACCCTGCAGAAATTTCTTTATTCTTTCTTCCTTAGCTAAATCCATTGGACTCTTCGGATTCATAGTCGTCATCAAAGCCACTTCGTCGTCGGTAATTTTCGGCAGGTGCCGGATAAAGCGAACCAGTTTCCATGTGGCCGCGTCCTTTTCGTCAGCAGGGTTCGCGCCGAATCCAGGCATACCGGTAAATCGTATCCCGTTTTCAACAATATAGTAGAGCTCTCCATCGGTGAGATTCTGAGTGTCCGCCAGGGCCATGTCTGGCGGAGGTGGATAGAGGCCGCTCCCGAAATGACTCCTTCCGCTTCCATCGTTTCCATGACAGATTGCGCAGTGATCCGCGTAATGCTCCATGGCTTCCGACAACGCTTCCGGACTGGCCGGCTCCGGATTTTGAAGATCTCTGGCGTGAGCGGGCACAGCCAGCCGCCGCAGGCGCCGCGCGATATAGGCCTCCGCAGAACTCGGAGGCGTTTTCGCGCTGAAGCCGCGTGACGACACGTACCATGCGAGCATGGCGCCTCCAACAGCGAGAATAATCAGGATCACAATCAGCGTTTTAATGGGTTGCCCAATTCTTCGGCAACGATATCACGGCCAAAACCGGGAACTGCACCGAAAAAGGCGTTGAACTCTGGTTTGACTGAGGTTCTACTGATTTGTGCATTATGGAGACTTCACAAACATTTGAGCTGGTCTGTCAGTTAATGGCAATTCCCTCGGTGACGGGAAATGAGCTGGCAGTGGGAAATTTCCTGGCGTCGCATCTTGCCAGCGCGGGATATCGCGTCGAAAAGCAGGAAGTCGAACCCGGGCGGTTCAACGTGATGGCCTATGCCGGGAAGCCGCGTGTGCTTTTTTGCACCCATATCGACACGGTTCCTCCGCTGCTGCCGGTTCGGGAAGACGAAAGCTTTCTCTATGGCCGTGGGGCATGCGACACCAAAGGCATCATCGCCGCGATGCTTGAGGCCGGAGACCGGCTCAGAAACGGCGGCGTTCAGGATTTCGGGTATCTCCTGGTCGTCGGTGAAGAGACCAACGGTTCCGGGGCCAAAGCAGCAAATGCCCTGAAATGGGACAATGAGTTTGTCGTGGTGGGAGAACCCACAGGCAATAAACTCGCGCGCGCGCAAAAGGGAACCTTCATGGCGGAACTCACCTTCGAGGGGAAGGCTGCGCATTCGGGATATCCAGAATGCGGAGTTTCCGCGATTGAGGGATTATGGAAGCTGCTGACCGACTGCACATCCGAAAACTGGGGAAGCGATCCGATATTGGGGAAGGGAACTTTCAATATCGGCATATTCCGCGGTGGTGAAGCCTTCAATGTCGTTCCAGCCATGGCAACGGCAACGATCATGATTCGTACGATCGAAACGCGGCCGGCCACAGAAGCCAGGATGCGTGCGCTGGTTGGCGACCGTGCGGCGATGAAGGTGCTCGGCGGCACGAATCCGCACTTCATGCACGTGGTCGAGGGATTCGAAACCACCGTTGTTTCCTTCGGCAGCGACGTGCCGTATCTTGGGAATCTCGGAAAACCGTTGCTCATCGGTCCCGGTTCGATCCTGGATGCACACACGGCCAATGAAAAGATCCGAAAACAGGAATTGAATGAAGGTGTCGATCTGTATGAGCGACTGGTGAGGACACTGCTGGCATGAAAATCGCACTGATCGGTTACGGAAAGATGGGGAAGGAAATTGAAGCCGCTGCCCTCGCCGAGGGGGACACGATTGTGCAGCGGTTCGATATCGATTGCCCGGCGGACGTGGCATCGCTGGCGGATGCCGATGTCTGTATTGAATTCTCCACGCCCGATACCGCGGTGAATAACATCCAGCTGGCAATTCAGGCTCGCAAGGATATTGTCGTCGGAACCACGGGTTGGTACGACCGGTTGCCAGAGATTCGGTCGGCGCTCGTTCAGTCCGGGGAGTCGGGGCTTTTGTATTCCGCGAATTTTTCCATCGGGGTCAATATGTACTTTCGGATTGTGTCCGCGGCAGCGGAATTGATGCGAAATGCCGCGGATTACGATCCGTACATTCACGAACTCCATCACCGTCAGAAGGCCGATAGCCCCAGCGGGACGGCGCTTAGACTGGCCGAAATATTACTGGGACGTATCGACCGGAAGAAGGAAACTGTAACGCAGCGAATGGACGGAAAAATCGCTCCGGATGCACTGCATGTGACGTCGACTCGCGTGGGAACATTTGCAGGAACCCACACGGTTGGCTTCGATTCGGAATCGGATCTGATCGAGCTGACGCATACGGCGCGGACGCGCCGTGGATTTGCGCTCGGTGCGCTCCGGGCGGCGCGATGGCTGCATGGAAGGAAAGGCGTCTATACAATGGACGACGTGGAATTGTAGGAGTGACCTCATGACAAAGAAGAAATTCCAGGGGACAGGAACGGCGCTGGTGACTCCGTTCCACAGCGATGGATCGATCGACGAGAGCGCCCTGCGGCGTCTCGTCGATCACCAGGTCCGAGGCGGCATCGATATGATCGTGCCATGCGGTACGACCGGCGAAGGCGCAACGCTGGAACCGGAAGAAGCAGATCGCGTGTTGAAGATTGTCATCGAGGAGACGAAAGGCCGCGCTCTTGTTGTTCTTGGCGCCGGCAGCAATGACACAAAGAAGGCGGTCAAGGGCGCGGAGCGCGCGCTGCGCCTTGGCGCCGACGCTGTGTTGTCGGTGGGACCGTACTACAATAAGCCGACGCAGAACGGATACTACGAACACTTCAAGGCCGTCGCGGAAGTGGGGTGTCCCGTTGTTGTTTACAATGTTCCGTCGCGGACCGGAAGCAATATCGAGGCAGGCACGATGCTCCGCCTTGCCGAGCTGCCTCATATTGTGGCAACGAAGGAAGCTTCCGGAAACCTGGCACAGATGATGGAAATATTACGTAACCGCCCGCCGGAGTTCCGCGTGCTTGCGGGAGACGACGGACTGGCGCTTCCGCTAATTGCGTTGGGTGGGGATGGACTGATATCGGTGGTCTCGAACGAAACGCCCCGCATGATGACGGATCTGGTCAATGCGGCACTTACAGGAGACCTCGCACGTGCTCGCGAGCTCCACTACAAACTTCTTCCATTGATGGCCGCAAATTTTGTCGAATCCAATCCGATACCGGTAAAGGCCGTACTGGCCATGATGGGATTGATCGAAGAGAATTACCGGCTGCCCATGGTGCCCCTTTCCGAGGTTCACCGAGCTCCGCTGCACAAGCTGGCGGAAGGTTTACGACTCCTGCAATCGGTTGGTGTTCAGCAATGAAAGCAATGAAACTTGAAGACGAGATCGATCGCCTGCTCGGGCTTCCCGCCGAACAGGCGCGGCGCGAAGGCTTGTCTACCGTTCATGAATTCCGAGACGGTCTTACAAAAGGCAAATACCGCGCAGCCGAAAAGACCGACAGTGGTTGGCGCACCAACATCTGGGTCAAGCGCGGGATCCTGCTGGCATTTAAAACGGGTGTCCTGGAGTCGAAATCCAATTCGAGCGAATTTTATTTTTTCGACAAGGACACGCTGCCTGTCAAATCTCTCACTCTGGAAGACCGTATTCGTGTCGTGCCCGGAGGGTCGAGCATTCGAGATGGCGCCTATGTCGCGCCGGGCGTGGTGTGCATGCCTCCAATGTTCATCAATATTGGAGCTTATGTGGACGAAGGCACCATGGTCGATTCGCACGCGCTTGTGGGTTCGTGCGCCCAGATCGGGAAGAGGGTGCACCTTTCCGCCGCTGCTCAAATTGGGGGAGTGCTGGAGCCGGCCGGAGCATTACCGGTAATTATCGAAGACGACGCATTCGTCGGCGGAAATTGCGGGGTATACGAAGGAGTGCTTGTGCGTGAACGCGCGGTGCTTGCACCTGGGGTTTTGCTGACGGGTGGCACGTCGGTTTACGACCTCGCGCGCGGACTGGTCTACCGTAAGACTCCGGATACGCCACTCACGATTCCGCAGGGAGCTGTCGTCGTTCCGGGATCGCGCCCAGCCACGGGCGAATTTGCGGCCGCCAATCGCATCTCACTCTACGTGCCGGTAATCGTGAAGTATCGCGACGAGAAGACCGATGCGGCAACGATGCTGGAAGAAGCGCTGCGGCTGTAGGCGCGGTCTGTGACCGCGCACAATCCAGAAATCGTTCAGATCCCCGAATTTGCACTTAACCCAAGTTGGGATCCGTTCTTGGGAGCGGTCAGCGATTCCACCTCCTGAGCGATCGCATAAGCGACCAGTTCTTCTCCGTAGCGGTCCTCCAGAATCAGCCTTCGGAAATAGTCCTGCGCGGTCCGATGACCCACCTGCTGGAAGCTCAGATTGATGGTGCCATTGAGGACTGCCCCCGCAATGGGCACGAGAAGTCCAAGTTCCTTTTCGGTGACGACAACGCCAAGCCGGTCCGCGACAAAAGCGATCAAACGGACCATCTGCGGAGCTTCACGTTCCAGCAGATGGCGGTCGATGAGCATTCCCGCAGTTCGCGTCATGAACTGATTGGATTCGCGAATCGAAGTGATGACGGCCGCCTTTATGGCGAGATATCCTTCGTCCGAAGATTCTGTCTGGGGTGCCATGGCCGCGATTATGTGCGGCAGATTTTCCGGAGCCTTTGATGAGAATCCATAGGTGCTGGCAATACGGCACGTGTGCCGCGAAAGCAGCGTCATCGAAGTCGTCACGTCGGCCAGAATCAAAGACGGAATGATCAGCTGTGCGCCGGGAATTCCTTCGACAAGAGTCGTTGCACCGCCAAGCAGGAGGCCTTCAGCGCCGAGGATCATGGAACTTCGAAAGCGGAACGAATTGGCGACGGCGTCGAGCTGGCTGATCGGGAGGTAGCGCAGCGACTCGATATCATTGGCATGAACGCCGCGTTTCGCAAAGCGCCTGGTGATTTCCTGAGTGCCCGTGATGTGGTTTGCCATCTGAATGGTCTTGATCAGACCTTCCTGCACCCAACCCTCGACACGATCGGAAATGCCCCGAATTGCCGGAAGGTTGGACTCCCGGCCCATCTGGAGCAGTTTCACCACGGGTTTTCCCGCCTTCGCCAGCATTCGCTGCATCAGATTGGGCCGAACGCGATGCATCGCGATCTGACGAATGACCGTTTGCTCGTATTCCGTAAAGACGGGTTTTGCAAGACTCATAAAATCAGTATAGAACATGGATCGATGTTAAAGTTTCCAACTATGTCCGAAGTCGTTCAGCGGCCCTGGGGCTCATTCACGATTCTCGACGAAGGCCCCACTTATAAAGTCAAACGTATCGAAGTGCTGCCCGGAAAACGCCTGAGCTATCAGAAACATTTCCGTCGGGCGGAACACTGGATGACCGTCGCCGGCCGCGCCAAAGTCGTCCTGAACGATCGTGACGTCTTTCTTGGACCCGGCGACACTGTCGATATTCCCATAGAGGCGTCTCATCGGGTTGAGAATCCTGGCGATGAGGTTCTGATTTTTATTGAAATCCAGCGCGGGGATTATTTCGGAGAAGACGACATTGTGAGAATCCAGGACGATTACGGTAGAGCCTGACAAGTCCTCGTTCTATACTTTTCCCGCCTCTTTGCGAATTCCATTCCACTCAAACCATGATCTCCGACAGGGAGCTTCGGCTCATCTACGGGAAAAATATCGCCATTTCCAAAAAGGCTTCGTTCGTCCTGGTTCATCTGGATCGACCGTCGGCAAGGCTGATCCGCGAGCGCACGGAAGAATTCAATCCGGATACGTTCTTCTGCGATCGCTGCCCATTCTGCCAGAAGGTAAAGGACAGCGGAGTTCTGATCTTCAATGACTCGATTCTCGAGGAGGACGACTTCATGGACGATTAATCCACGCTCAACAAAGCGGTGCGCCGCTGCCTGGCTGTTCGATTTCGCAGAATGGGTTCGTTGAGAAACCGAATCAGAGGGTGGAGCGCGCGAAAGGACTCCAGAATGATGCCGCCGAATTTCGGTGTCGTCACAACCTCGGCCGGCAGGAGGCGCGACGCCAGATACTGTTTGCGCTTCAGGAGGTCCGCCGCGGCGTGATCGGCAGGGAATCCGCGAGGCACGCGCACGAGTTGTTCACCGGATAGAACGCTGAAAATCTCCCGGAATTTCCTCTCATTCACGATGGAGCGGAGCACGGCGTGGTTCGCGGCAATATGGTGGCGCACCGCTGTAAGATCTTCGGGTTGCGGGCTGTACAGTCCGCCACCGATCAGAAACTCCGAAGCGGTGATGTGCAGGTAAAAGCCGGCGCCTTCGTGCTTTTCGACTCCCCTGAGGGGGAAGCTTGCGGCCACATGAGTCTTATACGGCGTTTTATCTTTCGAAAATCTCGTGTCCCTGTAGATACGATAGAGACTGACTTTGGGGTTGGCCACGATCTCTGGAGCGAATTTACAGAATTCGGAAGCCAGCGCGTTGATCAAATCGACCATGGGCTGCCGAACGAAATCCTCGTAGGCGTTTTTGTGTTGCAGGAACCAGTCTCGGCGATTGTTCCGTTTCAGGTTCTTGAGGAATCGGATTCCGGATGCCGGAAATTGAGGCAAATTAAAACGTGTCATGGACATGAAATTATACCCGCGAACGATGCCATCAGAGTTCAAAGGGTCAAACAGCATTATCGACAAGTTCCTCGCCCTGCTTGCGATCAGTCACCGGATCATCGCGGAAAAAGACTTCGATGAACTGTTGAACATCATTACCATCGATGCGGCAAAGCTGCTTGAAGCCGAACGAGCAGCGATATTCCTGCTGGACAAAAGCACGGGACAGCTTTGGGCAAAGACGGCATTGGGCGTTTCGGAGACGATTCGGTTCGACTCCCGGCTTGGCATTGCCGGCGCCGTCCTGGTTTCGGGCAAGAACATTATCGTGGAGGATGCCTATAATTCACCGCTGTTTTACCCTTCCATCGATTCGAAGACCGGTTTCCAAACGCGGAATGTACTCAGCGTGCCCCTTCGAAACATTCGCCGGGAAATCATCGGCGTATTCCAGGTGCTGAACAAGAGCGAAGGCAAGTTCACGTCTGAAGACGAACAGCTCGTCGAGACGCTCGCACTTCATGCCGCCGTCGCGCTCGAAAATGCACGGGAAATCGCAGATCTGGAAACGCGCCAACAGGCGTTGCTGGAAGAGAATGCATCGCTACGCAACGAAGTCGAAGCCCGTTATTCCACCCGGAGCATCCTGGGGATGTCGGCGAAGATCAGCCACATCCGCGAACTGATTGACAAGATCGCGCAAAGCGGTGTGTCGGTTCTCATTACCGGCGAAAACGGCACCGGTAAGGAACTTTCGGCACGCGCCATCCATCATGGAAGCCAGCGGCGTTTGAAGCCGTTTGTTGCCGTGAATTGCGCCGCATTGCCCGAAACTCTGGTGGAAAGCGAACTGTTTGGAATCGAAAAGGGAGTGGCTACTGGCGTGGAGCGGCGAGTCGGCCGAATCGAATCGGCGAACGGCGGTACGTTGTTTCTGGACGAGATTGGCGATTTGAATCTCACGGCCCAGGCCAAATTACTCCGCGTCTTGCAGGAAAGGGAAGTGGACTGGGTCGGTGGGCGCAAACCAGTGCCTGTCGATATCCGGCTGGTCGCCGCAACCAACAAGGATCTCAAAGCGGAGATCAAGAATGGGCGTTTCCGGCAGGACCTGTTTTTCCGCTTGAACGTGGTTCACCTTCACATGCCTCCACTGCGGGAGATCCGTGCGGATATTCCATTGCTCGCGATGTGCTTCCTACGCAAGCAGGCAAAGGATATGGAAATGGCAAGGGAAGTCGCAGGCTTCTCGCCGGAAGCCATGAAAACACTGATGGCCTATTCCTGGCCCGGAAATGTGCGCGAACTGGAAAATGAAGTCCGGCGAGCGGTCGTTCTCTCGACGGGAGATCAGATCGTGCTGGAGGATCTTTCCGAATCGACTCGCGAA
>Ga0134122_10003626_pt1 | contig 11456 bp, 15 predicted proteins | sample KB302_FD_96461 | JGI IMG/M metagenome (GOLD analysis project Ga0134122, IMG submission 96461) | Terrestrial soil microbial communities without Nitrogen fertilizer from Kellogg Biological Station, Michigan, USA - KB3-0-2 | ecosystem: Environmental > Terrestrial > Soil > Unclassified ...
CACGACGATCGTCCAACTGGCGCGGAAGGCTGGCATGAGCCGTCGGACTTTCATTCGTCGCTTCAAGGCAAGCACCGGAACGACGCCGGGCGCGTGGTTGGCGAGCGCCCGGATTTCACGCGCGCGCGAGCTGCTCAAATACTCAAGCCATCACATAGACAAGATCGCGATTGCTTCCGGGTTCGGGTCAGCCGCCGCATTGCGTCATCAGTTCCGTAGTCAGATGAAAGTGAGCCCATCGGCCTATCGCCGGCAATTTGGCGAATCCGGACACGAGGCGGGTGACGTAAAGAAGGGGGGCGACGCCGCAAAGACCCTGCTTCGTGATTGACGAACTCAGTGGAGGAGCGATTGGCAATTTAGTTGGTCAACGCCTAGCCCGGAAAATCGACGTGCGTGTCCTCGCTACCCATTTCCGATTGCATCCCGGCGTTTACGAACAGGAAGATGCCAAACAAGCAGTGGCGGCCAGCGCCTCCGAGTTTCCTTCGCATCACCCGAGACATTTCCCCGTGCCGCGAACGACATCCAAACACCCGCAGAGGACGCAAACCCTAACGCTGCAGTCGGCCCATGCTATTAGACAGGCGCGCTTTTTCCGTGGTCGCACACGGCCGATGCTTGCCACTGCTCAAAACACCTGCGCCAGCCTCGCAATCGCCGGCGCGATGATCTGGCGGGGATAACCGCTGAAGCCTAGCATGAGCGCCGATCGCACGGGTGCCTCAACATACAGACGACTCATGGCACGAACAATGACGCCGTGTTCTCGCGCTGCGCGTTCGACCGTGACGTCAGATAACCCGCGTCGCGTGTAAGCGACCAGATGCATACCTTGGTCTGGCGGGTCGACAGTTAGGTGGTCGCTTAGACGGTGCCTTAGCGCCGCGATCAGCGCGTCCCGCTGGTTGCGGTACACCGCCCGCATTCGGCGGATATGAGATGCGAAGTGTCCTTCTTCCATGAAGGCGGCGACGACCGTTTGGCAAAGGCTCGATGGCTGGCGGTCCATAAGATGGCGAGCAGTAACGAAGGCCCGCACGAGTGAGGCAGGCACCACGGCGTAGCCGAGCCGAAGTCCTGGAAACAGCGCTTTGTTGAGGGTTCCGATGTAGATGACCCGCTCTCCATCATCGAGGCCTTGGAGCGAGGCGAGTGGGCGCCCGCCGTACCGGAATTCACTGGCGTAATCATCCTCAACAATCCACGCACCTGACTCTCGCGCCCATGCAAGAAGTTCGAGGCGGCGCGCCATCGAGAGGACAACGCCCTTCGGAAACTGGTGCGACGGCGTTATGAAAACGGCACGCGCTCTTGGGGCGCAACGGATGCCTTGGGTGACATTAATGCCATGTTGGTCGACCGGTACCGGACAAACCTTCGCGCCCGCGGCGACCAGGGCAAGGCAGGTCAAAGAGTATCCTGGGTCCTCGATCCACACTTCCTTATCTGGCCCTTGCATGACACGGATGACGATGTCCAGGGCCTGCTGTGTGCCGGCGGTGATCACAACCTGCTCAGCGTCACATCGCACGGCGCGCGCGGCCTGGAGATAGGCGCTTACAGACTTACGGAGTTCGAGCATGCCGTGGGGATCCGCGTAACCGAGGTGGTGGCATCCGAACGACCTCAGACTGCGTGCGCTGAGTTTTCGCCACAGCTCAGCGGTGCGTGCATCGACGAGCGTCCGTCCGAGATTGAAAGGGCGCTCTTCGCTCTGCGACGTCACATCGCCGAATCCGCCAGGTTCACGAGAGGAGGTTGCGGTTTTCGCGCTTGATGTCGACTGTTTCTTGCGGCCGTGAACCGCCGCGAAAGGTTCAGGAAGATCGGACGCCACAAAGGTGCCTGCCCCCGTCTTGCCGGATGCATATCCCTCAGCGAGAAGCTGTTCGAAAGCCGCGACTGCTGCCGACCGGGAAACGCCGATTCGAACTGCGAGTTCACGTGTCGATGGCAGGTTCGTCCCGGGACGAATTGTTCCAGAAAGGATTGCCAATCGCAGCTGCTGGTAAATCTGACGGAACACTGGCGCATCTGCGGCCCGATCCACCTCAAACGCATAAAGCTCAGCCCAACTCTGCCTGCTCTTCACGACTTTCCCCCGAAACCATCAGATGCGCACGCGCAAAGTGGTATGCCTTATAGACGCCGAGTGGTCCTTTGCGTAGGACCACGTTTTGCTATTCTATCTTGGACAACTACGGAACCGAAACGCCCCTTCATTGGACAGGGACGCGGAGCGCACCGGGTCATGAGCTCACCACCCATCCGACGCGCAGACCTGACGATGTCAGATGATCGTGCGCTGGAAATGCTGGCACAAGGATACAGCGGCCGTCTTGCGACGGTGAGCGAGGACGGTTTTCCATATTGCGTCCCCTTGTTGTATCTTTGGATGAACGGCGAAGTGTATTTGCACACCACGAGCGCACGAGGACATTTGCGCGCAAACATCGAGAACGAACAGCGCGTTTGCTTTGAAGTTGATGAGCAGCAAGGCGTCTTTGATTACGGTCGCTTCGAATGCGATTCGGGTCTAGCCTATCGAAGTGTGTGCCTCTTCGGCCGGATACGGATCGTCGAAGACAGAGACATCAAGCAGCGGTTCTGCGAAGCGTTGATGGTAAAATACGGCAAGCCGGAGACTCAACGACCTAAGGGCTTCTTCCCGCGGATCGATGTCATTACGGTCTATGCTATCGCTGTTGAGCGCATGACCGGCAAAGAAATTGCACTGCCGCCCCTTTCTGAGCAGTGGCCCGCGAAAAATAGGACGAAGACGCCAAATGCCTCATTGCGTACTGACGGTCTCTAATCGCCTGAAGGGACTGGCGCTGCCAACGACCGCGACTGTCAGGGCATATGCCCTTGTCAATTGCTGGTGCCGAGCATCACTCCCAAGATCGACCCCGACGACCTGGCCTACGTTCGGATCGCCGAGGTTTTATCGGCCATGGCTGCCGCGCGGGTAGCCTCCTCAAAGTCGCCCAGAGACTTCCCCTATTGATGGCACAGAGTACCAATTCGCTGGGCCTTTGCCATCCCCCGCGCGGGATGTATCCGATCGGAGCAGCAAAGGCGACGGTTTATAATGTTTGGTCAGGAACCGTACCCTCTCAATCAACGTTAAGGGCGCAGTTCTCTCGTTGGAGGTTCTGTGCGATGCGCGAACTCGAAGGCGAAATCGCTCTCTTGGAACTGCGATCTGAACAGCTTCTCATCCACATTCAGGAACTTCCGCGTGGTTCGCCGGAAGCGATTGTTGCGCGCGCGGACTTGGACATCATGCTGCAGCGGCTCGTGGCCGTTAAAGGCGAGCGCGATCGGAGGTTGAATGAAAGAGGGCGTGCCGCCTAGTGAACGCGCCCGACGTAGAGCGTATCCGAACGGCTACGCGGTGTTGAAATCATCAGCAACGATAGTGGTCCGCCGGCCCCGAAAATAGATTGTGGCCGCCACTTCTTGTATCTTCCTTCGGTTTCGCTCGAACACGTGGGCGGCGGAATTGCCTCCGAGCCCAAAGACATGATCGAGCGTCGCCTCTGGGATCTCGAAGGTTACAGGCCTGCGACCGTCCGCGGCAGTGAAGTCGAGACTGAAGCTGATCTTCGGAATATCATCGCGGCCAACTGGTAGCTTGCGGATCCTAATCACCTGCTTTGGCGAACCATACACAGGGACCAGGGGTGCCTTCCGCGTTCCAGGTTCCAAGAAAATCGGCTCGTGATATTTGCGCACGACCACCTCACGCAGCGACAGCGATATATCTCAGATGCCGCATCTTGTGTTGCTTGGCCCAAATCCACAACACTCTCTCACGGCTTTTCCACCACAACCAACACCTGAAGCACCGCCTGGATGTCTGGTTCAAGATGCTTTGGGAAGCAGAGCGCGCTGGCGCCGCGCTATCAGTTCGTCGGCGAACCGGGGTGCGATATGTGCTCGAAAACTCGGGATAGGGTGTCGCTGACGGACGGCGGTGTCTTCGACAATCTCGGAGTCGCAGTTCTCGAGCCCGGCAGAGCGCACGACTCCATTTTCAACCATCCATCAGCCACATCATCAGCCTCAACGCCGGCGCCGCCAGTTCGACGGCGAATCCTGCCGCTATTGGTGGCTGGACCGGGTGGCGCGATCTTGCAAAGCGGTCCATCGCAAAACTCAAGATGCCGTGTACCAGGGGCTCCACAAGTTCGCCGAAAACGGCGAGCTTCGCGGCTTCGCTCTAATCTACCTCGGGCAACAGGATGCAAGCTTTCCCGGCGGCCCGGCGATCTTGTCCGTCGCGAAGAGGTGCGAAACTATCCCACGGACTTCGCGCCAATGTCAGCCAAGGATTTGGAGCTGTTGGCGAAACGCGGCGAGCACCTGACCCACATCGTCGTCGGGCGGTATCTGCCCGGTCTTGGCGACTGAGCGAGCGCAACCGCGATCGCTTATCGTGCATGTCGGGAATTGGCCTGGAGGTCTCGTTCGCTACGCGGCCTAACCGGCGTACTGCGCCCATGCCACAGCGCTGATCTGCGGCTGCTCGTTGAACCCGGCCTACGTCCTCTGCCGACCGCCGCTACACCCGTCTCGGGTCAGGGCTGTTCCTGATCGCCGCCGATGCGAACCAGCAGCCGCCAGTCGCGAGAACCAATACGTGCTGGTGACAAAGTTGGTCGCAAATGCGAACCCGGCAGACGTTAATTCGTCTTGGCCTTTTTCGGGCTAACCGCGTCGCCGAAGCCAAAAACTGAGAACACGGAGGACAGCGGGGCGGAAGTGCTCACGCCGGAATAACTCGAGACGACGCGCACCGTTGTCCCGACGCGAGCAAGCGTGGCAAGATGGGTCACGTGCTCGTTCATCATGCGGAAGCATCCCGACGATGACGCGCGGCCGATCGAACGCTCATTGTTCGTACCGTGAATACGGTAGATCGTGTTGCCGAGGTAGAGCGCCTTCGCTCCAAGCGGATTGATGAGGCCGCCTGATACGGTGATGGGTAGGCCCGACTGGCGCTGGCGCATCTCGGACGGCGGCGTCCAAGATGGCCAGGACGCGATACGGCTGATCCGCTCGGTTCCCGTCCATGTGAAGCCGTCCCGTCCCACGGAAATTGGGTAGGCGAATGCCTGTTTACCGGGCAGAACGTAGTAGAGCTTTCGCCCGCCGGTATCGACGATGATCGTGCCCTGCGGCTCGTTCTTCTCTAGATAGACCACCGGTGGCTTCTCCGGTGCGATGTTGGGTTTCTCGCCTCCGTCCATAAACTTGGGGTAGGCGACAGTATAGGGCTTGCGGCTTTCGGCGCGCTGCGCCTTGAGTTGACGTTCGCGCAGCTCAACGTCGCTCTGGAAAACAGGGGCACCGCCCATCCATTGATCCTCCGCGCGTGCCTGAGGTGCCTCCCATGTCACAACGTTCCCAGCGATCAGGAAGCAGAGCGATGCTGTCTGAGCAAAGTTCATTGTTCCCTCGAACTGTTTCTCCTCCTCACGCGACCCGGCGCACGTGGTGAGGCCCCGCCAGCACCTAATCGTATGCTTTGGGTCGGGACAAGGTTTCTGCCCCTGTTGGAGCCCAACTGCGTCAAAAAGCAAGACTGAGAGCGGCAATTTTGCACAGGAGACAGCGTCTCACGTGCCTTCAACTTGGAAGGTGAGGTGACAAGAGCGTAACGCTGAGCAGCTCTGGCAACGTCACCTGCGCCAATCACGTCATCAACACAGGGCCTTTGGTTCGCACGGTCGTGGTAGTTGGCGGTGCGCCTTTCACAGCCGCTACTTGGATTATTGCGGTCGTGCGGTTTGCCCCTGATAGGGACCCCATGAGGCGCAGGTCGATATCACAATGGGATAGTCCGGCCGCGCTCGACCGCCGCTTAGTAGTGAGCGGTAGCGGCTGGCGGGCTCATCGAGAGCTCAAGGAGCCCGGGATTTGCAGCGGACCTGCGAAGACAGCAATAGTCACCTCGACAATCGTCGTTGGGATTGACAAGAACAATCGCGCCTTGCCGAAATGGGAGCTTTCTGGCCGCATACATGTATGCGCCGCACGCAAAATCGCCACCTCATGGAACATGCTGTGCGCGTTTCTTGTGGCGACCCAGGGGTCTCGTCAAGGTCGATCTTCTCCGAGGTCACCATGTGCACTTCCACGACGCGACGCCGTCGGAATCAAAAACTCGAGTGCAAGACGCGTTGTGGTCCCGCCTTGTGCGTTGCCAGATCAAGAAGGCATACACACCGCCATACGCCGTTTCAGGTAGAGCCGTGCGGCCCGTGGCGTGCGATCACCTGAAAGCGCCATCATGCCCTTTGCGGCCAGCTCCGCATCGCCCAGCTCTGTCATGCCGTGGCCGTAGGCATCCAATGTCAAGCAGTCCGGCAAGCCGGCGAGCGCGGATGAGAACACGCACACCCATTGCCTCGTTGCGACGGATCGCCAGACCGCGCCGAGGCCATTCTTGCCATCCTGTTCGCTGAGAGGCACCGCAATGAAGCAGTGCTCAGACAGGAAAAAGAGCCACACGAATTCTGGACGCCACACGCACAGGAGCGCCCGCGGTTGAGCGTGATCAGCGCTTGTTGTAGATTTCTGCTACGAACGGCGGGAATAAACGCCGTCAATACGGCTTGTCACCGCAGACAGTGACGCGATGGCCGTAGCGCTTGTTTGGGTAGTAATCCCAAAGCGCATGGTGTTGTGCGCAGCGGTTGTCCCAAAAGGCGATCGATTTGGGTTGCCATCGGAAGCGCACGCAGAATTCGGGCGTTTCAATATGTCGATACAGCATCTCAAGGATCGCAGTGCTCTCGTTCCGCTTGAGTCCGACGATCCGCGTCGTGAAGACACGATTGACGAAGAGACACTTCTTCTTAGTCACTGGGTGCGTGCGCACCACCGGGTGTTCGGAGCGCGGGTACGTCTTGCCCGCATCGTCGACGTCGTAACGCCCGCGATAGACGTGTTCGCCGTCGTGAATTGCCGTCATCCCATCTAGCATTCTTTTGATGGGCTCGGACAGGGTCTCGTAGGCCAAATACATGTTCGCGAACATGGTGTCGCCGCCGCCGTCAGGAGGCACGGTGGTCAAATATAAGATGGAGCCCATGGGCGGCTCGGCATCGCACGACACATCGGAGTGCCACTCCTCGCCTGCAATACGTTTGGACTTCTCGTCCGCTTTGATGACAAAGATCTCGGGGTGGTCTGGAAGCTCCGTGAGCGCTGCGGGGTGCACGTGCAGCTTGCCAAAGCGGAGGCCGAATTCTTTGTGCCGCTCTGGGCTCAAGTTTTGATCACGAAAAAAGATCACCAGCCGATCCATGAGCGCATCATGAACTTCCTGGAATTGCTGATTGCCAAGCGGTCTGGACAGGTCGGCACCAAAGATCTCAGCGCCGATACTTGGCGTTGCGTTGCGCACCTCGATGGTTTGGTAGGTCATACTTGATCCTTCAGTAGGGTTGATGTCGACGGTCCGCCTGGCCTCTCAGCTGCCTGCCCCCCATGTAACTCGGGAAAGACCAGGTCTTTCCAAGACTTCGACGTCGATTTCATGACGCCGATTGCTTGCAAGAAATCCGTAAACTCAATGAGCCCGCTTTGGGGTGATTGAATGCCTGACCTCCGGGTCTGCAACGAGGTTGTAGGTATCATAACTGATGCCAAACTGGTGTGCGAGCGCGACCTCTGCCACTTCCGCGCACGCTGCTCGAGTGGGCCAATGCCGGCAGCTGCTGTGAGCAATCCTGTCGCCACTATTCGCCTTGTGATCATGGGACCTCCCATCGGAGACGTCGGCGTTGGACCGAACGTTTTGTCGGTCGCGCCCATGCCGGCCATCCCATAGCACTTGCGGACCCCGACGAGATCATCGGCACGTTCGCCTGCTGCCCGACGTAAACCGCGCGCATGTCCTCGGGCAGGGTGGCGCTTAGGCATCCTTGCCGACAATGGTCGGCGAAGAACACGAGCAGTCGCCTCATCTTGCCGCACCACCGAGGCGTTCGGCGTCGAGGAGCTTGCGGATCCGCGCGAAACGCGGCCGAACCTGTGCCGCTTCATCGATGCGGCGCAGAGCAGCCTCAGGACCAAGCTCGGGCCCAAACGGAAGCTTGGCGTGCGACCATGCGCTGCCGTATCGTGAGTATCAACGAAGGACAGCCCTCGAATGGCCGCGACAACCTAAAGATGAAGGACGCCGAAGATGATTGATCGCAGCGCATTGATGTTGGTAGGACTGGCAACAGGCCTGGCATTGTGGAGCGCGCCAACGGGCGCGGAAGTGGCCGAGGTGCACCTCGTGCGCCAGTTCGGCATCGGCTATCTACCCCTCACGATCATGCTGCATGAGAAGCTCGTCGAGAAGCATGCGGCCAAAGCCGGTCTGCCGACGCTCAAAACCAAATGGTCTGTGCTCGGCAACGCCGTACCGATCAATGACGGGTTGATCGCGGGGACGATCCATGTCGGCTCCGGCGGCATCGCGCCGATGGTTACGGCCTGGGACAGAACGCGCGGCAACGTCGACATTCAGGGCATCGGGGCGCTGTGCGCGCTACCGATCTTCCTCGTCAGCCGGCATCCCTACAAGAGCGTTAAGGAGTTCACCGACCAAGACCGTATCTCCATGGCTGGCGCGGGCCAGTCGATCCAGACTATGTATCTGCAGATGGAACTGGTGAAGGAATACGGGATCTCGGAATACAAGAAGCTCAATCCGATCTTCGTCAACCTGTCGCATCCCGACGGCCTGACCGCCCTGCTGTCCGGCCAGCAGATCACGGCATCATTCCTGGCGCCGCCGTTCCAGTACCGGGCGCTCGAGAAGGGCATGCACAAGGTGCTGAGCTCCTACGATGTAATGGGCGGCCCGGCGTCGTTCCTGTCGGTGTGGTCGACGGGCAAATTCCGCGCGGAGAACCCCAATGCATTCAAAGCTGTGGTCGACGCGTTCAGGGAGGCCACCGACTTAATCAACACCGACCGCCGCAAGGCTGCTGAGATCTATGTGCAGGATGGAGGCGGCAAGGAGAGCGTCGAGGCGGTCGAGAAGGACCTCGCCGATCCTGACAACATTTTCGACCTAGGCCCGAAGAAGCTCATTAAGCTTACCGACTTCATGAACTCGGTTGGAACGATCAAGTCGAGGCCAACCTCGTGGAAGGAGATGTTCTTCCCGGAGGTCCACGACCTGAAGGGCGATTGATTGCAGACGCTGCAGCCCCGGCGTCAACCCCTGCTTTTCAATTTGTTTAGGGCTGTTGTGATGCGACCCGAAGTCATCAGCTGCCCATTGAGCTGGCCGGAAACGTGTTTGCCGACAGCAGGATTCGAGCGCAATGCGTGCAGCCACCAGGTGCGCAAGGCTGGCGCGACGAAGTCGCAGCCCATGGCGGACGTAAAGCCTCGCGCGATCGCATGCCCCTCGACGACCGCCGCCGACGTCGTCGGGAGGCTGTGCACCAGGTGCAGGACGTCGGTACAATCCTCCTCGTCTCGGCGAGCGGCGCGGCGCGGCGCGCATCACCGAGGTCGCGACCCGATGAGTCCGGGCGGTGGCGAGGAGTGAACGCTCTGAGAGCCTTTCCTTCCAATCCGAGCTCGGCGAAACCCGATGAGAATACGACCGCTACCGGACAACCCTTGGCACCGAGGGCGGCAATGGTGTCCCTGACCGGTGCTACTGTGACGGCAATGATCGGCATCTCGGGCGCGGCGGGTGCGGCGATCTCGAGATAGCACTCGAGCCCATCAATCTGGCGACAGCCAGGATGAACCAAACGCTCTGATCTTCCAGAGCGTAGAACGCAACATCACAAGACCAAACTGCGTTAGTCCGTCCATTGCCGCGGTCGTCAGCGGTAGCCGCGCAACTTGCGTGGACGCACACGCCACGCCTCAATCGGTTGGCCCTTGACTTCGATGGCACCGAGCGCGTCGCAGTCAAACATCTGCCCAACCAGCCGCAATGTGCTAGCCGCAATCACGACCTCACCTGGCAAGGCTACGTCCTGTAGTGCCCAGGTTTGGCGTTTCGCCGACCGCATCACGCCCGTGTATTCCACTAGCCCTTAACTGAACACTGCGCGAGCTTTGAGGCCATCGACTGCAGCAACGGCTGCCAATCCGCCCTGACGCCACGCTGAGCATCATTCTCATGAGCCTGCGGAATGCCAAAAGTAGACAAGAACGCCATCACCCAGATACCGGGCGATGAACCCATCGAAGCGAGCCAACGCGTCGGTGAGGCACTTGCGGTAGGCGGTGATTAGGTCTCGCATGTCGGCGGGATCGAGTCGGATCGAGAGACCGTCGAGCCGGCAAGATCACAAAGCATCACCGTTATCTGACGGCGCTCGGCGCCGCTGACAGATGTCGACGGTAAATGGGTCCGCCCGTCGGCGATGGCGTGTATGGCGAGTTTACTTTCGCACTCGCCGCAAAATCGCGCTGATGCGAGATTGGCGGTCCCGCGATCCGGGCAAGACCCGGGCAGGGGCGCGCCGCCTGCGGTGCAAACTTCGTGCCCAATTGATCAACGTGATGACACCCTAGGCATTCCATCTGCGGCACTCACGACAGCCGGAGCAAGCGTGACCCCGCATCGGTTAGGCAGCAATGACCTGTCTGCAAGGGCTCAGCGTCGACCTAAGGGGAATTGTGCCCGTGAGTTGCCGCTGACGCCAGCCAACGGCAACCCTCAGCATTTTACCGGAATCTCACATGCTGGCATGTGATCGTGATATATACGAACGTCCCCAAAAGTGTGCAAAAACGCGGTATGTTTCCCAATGCAGCCTGATGACGAAGGCGCGGCGACAAGTGGTCCGGGCAATTCACCGCTGGAGCGGAAGTAATGGCACGAGGGACGATCTACCAAAGACCTCGGGTCACGGCCAAACCGAACGAGGCCGTCATCACCAGCACCTGTGGCCACAACTGCGGCGGCCGCTGTGTCGTCAACGCCCATGTTGTCGACGGCCGCATTGTCCGCATATCTACCGACCCCCGCAAATGGGAGCCGGAGCTGCCACCTCTGCATGCGTGTGCTCGCGGGGTCGGGCAGATCGAGCGAGTCTACCATCCCGAACGCCTCAAATTTCCGCTGCGACGCAGCGGACCGCGGGGTGGCGGAGAATTCGAGCGCATCGCCTGGGACGAAGCGCTCGACGAGGTCTCTCGCCAAATGCTTCGGGTCCGCTCCCAGTACGGCAATGCGGCAATCCTCGACGCTTCGCGCTCCGGAAGCTTGTCGGTGCTGCACGGTCGTGCTGCGGCCCAACGGTTTCTCCACATGTTCGGTGGCTGCACGGCGCTGTGGTCGAACATGTCGGCGGAAGCAGAGGTCTTCGCTGTGCGCATGACCTACGGCGCCGAGGCAGCTTACAAGAGCGCAGGGCGCGAACCGACCGACTACGTCAACTCCAAGCTGATTGTCATGTGGGGCTGGAGTCCGG
>Ga0134122_10003627_pt1 | contig 11454 bp, 14 predicted proteins | sample KB302_FD_96461 | JGI IMG/M metagenome (GOLD analysis project Ga0134122, IMG submission 96461) | Terrestrial soil microbial communities without Nitrogen fertilizer from Kellogg Biological Station, Michigan, USA - KB3-0-2 | ecosystem: Environmental > Terrestrial > Soil > Unclassified ...
CGTATCGGGAAATTCCGCCCACGTCCGGAAATTATTCGGCTGCTTCCCGCTTTGCTGCCTTCTTGAATTTCTTCGTTACCCGGTCGCGCTTCAACTTGGAAAGATGATCGATGAAAAGCACGCCGTTTAGATGATCGATCTCGTGCTGCAACACGCGGGCGAACAAGCCTTCGGCTTCTACCTCGACGGTTTGCCCCTCAAGGTTCGTAAAGCGTGCCTTGATCCGTTCCGGACGTTCGACCTCGTCGATGTATTCTGGAATTGAAAGACAGCCTTCCTCGACCACCGTTTTTTCATCGGACGTCCACAAGATTTCCGGGTTAATGAGCACGATCGGCTTCTTTTCCTCTTCACCGCGCGTAGCGTCGATAGTGACGATGCGCTTCGGCACACCGACCTGGATCGCCGCAAGCCCGACACCCGGCGCGTCGTACATGGTCTCGAACATGTCGGCGACGAGTTTCTTCACGTCGCCGTCGACACGCGTCACGGGCTTGGAAACCGTGCGCAGGCGCTTGTCGGGCAGCGAGATGATCGGGCGAATGCTCATGGGCGCGAGATAAGCGATGGGCCGCGAACCGTCAATGCGGCGTCATTTGGCAGTCACAGCATTGCGAAGCTGGATTGGATTATCAATCATGTGCAAAGGCTCGAAGCCGACACCGACACCGCGAATGAGCACGTCGCCGTAGCCGAGAATGCGGCCTGGGATCGACTGGTTCACATCGACGCTCTCGACCTTTTCCATGTTCATCTCGATTGTGCGGCGGCGGATGAAGCCGCGCTTATAAATGATGCGACGGTCAGTCACAGCGATTTCAGTCGTCCAGCGTTTGAACCATGCAGCCGCCACGCTCACTATGCCGGTAGCAAGAATTAATAGAGAAACGGTCTGCCAAATAATCTGGTTGGAACTGCCGAGCGAGCCAACTCCAAACCCTAAACCGATCAGCAACAGCACTGCACCCGGCGCGTACGTGAACCAATGGATTGTGCTGACGAACAGAATCCGCTCGCCCGGCTGGAGCACTTCTTCGACATATTTCATCGCGCACCACGAGAGCGGGGGAAAAAGATTGCGTACGAGTTTAACCGGAAACTGGCCTTGCCGAGACAGCCGATGTAGTGTTCGCTGTTCGTTCTAATTGTCATCGAATCACGTTACAAGGCTCCGATGTCTGACATCGTTTTCATTCTTGGTGCGCATCCTGTGATGGTCGCCGACTTGCTCCTCGTCCTAGGGGCAACAGCTTGCGTGCTACTGATCTTTCTTGCGTTCGGCCTTTGGCGCTCGGGCCGCAAACGCGTACGTGAAGCCGACGAGCAGGCGATGCGCGCGGACGAATTGGAGACGCGGATTGCAGAACTCGTACGAACGCAATCGGAGATGACCGGTCGTATTCAAGCCTTCGCCGAAGGCATGGGTGGCCGGCAAGTGGAACTGGCACGCACCGTTACTGAGCGGCTCGATGCCGTTTCGAATCGCCTCGGCGAAGGCATGCAAACATCCGCGCGCGCGACAATGGAGAGCTTGGGACAATTGAATGAGCGGCTCGCGGTTGTCGATGCCGCGCAGAGTCGGCTTGCCGAATTGTCCACTCACCTCGTCACGCTGAAAGATGTGCTTGCGAACAAGCAGGCGCGTGGCGCATTCGGACAAGCGCAAATGGAAGCCATCATTGCCGATGCATTACCGAAGGATGGTTACAGCTTTCAATACCGCCTCAAGAACAATACCCGGCCCGACTGCGCCATTTTTCTGCCTGGCGACAACCCGCCGCTTGTGATCGACGCGAAGTTTCCACTGGAATCAATCACCGCGTTTCGCGAGGCGAAGACGCCGGAAACGCGGCACATTGCTTCGCAGCAGCTGAAGCAGGACATCACGCGACACATTTCAGCGATCTCGCGTTATCTCGTACCCGGCGAGACCCAAGACATCGCTTTGATGTTCGTGCCGTCGGAATCGATCTACGCCGATCTTTACGAGCATTTCGATGAACTGGTGCAAAAAGCATTTCGTGAACGTGTGATGCTGGTTTCTCCGTCGCTCCTGATGCTTGCGATTCACGTTGTCCGCACCGTAATCAAGGACGCGCGCATGCGCGAGCAGGCTGAAGTGCTTCAAACCGAGGTCGTGAAACTCATGGACGACGTTAAACGTCTGCATGATCGCGCGCTGAAATTGCAGAGCCATTTCGGCCAGGTTTCCGACGACGTTACAGGCGTCACGCTGTCCGCCGAGAAAGTTCTAAAGCGCGGCAAAAAAATCGAGGCGCTGGAAATCGAGACGCCGGAATCCAAGGGTGCGATTCCCGAAACGACTCTCCCTCTCGGCCTCAAACTGGGCGCGGCGGAATAGAACCGCGCAATGCCCGAGATTGCATCTGAAAGGCAAAGAGAAAGCTTCCTGAACGCTTTCGGCGTTTATTTTCGTCCGCGCGTCTTAATCGTGATGTTTCTCGGATTCTCGGCCGGACTGCCACTCGCACTTTCCGGATCCACGCTTTCGGTATGGATGCGTGAGGAGGGCGTCGATCTCCGCACCATCGGTCTCTTTGCGTTGGTCGGAACGCCCTACACGATCAAATTTCTCTGGGCACCGCTTGTCGATGCGCTCGATATACCCGTTCTATCGCGACTATTGGGAAGACGACGCGGCTGGCTTCTATTCTCGCAACTCCTTCTGATCGCAGCGATTATTTTTCTCGGATTCTCGGATCCCGCCATTTCGCCGTGGATCGTGGCCTTCGGCGCATTGTGCGTAGCAACGGCATCGGCAACGCAGGACATTGTTATCGATGCTTTTCGCGTTGAAAGCCTTGAGAAAAACGAACAGGCAGCGGGCATGGCGTCCTACGTCGCCGCCTACCGCATCGGCATGCTCGCCTCGACCGCCGGCGCGCTGTTCCTGGTAAGCGGCTTTGAATGGTACGGGCTCGCAAAGCATGCGGCCTATATGTGGGGCTATGTCGTCATGGCCGCGCTTGTGCTGGTCGGTATCGCGACCACGCTGATCGCAACCGAGCCTGAGGAGTCCAAGAAAGCGAATGCGGCACACAAAAAAGAAAATCCGCTGCGGCGCGTGATCACGACGGCTTACAGCGCGTTTTCCGACTTTCTTGCGATGAAATACGCGCTCGCGATTCTGCTCTTCGTCGTGCTGTTCAAATTCACCGACGCGCTGGCGGGCATCATGACCGCGCCATTTGTGATCGACCTCGGATTTTCCAAAAACGAGTATGCCGCCATCATCAAGGGCGTCGGCCTCGCCGCAACATTGATCGGCGGATTCGCCGGCGGCGCCATCGCGCGCGCGTACCCGCTTGCGACCAGCTTGTGGATCGGAGGCATCCTGCAGTCCGTCGCAAATCTTGCTTTCTCGTGGCAGGCGATTGTCGGGCACGATATCGCCTGGCTCACCTTCGCGATCGTCGCCGAAAATTTTACCAGCGCGATCGGCACCGTGATCTTCGTCGCCTATCTTTCCGCGCTCTGCAAAAACCCTTTACACACGGCGACGCAGTTCGCGCTGCTCACCGCGCTCGCCGCAGTCGGCCGCACCTATCTCTCGTCCGGCGCGGGCTATATCGCCGATCCGTTCGGCTGGGTCTGGTTCTTCACGATCTGCGCGATCGCCGGATTGCCGAGCCTCATCCTGCTCGGCTGGCTGCAATCACGCGGGCATTTCGAAAAGCTGGTCCGCGCCGGCTAGCGAGCAACCCCGCAAACCCGGAATACGACAGATTAGTAAGCTGCGATTCTGTGGCGCGTGTTCAGATTCTTCCCAGCAGGAAAAGAATGAGAACGATTACGAGTATTAGTCCCAATAGGCCCATTCCTCTATGACCGTAACCGTAGCCATAGCCGCGACCGAGCCCGCCGCGATAGCCGCCGAATAGCAACACAACCAGGATGATTAGTACGATAAGCCCGAGCGGTGACATGCAATTGTCTCCCTAATGAGTGCTAGTAGCCCTTTGAAGTTCAACTGAACTCTGAAGCCGACAATAAGACGATGCCAAGCGTCACAACCATTATGGACAACACTCCGACGATCTGCAACGCGCCATTCATGGGGGCGGGTAGCATCGAACTCTCGCGAAAAAGCATCGAGGCCCTGGCCATGACGGCCAGAGCTACGCCTATTGAAACCAAATTGATCCAGATCATCGTATGTCTCCCCCCGGCGACCCGTTATCTACCGTAAGGAGACGCGACGATCACCCGGATGTAACGGTGCGTGTTCGACTGGTGATCGTCAAACGTATCAGCGCCTAATAAAACGCTGGCGTTGGCGCCAGCTTTTTTGGAGAGGGTCTGCTCGGCCTGAAATTGCGCCAATAGCAACGACGACCCAGAGACGAAAAAAGCAATCGCCAATGCCAAAATCAAATTCGAGCCGGTAGTGTTCATCGGTTGCTAACGCATTCGATCAACTTTGGTTCCATCGCGCAACAGGGCAGGCAGAAGTCTGATGTTCGCATCACGCAGTCGTGCGAGCGAATATCGGAACATAACCGCCACTTGGGCCGTTTCCTTCTTACGGATCGTCCGATCCCTCTCATTCAAGAAGGAAAAAACATGTTTACAAAGACCACGCTCGCGCTCGCATGCGCGTTGGCCGTCGTTACAGCGACAGCGGCATCGGCTCAGTATCGTAGCTACGGCTATTCCGAGCCGAGTTATGGCTACCGCATGGAAAGCCAGGCTTATCGCTACCGGAGCGCCCCGCCGGAATACGGCTATCGCAACGAGCCAATCGAGTACGGCTACTACACCGAGGCTCCGCGCTATGAATATTGGCAAGGCCGAAGGCTCATCAACAGGAATACGGGCGAGCAGTAACTCAAGGTTATCGCGACACAATTCTAAGAGCCCGGCCCCAACGCCGGGCTCTTTTGCTTTCTCTATTCGAGTCAACCCAGGAACTAAGCGAGAGCCTATCCGTTGGCCCGGTATGAACACCGTCGAATACCTTCAATCTCAGGCGGCCCTTTGCCGGCAGCTTTCCAGCCAGTGTTTCGACTTCACAACGTCGACGTCACTCCGCAAGATGGCGGAAATGCACGACGAAAGAGCACGTTATGAAGCGACCTGCGCGTTGCGAGCGCTAAAAATCATAACAGGTCCTTAAGATGTCGAACCATGAGCATTCTCCGCGTTCCAAACATGCCGGCAATTGCGTCGTTCGGAGCCCGATAGCCGACTGACAAAGCCAGCAATTGATCGTACGATGCGTCATCGCCGGACAGACCTCACAGGCTCCGGCGGCTGAGAGACAATCCAGGGCTTTCGCCTGCATTAGCGGAAGGCTGGACTATGTCAAAGCGCCAGGTCTCCAAACCGGCAAATGTTCGAAAAATTACAGCCATTCTTCCGACAGCAATGGCTAAATCGGAAAGCGATCGAGAGCAGTTGCTGCAATTGCAGAGAGATTATCTCGAATTGGCCTCGCGTGATGGGACGAGGACGACAATGAAGTTTTCCTCGCCGAGCCGAATTAAGAAATAAGCCGCAGCAAGAAATTTGAAATCGAACTCGGCAAGCCGCTACTTCCGAGTTCAGGGCTTAACGTCATCGAGTTTTCGGAAACACCTTCCACTTGTTCGGCTCGCCCTCGGGATTGAATCGCTTGCCGTTGCAATCGTTTTTCAGCCAATAGGCCTCTAGCTCGAAATCGCTGCCGTTCCAGACCCAGGCACCGGACGAACCGCAATCGCCGATGCCGCGCCCCTTATGAAAACTCGTGATCCGTTTCTTTTCGGGATCGTAGGTCGGCGAGGAAATCTGCCGGCGCTGTTCGAAAGTTGGCCCGTTCCAGTGGCGGAATTCAAGCAACTTCGCTTGATTGGGGGACGCCGGGCTAAAGACGAAAAATATGCTTCCCGTTTGATAGGCCGCCCGCCAGCAAGGAATTTCCAGGAGTTTCTTGTCGTCGCCAAGATCATCGGGCTCATCGAGATCCACCGTCGCTTCCTCAAAGGAAAGCGTGCAGTCCGGATCTTTCAACCCGGCTTCGATCACGCTGCGCGGCACAGGCAGATCAGCGGCAACCGTTATGCCGGTGAAGACGAGAAGCGTCAGGAGTCCCAATGCAAAACGAAGCATGACCCGGCTCTAACTCAGAAAGGCGTGCGCGAGCGGATCGCCGCCGACAGCGTGCCTTCGTCGAGATAGTCAAGCTCACCGCCGACGGGAACGCCATATGCAAGCCGTGTCACTTTTACGTCAGCGTCACGCAACAGGTCGGTAATGTAATGCGCGGTCGTCTGGCCATCCACGGTTGCGTTCAGCGCCAACACCACTTCCTTAACGGTGGAATCCCGCACACGGCTGACGAGAGCCGCGAGATTCAAATCGTCGGGTCCGATGCCGTCGAGCGGCGAAAGCGTGCCGCCGAGCACATGGTATTTCCCGGTGACTGCGGTCGCTCGCTCGAGTGCCCACAGATCCACGACATTTTCCACGACAACCAAAATAGCGGGATCGCGCGTCACATCGGCGCAAACCGTGCATGGGTCGCGCGTATCGACATTGCCACACATGCTGCAGATCACGATTTTCGCGTGCGCGTCGGCGATGGCGGCGGCGAGCGGTTCCATCAGCTCTTCGCGGCGTTTGACCAAATGCAACGCCGCGCGGCGAGCGGAGCGCGGGCCGAGACCCGGCAGGCGCGCGAGCAACTGAATCAGGCGCTCGATTTCGGGTCCGGCGACGGCGCGGCGCATGAATCAGAAGAGTTTCAATCCCGGGGGAATCGGCAAACCGCCGGTCAAGTCCTTCATCTTGTCTTCCATCACCCGCTCAGCTTTCGAGCGTGCGTCGGCGTGGGCGGCGGCGATCAGATCCTCGACGATTTCCTTTTCGTCTGCCTTCAAGAGACTCGGGTCGATCGTGACTTTCTTCATCGCGCCCTTGGCGGTGAGAATGACGGAAACAAGACCGCCCCCGGAAACCCCGGTGACTTCGAGCGTATTCAGCTCGGCCTGCATTTTTTCCATGCGCTCCTGCAATTCGCGCACCTTGCCCATCATGCCCATGAGATCGGCCATCAATGCTCTCCGCGGTCGTACAGATCGGAATCCGCATCGTTCGGTTCGGCTTCGCCGGACTGCGGCGCTTCGCTCTTTTCGGAGGGCTGGCGCACATCGACGATTTCGGCGCCGGGAAAGCGCGACAACACGGCAGCGACCAGCGGGTCGGAGCGCACGTCGTGCAGGATCGCAACTTTCTTAGCGGCGGCGGTTTCGGCGAGCGTCGGCGTACCCTCCTGGTCGGAAATCGCAACAAACCATCGCTTGCCGGTCCATTCGGTGAGCTTGGTCGAAAGCTCGCTGGTGATACTGGCCGACGCGCCGGACACCAGCGCGATTTCAAGGCGGCCTTCTTGAATACGCACCAGCCGCACGAGATTTTCAATCGCGTGCTTTACCTTTAAATCGCGCTTTGCAACTGCAAGCGCCGCGATGTCTTCGAGCGACGAAAGAAGCGGGCCCGAGGCTGCCGCTTCCGGCATCGGTTCCGCCTGCATTGCCGGACGCGAACGGCCGCCGCCTTCGGCGGCGACCGCAAGGCGAGGCGCCGAGCCAGGTGGCGAGCCGCTCTTTGCAGGCGAGCCTGCAAAACTGCCGGAGCCGTCCTTGAGCGAACGCAAAGCTTCGTCAGGCGTCGGCAGGTCGGAGGCATAAGCGAGCCGAACAAGAACCATCTCCGCCGCCTGCACCGGTTTTCCAGCCGACTGCGTTTCAGAAAATCCTTTGGTGAGTATTTGCCAGGCGCGTGAAAGCACGCGGATCGAGAGCTTATCGGCGAATTCGCGGCCGCGTTTACGTTCGGCTTCGATCAAACTCGGATCGTCGGATGACGCAGGAACAACTTTGAACCGCGTAACGAGATGTGTGAATTCAGCGAGATCTGCGATGACGATAGCGGGTTCGGCGCCGGTGTCGTATTGAGTGCGAAATTCCGCGAGTGCCGCCGCGATATCTCCCTTCATCAATGCCTCGAAGAGATCGATGACGCGTGAGCGGTCGGCTAGCCCCAGCATGTTGCGTACGTCTTCAGCAGCAACCTTCGCTTCGCCATGGGCGATCGACTGATCGAGAATGGAGAGCGCGTCTCGCACCGAGCCCTCGGCGGCGCGCGCGATCATGGCGAGTGCTTCGGGCTCGGCCGCTACTTTTTCCCTCTGGCAAATCGAAGCGAGATGCTGCGTCAGCAGGCCTGCCTCGACCCGGCGCAGGTCGAAACGCTGGCAGCGGGATAAAACCGTGAGCGGAACGTCGCCGATTTGCGTCGTCGCAAAAATAAATTTCACATGTGCCGGCGGCTCTTCGAGTGTTTTCAGCAGCGCGTTGAATGCCGGCTTCGAGAGCATGTGAACTTCGTCAAGAATGTAAATCTTGTAGCGGGCGCTCACAGGCGTGTAGCGAACCGCGTCAGTGATCTGGCGAATATCGTCGACGCCGTTATGAGAAGCCGCATCCATTTCGATCACGTCGATATGGCGGCTCTCCATGATCGCTTCGCAGTGCTTGCCGAGAACAGGCATATGTAGCGTCGGCCCGCCGCCGCCTTCCTGCGGCTCGTAATTCAGGGCGCGGGCGAGAATGCGCGCCGTTGTTGTCTTGCCGACTCCGCGCACACCAGTGAGGATGTAAGCCTGCGCGATCCGGCCGCTCTCGAAGGCGTTGGTGAGCGTCTTCACCATCGCCTCCTGGCCGATCAAATCCTCGAAGGTCGAAGGGCGATATTTGCGCGCAAGAACGCGATAGCCCGTCTCGGATGCGGACGTGCTTTCGCGCACCTTGCCTTTGCTCGCTATCCGTCCGCGGGCTTCGTTCATCTTTTCACGCTCGTTCCCGTCATAGCTTCCGGCCCGCGAGAAACCGTCATCGATCATGGACGAAAGGTGGGAGGCTGACGAGCGACCCGAACCGCGCTCGTTAGGGCTGCTTCCTTCCGGATCTGACCCGGTTGGCGAGTGGCTCGTCCACCGCCAACCTCCCGCCTCTATATCGGGCCTTAGACGCGTGAAGGCAAGCGAGTTGCGGCGAGCATGAGTAATGTGGGATCACGCGCTCATGACAAGCTTCGTTCTCGACCCAAGGCTCACCGCCGAATCCTTCGCAATCGGCGGGCTCAAGCTTTGTGAAGCACGGCTCTTCGACGACGCACGCTTTCCCTGGCTTGTGCTTGTTCCGCAACGTGCGGAACTTGTGGAAATCATCGATCTCGATGCGCGCGAGCAGGCGTTATTGAGCGAAGACATCGCGAAGGCTTCGCACGCCCTCAAGAGCATGACGGGTTGCTACAAGTTGAATGTCGCCGCACTCGGCAATCAGGTGCGCCAGCTTCACGTGCACATCATCGCGCGTTTCGAGAACGATGCGGCGTGGCCGATGCCGGTTTGGGGCAAGGGTGCGCGTGTACCTTACGAAGCAAAGGCACGCGAAGCGTTGATTGCAGAATTGCGCAAAGCATTCCGCATCGCTTAGTTGCGCTTCCGCTTATCGCGTGCGAGTTTGTCTGGCCCTCAATCCATCGGCTGCAATGTCCAATCGTTTCCTTCCCGATCCGCTTTTATCGCTCGGTTATGTCGGCTCGATGCTCGATCGCGTCTCCGAGCGGCGCGGTGACGCCGCATTCGTTCAGGCTGCAATCCAGCATCCCGATGCGGGCGTTTACGTGATGAGCGGTGAAGTCATTTTACTCGCGCGGCGGGGCGAAAAGCTCGATCCGTTGCTGACGCCCGCGGAAGCGCGCGGACTGGGCGCATCGCTTGAGACCGTGCTCGTCGGTCTCGCGGGCAAAGCTGCGCGCACGGCGATTTCGATACCAATCGAAACCGCGGAACAGGCAAAGGCACGGGGCGATTTTCTGGTGATCGACCTACGTTCAATCGCGGTGCAAGGCCTCGCGCCCGATCACTTACCGCCGCTCGCCACGGCCAAAGCCTTGCTGATCTGGCACGCTACGCATCGTTTCTGTGCGAAATGCGGGGCGGAAACCAAAAGTGCCGAAGCCGGCTGGCGGCGCGATTGCTCGCGCTGCGAGGCGCATCATTTTCCTCGTACAGACCCTTGCGTGATCATGCTCGCGATCGATGGCGATCGTTGCCTGCTGGGACGGCAATCGCGTTTTCCACCCGGCATGTGGTCCTGCCTCGCGGGCTTCGTCGAGCCCGGCGAAAGTTTCGAGGAAGCCGTGCGCCGCGAGATGTTTGAAGAAGCAGGCATCAAGACCGGGCGCGTTTCCTACTTCACGTCGCAGCCCTGGCCGTTTCCGATGTCAGTGATGATCGGTTTTCACGCGCAAGCGGAAACGACGGATCTGCATCTCGACATGAACGAGTTGGAAGGCGGGCGCTGGATGTCGCGCGATGAAGCCGCCTTGATGCTGCGCGGGCAGCATCCCGAACGCATCTTCGCGCCTCCGCCAATCGCGATCGCGCATCACCTAATCCGCGATTTCGTGGAGCGCGGAGAGAAAGTCTTCGCGCGCTAGTCCTTCTTCTCGGCGGTCGCAATGCGATAGGGATGCGCCGGGTAGACGCCGAGAATTTTCATTTCCTTCGAATAGAAGGCGAGTTCCTCGAGCGCGAGCTTCACCAGCTTGTCTTCGGGATGACCCTCGACGTCCGCATAAAACTGTGTCGCGAAGAAATTTCCCTCAAGCTGATATGACTCAAGCTTCGTCATATTGACGTTGTTGGTCGCAAATCCGCCGAGCGCCTTGTAAAGTGCCGCCGGCAGATTGCGTACGCGAAAGACGAATGTCGTGACAGTCAGGCCGTTGTTTTTCGGCGCCCAGTTGGGCTCATTCGCGAGCACGATGAAGCGCGTTGTGTTGTGCGCTTCATCCTCGATATCCTTGGCCAGAACATCGAGCCGATAAATTTCAGCAGCAAGTTTCGATGCGATGGCGGCATGGCTCTTGTCGCCCGCTTCCGCGATCTGGCGCGCGGAGCCTGCTGTATCGGCGCCAATGACGGGTTTCAGTTTCAGCTTCTTGATCATGTTGCGGCACTGACCGAGCGCCATGACATGGCTCTGCACCGTCTTGAGGTCCGAGAGCTTCGCGCCCTTGACCGCGAGAAGTTGATGGCTGATCGGCAAGAAATATTCGGCGATGATGTGAAGGCCGGAGGTCGGCATCAGATGATGAATGTCGGCGACACGGCCCGCGACCGAATTCTCGATCGGAATCATCGCGAGATCCGCTTCGCGGCTCGAGACCGCCGCGAATGCGTCCTCGAAGGTCGGGCACGGCACGGATTCGTACTCGGCGTAGGCCTCGCGGGCGGCTATGTCGGAGTTGGCACCGGGTTCGCCCTGGAAGACGATGATTTTCTTTTTCTTTGTCATGGGATTTCCGGCGTGGGCTAGCGCCGCGCGCTCAAAATCGCGCGGGCCTTTTCGAGTTCGGCGGGAGTATCGACGCCGAGCGGAA
>Ga0134122_10003628_pt1 | contig 11454 bp, 9 predicted proteins | sample KB302_FD_96461 | JGI IMG/M metagenome (GOLD analysis project Ga0134122, IMG submission 96461) | Terrestrial soil microbial communities without Nitrogen fertilizer from Kellogg Biological Station, Michigan, USA - KB3-0-2 | ecosystem: Environmental > Terrestrial > Soil > Unclassified ...
AGTGACTGGCGAACTACCTTCCGGGCTCTCGCCAGGCGTGACATAACAGTTCCGATAGGGATCGACAATATTTCCGCGATCTCCCGGTAGGACATCTCCTCCACTTCACAAAGAATCAGAGGCTCACGGTAATGCGCCGGCAGATCGTCGATAGTGCGTTGCACTCGTTGGATATTAGATCGATACATTAGAATCGTCTGGGGAGTCTCGGTATCAACTGCCAGTTCAGGTCCGTCCTCGTCCGAGTCCAGCTCGTCTGTCATGCGCCGCTCGTAGTTTGTGCGCGAGCTCAGAAAGGTGTTCCTCAGGATTTGAAATATCCATGCCCGAAAATTGGTGCCTGGTTGAAAGGACGCGAAGCCACGCAAAGCCTTTAGATAAGTCTCTTGTACGAGATCCTCGGCATCGTCCGAATCGCGCGCAATCCAGCGCGCGAAGTTGTAGAGCGAATCGAACAGGGGCATGGCCAATTCTTCAAACCCTGCCAACGGTCGATCCTCGTGTGAGGATGAAGACCCGAATCCGACCATGTTTTGCAGTCCAAATCCGATACTCATTTGCCTTTCTCCGACTCGCTGCGACCGAGTTTCGAACCGTTAGTGGCGCATGCGTGCCAATCTGACCCGCCTGTCGTCCCGCGTCAATTAACTGAGAATTCTTTCCACATATCCATTTCGCGTCCCTGCAACTAATAGCTGACTAATGAGTTAGCACTGCATATATCCTGAAACGAGAGCGTCTGCGTGAAGTGCTAGACTTCCCTCCTGAGCACAAAGGCGGTATGGAACCCCTACGGCCCACCTCCGTCGTGCGATTCGGAACCTATGAGGTTTCTCTGCAGTCGGGCGAAGTGCGCAAAGCGGGTTTGAGAATCAGAGTGCAGAAGCAGCCGATGAAGCTGCTGGAGATCCTTCTGGAGCGTCCGGGAGAGATCGTGACCAGGGAGGAATTACGCAGCCGGGTCTGGACCAGCGAAAGCTTCGGTGATTTCGATCAGGCTCTCAACATCGCCATCGCGAAGCTTCGAACTGCGTTGGACGACTCGGCTGAGAATCCGCGTTTCATCGAAACGCTTCCAAAGCGTGGCTATCGCTTTATCGCCGACGTGTCAGTTGTCGTTGCAGACATCCACCCAAAAAAGCCGGCATCTTCTGCTGGAGGTCTGCCCGGATCACAACGGAAGATAGGGCCTGGGCATGAGATCCAAGGCGACGGGCTGACCATTGTGCCCGTTTCGCCCAAACGGCGGCTGTGGCCGAGACATCGGGTCATCTTCGCACTGACGCTCGTCCTGAGTTTGCCGATTCTTGCAGTCTGGCTATTTCGTTCGCGGGGCCGCGGGCCCACGGGCATCCGATCCCTGGCGGTGCTTCCGCTGGAGAACCTCTCTGGCGATGCTTCGCAAGGTTACTTCGCCGACGGCATGACCGACGAGTTGATTACTGATCTGTCACAGATCAGCGCTTTGCGGGTAATCTCCCGCACCTCCGTAATGGTATACAAAGGAGCGCGCAAGCCTCTGCCGCAGATTGGTCGTGAGTTGAATGTGGACGCCGTGGTAGAAGGGACGGTGCTCCGTTCCGGCGACCAGGTGCGAATCACGGCGCAACTGATCCAGGCGCCAGCCGACAAGCACTTGTGGGCCGAGAGCTATGAAGGCAATTTGCGGGACACCCTAGCCCTCCAGAAAAAAGTGGCGAGCGCCATTGCCGAACAGATTCGGATCGAATTGACTCCCCAGGAACAGGCTGTATTGAAGCGGGTGAACGTTGTTAATCCGGAAGCTTACGAGTCCTACCTCAAAGGGCGCTACTTCTGGAACAAGCGAACGGCGGACGGTTTGACGGTTGCCACGGCTTATTTCAACCAGGCAATCGAAGAAGATCCGAACTACGCTCAAGCATACGCGGGCTTGGCCGATTCGTATAACTTGTTGGGAGATTGGGAGTACGGGGCTCTAGCACCCAGCGAGGCGTATCCCAAAGCCAAGGCAGCGGCAATCAAAGCTCTGGAACTGAATAACACCCTCGGCGAAGCTCACACTTCGTTGGCATTTTCCTTGGACGTCTTCGACCGGGATTGGCAGTCTGCCGAGAAGGAATTCAGGAAAGCCATTGAGCTGAACCCAGGCTATGCGACCGCTCACCATTGGTATGCCTGGCATTTGAGCGAGATCGGGCGGAATGCCGAAGCCATCGCCGAGATGAGGAAAGCGGAACACCTGGATCCCCTCTCACTGATCATCAGCGCTGACATGGCAGAGATTCTTCTGGTCGCGCACCTAAATGACGAAGCGGCAGAACAAAGCCGCAGGACCGTAGACATGGACCCTAATTTCGCCATCGCCCACTTTGAACTCGGCGAGGCGTTCGTGCAAAAGCACAGTTACAACGAAGCGATCGCAGAATTTCAAAAGGCTATTGAGTTATCCGGAGGCAGCATTTCCGCCCGCGCCAATTTGGCGTACGCCTACGCCCTATCGAACAAAAGAAACAAGGCGGTAAAGATACTGAATGATCTGAAAACTCGATCCACTCGCAATGCTTCAGAGATTGCCTTGATGTATGTCGGTTTGGGCGAAAAGGATCAGGCAATGTCGTGGCTGGAAAAAGCTTATGACGAACACTTTAACCCCTCAATCCTCGTGCGGCCAGCCTTCGACCCTCTGCGCTCCGATCCGCGTTTCCAAAACCTGGTGCACCGCATTGGCCTACCCGGGTGAGATCTGCGTTCCTTGTGCCGTTACCAAAACTTGCTGTTCGGCGGGTTCGACGTAAACATGAGTGTAGCAACCGCCCATGAAGTCGCGTAGCCCACGTTTGTGTTCGAGTCTGGGGACGTTAAGAGACGATAAGAGACGAATGTCTCGGGCTATACGGCACGGACTCTCGCCCGCAGCCATTCCTTCGGTACTGACTGAAAAATCAGTTCATCTTCAGGGACGGTGAAGTCGATTCCGCAGCGCGAACACGTGAACTCACACCACGACTTGGCATTGACGCGTTCCGTGCGGTCTGGCGGTCTGTAGGAAATCACTAATGCACCGCAGTCGAGAACTGGGCAAATCGACGCCGCCGCAACCACATCATCGCGCTCATCCCAGTCACCTAGCATGGGGGCTTGCCTCTATGTTGCGTACTTCCACTGTTACTAAGAACGCGGGACCGAAGAAAATATTCCCGATATTCCCCCACATGGCCGTGATTCTCGCAAAATAGAGCACCATCGGAGCAGCTATCCGCCGCGAAGCCGACATACTAGCGCCGGAATCGCCGGCGCTGACGCTGGCAGGGTAAATCGAAAACGCCGTCTTCTGCCCCGCAAAACCTGCCTCCGAAGGAATTCTGACCGGCCTCGACTGCCTCTAACTGCCAACAACCTGAATTACTACGCCGATCTTTCCTCAACAATCACGCGTGTCAAGACAGACAGCCCTAATCAATACGCCGGCAAGAACCTGATATGAGAACTCCCGAGCAACTGCAGCGTGCCTGATCAAGCCGTACTCCCGGGCGGTATGGAATAAAAGATCAACACTTTGGTTATCTCCAGTGAGCGGCAACCTGATTTTTCAAGCAAAGGAATTCAACGTGAACAGGGTGAAGATGATGTTAATAGGACTCACGATCTTGTCTGCAGCATCGGCAAGGACAGTCACACAAATAGCTGAAGATGCGGGAACCTCGATGCAAGGGGTACATGAAATTCAGGTAACGCTCAGGAAGTACGAATTTAGCCCCGGTTCGCTGCGCGTCAGGAAAGGCGAACAGGTCAGGCTAGTCATGACCGCCGTAGACCACGATCACGGGTTCAAGCTGGACGACTTTGACATCAATCAGAAAGTCCCAAGGGGAACGACGGTTGTCGTCAAATTCACCGCTGACAAGGCCGGCACTTTCCAATTTCGCTGCTCGAATGTCTGTGGGTTAGGCCATCGAAGTATGAAAGGAACACTGGTTGTAGAGGAGTGAGCGAGTGCCTCGGGGCGTGTTGCTGTTTGCGGTTTGCTCGCAGGTCACGCTCAACCGGGTCGACAGGTCCAAGACCGCGAACTCGAAGCATTCCAACAAGACACGCAGCACGCAATGTCTTCGCTGGGGATAAAAGCAGCTCAGTGCGGCTTACGTAATGTGTCGGCGAAAGATCTGGACGGGCATCAGCTTGTGCAGCATGCGACGATACCCCAAAGAAGTTAAGCAGATTGACCGACCCAGTCAGATACCCGCAGCTAATGCCGCGGCACAAGCCGATAGAGACGGCTGGCGCAGTCGACAAAGACGGGACCGACAGCCGGCGGAACCCTGAAGGGACGGCCATTAGATTGGGAAGCGATCTGTCCGAACAAAAAAGACCAAGCAAGAGAATCAAAGCAGGAAAGGAAATAGACAATTGGCGAAGAAAAATGTGTGGACGGCAATTGTGATAATGCCCCGATGATGATTGCGCCGGAACAGTTAGCTGGACAAATAGTGATGACATTCCTCATACGGCCGTGAGCATAGACGGCGGGTTCAAGTCAGGGTGATGGACACGGACGAAAAATTCTCTTACACGTTCACCAAGGCAGGAACGTATCCCTACTACTGCTAGGTTCATCCGAAAATGACCGGCCAGGTTGTGGTGAAGTGAGTAAGGACTCCCATGATTTTGCAGCGCGACCGTTATCGGAGCCTTTTTTATTCGCCGCCATTCCTGACTCCACGCGCGTAGCCCAGAACGGAACAGCAAAAGAAGCGGTTCGGCGTGCGATCTCACTTCTTCCTGGAGTCTATTTTGAAAAGACTACTTCTTTGCGGCTTTGTGGGGGCGGCTGCACTGCTATTTGTCGCACCGATTGGTGCGCAGTCGTCCGTGGAAACACCGGAGGCGAATCCCGGTCGTCCCACGGTTTCAACTCCCGCGACATTGACCCCGGTGGGCTACCTGCAATTTGAAAACGGCGGACTCTATGCCGAGACCTCGCCTGAGTTCGCAACGCTATTTGGCATTAACCAGGTCACCAAGCTCACCGTTGCGTCCCGCCTTCAGTTGCTGGCCCTATTGGCCCCACTTGTTCATGCAAGCGGCGCTAACGGCGATACTCTCTCAGGCAGTCGCCCGGGCGAGGTCTTCGCCGGATTTCAGGCAGTCGTATTGCCCGGGGAGGGGCACAAACCTACCGTAAGCCTCAGCTACATTCGCCGTCTCTACGCAAGTCCCGCGCCGGAAATCGACATCGGCACGTTCAGGAATAGTGCATTGATCCTGCTGAGTGACAACCTCGCAGGTTTCCACCTCGACATCAACGGCATTTTCTCCGAACAGACTAAAGGCATAATACGCCGAGGACAATTCGGCCAGACCCTATCGATTTCACACCCCGTGGGACGGCTGACCGTCGCAGGCGAACTCTGGCATTTCACGCAGCCACTCACCAGCAAAAATGCCGTCGGGAATTTGTGGGCCATCTCGTATCCAGTCAGGAACAATCTTGTACTGGATGCCGGCTTCGATCATGGCCTCACCTCTTCCTCGGCGCAATGGGAAGGGTTCGCGGGCTTCACGTACCTGTTGCCTCACCGACTGTGGAGGGCTCACAATTCAAAATAAATATGACCCACAACCAAACTGTCCCAGCCTAACTTCACCGTAACTTATGCCATTTCGACCCTTCTACCTGATCACACTCCAGGCAGAGCGCTCTATTGCGCCGGGCACAATTCAGTTCGAGCTGCAGCACCGCGGAGCGGTCGAAGGTTGGCCTAGTCACGCGGGAGTGGTGCACTTGTCCCGCTGCTCACTCCTCCATCGTTGTTGTTTTGTCGGCATCATCGGTTCGAGCATCGAAGATGGGAATAAATGGCCCCCTGGGCAGTTATTACTAATGAATTTGAGTACGACCGTAGAGTATCGGGAGACGGGGAATATCCAATGAAGCTTGCGTCAGTCCCAGAGGGTTTGTACGAGCGCCTCGGTCTCACACTAGGATTGGTTCCCACGCCATTTCTGGATACGCTGGTGGCCCTGATGCTGGCTCGCACACTGATGACGGCAGTGAAGCACGGCATCTTTGGGGTAGTCGCACATGGTCGGCAATCAGCGGACAAGATCGCGGAGGTTTGTAATCTCGATTCCTGTGCTACGACGAAGCTCCTGCGGGCGCTCGAAGGAGCTGGATACATACGACGCCGTAATGACAACTATGAACTCACGCGCGTTGCGCAGCGCTGGCTCGTTCCCGGCGGTGCGACCTCCTTCAGCGATGGCGTTCTACATCGATATCTGGATGCCGCCTTCATGAATCACTATGACGACTACGTTACGAAAGGGCGCGCAGCGAATTTCCATAAGGCGCTCACCCCGGAACAGTGGAACGTTTACGAGCGCGGCCAGCGGTCACACGCAGCCCTTATGGCCAAGGAGGTCGCGTGGCGTCTCCCAGTTGCACGAGAAGCAACAGCCTTACTAGATGTCGGTGGTGGTCACGGATTGTATTCAGTCGAACTGTGCCGACGGCATCCTCGTCTGCACGCAACAATTTTGGATTTGCCAGGGGCAGCATCTCCCGCAGCGCCTTCTCTCACATCGATCTGCGCCAATTGTATTGAATTCCGAGCAGGTGATGTCCTGGTCGACGATCTAGGAATTGAGGCTTACGATGTCGTCCTGCTGGCGAATGTGCTGCATCATTTCACCGCGCAAGAGAATGCCGCCTTGGTGAGACGCGTATCGCGAGCCCTGCGAAGCGGCGGGGTCTGTGTCATTCTTGACCTGATCCGCCCCCCATCCAGTCAAAGCCCACGCCAAATCGAAGCTTTGATGGACTTCTATTTTGCAGCCGCCAGTGCAGCGGGGATTTGGACAGAAGAAGACCTCGCAGGTTGGCAAAGGGCCGCAGGAATGAAGCCTCTCCGTCTAAAGCGACTGTGGTCGATTCCTGAATGCGGACTACAGATCGCCAGAAAGGTTGATAGCTAACCCAAGCTTTTCGCGCCCGACAAATAGGCCCGGCGTGACTTCAGACTCGAATACACCGCGATGGTGAGTCTCGTCCACGTCGAGGAGCTCGAATCCCCCGCCGAACGCCAATATGTTTCGTGAACCTGAATGATGGCCTCTGTCTGCCTCTTCGAGAAGCCAATCGAGCGCCGCTCGGAAAATTCCTAACAAACAGTTCGAAATTTAAAGGTTTTCCGACAATCTATCTTCGATGGGCGGCTCTGTCCGGTTCAAGGTGATGCTCACCGTTCTCATTCGACGATCTCAAATTCCATAGGTCGAAACTGACCTTCTTCCAAACTTTGTATCGCTCACCGCGCCGTTGTCGCCCAAAAGGGGTTCATGTCTCTGCCCGCAAGCTTCATCACAAATACCAATGGCAGTGCCCGCGCTCCTAGCAACGAAGGCTTTTCACAGAAGTTGCAATATGTGATTGGAGTGACTAATGACATCAATTAGATTGTTTTGTCTGACGTGCTGCCTGCTGTTGTGCGGCACGCTGCTTGCCCAAACCTCTGCATCCATTTCGGGTACTGTGACCGATCCCAGCGGCGCTGCGGTCGCGGATGCCGATGTGACCGCAATCAACCTCGGGACAGGGGCCGAACGCTCCGGGACAAGCAACGCAACTGGGTTCTATACGATTCCCAGTCTCGCACCGGGCGATTACTCAGTGAACGTCAGGAAAGAAGGTTTTCGCACGGCGGAGTTCAAGCGTCTTCCGCTCTCCGTTGCGCAGGCACTGGTACTGAACGTTGGATTGCCGCTGGGAACCGTACAGCAGAGCGTCGAAGTAAGCGACGAGTCTGTAGCCCCGATTGACACCGAGACCAGCCAACTCAGCACGCTGGTGAGCGCCAAAACCATAACCGATCTACCCCTGCTCACGCGTAATCCCTACGAACTGGTTCTGCTATCACCCGGAGCGACACAGCCTAACAACGGCAGTAACGGATTTTCGGTAAACGGTTCCCGCGACCGCAACAACAACTTTCTTCTCGATGGTGTGGACAACAATGATACATCCGTCCCTGGAGGAGGCACGGGCATTCTGGGCGCGAATCCGGATTCGACCCAGGAGTTCCGGGTCATCACCAATAACTTCAATGCCGAGTATGGCCGCAACACCGGAGCCATTATTGACGTGATCACTCGGGGAGGCAGCAACCAGTTTCACGGCGACGCATATTGGTTCGGACGGTACAACGCGCTGGGAGCACGCGACTTTTTCAATTCTGACCCCGCGCCACAAGATCCCTACGTGCGAAACGATTTCGGATTCTCGCTTGGTGGGCCCGTTATCAAGGATAGGACGTTTTTCTTCATAAACGGCGAATATCAGCGGTTCAGGACCACGCTGACGGAGTCCCGGACAGTGCCGACGGCCGCTTTCAAGTCCGGAGTCTTCACCGTACCGACGGCCAGCGGAACTCAGACCATAGATCTCACGGCCGGAGCTGCGGACAACCAGACCGGGCTCGGTCCCGACCCTGAAATCCAAAGGTTGCTGAATCTGCTGCCCAATCCAAATGCGGGAGATGTAATCCCAGGGGTCTCGGGAACTCTTAATTTCGCCAGCCCGGATAGTCTCAACGCTTACACCTGGACTGGGAAAATCGATCACAAACTTACGGAGAAGGAGCAGTTGTCCCTCCGCTACGCTTATGGCCGCAGTGTTGAATCGAATCAGGGGCACTTCGAACTTGGTCCCGGCCTCGATCTTCTGAGCACGCCAAGTTACCAGCAAGGCGTCTTCGCTGGCCTGACTTCAACATTCAGAAACAACTTGATTAATGAGTTCAAGTTTGGCTGGAACAAGAACTATGCCGCTTTTGACAGCAACTGTAACCTCTTCAATCCAATTACCGGAACCGACGCTTTCGGCAACGGAGTCGACATCCAGGTACCGGATGGTGCTTTTCTGAATGGTCCTGTCAACGCATTCGGCTGCAATACGCTGTTCGATTCCGCGGGGCAAGCGAGAAACACGGGTACTACCAGTTACAGCGATGTGGTGACCTGGGTGAAATCCAACCACACGATCAAGTTTGGTGGCGATTTCCGGGACGTCCGCTCATCGGGTGACGACAACTTCAACTCGCGCTCTGTCCTATTTTTCAATCGATTCTCGGGCACCGGATTCCAGGATGCAGCGGTCTCCGGTCTGGATCCGACCATCGCAAGCAACGTTGCTTCCACCATTCAGGACCTCTCGTGGTTCCTGGTCGGCGGCGTGTTCGGCCAATTCCAGTCCCAGTTTTACAACCATGCAGGTACGCGTGTGGCTACGGATAACAAGGACTTCCGCCAGCGCGAATTCGATGGTTTTATCCAGGATACGTGGAAGGTCACCCGCAATCTCACGTTGAACTATGGCTTTCGCTACCAGTTCAATGGCGTTCCTTTCGAAACCGGGGGGAACTTCTCGAACCTGTTTCAGAATCCCGACAGCGTTGCCAACACTTACACGTTCACTTTGGTGGGAGCGGGTACGGGCCACCAGGTGTACAGCAACGATTACAAAAACTTCGAACCCAGAATTGGAATTGCGTGGGACCCGTTTAAGGATGGCAAGACCTCGGTGCGCGCTGGGTACGGAATCTTCCACGATCGCATCTTCGACAATATTTTTGGCAACGCACGGTCGAATCCGCCCTTCCAGGGAACGTTCTTGAATATCCCGTCCACCGTGCTGACCCCTGAGCAGCTCCCGGCTCCGGCAACGCAGCCAGCGCCTGGAACCACCTTTTCCAACGGAGCAAACCAGGTGGTGACATTGCTCGATCCCAACATTCGACAGCCCGCGAGCCAGAACTGGAATTTCGGCATCCAGCGGGCGCTGCCAGGAGGTGCGGTGCTTGAGCTCAACTACGTGGGGTCCCACGCGACGCACGTCCTACGAACTCTCGACGCCGTTCCGCCTGATCCGGCTCTGATACAGCAGAACATTGCTTCGTGTGTCGCTCAAGGAGGCTGCCTGCCAGGTGATCCCCAAGGGGTGATTAGTGGTTCCGCATTGTATGGAGGTATCAACAACCCGGGTACACTGGTTATTCCGCCGTCCATTCGCGAAACCGCGCTGCAGACAGCGGCTAATTTCCCGACGTCGAACATCACCAGGACGAATGCGGACTCGAGATACAATGCCCTGCAGGCAACCGTGACCAAGCAGCTTTCGCACGGCTTGCAAATCGGTGGTGCGTACACATGGTCCCATGCCACCGACGACTCAAATGACCCTCTCACTCCCGAACAGGGAACAGGAAGCTTCCCGGTTGACTCACGCAACCCGAATACGGTCTCCCGCGGCAACTCGGACAACGATATCAGACAGAGGGGAGTGGTTGATTTCTCCTACGAACTGCCTTTCGGTACCGGCAAGAGCTTTCTGAGCCAGGGTGTGCTCGGGAAGGGGCTGGAGGGGATTCAAATCTCGGGGATCGTCAGTGCGCAGACTGGACATCCATACACAATTTTCACCAGTGCATTTGATAATGGGCGTACTGGGATCGCGAGCTTTTCCTACCCTGATGTGATTGGCAATCCGTTCGCCACTTCTGGACCGCAAATCAACGCGAATGGCGTTAGAACCGGGGCGTCTGACCTGGCGGCATTCAGCAACACTTTTCTCGGACATATCGGAGACTCGGGCCGGAATCAGTTTTACGGTCCGCACTATACGAATGTCGACATGGTGCTGATGAAGAATATCCGCATCAACGAACGCTTTCGGATGCAATTCCGCTCAGAATTCTTCAACCTGCTGAATCATCCCCAATTCCAGCAGCCAGGCAATATAGTAGAGCAAACCAACACGTTTGGTCTGTCCACGCAAACGATCACCCGGCCCGATGCAACCACATCGGCTCGGCAGATCCAACTAGCTCTGAAACTTTTGTTCTAGTCGTTCCGGAATTCAGGCTGATACTTCTTGGAGGGGTATTTCAACTGGCGGCCCAATCCGTCAACTCTGGCGTGGTCCAGAAAATGCTCCGTCACTAGCGGTCGCTCGCCAGTCACGCGCCCGAACCTCGCGAGAAGAGTCGGCGGGCGGGTCGCATGGAGAATCCGTTGTCGAAGTGCTCATGAACGACCCCGAGGCGCTGCTAGTGTCAGTCATGACAGGGACGCTCCGCGATCCCGTCGACGTAGAGCAGACGCTCCGCGAACAGGCACGAGCCGTCCAGTTTGACGATCGTGTCGTAGTAGCGTAGCGCCGCGACCATCAGCTTTCGCTTGTCACCCTCGACAGTGAGGTGATGCGCCAGGCAGTAGGCTTCCCCGGTGCCTCGGTCACTTGTCAGGCCAAGAATCGTGCTCTGCCCGACAAAGTGCATGGTGGCGGCATACTTGTTCAGATCTGCAAGGACTGGAGCGAGCGCCTCGCGTGAGTGCAGTTCCTGCGAAGGCTTCGGATCCTTAGAGTTCATGTACACCACGAAGTGAGTGTCGGCGGTAAAGAGAGACATCTGGCCG
>Ga0134122_10003629_pt1 | contig 11453 bp, 14 predicted proteins | sample KB302_FD_96461 | JGI IMG/M metagenome (GOLD analysis project Ga0134122, IMG submission 96461) | Terrestrial soil microbial communities without Nitrogen fertilizer from Kellogg Biological Station, Michigan, USA - KB3-0-2 | ecosystem: Environmental > Terrestrial > Soil > Unclassified ...
TGGGACGACGCGCTTGCGCAGTTGTGCGATTGGGATCCCGGCTGGGCGGCGACGTGCACGCGCATGGCCACCAATCCCTGGCGCTCTGGCGTGCTATCGCGCAAGCTGGTCGAGCTGATCGGCATCGCTGTAAACGCCGCTTGTACGAATCTGAACCCTGAGGGAACGCGACGGCACATTCGGAAGGCGCTCGCCGCCGGTGCCACCAAAGAGGAAATCCTTTTCGTATTGAAATGTGCAGCGGTGATGTCGATCCATTCCTGCAGCCTCGGCGCGCCGATTCTTCTGGAAGAGGCCAAGGCCGGTAGTGTGCCGGCGTCGGTAAAGCCCGCGGCACCAACACCCGCATGCGACAAGATGAAGGCCATTGGCCAATGGAACACGGCGTGGGATCCATTCTATGAGCTCGATCCCGTATGGACCGACGAGTTCATGGCGACCGGAGCGGGGATCTACTCAAGTGGAACCTTGCCTGCGAAGGATGTCGAGCTTCTGAGCATCGCGTTCGACGCCTCCTACACGCATATGTACGCGCCTGGCACTCGGCGGCACATTCGGAATGCATTGAAAGCCGGCGCCATGATGGAGGAGATCATGGAAGTCCTGAAGCTTTGCGTGGTGCAAGGGGTACAGGCATGCAACCTCGGTGTGCCGATCCTTGCAGAAGAGCTGGAGAGAGTCTGATCGACGTCGAAGACGAGCCGGATGCAGAGGACATGGACGCGGAATCCCCCAAGCGCGAGAGCCTGAAGCAACGGGCGCTGCAAGAATTCAAAATCTACTGGATCATCACGCTCTACCTTGCCTTGTTCCTGGGCTCGTTCACGATCTACCGCAGACTTATCCTGCAGGAGTTCGGGTTCGCGTACCTGAACTACGGCTTCGCCTTGATCGAGGCCCTCATCATCGCCAAGGTCATACTGATCGGTCGTGCTGTCGGGTTGGGAAAGCGGTTCGAGCGCGGGCCACTGTTTCTGTCCGCGCTGTATAAAGCAATCGTGTTCGGCGTTCTCGTGTTCTTGTTCGGCATTGTCGAGCATGTGGTCGAGGGGTTATTCCACAAGAAGGATTGGGTAAGTATCCTGCATGGACTGACCGAGCTTGGGATGTACGAACTACTCGCCCGGATAGTCATGCTGACCGTCGCTTTCGTACCGTTCTTTGCCTTCTGGGAGGTCGGCCGCGTCCTCGGGTCCGAAAAACTGTCCACCCTTTTCTTTTCCAGACACGCGACGACTTCCTCCTCCGAGTCGCCCAGCTAAGCCCTGCGCGCCCGCGCATCATTCATGGCAGCGTGTTACACGCCCATGATTGAAAAACTGAGATGCTCGCTGACTCTGTGTGCCGCACAAACAGTGCGCGTTCTGTGTAACGCCTTGGGGAAGGGTAAGCACATTCAGGAGAACCACTGATTGTGCGATGTTTGACGCCGCCGCCCGGAGCTTGGGAAGCTTTCGTTCTGCCATTGAACTACACCCGCATGCTAGGATTGATGTTACCCAATCCACTGAGCAATTTGAAGTGATTGCACTCGTCATCAACGGTCAGGCGCGTTCCTTTCCGGGCCCGCTGAGCGTGGCCGGCCTGCTTGAGCATCTTGCATTGCAGGGCAAGCGTGTCGCGTTGGAGCGCAATGGTGAAATCGTCCCGCGCGGCACGTTCGCAACCATGGAACTCCAGGATGGGGATGCACTCGAAATTGTGGTCGCGGTGGGGGGAGGATAAGCGCGATGGCCGTTGCATTGACCCGCACAATTGGCAAACCGCGATCGCTTAACTGAAGCACTAGGTCATCCATGGATCAATTTGTCATCGCAGGCAAGCAGTACACATCGCGTTTGCTGGTGGGAACCGGCAAGTACAGGGATTTTGAACAGACGCGTGCGGCAATCGACGCGAGCGGCGCAGAAATCGTGACCGTGGCAATCCGTCGAACCAACATCGGTCAAAACAAAGGCGAGGCTAACCTGCTCGATGTGCTGGAGCCTGGCCGTCATACCATCTTGCCCAATACTGCCGGCTGTTATACGGCGAATGACGCAGTGCGTACCCTGCGTCTGGCGCGCGAGCTGCTCGATGGCCATGACCTGGTGAAACTCGAAGTGCTTGGCGACCCGGACACGCTCTACCCGAATATGATTGAGACGCTCGCTGCGGCAGAAACGCTGGTGCACGAAGGTTTCAAGGTCATGGTGTACAGCTCGGACGATCCGATCCTGGCACATCAATTGGAGCAGATTGGTTGTATCGCCATCATGCCGCTGGCTTCGTTGATTGGCTCTGGCATGGGCATCTTGAACCCATGGAATCTGCAGATCATTATCAAAAACGCGACTGTTCCGGTGCTCGTGGATGCCGGCGTCGGCACGGCTTCAGATGCCGCCATTGCCATGGAACTCGGTTGCGATGGCGTGTTGATGAACACCGCCATTGCGGCGGCCAAAGATCCGGTCCTGATGGCATCCGCGATGAAAAAGGCAGTTCAGGCGGGGCGCGAAGCCTGGCTCGCGGGACGCATGCCGAAGAAACTGTATGAAGCTGCTCCGTCTTCACCGCCTGAAGGGGTTATCGCCAGCCGCGGCAAGGCAGCTTAGCGCCCGCGTGGCGTCGGCCCGCATGTAGTGCCAGCTCGATCCATTGGCGATGGCAACTGCGGAACGGTATATTGGCGCCCGGTGAACGCCCCGCAACGACATATCCGCAGCTTCGTGTTGCGCCAAGGCCGTGTCTCGAATGCGCAACGTCGCGCGCTCGATGTCCTGTTGCCTCGCTTCGGCATTCCGTATGCGGATTCACCCTATGACTTTGATGCCGCGTTTGGGCGGTCTGCCCCTAGATTTCTTGAAATCGGTTTTGGCATGGGCGAAACCACCGCGCGGATTGCCGCCGCACATCCGCAAAACGATTACATCGGTGTCGAAGTGCATACCCCTGGTGTCGGTGCACTGCTACGGGAGATCGAGGCGCAACAACTGAGCAACATCCGCATCATCCAGCACGATGCCGTGGAAGTCGTTGCGCGCATGATTTCCGCGTCCAGCTTGTCGGGCATTCATCTGTTTTTTCCGGATCCGTGGCCAAAAAAACGCCACCATAAGCGCCGGCTCCTGCAGCCTCCGTTTGTGCATTTGCTGGCCAGTCGGCTGCAGTCCGGCGGATATATTCACGTTGCAACCGACTGGGAAGAGTATGCCGCAGAGATATTGAAGGTATGCTCGGCCGAACCGGGGCTGGTCAACACTGCCGCGGAATTTGCACCGCGGCCGGCGTATCGTCCGCAGACCAAATTCGAGTCGCGCGGGGTAAAACTCGGCCACGGTGTTTGGGACATCCTGTTCCGCCTTCGCCACTAGCTTGTGCCGTCGCCCGGCACAGCGGTACTTTAAGTTTTTAAGAAAATCTGCAGCAGATCATTCAGGAACCGCTGGCCCTTGAGCGTCGGCTGCACCGTTGTGTAGTCTCGCTCGATCAATCCCCGGGATTCCGCTTCCTGGAGTTCTTTGCGTAGCACGTACACAGGCAGACCGGTTCGCGCCACGAACGAGGACAGCTCGAACCCACCCGTGAGCCGCAGTGCGTTCATCATGAACTCGAATGGCAGGTCGCTTGCACGAACTTCCTGTTCCTGCTGAACTGCGGCACCTGTTTCCGCCTGGTCCATGTACTGACGCGGCTGCTTGTAGCGCATCTGTCGCACGATGCGATCAGCGAACGATAATTTGCCATGCGCGCCGGCACCAATGCCGAGATAATCACCAAAAGTCCAGTAGTTCAAATTGTGTCGCGCCTGACGACCGGTTTTGGCAAAGCCCGATGTTTCGTAGTGTTCATAGCCAACGTGTGCAAGTCGCGTTTCGAGGGCCTGCTGCATGTCCGCCGACACATCATCGTCTGGAAGCATCGGTGGATGCCGGTAAAACAGCGTGTTCGGCTCAATGGTCAGATGGTAGGCCGAGATATGGGCCGGCGAAAAACTGAGCGCAGTCTCGATGTCGGCAACAGCCTGTTTCACGGTCTGGCCCGGGAGTGCATACATCAAGTCGAGGTTGTAATTGTCGAAGCTCGATTGCGCAATCTCGATGGCGGTGCGCGCCTGGGTCGCATCGTGAATGCGGCCAAGTGCACGAAGGTGTTCGCTATTGAAACTCTGGATGCCGATCGACAGCCGGTTAATGCCGATCGCGCGGAATTCGGCGAACTTGCCTGCCTCAAATGTTCCGGGATTTGCCTCCAGCGTAATTTCGGCATCGGGTGCCAGTGGCAAGCGTGCGCGGATGGCAGATAGAAGGTCGTCGAGCGCGCGCGGCGACAGTAATGACGGCGTGCCACCGCCGAGAAACACGGTGTACACCGGCCGCCCCCAAACTTGCGGCACGGTGGACTCCAGGTCGGCAATCAACGCGGCAACATAGCGTTGCTCCAGCGCACTGTCGAGATTCAACCGCGTGGGGCTGTCCGAGCTGGCCGATGCTTTCACTTCGTGCGAATTGAAATCGCAGTAGGGGCATTTCCGAACGCACCATGGGATATGGACATACAAAGACAGCGGCGGCAATGACTGCAGCGCGACTGTTCTATCCGTGGCGGGGGACTGCAGGATCTGCATTGGCTGTTGAAGGATCCGAGTTTTCTACTATAACCTGTCCGTCACTTGCTCCATCGGCTCCGCATACCTGCCTTACCAGCGCAATGATGCCATCTGAAGATGAATCGCCGATCGGCTTCTTCGATTCGGGCATCGGCGGCCTCACGATCCTGCGCGCCGTGCGGCGCGCCCTGCCGTGCGAACACTTGATCTACGTGGCTGATGCAGCCTATGTGCCCTATGGACAGAAATCGCCGGAGCAGATTCGCGCTCGCGCCCTGGCGATCGGTGCATTTTTGGTCCAACAACAGGCCAAAGCCATCGTCGTGGCCTGCAATACGGCTACCGCTGCCGCAATCGATGTACTGCGTACTAGCGTGCCGATCCCGGTTATCGGCATCGAACCGGCGGTCAAGCCGGCGGTGACTGCGACCCGCAGTGGCGTAGTCGGCGTGCTGGCCACACCTGCGACGCTGGCGAGCGAGCGCTTTCGCAATCTGGTAGAGCGTTTTGCTTGCGGCATCCGCGTTCTGGTGCAGCCCTGCGCCGGCCTGGCCGAACATATCGAGCGAGGCGACCTTGATGGGCAAAACACCGAGCAATTAGTGCGCGGTTTTGTCCAGCCGCTACTGAAACAAGGCGCGGACGTGATCGTGCTCGGTTGCACACACTACCCGCTGGTCGCGCATATCGTCCAGGACATTGCCGGGCCGGCAGTAGCCGTAATTGAAAATGGCACTGCCGTGGCCAAGGAAGTGGCGAAACAACTTGCGCTGCAGGGCTCCGCGCGCGCAGGCGGCACGGGAAAGGAGCAGTTTTGGTCGAGTGGACCCGACCAAGGAATCGCGCCTCAGCTGAAAACTCTTTGGTCGCCGATCGTCACCCTACGGCGCCTGCCGGAGTTTTAGAGGGGCACGCTTTAACGCAATGTCCTGAACAGCTTGGCGAGCCGCAGCAATCCCTGGACCAGTAATCCACTGCGATAGGCAACGCTCAGTAATCTTCCGGGCCCTACCGTCAACAGCGCCACCGCGGCCACGGCCATTACCACCGGACTCGATTTGAGTCGGCGGTAACCACGCCACGCAAGATCAGCCAGCGCAAGCGAACGGCGCAACGCACCGGCTTGCAGCGCAAATTCGCCACGCTGCTCGGTTGCCAGGACTATAAGCAGCCGGCGTCTGTGTACGATACTGCGCAATCGGGCGTTCATGTTCCGCCCAATCGATCGCGATCCTTGGCAAGTTCCCCGAGCGTCGCCTCGAACAGCCGCGGTCTTGCCCGAGCAAGCGCCCTGACGCGCAACCAGGAAAACAGGCCGAGGGCGGCGTATCCCGCCACCAGCAGCACCGCAGCGAGAATGCGATTGGAATCCCAGAACGTGATCAGGACAACGATTGCGATCAAGATGGCCGCGGTAAAGCCACAGAACAGCGACACAATAGTCCATAGCAGCATCGAAACCAGACGCGCAACCTGTTCCTCGACTTCCGTGCCAAGCAGCTCGATGCGCGTTTGCGCAATCGCAACCAGGGTGCCGAGCAGTTGCTTCAGCGAATCGAAAATGCCGGGCAATTGACCTTGCGCCGCTTTCAGATTCTGTGGATTTTCCATGTGCTGCAGCTCACTTCTTACCGATCAGCATGCCGATCAACACGCCCAATGCCGCCGCAACGCCCACAGCAGTCCAGGGGTTGTCGCGCACATAGTCGTCCGCCACCTTGGCAGCCTCGCGGGTCTGCGCAGCGGCGGCATAACCGGCCTGCGCAATGCGAGCCTTGGCAGCATCTATGGATTCAGCTGTCCGCGCCCTGGCGGCAGCTACTTTCTCGCCCGCCTGCCCGGCTGTTGCTTTGAGCAAATCTTCGGCATCCGTGACTACGAGCCGCAGGTCTTCCATTAATTTGTCCGCCGACACCGTCTTGCTATTCATCACGATCTCCTCGAAATAATTTGGATCACTTCAGCCAATATGGCTGTCCTCGTTCGCTGGTGTGTCAGCGACTTTGCCTGAGCGCCTCGCTTAACAGTGCCAATGCCTTCCCACGATGACTTATGAGATTCTTTCGCGCAGGCTCCAGTTCCGCTCCTGTTTTCCCGGATGCGGTATCCAGGAACAAAGGATCGTAGCCGAACCCGCAGGCACCCCGCGGTGCGAATAGTATCTCGCCTTGCCATACCCCCTGGGCGATCAGCGGCTCAGGGTCCCGAGCATGACGCATTACTACGATGACGCAGTAATAATGCGCCCGTCTATTTTGCTCAACACCCCATACTTCGAGCAGTTTTTCGTTGTTGCGTTCGTCAGACCGGGTGTCACCGGCAAAGCGCGCGGAATGCACACCCGGCGCGCCGGCCAAGGCATCGACACAGAGACCCGAATCATCCGCTAATGCGGGCAGCCCCGTAAGGGCTGCAACGTGCCGGGCCTTGGTGAGTGCGTTTTCGATGAATGTGTCATACGGTTCTTCCGCCTCCGGTACTCCAAACGCCGTCTGCGGGACCGTTTCAATATCCAGTGGCGCAAGAATCTGGCGTATTTCCCGAAGCTTACCGGCGTTGCTAGATGCGATGACCAATTTATTCAACATCTCCGCACGTAACTTCATTTCTAGCCGATTTTCAGGGCGGCTTTTTGCGCATCCACCAGTTGCCCGATACCGCGCTCAGCCAATGCGAGCATTTCATCGAGTTGCTGGCGCGAGAACGGAGCGCCTTCGGCAGTGCCCTGCACTTCTACAATGCCACCGCTGCCGGTCATGACAACATTCATGTCAGTGTCGCTCTTGGAGTCCTCGGCATAATCAAGGTCAAGCAACGCTACGCCTTGGAAAATGCCGACGGAAATCGCCGCAACGAAGTCGCGCAATGGCCAATTCGGGATGGCGTGATTTTTCTTCAGGACAGTTACGGCATCATGCAAGGCGACATATGCCCCGGTTATGCTTGCAGTCCGCGTGCCTCCGTCTGCCTGGATGACATCGCAGTCAATCTGGATGGTCCGCTCGCCGATGTTCGCCAGATTAATTACCGCGCGCAGGCTGCGGCCGATCAGGCGCTGTATTTCCTGCGTGCGGCCTGTTTGCTTGCCACGCGCGGCTTCGCGATCGGACCGCGTATTCGTGGAGCGTGGAAGCATCCCGTACTCCGCCGTCAGCCACCCCTGTCCCCGGCCTTTTAAAAAGGGCGGTACCTTGTCGTCGATGCTGGCCGTACAGATGACCCGCGTGTCGCCGCATTCAATCAGCACCGAGCCTTCTGCATGGCGCGTATAGCCGCGAGTGATGGAAAGTTTTCTTAATTGGTCGGAGGCTCGTCCACTCGGGCGCATGGCTGGCTCTTTCATATCGCTGTTGTCATTGGAATGGACAATGGCCGCCCAAGGGGCACGACGGCCATGCGTTTCAGAAAACGCTATGATTTGTGTGCTATCTTTTCGGCTCGCCAATTTTGGTGAAGTCTCTTGCCCTTGTAAAGCATCCGGACCGCCAAATGATTTTCAGCATGACAGGGTATGCAGTTGCGGCGGTCGAACTTCCGTTTGGCGCGCTGAATCTCGAACTGCGTTCGGTAAACCACCGATATCTTGATATTCAGTTTCGCATTCCAGATGAATTGCGGCCGCTCGAATCAGGGCTGCGTGAGCGGGCGACCGCGCGCATCGGCCGCGGCAAGGTTGAAGTACGAATTGCAATCAGCAAGTCTGCTGCCTCGCAATCCAATCTGCAGCTCGACGAGCGCTTGCTGGCGCAGCTTGTGCAGCTTGATGGGCGTGTGCGATCGACGCTGCCCGGGGCGTTATCGCTTTCGGTAGCCGATGTGCTGCGCTGGCCCGGCATGCTCGGCAACGACAATCTCGTGCCGGACGAATTACACGAAGTGTGCGCGCGCCTGCTTGAGCGCGCACTCGACGACCTGACGGCTTCCCGGTCACGCGAAGGGGAAAAACTCAAACAGCTCCTGCTGGAGCGCATCACTTCAATGGAATCATTGGTGGCCCGCCTGATGCCCCGCATGCCGCAGCTGGTAGTGAGCTACCGGGAAAAACTGGCTGCCCGGCTCAAAGAGGCGATGGTGAACCTGGACGACGAACGTCTCAAGCAGGAATTGGTGCTTTTCGCCTCAAAGATAGACGTGGATGAAGAATTGTCGCGACTAAGCGCGCATTTTGGAGAAATCCGCCGCATTCTCGATAAAGGCGGGGCCGCGGGCAAGCGGCTCGATTTTTTGATGCAGGAACTTAATCGTGAAGCCAACACGTTGGGTTCAAAATCAGTCGACATGGAATTCACCCAAACGTCCATGGAACTCAAAGTGCTGATCGAGCAAATGCGCGAGCAGATTCAAAACATCGAGTGAAAGGAAATATCTTCATTGTTTGCGCGCCTTCCGGAGCCGGCAAAACCTCGCTGGTCGCCGAATTGCTTCGCCGGGAACACAACGTGCGGCTTTCAGTCTCGCATACTACCCGCTTGCCTCGCCCGGGTGAGCAAGACGGTCGCGATTATCATTTTGTGTCGAGGCCCGTGTTCGACTCGATGGTCGCCAAAGGCGCGTTTCTGGAAAGCGCCGAAGTGCATGGCAACCTGTACGGGACCTCTCACAGCTGGATCATCGCGCAGCGGGATCGCGACGTCGATATCGTATTGGAAATAGACTGGCAGGGCGCACAGCAGGTGCGCAAGCTGCTGCCGGAGGCCGTCGGTATCTTCATCCTTCCACCTTCACCGGACACGTTACGCCGGCGTTTGATAGACCGCGGGCAGGACGCTGACGGCGTCATAGAGCGCAGAGTGCAGGCTGCGCGTGGTGAGATCTCGCATTTGGCCGAATTCGACTATGTTATTATTAACAACAATTTCGACGATGCCGTCGAAGATCTGGTGAGTATCGTGCGCGCGACCCGTCTGCGGACCGCCGCTCAAGTTTCCCGCCACAGTAATTTGATCAATAGCCTGAAATGAGCCGCATATGGCGCGCATAACCGTAGAAGACTGTCTCAAACACATCACGAACCGATTCGAGCTCACGCTGGCCGCAACATACCGCGCACGCCAACTCGCGACCGGCGCTTCTCCGCTGGTCGACACCAACAAGGACAAGCCGACGGTCATCGCCCTGCGGGAGATTGCCTCGGAAAAAGTTGGAGCGGAAATTCTCAAGACCAAAGTCTGACGATACGGCCGTTACGACACGCCAGGAGGTTCAGCCCACACAACCCGATCTGCCGGTGAATGCGCTAGTTTCGCTGGCTGCGGCTGAAGCCCCCATGTCCGAAGCCGAGCTTCTGTTCAGGAATGCAGCCGGCTATCTCAAGCCGGAGGATATCGTTCAGCTTGAGGACGCTTACCAGTTCAGCGAAACCGCCCACGAAGGGCAGTTCCGTAAATCAGGCGATCCGTATATCTCCCACCCGATCGCTGTAGCACAAATCCTGGCGAAGTGGCATCTGGATGCGCAAGCCCTGACTGCTGCGCTGCTGCATGATGTGATGGAGGACACCGCCGTCACCAAGGCCGAGATCAGCGAAAAATTCGGCAAGCACGTTGCCGACCTGGTCGATGGTGTCTCGAAGCTCGATCGCATCGAATTCCAGACGCAGGAAGAGGCGCAAGCGGAAAACTTCCGCAAGATGTTGCTCGCCATGGCGCGCGATGTCCGGGTAATCCTGATCAAGCTCGCAGACCGCCTGCACAACATGCGCACGCTAACCGTCATGGTGCCGAAGAAACGCGCGCGCATTGCACGTGAAACGCTGGAGATCTACGCGCCCATCGCGCACCGGCTGGGACTGAATGAGCTTTATCAGGAATTGCAGGAACTCGCTTTCCGCCATCTATACCCGAATCGCTTCAACGTGCTGTCCAAGGCGCTGCTGCGCGCGCGCGGCAATCGGCGGGAGGTTGTGGACAAGATCCTGGAGGCCATCAAGCAGAGGCTTGCGGACAGTCATCTGGAAGCTACGGTCACCGGCCGCGAGAAAAATCTGTACAGCATCTATAACAAGATGCATGAAAAGAACCTGTCATTCGCCGAAGTCTTCGATATCTACGGATTTCGCGTGCTGGTGAAAGACACGGCAGCGTGTTATCTCGCATTGGGCGCACTGCATCACTTGTACAAGCCGATTCCGGGAAAATTCAAAGACTACATCGCCATACCGAAAGCCAATGGCTATCAGTCTTTGCATACCACCCTGTTCGGGCCATTCGGCACGCCGATCGAAGTGCAGATTCGCACGATCGTCATGCATAAGATCGCCGAAGCGGGCGTGGCTTCGCACTGGCTGTACAAGGAGAGTGACGTCCAGATCAACGAACTGCACATGAAGACGCACCAGTGGCTGCAGAGCCTGCTGGAATTGCAGTCCGAGTCGGGTGACTCCATCGAATTCCTGGAACATCTGAAAGTCGATCTGTTCCCGGACGAGGTTTACGTCTTTACGCCGAAAGGTAAGATACTTTCGCTCCCGCACGGCTCCACGTGTGTCGATTTTGCCTACGCGGTGCACACCGACATTGGCAATCGCTGCGTGGCGGCCAAAGTGAATCATGAACTCGTGCCCTTACGCTCTGAGCTGCGCAACGGTGATCGCGTTGAAATCATCACCGCCGCGCACGCCAAGCCGAATCCGGCCTGGTTGAGTTACGTGGTCAGCGGAAAGGCGCGCTCGCATATCCGGCACTTCCTCAAGACCATGCAGTATGAGGAATCTTCACAACTGGGCGAGCGCCTGCTTAATCAGGCTTTGAGTGCGCTGAAAGCCCAGCCCGAGCATGTCGGCGAATCGCAATGGGAAAAGCTGCTCAAGGAGAACAGCGCGAAGTCGCGGCAACAAGTGCTGGCTGATATCGGTCTGGGCAAGCAA
>Ga0134122_10003630_pt1 | contig 11453 bp, 13 predicted proteins | sample KB302_FD_96461 | JGI IMG/M metagenome (GOLD analysis project Ga0134122, IMG submission 96461) | Terrestrial soil microbial communities without Nitrogen fertilizer from Kellogg Biological Station, Michigan, USA - KB3-0-2 | ecosystem: Environmental > Terrestrial > Soil > Unclassified ...
CGTCGGCCGCTGATCGACAACTTCCAATCGTCCCGCCCAATTGACCAGACCCAAGCCCGACCGTACCGCCTCTTCTGTGACAAGAATCCCTTGGCGTGTTGCCGTTCCCAACAGTGCCAGCGCACAAGCGGCGTTATCAAGCTGGTGGCGGCCCTCCAGGGCACAATTCAGATCGGCATAGTGCATACTAAGACCGCGATAGGAAAATCGCCTGGGGGTCTCTCCTGTTGTGCGAAACTCTTCATCCAGACGAACCAGCGGGGCCTGTCTCTCCTTCGCCACCTTTTCGATAGTCCGCCATGCCTCATCTTCGAGCCGGCCCACCACCACCGGTACCCCGGGCTTGATGACGCCGGCCTTCTCGAACGCGATCGATGCAAGCGTGTTCCCTAAATATTCCTGATGGTCAAAGGCAATTGTCGTGACTGCAGAAGCCATTGGCGTGACGACGTTGGTCGCATCAAATCGTCCCCCCAAACCGACCTCTATCACTGCCACGTCAACCCCTGAATCGGCGAAATGCTGAAATGCCATCGCCGTTGTGTATTCAAAAAATGTCGGCGACAGCTCCTCACCACAGATGCCCTTCAGTTGTTCGGTCAAGAGAGCCACCTGAGATTCCTCAATCATGTTACCGTTCACACGGATCCGTTCCCGGAACTCCACAAGATGAGGCGAGGTATAGAGCCCCACTCGATACCCAGCGGCCTGCAACACGGCAGCCACTATGGCCGCAGTGGATCCTTTCCCATTTGTCCCAGCGATGTGCAGCGCACGGTATCGGGTCTGTGGCATACCGAGTCGAACCATTAACTCTGTCATCGTCGCAAGACCGAGTTTGATGCCATGCTTTTGTAGACTATATAGATAGGTCACGGCAGAGGAATAGGTCATGGTGTAACCAGGCAGGATGGAAACTAACCAGAATTCTTCATGGAGGGTCCGGTCTTAAAAGTGGGCGACGAGAGTGCTGAGGGTTTCTTTCAGCTGTTTGCGCTCCACGATCATGTCGATCATGCCGTGCTCCAACAGAAACTCCGCTCGCTGAAACTGATCCGGCAACTGCTGCTTTATGGTCTGCTCAATCACGCGGGGGCCGGCAAAGCCGATCAGCGCTTTCGGTTCGGCCAGAATCACATCACCCAGCATGGCAACACTGGCAGTGACTCCTCCAAAGGTCGGATCGGCTAATAGGCACACAAAGGGAAGTTTGGCTTCGCCCAGCTTGGCGACAGCGGCAGAAGTTTTTGCCATCTGCATCAGAGAGAGAATCCCCTCTTGCATCCTGGCTCCTCCCGAAGTCGTGACCAGAATGACCGGCAATCTGGTCTCCAGGGCGCGATCGATTGCCCTGCAGATTTTTTCCCCGACGACCGATCCCATACTACCACCCATAAAGCTGAAGTCGAACACACAAAGCACCACACGACGGCCATTCATCATCCCTTCACCGATCATCATGGCGTCTTTTCGCCCGGTCTTCTCCTGGTGTGCCTTCACACGGTCTTTGTACGATTTCGAATCCTGAAAATTCAGTGGGTCTTGCGGGCCAAGCTCCGCATCCCACTCTTTATACGTCCCGAGGTCGACCAAGAGTGCTATGCGCTCCATGACAGAAATCGGAAAATGATAATCACACTTCGGGCATACCTTGTTATTGCGCTCAACTTCTTTCCGATAGACGATCTCTCGGCAATGGTTACACTTGAGCCACATACCTTCCGATATCTTGGATCGTTTTGGAGCTTCAACCTCAGCCGTTTTCTGTTTTTTAAACCAAGCCATAACGCGCTCCTCCTAGGAGTCCGTGAAGCGTGACGCTTATCTCGTGATGTGTTATTTCCAAGTTTCTAGACTCACGTGTTTGAGGATGGCCCCTGACAACTTGAAACCTGAAACTAAAAACCCGCAACTCCGTTCCCGCACGACCGACGAAGAGAGTCGCAGAATACCATAGCTGTCCTTATGACGCACGTAGATTTCCTGTCGAGGAAGGTACGAGTTGCGCGTCAGAAGTGCTGATTGCCCATGGCGATGTGAAACATCATCATGAGTCCGACGGCAACGCTCCCGAGACTCGCCAGCCCCTGGACTGCCAGAAAGACGGGGCGCCCGAGGCTCAGTGACCACAGTACCGGAAGGCTCATGGCTATCCCAACCAGCATCATCCCCACAATTGAGCCAAGTCCGAACACTGCAATATACGTCAGCCCTTGCGAAACAGACTGCGCGGATGAGAGCACGATCAACAGCAGGGCCGCCGACCCAGCCAAGCCATGAGCCATGCCGATACAGAACGGTCGAACCGAATCACGCCACCAATGTCCGTGCCGGTGATTTTCAGCCAACGCATGACTATGCAGATGTACATGCTGTTCACCGTCATGGTCATGTGTATGGAGGTGCCAGCGTTCCCGGACCAACCGCATTCCGAGCATGCCACCCAGAAGCACAAGCATGACACCGACACCAAACTCCGCCGCCAGGGCGAAGGGTTCGGGAATCTGCACCTGGAGCGCCAGTACCATCGCTCCGACCAGCAACAACACGACTGTATGTCCGAGTCCCCAGCTCAATCCAATCAGGCCGGAAGCGCGAAGCGAGGGCCGTTGTGCCAGCACCGTAGAGACGGCGGCCAGGTGGTCCGTATCCAGCGCGTGACGGAGCCCCAGCACCAACCCAAGTCCTAACAGGGTAAGGAATTCAGTTTCCAACATGGAAGCATAGATAGGAATTGGCCATGGGCCATTGGTATCGCCAACTAGATGGAACGTCAGCCGCCTCGAGCATGCATTTCGAGATGTGGGTTTTCACGAAGTTTTTCAATACCGATGAGCCTCCCGACACGCAATCCGTCACGTTCAAGGGCTTTGCGCTCTTCTGCGCCTCGGTCGCTGCGGCCTTCCCAGCCGGCACGGAGCAAGGCCCTCAGCTCGTCGGCCGATGCACCGGCACGGAGAGGCGTTCGGAGGTCTGTACCTGTGGTGGCGTACAGACAGCGATACCACATACCGTCGGCGGTCACCCGGCTACGATCGCAGGTGGCGCAGAATGGTGTGGTCGTCGAAGGAATAATCCCGAAGATCGTTCCATCCGACAAAAGATATCGCTGAGCTGGTGCAGCTCCCCGCTCAGGTATCGGCTCGATTACCCCATAGTACCTGCTCAGCAGAGTAAGCATCTCAGCTCGGGAAAACACTTGCTGTTGAGACCAATCATTCGCACCCCCGACGTCCATATACTCGATGAATCGAACCTCTGCCTGTACCTGTTTGGCGAACTCGATCAGTGCTACCAGTTCATCATCATTGAACCCTCGAATCGCCACCGTATCGAGTTTTAGGGTGGTGAATCCCGCACGGCCAACCGACTCAATCCCTTCCATCACCCGGGCATAATCATCTCGGCGGGTCAGTTGACGAAAACGTTCTGGCCTCAACGTATCGAGGCTGATCGTGACACGGTGAAGCCCTGCCCCATACAGAGCCTCAGCCTGTTCTGGTAGAAGAATCCCATTCGTCGTCAATGCGATTTCCGTCACACGCTGGTTTTGGAGCAACAGGCGAATCAGTTGGGGCAAATTTCGTCGAAGCAACGGCTCTCCACCGGTCAGCCGCACTCGATCGACACCCAGGTTCGTAAAATAGCTCGTCAGAGTTGCCATTTCCTCATATGTCAGCACATCCTCCCGCGGTAACCAGACATAGTCCTGTTCCGGCATACAGTACTTGCAGCGGAGATTGCATCGATCCGTCACCGATAATCGCAAACTCCGAAGCGGACGACCATACGTATCAGCTACCCGTTCCATCTGTTTCAGTGATTGGTTCATTCCACGTTACTTGCCTTCCATCACGTCCCTAAGGGTGTTCCTCCACCCAGACTTCGCCTTCCGGCGTGTATTCAAGTTTCCAGATCGGCGTGATTCGTTTTAATTCATCGATCACCCACTGACAGGCGCGAAACGCCTCGGCCCTGTGTTCCGCCCCCACGACGATCAACACGATGTTGTCGCCGATGCGGATTTTTCCATACCGGTGGAGAATCGCCATCTCGATAATGTCAAAATCATTCTTCGCACGCTCGCGAATCTCCCGGAGCTTCTTCTGAGCCATCCCTTCGTAATGTTCGAAGGTGATACTCACGACATCGCGCCCTTTGGAACGATCACGCGCGGTTCCGAGAAAAATCGAGATGCCGCCGATGCGCTTGGACCGGCCTCGCACCAGATTAATCTCCTCATCAACGGAGAAATCCTCCCGCTGGACACGGACAAGCTGAGCATCGTCATTGGCAAGCTGCTGCGCGCTCATCGTTGTTTTTCATTTCTGTCATTGAGTAAATGGCCTGCAGAATATTCAAACAGTTCATCCAGCAAGGCCGCAGCGAGTGAAGAGGTGAGGCGTACGCTTCGGAACGTTGAACCTCTGAGCGACGCGAGAATGAAGCTGGTGGACTGTTTCAACATTCTGCAGATGTTCCACCGGCAAAAGGTGGTAGAAGCGCAATCTCGTCTCCGTCCTGGATTTCCGTCTCTTCGTGAGCGACCTCCTGATTCACCGACACCAGGACTTTCTTCTTGTGGATCAACTCCCCAATCATGGGGTATCCGGCACCAATAACCTCAACCAAATCTTTCACTGTTCGTCCATTTGACAATGCCAGAGAGAGGGAATCTTGATTCCCAACCAGTGATTTTGTCATCCCAAATAATCTGACGGTAATCATTTTCCTTTACCTTAACCTTAGCCCTAAACCCCTATCTCATATAGGTACCAGACTTCCCTCCTGACTTCGCTAAAAGACAGATGTCGCTGAAACTCATCCCGCGGTCAACGGCCTTGCACATATCGTAAATCGTGAGAGCAGTCACTGATGCAGCCGTCATCGCTTCCATCTCCACCCCGGTCGGTCCAGTCGTCTTGGCTGTCGCAGTGATGGTGATTGAGCAACGGCCTTCGCGATCGGGCTGAGGTTCTTCTTTGAAAGAGATATCAACAGCTGCGAGAAGAATCGGATGGCACATAGGAATGAGTTCAGGAGTCTTCTTCGCTCCCATCACGCCTGCGACCTGTGCCACAGACAACACATCACCCTTGGCAATCTTCCCGCGCTGAATTTTTTCAAGGGTTTCCGGCTGAAGAAAGACTGTAGCTTGAGCCGTTGCAGAACGTTCAGTCGAGGTCTTTGCGCTGATATCTACCATACGCGCCCGCCCTGACTCATTGAAGTGTGTGAATTCCGCCATTTTATGTGCTGAATCAGCCGGTTGTAGGGAAAAACTCGAATGATTATAGGAGCCGGGGGAAAGGGCAGTCAAGGGAGGGAAGAGAGCGGCCAGGTGCCCCTCTTGCTCGCAGAACGCGCACGATCAGAATGTGCTCATTCGATGCGCGCAGTAAAGGGCAACCTTGGCCACTCCCCTTTAGAGAGGTAAAAGGAATCGGAAGGCCCTCGTTGGACGCGCGCAGCAGGAGACCAAACAGACCGCCCTCCCGAAGAAACGAAGAGCAAGCTCGGAAGCAGAAAAAGAACGGCCTGGATGGTCCCCCTTCGCTCGCAGAGGCCCCACTTCCGAAAGTGGTCCCTCGATGCGCGCGATTAGGGACCTTCCCATCCCGCCTGCTCAGCGGGTGTGCGGAGGACGAAAATACCCGAACAGGAATGCAGAGGCTTAGTGTCCTCCCGTACTCGCAGAACGCGCACGATAGAAATGTGCTCGCCTGGGTTAAGGGCAGCCCTGAATGATCTTCCACTGCGCCGCGCGTTGCGCGAGCAGCACAGGAGATCATCAGCCTCTACCCCCCTTCCCTCTTCCCCCCATACGTAGGATTGCGGTTCTTTAGTGGGGCTCGTACTCTACGCAATATGACGGAGAGGAAACAGCCTATCCAATGGCGAGCGGTCATGCAGGGAGTAGCCATTGTGTATGGAGTCACCTTTGTATCCGGACTGCTGCTGGCCTTCAATGGAATTACACCACAGACCAATCACGTAGCCTTTCCAATCCTCGCGTTGCTCACTGGTGCGGTTGGAGTGGCAATCGCGCTCCGGGTTGCTGAAACTACGCGACTCTCCTATCTTGTGACTCTTAGCTTGGGGGTCTGGCTCCTCAATTCGACTAGCGTCTTGCTTGGAGCACAGACTGTGACCGCATGGTTAGATAGTAGCCTATTCATCGCAACCACGGTCCTCCTGGGCCGACTTCTGTTGGGAAGAGACTTAGAGACTCCGCCGACATCCGATCTATCCCATTCACACATCATCTCCAAGAACCACTCCCAGGTGCGGACGCATCACGGGGTGAGGCCGACTCTATAGACCATTAACTCCTGATATCATGTTCCAAATTTAATCGGTTTCAGAAGACATGAACAGTATCAATAGATTTGCCGTGAGGGAGAAAACAAAACAGCCAGCGCAAGGGCGCTGGCTGACTCCGTCTTGGAAGCTATATTCGAGCGGTATTCAGGAAGTCAAGGGAATCGGATCGTACGATCCAAGGGTTTATGCCATAGATTGGAAATAAGAGGGTTGTGAAGTAGCCGGAAAATTCGGTTGCCGGTTACTTCCCTGCTGCCATTCCCATTCCCATGGTCAGAACCCCGATCAACACTGCGATCGAAACTCCCGCAGACAACATGCCATTGATCAGCGCAACAGTCATCATAGTGCTCCTCCTTCCTGAGGGACTTTACATCCTGACTCAACCCTGGTGATGAGTGAGTCGTACGTGCTGAACTCAGGTGAAGCAAACATTATGCCGACTGGCCTCGCGTCAAATAAAATCATAAGCCATTGATATTTAAACATTGCCCTGCGTTATCCTTCAAAAATCCATAGGACCCAACCAGTTGCCCCACGTCAGTCCGTGGGTACCCACGCGTCATCGTGGGATAGAACAGCTAATAAGTATATTGTGGAGATCCTGCAGGAAGGGGGGAGCTATATCTTTTCATTTAGAGGGAGGCCGCTTCATCCCATACTGCTTCATTCGACTGCGCAACGTGCTAGGAGGGATTCCCAAACGTGCAGCCGCTCCGGAAGGACCTTCGATATGCCAATCCGTCAATGTGAGAGTGTGCAGTATATGTCGGCGTTCAACTTCTTTGAGGCCGGCCGGTTCTTTGAGGCTGGCCGGTAGCGAGGCAGCGATGGAGGAAGCCCGTGACCCTAAGACCTGTTCATCGATTCGTAGTACAGACCCACGGGAGAGGATCAGAGCTCGTTCGATCACATTTTCCAGTTCACGGACATTGCCGGGCCAGGCATATCGCATCAACCTCTCTAGCGACTCCTGATCGATGTCCTTGCACAAACGGTTGAATTTCACACAGTACTGTTTCAGAAAATGTTGAGCCAGTTCCGGAATATCCTCCGAGCGATCTCTGAGTGGAGGTAGAACGAGGGGAAAGACATTCAGCCGATAAAAAAGATCGGCGCGAAAGGTCCCTTCCTTGACGGCAACAGACAACTCGCTATTGGTGGCAGTGATCACCCTGACATCGACCCGGATGGGCTGTTTCCCCCCCAGGCGGTCCACCATGCCATCTTGTAAGACGCGTAAGAGCTTCGCCTGTGTCTCTAACGGCATTTCACCGATTTCATCCAAGAACAGCGTTCCACCATGTGCCAACTCAAACCGTCCTTCACGGGCTCGGTCGGCCCCGGTGAACGCACCTCGCTCATGGCCGAAGAGTTCGCTCTCGACCAACCCAGCCGGGAAAGCAGCGCAGTTCACACGCACCAACGGTTTTCGATGCCGCGGACTCCAATCATGGATCGCTTGCGCAATCAGTTCCTTACCGGTGCCCGTTTCGCCCAAAATGAGCACGGTCGTTGGAGTCGGCGCTACCTCATGAGCCAGAGCGATCACATTCTGAAAGGCAAGACTCTTCCCTATCAAAGAGTCGCTGTTCTTTTTGAGTTTCAGTTCTTCGATCAGGTAGACGTTTTCTTTGGCTAGTTGGTTTCGCAGTCGATCGATTTGTTCGTAGGCCTGAACATGATCGATCGCATAAGCGATTTGCATGGCGACTTGCGTCAAGAACTCGAGGTCTCCCGGGTCCGGCACTCCTGACTCGATACTGCCGATATTGAGAATCCCCAAACACTTGTCTCCTACAAGTAGAGGGAGATTGATGATTCTTCCAAGGCCTTCTTGCACATACATCTGGTCTTCGGGGAAGACTTGCTCCCGTTTCAGCTCCGGACGACAGTGGAACGTTTTGTGATCGTAGGCCCATCCCATCCCACTGCCGACCCGTGGTATCACCGCATCGCGTTGCAGCACCACCTGCGCCATCGTCGTGGCCACGACATAAAACCTGAATCCATCGACCTCCGTATCATAAAGCGTGACCGTGCACCGTGCCCAGGGGACGACCTTCGTAATCTCGGCCGTGATCGCTTCCCACAGGCTAATCATCTCCCGCTGAGAATTGAGCACCAGCGCCACAGCCAGGAGAGCTCGATAGTTTGTTTCAATCCGGTCCATAGGCTCGCCGCGCCCTCGCACAATGTAAACAGAATCGCAGAACGATTCTTCATATTTAGCACGTCCTCACAAAAAACTCGATCCTCCGAGAGACCATACTCTTGCAACCTTTGGACTCATCCCGGAAGCGGCCAAACAGGAAGGGGCCGGGAATGGCGTAAGGGGCATAATCCCCCGCTAACGGTAGGTTGACAGCCGGAAATCCAATCACTGAAAATACCCCCATGGCTGGGAAGATCATCATCGAACGGCTGGAGTTTCAAGGATACTGCGGTGTCACCTCAGAGGAGCGCACGCGGGCGCAACCATTAGCGGTGGATCTTGAACTGACCTGTCAGACCGAACCAGCCGCGGCTTCGGATGACATCCACAGTGCGGTCGACTATGCGCATGTCGCAGATCGAGTGCGCGCGGTCGGAACGACGCAGAACTGCGCCCTGCTGGAAGCATTCGCCGAGCGACTCCTCACGATGCTCTTTTCGGAGTTCCCCGTTGAATGGGCAAAGATCTGGCTGCGGAAACTTGAGCCACCCCTGAGGCATGTCACCGGCTCGGTGGGTGTGCAGCTCGAACGATCGCGCCTGCTTCACCATATTCATGACGCGGGACCAACCCCGGCCCGGTTCCTTGTTCAGCAACTCCATCGCCTACCCAAAGGCAAGGTGCTGGATGTCGCGGCGGGGGCTGGGCGCAACGCGCTCTATCTTGCTGCTCAAGGGTTTGACGTCGATGCAATAGACCGCGATGAAGAGGCCATGGTCCAACTTACTGCCACGGCAAAGCAACGGAACCTTCCGAATCTCACTACCCGAACCCTTGACCTTGAACGAGCGACTGACGAACGGCCGGAATTCCCTAAGCAAGAGTATGACGTGATTGTCGTGTTCTTCTATCTCCATCGCGCACTGTTTCCGGCACTCCTCGAATCTCTGAAACCGCATGGGGTTTTGATCTACGAAACCTTTATCATCGACAACTACTTGCGCCATCACCATCCTCGCCGATGGGAATTTTGCCTTGCACACAACGAATTGCTTCGACTCACATCCACGCTACGGGTCCTGTCCTACGATGAAGGGGAACATAACGGCAGCCACGGGGCAGGCTCTGCCTATACTGCCCAACTCGTTGCCCAGCAAGCAGGTCCCAGCAGACTGTTGCACGAGGCTATATGAGTCGCATCGATCTCCACCTACATACGACCCACTCCGATGGAAGCTTCTCGCCAGCAGAAGTGCTACGGCGTGCCCACATGGCAGGAGTTACAGCTCTGGCCATCACGGACCATGATATTGTGTCCGGTATTCCCGAAGCCGTAACGGCCGGAGCTGAGCTGGGAATTGAAATCATTCCCGGGGTGGAAATCAGTTCCCGTGTCGGCAATAGCGAACTTCATATCCTCGGTTATTGCTTGCGTTGGCAAGACCCTGAGCTGAATCGACGCATGGCCGACTTGCGCGAGAGTCGGCATAACCGCAATCCGCAAATCATTGAACGGCTGCGCGCCCTGGGCTTGGACGTCACCTATGAAGAAGTGCGGGCCTTGGCCGGCACAGATTCGGTCGGTCGACCTCATATCGCCAGGCTCTTGATGGACAAACAGTATGTCACGTCTGCCAAGGACGCCTTCGATCGATATCTATCAGAGGGGTGCCCGGCCTATGTGGCGCGTGAACTGCCCACGCCGGCGGATGCCGTCTCCTGGATCAGAGCCGCAGGCGGAGTGGCCGTATTGGCCCATCCAACCTGGGCAAAGGTGTCTGGAGAGGGGTTGAATACTCTCCTGACGACATTGAAAGGCCACGGCCTCGGCGGCATTGAAGTGCACTACAGCACCCACACAAAGCGACAGACAATGGAGTACCTCGATCTTGCCAAGCGGTTGGACTTATTAGTAACTGGCGGAAGTGATTTCCACGGCATCACCAAACCGGATATTGAAGTCGGTATTGGCCGTGGTGATCTAAAAGTTTCCCGGCAGCTGCTTGACCCGCTTAAAGAAGCCGCCCTCTTAGGTGATCATCCATAACTCGTCGTTCGTCTGTCTGGTCTCACGCTTCACGAATGTCATGAGTATCTCTGCTTATTATCTCCCAATTCGTTGACTCTGCTCCCCCATCCGCTACACTTTAAATCGATCGCAACATCTCCGAAGAGTCTTATGCCGAAATCCTGGACTTGGATCGCCCCCTATCCTCTTGCCATCCTGACTGTACTCTTGATTGGCCCCTTGCTGAGCAGTCTGGCTTTGGCCCAGTCTCTATCGATCCCTTCTCTTCACCTCAGCGGGCCCCAAGCTATTCGATTGACTGCACAGCTCTTTGCGCTCACGATCCTCTGGTTCTTCGCGTTCTCCGCCTATCAACACATCCCGGACAACGGCCAAGGATCGAGCTTTCTCAGAAACCTGGTCCTTCCATTTACGACCCTTGTCGTTATCCTGCTTGCCAACAAATCTTTCAGGACCGTAGGCCTGCCGCTGATTGAACTGCTAGGGCCTTCCCGGTTCGCCTCCACCTATGCAATCGGCCTCATCGGTTCCGGTCTCTGGCTCACAGCCGCCTGGATTCTTCATCGGGAGTCACTCCGGGCAGCCTTTGATCCACCTAGCCATGCGCAGCGCCACAAAATTCAACCATTGTCCGAGGGCGAGGATGAAGAACATGAAAAAGAGGCAACCAATCAATCCGATTCGAAGATGCCAACCGCCGCGTCGCCAAACATGGGCTCCACTCCCGGCATGCTCGGACGCTACAGGGTGCTGAAAGAACTGGGTCGTGGTGCCATGGGGCTTGTGTATCTGGGGAAAGATCCAACGATCCAGCGTTTCGTAGCGATCAAGACCATGCAACTCGATCGGATTGATCACGATGACAAGCTTCAAGATGTTAAAGCACGGTTCTTCCGCGAAGCAGAATCCACAGGGCGGCTCTCCCACCCCAACATTGTCACCATC
>Ga0134122_10003631_pt1 | contig 11451 bp, 11 predicted proteins | sample KB302_FD_96461 | JGI IMG/M metagenome (GOLD analysis project Ga0134122, IMG submission 96461) | Terrestrial soil microbial communities without Nitrogen fertilizer from Kellogg Biological Station, Michigan, USA - KB3-0-2 | ecosystem: Environmental > Terrestrial > Soil > Unclassified ...
CCCGGCAAGATGGCGCCAGCACCAAGCACGGCTCAGATTCAGCCCGTCCAAATGCGCGATGCGCGGGTCGGTGCGGTCGGATACGAGCACGGGCTCGAACAGCGCGCGCGGCGCTCTCTTCGCCAATTGCGGCAGAAATGTCTTCAGCCAGCTCCGATACGCGCGCGGCACCAAGATCCGCCGCATGCATTCGGCTTCGCTGAGCGCCGGCGAGAGAAAATCCTCGCCCGACGGTTCGGACGCCCGGTAGTCGCGATCGCTCCCGTACCAGCTCCGCGCGGTGGCGCGGATCAGCTTCGCGAGCGTCTTGTCGCTCACGCCGGCATATTCATAGGCCAGCGCCAGCGCGAACGCGGTGTTGGAGTGCATGCCGCTCCGCACCGGATAGGTCGCATTCGGCAGATATTCGCGAAAGCGCGCGGCAAAAAGCTTCGCGAGCGGCCGCAATCTTGATGCCCAGAGAATTCCTTCTTTTGTGTTGTGCCGGTTCAGCTCCGCTTGCAGCATCAAGAGCCACGCCCAGCCATAGGGCCGCTCGAAGCTGCGTGTGCCCGCGCGCTTGAGATAGGCGCATTCCGCCGCGATTTTTTTCGCGGTAAAGGCGCCGTCGAAGAGCCTGCGGATTCGGCTCGCGTCGGGCATGCGCGGATATTTCCGGTACAGCGTCGCCAGCAGCCAGTGTGAATGCACGCAGGAATGCCAATCGAAGCTGCCGTAGAATACGGGATGAAGGGCGCGCGGGCTCCGCACATCCCTCGGCCCCGTCAATACGTGATCGAGCTTGTTGGGATATTCGCGGTCGACATGAGAAAGAGCGATGCGCGCAAACCGCGACGCCATAACCTCATCAAGTGAACTTTTAGGGGGCCTAGCGGAAGACGAGGGCATACATCAGCACCGTGTTGACCGCGAGCAGCACGATCGCCGTCGGGATCTGCGCCTTGATCACCGCGTAGCGATCCTCGATGCCGAGCAGCGCTACCGGAACGAGGTTGAAATTCGCCGCCATCGGCGTCGTCAGCGTGCCGCAGAATCCCGACAGCATCCCGATCGCCGACATGATCGTCGGATCGCCGCCATAGCGCATCACGATGAGCGGCAAGCCGATGCCGGCCGTCATCACCGGGAACGCGGCAAACGCATTACCCATGATCGCGGTGAACACCGCCATCCCGATTGTGTACGCGGCCACGGCGGCAAGGCGGTTGTCGGCGGGGATCGCCTGTGCGGCGAGATCGCCGACCGCCGTCCCCAAGCCAGCGAGCGCGAACACCGCGCCCAGCGCCGCCAGCATCTGCGGTAAGAGCGACGCCCAGCCCAAGAGATCGAGCAGCCGCCGCCCTTCGTCCAGCGCCGCCGGCACTTTTTGGCGCAGCATCACGCGCGCCAAAACGATCGCGACAATGACGCTCAGAGCAAACGCGATCAGCGTCGTCTGTGCCGGGTCGATCAGCGGACGGCCTCCGATCGTGATCGCGTTGAAGCTCAACGAGCCGATCAGTGTCACGAAAGGAATCGTCAGCGCGACGACGAACAATTTGTTGCCGAAGCTGAGCGCCGACTGTCGCCGCGTCGCGGTGTTCGTTGTTGCCGGACTGCCGATCCCCAATCCGACAAAGCCGGCGAGGACCACCATCGCCAGCACCAACACGCCGTTGCCGAGATCGCCGAGCACGTCGCCCACAAGAAAGCTCGCTGCGAACAATCCCCAGAACAGCGCGTTGATCCAGCGTTTCGGATTGCCGCGATCGACCGCGCTCATCATCGCGATCGCGCCGAAGATTACCCCGGCCAGGAGATAAACCGCGCTCAGTCCGATCATGTGAGCGCCTTCTTTTGCTCTGCCGACCCGTGCGCCAGCTTCCGTCCGAACAAATAAAGCCGCACCGCGTGAATCACGAACGCGGCCACCGCGGTCGGTATCGCCCACACCGACAATTGCAGCGGCTCCACGATGATCCCGTTCTGCTCGAGAAACCCCTTGATCAGCAGAATCGAGCCGATGGCGATAAAGATGTCCTCACCGAAGAAGAGACCGACGTTCTCCGCCGCCGCCGCGTGTGCGCGAATCTCGTCACGCTTCGCCGCAGGCAGCGGCCCCAGCTCCGCTTCGGCGGCGGCCTCCGCCATCGGCGCGATCAACGGCCGCACCATCGACGCCTGTCCGCCCAACGACGTCAGCCCGATGGCCACCGCGACCTGCCGCATCAGCATATAGAGCACGAGAATCCGGAACATCGTCATCGCCCTCAAGCCGACGATGAAGTCGCGCGCGCGCTCCTGCAGTCCCGCCCGCTCCAGCGCGCCGATCACCGGCAGGACCAGCCACGCCAGACTGATATAGCGGTTCTCGTTAAAGGCTTTGCCGAACGCGGCGATCACCGCAATGAGATCGAGCCCGCCCGCCAGTCCCGTGACGATGGCCGCGGTGGCGACCACCAGCAGCGGGTTCAGCCGCGCGGCAAACCCCGCCACGACAACCGCCACCCCCAGCAACGTCAGCAGCATGCGGGCTATTCGCCTTCGCCGACCGGCTCCACGGATTGCGTTCCAAGGAAGCCGCAGCCTCGCGCGAAATAGATGTGAATCGGTTTCTCGTTGCGAAGAATATCGATGACGCTCTGAAGGGTGTGAGACGGCAAATGCATCCTGATGATGCCTTCGCTCTGATAGTCGTTCTCGAACTGCATCGCAGGATCGTTGAACCGAATCCAGGCGACCGTTCCCGTTGGTCCTGAAAGCTCGATCTGCGCTCGATTCGTCTGGTAGCCGTTCGGTCCGCCGTAAAACAGCACCTTGTATCCTGTGACTTCAGCCATCCCTTACTCCCTCGTTGGAGGGGCACTATGGTGGTTCGTTGGAGCGTTCGTAAAGCCGCCTCGCGTTTATTTCTTTAATCCGAGCCGCCCCCCGGCGTCTCGGTGACGAAGACATCGCGCATTGAAAAGGAAGAAGAACGACAGCAAGCGTCTGGACAGACTCGCGGCTGCTGCGCGTTACGGCGTCACTACCTTGGCAGCCTGTCGGAAGGTGCCATACAAACCGGAGCCGACGGTTTGCACCGCCTCGATGATGACGATCGCGATCCCCGCCGCGATGAGGCCGTATTCAATGGCCGTCGCGCCCAGCTCATTCGCCAAGAAACGCGTCACTAGGTTCTTCATCGGCAATGGCCCGTTTGTGAACCGCGCGCAACTTTAGAAAAACAGGACTTAATCGCGCGTAAAGCGGTCTCGCTGTACGCGTGCGCGATGGCTCAAGGAAAACTGCCCTTTAGCCCGCGCGGATGTCCCATTGCGGGATGGTTCGCGCCGTGCGGTAACCATCAATCCGCCCTCAGCCCGTCTCGATCACGAACCGATTGCTCTGACGAATGACTCCTTTGCGTGGAGCGGACATTCCGAGGCTGTCGCTTGGAATCGGCAAAACTGCGACCTGAAGCGGACAGTGCGGTCGCGTCTGAAAGGGCATGCGTGCTACTATTTGGCTTCATGGCTCGTTCGTCTACACCGCACGTGAGCGAGCCGCGGTCGAGGGCAGCATGGCGGAGCAAGACGAACTACCCCTGCGTGTCTTGGTGGCGCGTGACGCTGAAGCCGGCGATCCAACTCCGTTTGATCTCGTGATCTTGACCTGGCAGGAGCGCTGTCGCCCGGCGGGTGTCTACGAATGTGTGCATGGCGATCGGATACTGCTCGACCTGCCGGTCGGAGCGGTGCTTGCCGATCGCATGCGCCTTGTTTTTGGCGACGGCCGCAATGTCGAAGTTATCGCGGCCGAGGAGAAGTTAACGGAAATCACCGCGCCTGACCTCGATGCATGCCTGCGGCTTCTCCGCCAGCTTGACATTCCGAGCCAGCGCGAGCCCGGCCGGCTGCTGATTGCCCACGATGATGCGATTGAATCAAAACTGCGCGCGCTCGGCGCGACTCTGTGTCCGGTGTCCGAGCCCTTTGAGCCTGGACCCTGACCGCTTATGGCGACGCACGCTTGAGCCTGAACGTGTACTTAAGGCAGCGCATCCCCGCCGTGTCGCATTCGTCCGCGAAGTCGTGGACCAGCGAATTTTTCACTCCGAATACCGCATCGCTTTCGAGGTATCTGTCCCCCCGAACGAAAAGATGCGTCACCAATGTTTCATACCCAGCGGCCGCGACCAAAAAATGAAGATGAGCCGGCCGCCAGGGGTGCCGGCCGGTGAGCTTCAAGAGCTCGCCGACAGGCCCATCGTGCGGGATCGGGTAGGCGGTCGGCATGATCGAGCGAAACCGCACATGCGCGCTTTGATCGGCGCGAAAGCGTGCCCGTAATCGAGGTCCTAGAAGCTCAGGCCGCTGCACGTCATAGAAGCCCTCGCTGTCGGATTGCCAGACATCCACCAGCGCATTTGGCAGCAGCTTGCCGTCCGCGCTCTCAATTTCCACGTCCACGTACAGCGGCTCTCCGGCCGCGCCGTTCGCAATATCCGCACCTTGAGCGTGCTCTGGAGGGTGCTCGCTATAGAAAGGGCCCAGCACGGTCGTGTCGGTAACATCGGACGAAGGAGGATGGTTGATGGCATCAACCAGCATCGAGACGCCAAAAATGTCGGAGAGAAGAATGAATTCCTGTCGTGTCTCGTCTGAAATCTGACCTACGCGCGTGAGGAAGCGAATGGCGGCCAACCATTCGTCAAATGTGGGGCGAACATCCCGTACGAAATCGTGCAGATGACGGACAGCGCTCATCATGACTTCTTGCAGGCGCGGATCCGGTGTCGCTCGCAGCCGCTCAATGACGGCATCCGTGAGGTTCAGCTCAGTAAATTCGTCCATGTGTGCAGCCTAATAGCTTCGAGGCGGACGTCCATGAAAAGCGCCACCGCGACGTCGATGCGTTCATTATCGGACAACGAGCGAATTCAGCATCGACGCCGGACTTGTCACCGCCCCGATCGGCGTCGGGCTTCCAACATAGTGCTGGTAAACGGCAAGCTGGTGACGGGTGCGAGGCTGAGCCGGAATCAACTGAAATGTTTCCTGTCCGCGAGCATCGAACGTCACGGTGTAGGTTCCAGGCTGTTGACCGAATTTGTCGAAAGCAAACGCGATCACTTCCTTGCCGTCCTGAAAATGTCCCCACCCTTCGGCAATCTTCGGACGGTTTCCACCTGCCGTTTCATAAAGCTGTTCCTGCCCTTTGGGGCCGTTCTCGATTTTCCATTGCATGGCGCCGGGTCTCACGACTTGCGTCAGTGTCACGCGATCGGATGCATTTCGAAACGAACCATAGCTCCAGCTTCCGGTTCCGAAATCCCATAACCAGGGAAAGCCGCCGAACGCCACGGGAGAATTGAATGCGATGCCGCGGATTCGCTTTGCCGGATCATCGACGATCGCGGAATATTTGATCCAGCTCTTGCTGTTCGGCATTTCCACGTTAAGCACAAAGCCGACGCTGTAATTAGCGTCGATCGCGGCTTTCCCGGTATAGCGAATAAGCACATCGAGCGGCCCGGACTTGACGACTTCCGCCGTAACGCCTTGCGAATTCAATTCGTGCGCCGTTCCTTTTTCGTCGGTGACGGTGAAACCATTCATTCCCTTGCCGATGTCTTCCTGACGATATGCCACCGACAACACGAGTGGTGATGCCGTCTTTCCGAAACGGACAGCGCCTACCTGGATGGTATCCGCTGTTTGCGTCACGCTCAGTCCGGTTGCAGTGACGGCAGACTTCACGTCATTTCCGAATTCGACACGGTAGGTCTGCCGTTCAAGCGGCCCAATCGACGCATTGAAGTTGACGTCGAGCGATTTGATGGAACTGTCCGGCCACCGGGATTCCACAGCGACCTGACTCGCGATCTCACGGTCGTTCAACAGGAGGCGAACGGCCGAAGGATCCTTCAGTTCGCCCTTCGCGAACGGTACCAGGCTGCTTACCGGATAATTGTTTCTCCGAATCCCGGCCGCTTCCATCACGGATAAATCCGCACTTCCAGCCGCTGCGCCATAGGCGCTGCTCGTCAGGCAACTGGAGACAGTGATTAGGACGCCACACATCGAGGATGTCTTCAGCATGGGAACTCCATGACCCAAAACGGATCCGACCTGGCCATCCTGGTTTGCCTCACTCGCCCGATCGAGCGATTAAGGTTTCAGCCCCAACAGCTTCGCCGGATTGGTCTGAGACATCTGCACAATGTCCGCCTGGGAGATGCCGTGCGCGATCAGTCCTTTGTAGAACGCCAGCAGTCCGTCAGGATGGAGAGGATTGTTGGGTTGACCCAAGTCGGTTGACAGGACCACGGCGGACGCTCCGACAGCGCGGATCACTTCCGCGTCCCTACCCAGCAGGTCTTCAGAAATCCCGCCATAGACGAGTTCGATATACGCGCCCAGCCTCGCGGCCTGTTGGATCTCGGATAGCGTGAGCGGGCCGCCGGGGTTGGTCAGAGCATGAGTGACCATCACGTTCTGCACGCCCTGCCGCTTAGCCTCCTGTATGATCACCAGATCTTCGCTTCCCGACGAGTGTCCGGTTTCGAGCACCAGGTTGTTTCTGGCGGCGATTGCGATCACCTGCGCCACCTCCGGCACGACCTTGCCGTCTTTCACCACGGGGGCAAACGGGCGCTGCTGCTTCGTGAATTTCACCTGGGCCTCGGAATCGAAGGTCGGCAGCCAGACCACCTTACCGTAACCGCCCTTGACCTTGGTCATCCATTCGACCGCCGCCGGATTGACGCCGCCAACGGTAAGGTCCAGCGAGATTCCGCCGAACACCTCGATTCCCGGCACCTCCTTGCGAACGATGGAAGCAAGCGACGCCGTGGGCTCGTAGTGATTTTTGAGCACGATGGCGCGCATTCCACGCTCTTTTGCCAGACGCGCGAGATCGATCGCGTCGATCTTCCTTGGAGTGCCATCGGGATCGGCGTGTGCGTGCATATCGATCGCGCCGCTTAAGGTTTGCGCGTGCGCTGACAGCGAAAAGACCAGAAATATCGCCGCTAGCTGTGACCTCATGGACGTACCTTTCATCGAGCAAGTTTCGCAGGAGCTGAAAGTAGGCCTGACGCGGAGCAGCCACCGGCTGCCTCGCAACATGTGCCAATCATGCTACCGGACAACTGAGTGCCATACCACGTCCCAGTCTGAGCGCGGTGACAGTGATCACCTGCGAGCGCATGCCCCACCGGCGATGCCCTGTTTCCTGAGAAAGGTGTCCAGTGCCTGATGAGCGCTTCGCTCAGCTGCCGCATCGTAGGCGAACGTACGCGCTACGCCGTTGGGTTCCGGATAATGTAGTGTGCGGGCGGGCACTAGGCTTGGCACGTCAAAAAAATTAGCGGCCCCTTGAAGGGCAACGATCTCGACAGGTGCACTTGTCTCCACTCGGTTCGCGACGAACGCGCGCAGCTCGTCTTCCGGATTGACATTGTCGGCGGTGCCCTGGAGCACAAGGATGGGCACGACGTTTCGATAATCCCGACCAAGAAGGGCCGGATAGAACATCGCGACCGCTTTGAGCGCGGGATCCACCGGCTTCGCCGCCAGCGTCCATGCGGCCGCGCCCCCGAGAGACCAGCCGATGACGGCGCCGGGACAATTCTCCTGCATACGCCCTTCAGCGCGCTCCGTCCGCAGCGCGTCCGCAACAATGGTCGCTATACGGTCACCCGGAGGACCGTCTCTTGCTTCACGGATGAGTGGGATGGCACCGTGATAGTCGATCACCAGCGCATCCACACCCCGCTCATTGAGCCAGAGGGCGGCGCGGAAATAGTGCTCATGGTCATCGAAAATATCGAGCCCACTTGTTCCGGGCAGCAACACAGCCCACGGGCGCGGCGCACCATCCGATTTTGCCGGTTGCCAAAAGTAATGATCAGCAGGCACGTCCGCGAACGAGCTGTCCGAGCCCAACATCAGTAAGACGGCGACAGCGCCAACCACTCGCTGAAACATGCCGACTTCTCCTAGCGAACGACCCCTGGGTTCCAGTGTAGCAGCCCGGTACCGCCAGCTCCATCGCAAGTCGCATTTGTCAATGCATCAGCTGGGTCGGTCACCGATGATTTGGGTGGTGGTTCCGATGTCAAATTTCGCCAACATGCTCTATTTTATTACCGGCCATTCGCGACGAAGGTTGATCGGAGGGAATCGAGATGAGGCCCAGAACCAGTTTTTGCGCTGCCATGCTGACTACGAGTTTTACAGCGCTACTTGGTACCGCTCCCTTCAGCGGTGTTGCCGCGCAAGGCACCCTTAAAATCGATGCCGGTGCAATCGGCGGCGTAGTTAAGGGCGCCAAAGGTCCGGAAGCCGGCGTGTGGGTGATCGCCGAGACGAAGGACCTGCCTACGCGATACGTGAAAATCGTGGTCACGGACGATCAGGGCCGTTACCTGCTGCCCGACCTGCCGAAAGGCACCTACGATGTCTTTGTCCGCGGCTATGGTCTCGTCGACTCTTCGAAGATCAAGGCGCAGCCCGGCAAGCAACTCGATCTGAAAGCCGTTCCCGCGCCATCCCGCGCTGCCGCGGCCGAATACTATCCGGCGCAATACTGGTACTCGATGGTGAAAGTGCCCGCGGCGAATCTGTTTCCCGGCACCGGCCCGAACGGCAACGGCATGGCGCAGCAAATGTCCGATCAGGGACTTTGGTTGCGCAATCTGAAAACCGACGGCTGCCTTTCTTGCCATCAACTGGGCGACAAAGCGACCCGAACCATTCCGGCCGCGCTCGGTCATTTCAACACCGGTGCGGAAGCCTGGGAACGCCGCCTGCAATCAGGTCAGGTTTCTTCACGCATGATGGCCGCAATCGGACGGTTCGACACGCAGCGAGCTCTCGCGCTGTTCGGGGACTGGACGGATCGCGTCGCCAAAGGCGAATTGCCGAGAACGGATCCACCGCGTCCGAGCGGCATCGAACGGAATGTCGTGGTGACGGAATGGGACTGGAATACGCCACAGGCCTATATGCACGACGAGATCGCCACCGACCGCCGCAATCCGACGGTGAACGGGCACGGCATTATCTATGCCGCAACCGACTGGAGCTCGGATTTCATTCCCTGGCTCGACCCGGTGGACAACAAAACCGGCCTTTTGAAGACGGAATGGCGCGATGCAAAGACGCCGACGACGAAGACCGATCCCATCTACGGCGCATCCGCGTATTGGGGCACGGAGCCGATCTGGGACAGCCACACCGTCACGCATAATCCGATGTATGACGGCAAGGGCCGGCTGTGGCTGACGGCCCGCATCCGTCCCGCGAACAATCCCGCATTCTGTAAGGCGGCAAGTAATCCGTACGCGAAGGTTTTCCCGCTGTCGCGCTCGGATCGCCAGACCGAAGTGTATGACCCGAAGACGCGCAAGATGGAGATGATCGATCTCTGCTTCACCACACATCACCTGCAGTTCGACAAGGACGACATTCTCTGGTTCAGCTCGGGTGGCGGCAGTAGCGAGGTCATCGGCTGGCTTGATATGAAGAAGTGGGATGCGACCCATGATGAACAGGCGAGCCAGGGATGGGCGCCGTTCGTCCTCGACATCAACGGCAATGGCAAACGCGACGACTTGTGGGTAGAGCCAAAAGGCAAGATCAATCCGCAAAAGGATATGCGGATCATCGCCGGCACCTATAGCATCAGCCCTAATCCTTCCGACGGCTCCATCTGGGGTACGGTGACGGGCTTCCCGGGCGGCATCGTCCGCTACGATCCCAAAACGCAGCTGAGCGAATATTTCGAAGTGCCGTGGAAGAACGCGAAGACGAAGGAAGCAGGGTTCAGCCCGCGCGGCGCAGACATCACCAGCGACGGTGTTGTCTGGTCGGTGCTCGCGAGCGGTGATCTCGCAAGCTTCGACCGCCGCCTGTGCAAGGGACCGCTGAAAGGCCCGGCTCTCATTGATCCGCAGAATCTGTGCCCGGAAGGATGGAAGATTCACCACATGCCCGGACCAGCCTTTGAAGGTCTGCAGCAGGGTCAACCCGGCGCCGTCGCGGAAGCGCCCTATTATGACTGGGTCGATCAGTTCGACACGTCCGGCCTCGGGAAGAACACGCCGATCGCTACCGGCAATGAATCCGACTCGCTTTCCGCACTCGTGAACGGCAAATGGGTGGTGATGCGCGTGCCCTATCCTCTGGGTTATTTTGCGAAGGGCATGGACGGCCGCATTGATGACGCGAATGCCGGCTGGAAGGGCAAAGGCCTTTGGTCAGCCTTCTCCAACTTGGCGCCCACACACATCGAAGGCGGCAAAGGCCAGACCAGCAAGGTTGTCCATTTCCAGTTGAGGCCAAATCCGATCTCGGGCTGAACGGGATTGCTGACAGCCGCGAATTAAGGGAGAGGCACATGTCGCTACGGTGGATGATCGGTGTCGCGGCCGCGGTCCTATTTTCAACCTCTGCTGCGGCAGAAGCTGCCAGCCAAGCGGTAATGTTGCGAGCGCGTGACGGTGTGAGCATATCGGGACTGGCCTATACGGCCGACCATCCCAAGGCGATCGTCCTCTTGTTTCACCAAGCCGAGTCGAGCAAAGCCGAGTATGCGACCATCGCGCCGCGCTTGGTCGCCGCAGGCTTTAGCGCGTTGGCGATCGATCAGCGCTCGGGCGGATCGTTGTACGGCCCGAACGATACCGCTCGCCGCCTCGGCAAGCCGGCGAGCTACCAGCAGGCGAAGCCGGACCTCGAAGCAGCCCTTGATTGGGCCACGGCCAAGCACCTGCCCGTCGTCCTGTGGGGAAGCAGCTATTCGGCGTCGCTTGTCTTCGAGGTCGCGGCCGAACATCCGCAAGAAGTCAGCGCAGTTATGGCCTTCTCACCTGGCGAGTATTTTGACGACACGAGAGCCGTCGCGCGCGCTGCAGCGAAGGTCAACGCACCGATCTACGTCACTTCTGCCCCGGATGCCGGCGAAGTGAGCGATGCCAAGGCGATCCTCGCGGCGTCGCCCGCCCGTTCGAAGACCCAGTACGTACCGCAATTCGGCGTGCATGGCGCCTCAACGCTGATCGAGGCGCAGGATCCCAAAGGTGCGGCCGAGAACTGGAAGCACGCGCTCGCGTTCCTGAACGCGCTGCCGGCAGCGCGCCCCTGATCCCGCTCCCCAGAATAATCGGGAGAGGGCGGTGACGGATATTTTGAGGAGGAAACAAATGCACAAGGGACCACTGGTCGGCAGATTCGCAATATCAAGTGTCTTGTTGCTGGGTCTCTTGTCCGGCAATTCGGCCTTCGCCGCGGCCGCGGGCAATTCCAACGCGACCGGATTGATGGGACCAGCGCCCAAGGCCCAGTGCGGCCCCTCGGATCGCACCGAGAAGGGCTTGCAGGGCCAGACCACTTCGCAGGAGCGCGCGAGCGGCGACTCGAAACGCGGCTACCGCTGCAATCTCGAGCTCGTCGGCCAGTTCCGGGGCGAAGGAGCCTATTCGCA
>Ga0134122_10003632_pt1 | contig 11449 bp, 8 predicted proteins | sample KB302_FD_96461 | JGI IMG/M metagenome (GOLD analysis project Ga0134122, IMG submission 96461) | Terrestrial soil microbial communities without Nitrogen fertilizer from Kellogg Biological Station, Michigan, USA - KB3-0-2 | ecosystem: Environmental > Terrestrial > Soil > Unclassified ...
GTCGAGTTGTGCCAGGCCCGACTCGGGACAGTGCATCAGTCGCAGCGGATAGGTCTTCTCCGGCTGGTCCAGCATCTCGGCCGTCAGTAAGGAATCGCAGGGGGGCTGGTGGCCAAGGTCAATTACCAGGTTGAGATGATCGGAGCCGGTAATCTGACAATGATCGAGCTTTCCTGACGGCACATCGTGGTCAATCATACAAATTCCTCTGCTGCTCGTGAACTACGTGAACAAGATTTCGTATTCTCAAAGCAACTTGCTTCGACTTCGATGATTTACTTGAAGCGGAATGAAACTGCGTTCGCCGCGCATTCGACTCAGTAGCTTATTAGAAATATCCTGCGGCGTAAAGCCCGCGTCCCTCTCGGAAATTGCACTCTGTTGCGTGAATTAGGCAGAGGAAGCAAACCATGCGGGTTGGTTTGAAATTCAAGCGACAATCGTATGTACTATAACGCCGAAGATAGACGAGAAGACGGGGCGTTGCTAGAATTCTTGCCTCGAAAGAAAACGAGTTCGGGGTTGTCCAGTATGGTTAAGTTATTTATCTTATGTCTTTTCGTTGGTCTCGGCGCTCAAATCGTTATTGCGACAACTCAGAGAACCGACGCAAATTTCAACGCTAGTGTCGCGCGGCCTGCCTATTCGAAGAATTCCCCGCGAGTGCTCCTCGACGAAGCGCATAACAACACCGACACGTCAACGGGAACCTATGCCCCGTTTTCAGATCTGATCTCTAATGACGGGTATCGCGTCGTTCCTAATGTCAAGAAGTTTTCAAAAGCCTCGCTTACGGGCTGCGCCGTACTGGTAATAGTCAACGCGGATGGTCCACCCGGCGATAGGGAGAGTTCTCCCTTCACAGATTTGGAGTGCGATGTACTTCGGGATTGGGTATACGCCGGGGGCTCGCTGCTGTTGATTTGCGATCAGGCGCCGTTTAGCGCGGCCGCCGCCGCCCTCGCCAAACGCTTCGGGATTGACCTCACGAAGGGTTTTACGATCGACTCGATTCACCACAACAAAGACTCGGGGGACGAAACCGAACTCGTGTTCAGCAAAGAGAATGGTCTCCTGGAAGACCATCCAATTATTCGCGGGCGTAACGCCACGGAGCAGATCAACAGAGTCGTCACCTTCACTGGAACATCCGTGAAAGGACCGGCCGGCAGCGTCAGCTTTCTCAAGTTGGCAGACACCGCGAAGGATATTTTTCCGGCTGATCGCAAGCCGTCTGAATCCGGGGAAGCGGCGCCCGATCCCCGCCAGGTGCCGGCGGTTGGACGCGCTCAAGGAGTCGCTCTGTCAATCGGCAAGGGGCGCGTGGTGGTTCTTGGGGAAGCGGCGATGCTCACGGCACAGGTGGCGTCGCGCGGGTTTCCTTTTGGCATGAACGTATCGGGGTTTGACAATCGGCAGTTAGCCCTGAACATCATGCACTGGCTCTCCGGGTTGCTCAGATGAGGGGCCATCATTACTTTTGAGGGAAAATGAGTTCTTCATCCTCGGTCATTCAAAAAAAGTTGCGACGAGTGGAGGCTTTGTGTTTAGTGGACTCCGGTTAAAACAAATCTGCTTACTGTTAGTTGGTCTTTTTGCGGCGAGTTGGGTGTCGGAGGCACTGGCTGCCAGGGCGATCTCGCAAGACCCGATTGTGCGAGACGTGACTTTCATTTTGACTCGCCTCCCGGAAAATCCGAAGCAGTATAGTTTGATTCTTTCGGACCCAGACGAACGGACGGTTTCCGGCGTGTTCTCGCTCGATCAGTTGCATATGTTACGAGCCTTGATGATCGAGGCCGAAAAATTCGCTTTATCGGATGAAGCCGTGGGCGCCAAAGAACCGATAGTGACGCGCTTTGCCGATAAGCAGGAGCAGTCGTTCGTAATCGACGTTGAAAAGCTTGGGATTCAGAGCCGAATGTTCGTAACGATGAGCACGGAGCTTGGCCGATTGACGGCTGATGCCGGCCGCTTAAACCGAAGCTTGAAGCGTGAAGAGGGGTTCTTCTTCGACCTGCTGGATCGGCTCGACGCGCTGCTGCCGAAACCGGCGAAGCCCGTCAAATAATCGATTCGGAGTCCGGGGCCCGGCCGATCGCCGTACGCGCAAGGATAATCCCTCCCGCCGAGCGATCGCTCGACAGGAGGGATTTTCCAAACACTCCGCCCAGTACTATCGGTTGTTTTGAGGAGTGAGTGTACCGAGGATGTTTTCGTTTGTTCCGTTCTGGAAGATTCGGTTGTTTTGGAACCTATTCCCAGTCGCACCCGCTACCACGCTGAGACCAGTCGTATTGTTAAAGATATCGCAATTCGCGAGGTTCACCGTTGAGCCCGACACGAACGCGGCAACGCCTGTTCCGTTCTTGAACAGCACCGAGCCAACAACGTTCAACACCGAAGTACCTTCCGCAACAGCTCCCTGATTCGTGACGTGGGAGACAACGGAATTACTTAGAGTTCCGGTTACAGCATTAAGAACGTCAACGCCGAAGCCTGCCCGGTTTACCTTTACGTTATTGGCCATAAGGCTTGGATCAGCGGACCCGCCATTTCTGGCAAGTCGTATCGCGACGTTGGAAATATTAGTGAAGCTGGTGTTCTCGACAACCAGCTCGCCCGGCCTGGTGGCGTCGGTTGTGCTGTGCAAACCGTCAATGCCGTGGTTAGTGAAACCATAGATTGTGCAGTTTTCCACGCGCAGTGTTCTCCCCGTAAGGTACCGGATGCCATTGAGTCCAGTGCAGGCTCCGTTAATCGAAATGTTACGCAGGATCACAACGTCATTAACGCCCGCACTGACGATGACTCCGTTGACACCGGCTGCCAGGATTCCAGCAAGGGTACCATCGCCGTTGATTGTGATAGATTTTGTGATAGTGACAGCCCCAAAACCACCAGGATCGAGCACCGATATTTCGCCGCATGCGGCCGTCTTTGAAATCGCGCCCGCAAAGGTCTTGCATGGTGCGGTGCGGCTGCATGGATTTGCATCGTCGCCCACGCCAGATACCCACGTTCTGGTCGCCTGAGCTTGTGCCAGTGAGCTACAAATTAGGCAGACCGCAAGTACTGCCAGCGTGTTGAGCATTAGTCTCATCTTACTCATGATCAATCTCCTTTGATTTTCGTCAGGATAAAATGGTTCCTTTTTACGTAGCCCTTTTCCCTCTACCTGATAGACGGAAGTCAGAGCGCATTTGATTCTCTCTTGGTCGGTACGCAGGAGCGCCGTTCACTTACGGCGCTCCTGCGAGATGTCTCGTTTACCTCAGCTTGAAGTTCGCGCGGTGCTCGCAGCCGTTCTTTAACCTGATGACCAACTGCCGACAAGTTCCCGCCCACGAAGCATCCGTCTTCCAAACGTAGGTATACTTGTTCGACCCCGCATCGTAGCTAAGCGAACTGCCACCAGCGGTGACCGTCTCCGCAACTTCAACCGAAGGATCGCTGCTATTGCATTCGATAACCCCTGAAGCCGGATAGCCGGATTCAAATATATCCAGACCCTGGTTTGAACCCAAACTGAACTTCACGGGGATCGCCCGGCCCGCATTAACAGTGTTGAGCACGGGCAGATTATCGACCGGGGGGAAGAATCCGGTGAAACTATCAACCACGGTGACGATCGCCGTACACGTAACAGCGCCTGCCGAATTCTCCGCTGTAATCGTAACGGTATGCGCACCGACGTCCAGGGGCGTTCCAGCGGCCGGACTTTGACTCACAACAACCGAACAGCCGCTCGTAACAACCTCAAGAACAAGATTCGGCGTCGGCGCGGCGCAGTTTGTGACCGCGGATATTGTTTTGTTTCCCGCGCAAGTCGTGATCGTGGGTGGAGCCGCCGCCAGTACCGTGACCGTAAAGGTACAGGTGGCGCCTTCAGGCGTGCTACATGAAACCGGCGTCGTTCCAACCGGGAAGGTAGAGCCGGACGGCGGCGTGCAGGTTACAGCGCCACAACTCCCGCTGGTCGCTGGAGTGAAGTAATTTACCGCAGCGCTACAACCCGACGTAGCCGTCTGCGAAACATCGTCTCCGCAGATGATCGTGCACCCTCCGGCGGTAGCATTGTTGACTGTTACGTTGAAGCTGCAAGCCGCAGTGTTTTGTACCACATCCGTCGCCGTGCAGGTTACTGTTGTTATGCCCACGGAGAATGTAGAGCCCGAGGGAGGCGCACAGACGACCGTGACACAACTGCCGCTGGTGGTCGGGGCGGGGTAAGTAACCGTCGCTGTGCCGGCGCTCACGTCTTCCGCATTGACCACAAGATCGCTCGGACAGTTTATCGTTAGCCCACTCGACGATCCGGTATAATTCACAGTAACCGCGAAGTTACAAGTATCTCCAGTTTGGGCGGTACACGTGACCGGCGTGCTTCCGACTGGAAAGGTAGAGCCGGACGGTGGAGAGCATACTACTGCGTTGGATCCTTCTTCCGGCGTGCCGCCGCAGTTACCTGCAGTGGTGGGCGCCGCAAAGGTAACAACCGTGCTGCACTGATCTGTGTTCACGGGGGCAACCGACGGGCAGCTAACCGTACACTGGGATGTCGAACCGACAACCGTGGATGTCGCTGTCGCCGAATTGTCGTCTGCGTGCAATTCATTCGTATTACTGGATATGCTTGCCAAATTAGAAATGAGAGTTCCGGCCGGTGCCCCGCTGTTCACGTTGAAGGTGACGGTAAAAGCTGCGCTGGCGTTGGCCGGCAATGTTGCAAGCGTACATGAAATTGTCCCGGTAGCGCTGCCAGGATCCGGCGCCGTGCAGTTAAACACCGGCCCAGAGTCTTGTGTCTTGGACACGAAGGTTGTGTTCTGAGGGATGGAGTCTGTGAGCGTGACATTTTGCGCATCATCCGGGCCTCGGTTCACAAACTCGATTCGGTAGCTTACGTTTCCGCCAGCCGAGACTTGAAACGGACCGAACTTTCCGATTGAGAGGTCAACGCTTGCGTGAGCAGGGTCTTTTACAACGAACTCGGCGGAGGAGAACCCCACGCCGCTACCGTCAATCGTTTGCACAATCCAGGTACCAACCTGAGCAAACGGGTCCGAACCCGTAGGGATCGCATAGCTGTCGCTGGCGGTGCCCGAAAAAGACGGGCTTACTTGCGCAATAGCGCCGTTGGGAGCAACCCACGCAATGCGCCGGTCATCCGGCGCTCCGGTTGCGACCGCACACGCTGTCTGACCAAGATTCCATACCGTTTTTGGTGTGGCGCAGTCTGACGAAGCAAATGTACTGATGCTCTCATCAAACGCGGCAACCGATACTCCACTTGTCACGCTCAAGGGGATCGAGGGCAACAGTAGGAACGCGAGTACCATTATGCTTAGCCCGATGCTTAGCCCGACGCCTGCGGGGGCGATGGTTTGTCGATGAAGCTTCTTAGATACCAGCGTTGATCTGTTCCGTCGATTCGCTAGAAAGATGAATTGCCAATTGCGGGGCCGTTTCATAATCGTTTCTCCTTTGATTGAATGCAGGCTTCTGATCGTAAGATTAGACAACCACTCGCAACACGGTGCGATTTATTTCAAAGCACTTTCTCCGGGGAGAGGGTCATTACGTCGGCAGTAAGACAGCCGCACCCAGTCAAATGACTCTTGATTGATTACCGGGGTTCACGGAGTCATAGAGACCCGTCAAGTTCTCTCTGTAGCCATCCCAGCGACCGAACATCATCGTCGTCTGAGTCCTCTCACCCAGGTCAAACGGCGATTCGTCACAACAAAGAGCGATGCCCTTTATCGGGCTAGGGGCGCGACAGTATTACAAATCCCACCGAATGTCAACAAAAAAAGTGTGATGCCTATTTCTAATTTGATTGCGTGTGGCTGCCGGATGTGACCTCTTAGCTGGTTCTAGACACCACATGGGAGCCGCCGTGTAAAACGCAGGCGTATTGAGAATGCGAAGGCTGGGCTGATTTGTATCCGACAAAGCTTGCCTTTGATTCTCCAGAGTCGAAATGCTAGCCTTCCGACATCGCCATCGCTAAGATCAACCGCCCGTGTTTTCGATTCTATTGGATGCGCGGTGCGATTGGTATTCTCGGACGGCGAACTCATCATGCTCAGGAGATTCAAAACAGCCCTGATCGCCTGTTCTCTGATGGCGCTATTGTTTAGCGGGCGGTCAGTTCGATCACAGTGGTCATCAGCAGAACCAGCATCTGGTACTCACCTCATCTCGTCCGAATCGACATCCCACGCAGGCCGTCAACAAAAAGCCCTCAACCCGGCCTCGTGGGGCAGTAATCACGTTGGGAAACCAGTCGCGGAGTTTCTGCACGGTGATGAATGCCTCTTCTGCCATCGGAACGAGATCGGCCCGACCTGGCAAAAGAACACACACGGTATTTCAATTCGCCAGCGTGAAGACGCCACTGAATGGAAAGACATTTTCAAGGACCAGGCGCCGCTCGCACCAATCGCCTCTCAAGTCGAATACTTCATGGGAAGCCGCCATAGGCTTCGATTGCTGAAAAAAGATGGCTACGGCAAATTTGCGATACTTAACACTCAGGGAGAACTCGGCAACGCTCGGCAGGTTGTGAAATGGATTGACGCGGACAAACCTGCTTGGGACAAGGATCGTTTTGGCAATCGCTGCGCTGGATGTCACACAACGGCGGTTGATCCCGCTACAAAAGCATTCGCCGCGTTTGGGCTCGATTGCTATACCTGCCACGGCAATATCGAACTCAATCATACCGGAGACATCTCCCTCATTTTTCTCTCAAAGAAACGCAGAGACGATGCCAAGGCCATCACTTCGACTTGCGCGCAATGCCATCTGCGCCTTGGCAAATCACGCTCGACGGGACTTCCTTATCCGAACAACTTCGTAGCCGGCGACAATTTGTTCCAGGACTACGAGGTGGATTTCTCGAAGGCGGACGACGAGAGCTTGAACCCCGGCGACCGGCACATACTGCGTAACGTAAGGGACGTCGCCGTCTACGGTTCCGAATTCCCTACCTGCATAAGCTGCCACGATCTGCATAAGCAATCGAGTCTCAAGCACCATCGCGCACCGAGAACAGCTCTGTGCAATGATTGCCACAACGCGGAGGGACCGATCAAGGGCAGCAAGTCATACCAGGTTCACAGCGCGCTATGCGAGTATTGAACGCATAGGGTATAATTCCCTCGCCTCATTTTCATTCCAAACTGACCGCAGCGATTCTACGGGCCTCGGCTGCAACGAGTGGGAGTTTGAGACTTCGAAAATGGGCGCATCAATATTTTCAGTTACAAGAGGCAGCATGAAACGAAATTCACTTCTGGGCGTCCTGTTTGTATCGCTCGCAATCGCAACGCAAGCTCTTCCGGGACTTCCCGGGCGCGCCCTTGCGCAGTCGAATCGAATCAAGGTCGCGCCGGCACAAAACCTGGCAGTTACGCCAGGGTCCGTCGCGGCTATCGTCGAACTTGAAAGCGAACCCGTTGTACGGCACCAGCGGTTGACCGAGCAGTCGCATCGCAGAGTCATTGATCTCGAATCATCGTACGCGCGCGCATACGAATCCGCGCTTGATGATGAACACGCAAGCTTCAAATCGCGAGCGCGCCTGGTCTCTCCGAACCTCCGAGTGCAAACCGAGATTCGCAGGGTGGTGAACGCGGTTTCCATCGAAGCTCCTCAAGCTGAGCTTGCCGCAATCGGCGCGCTGCCAGGAGTGAAACGAGTCGAGCTGGTCCGCGAGATGCACGCAATGCTCGACACAAGCGTTCCTCTGATCAATTCTCCAGCGGTTTGGGAGAAGCTCGGCGGAATAGGAGCAGCGGGGCAAGGAATAAAGATCGCTATTCTCGATACGGGTATTGATATTACGAACCCGCTGTTTTCTGATGCCGGTTTCACTGTGCCTGCAGGTTTTCCAAAGACGACCACCGGAAGCGAAAACCTCGTCAATAGCAAAGTCATTGCGGCGAAGTCTTTTGTCGCGGGGGCGGCGACGGCCGCCGACCAAAACGGACACGGCTCAAACGTCGCGGGCATAGCGGCTGGCAGCGTGACAATCTCCCCGCTCGGGTCGATATGTGGTGTCGCGCCGATGGCTTATCTCGGAAATTATCGAGTGCTGGGCGCCAGTGGCTCCGGCAGAACGGACCTGATCGCGCGTGCAATCGATGAAGCGGTAGCGGACGGCTTTGACGTTCTGAACATGAGCTTTGGGGGCGACGCCGGCACCGAACTGGATATTGTTTCACGAGCGTGCGAGAACGCCGTGACGATGGGCGGTTGCGTGGCTGTTATCGCCGCTGGCAATACCGGCAGCGACGAGATGACTATCTCTTCACCGGGAATCTCGCCTTCGGCGATCACGGTAGCGGCTACCACAAACGGACACATCGTTGGACCAGTGATCTCTGTCGATCAGGCGTCGCCCATCGATGCATCGCTGGTAAAGATCGGGTCGGCAAGCGGCAACTCAGTTACTCTCGACGACAGCTTGAAATCGTTGCAGTACACATACGTGGATCCGGCCGGCAGAGGCTGCGGAAATTTGCCGGCCGGTTCGCTCACCGGGAAAGTCGCGTTGATAGAGCGGGGAGTCTGCGCATTCGCGGACAAGGTTAATAATGCCGCCGCAGCGGGCGCGAGAGCCGCGGTTGTATTCAATAAGGATATCTCCGAAGGCTCGGACGGCGGCGAAACCGTGATCAACATGGACGTCGCCGGGACATCGATACCTTCTGTGTTTGTGCCGCGTAGCGCGGGTATCGCAATGAGGGACTTCGTCGCCGCAAATCCGGGCGCGACGCTCAGCATCTCGCCCATCGGGTCGCGAGCTGCTACTTCAGACGTGTTGGCTGGATTCAGTTCGCGCGGCCCGTCGTCACTTGAATTGCTCAAGCCTGATGTCGCCGCGCCTGGCGTTGTGATCTATTCGGCGGCCATCAAGAACGGTGATGCCTCCGTCGGTGTCGTTGACAAGAGCGGATTCCTCGCGATCAGCGGCACAAGCCAGGCAACCCCGCACGTGGCCGGAGCCGCTGCCCTCCTCAAGCAGCTCCATCCGGCCTGGTCACCCGAGCAGATCAAAGCGGCGTTGATGAACTCGGCGACAAACGACGTCTTTAGCGCGTCTGACAAGACCGTTCGATCGGGAGTGCTGGCGACCGGCGCGGGCCGCATCGATCTGGCGAGAGCAAGTTCAGTCAACGCCACGATTTCGCCGGCTAGCATGGGCCTGGGGATCTACAAGCTCAAGAAGAAAAACGTCACGATCAACATCGATCTGAATGTGACCAATCAAACAGGCACGCAAGGAACCTACGCTATAGGTGTCGAACAGCTCGATCCGGGAGAGGGAGTAACCGTTACAACGTCAACCGACAATTTGAATATCATCAGCGGGCAAACTTTACCCGTGACGATTACGGTTTTTGCGTTGAAGACCTCGGAGAGACGTGATTACACGGGGTACATCCGCGTAACGAGAGACGGCCAAACGCTTCGAGTACCGTACTGGGTGCGCTACGTTAAAAAGCGAAGCTAGTATCTGAAAGGGACCAGGCGGATTGAGTCGGAGAGGAGTCGGCTGCTCCTCTCCTCGTCTCCCCGTCGCCCCCTCTCCCACTCGTCCTTTTTCAAGGCTTCTTGCGCCTCTGCTTCTCCTTTTCCCTTTCCAACTCGCGCTGTTTTCGTTGCTCCTGTTCCAACTCGAGCAACGAGGGCGGAGGCGCAGCAAAGGTCAACTCTTCGCGATAGGTCGCGAACACCGGCTTGCCGTTTAACAGCGCGGGGGAAAATTTGTATTGGCGGAATGCGTCGACCGCGCGCTCGTCGATTACCGGATCGAGCGACCTCAGCACCCGAATGTTGATCATCGCGCCTTCTGGCGTAACCACGCCGCCCAGCAACACAGAACCCTTCACGATGCGCCCCGATTCAAACTTTGGCGCGACTCGTTCGAGCGCAACCGGAGGAGTAAATCGATCGCTTTCATTCATCGCGACCACTCCGCCGTATTGATCGACGGGCCGCGAAAGCTCCTGAGGCCGATTCCGAAGATTCGCCACGGGCACGATCTCAGAGGTCACCGATACCAGCAACATTCGCTCGATCGGTACTGCTTCCTGGTGCCCGCCGGCGCCCACGAAGTACTTCACTCCGAACATTCCTTTCCCGCCTCGCAGCATCACCGTTTCGAAGTTCTCAAACTCGACGCCCTTCGCGTCAAGCAGAGGCTCGTTGGCGTAGCGCACGCGCAAATCCAGTTTCATGTAGCCCTTCACCATTTCGCGAGGACTCACGGTGAAGACCATGTATTCCGGCCCAAGCAGGACCGCGTCGTTGAATGTCTCGCCGTTTCGCAGGCCGACTGATCGAATGTGGCGCACCGCAATCTCTTCGAGTTTGTTTTTGTCTTTGAGGTAAGCGATCTCTTCCTCGGCAGTAGAGTAAGTGCCCGAAAGCCGCGTGACCTCCAGCATCGAGGGCGAGCGCTGCGCGTCATATTGATAGACGGCGTATGTGAGATTGACCGCATATTCGCGTCCGCTCGGGCGCGCGCCGCCGGTCCCGCTCTGCGCGACTGCCGCCGCACCGGCGCCTAGCAGCACGATGACTATCAATAAAACATGTTTCAGCATCATTTGCTCCTGTTTCGCTCGGCGATCATTTGCCGGTAAGCCTCGCTCTTGCTGATTCCGCGTTCTCGCGCGGCTTGCTTGAGCGCGGCTTTCTGATCGAGTCCTGCAGTGCGCGCGATCTGCTCGGTGCGCTGTAGTATTGAAGTTAGTTGCGGCGCTTCGGGTTGCTCGGAATCCAGCGGGGGACCGATCATCAATACCATTTCGCCTCGAGTTGCGCCCTCGGATAGTTCTATCTCTGAGAGCCGGCCTCGCACAAACTCCTCATGAAGCTTTGTGACCTCGCGGGCAACCACGCAGTCGCGATTCCCCAGCAGCTCGCGCGCGTCATCAATCGTGTCTTTGATACGATGCGGCGCCTCGTAAAAGATCAGCGTCGAACCAACGCCGGCGAGTTCCGCGAGCCGCGCCCTCCGCGCCGTGCGCCTCGCTGGAAGAAATCCCACGAACGTGAATTCCCTTTCTGGCAGCCCCGCCACTGAAAGAGCGGCAATGAGAGCAGACGGACCTGGTATTGGAACAACTGAAATTGAACGCTCGATCGCCTCGCGCACGACTCGAAACCCCGGATCAGAAATGAGCGGCGTCCCGGCGTCCGAAACAACGGCGATGTTCTGTCCGGCTTCGAGTTTCTTTACGAGTTCAACCGAGCGCTCACGTTCGTTGTGCTCATGATAGCTGATGGTGGGCGTGGCGATTTGATAATGCGCGAGGAGCTTGCGAGTGTGTCGAGTGTCTTCGCAAGCGATGAGGTCGGCTTCTTTAAGGACGCGCAGAGCGCGCAAGGTTATATCTTCGAGATTGCCGATCGGCGTCGCAACGATGTA
>Ga0134122_10003633_pt1 | contig 11448 bp, 9 predicted proteins | sample KB302_FD_96461 | JGI IMG/M metagenome (GOLD analysis project Ga0134122, IMG submission 96461) | Terrestrial soil microbial communities without Nitrogen fertilizer from Kellogg Biological Station, Michigan, USA - KB3-0-2 | ecosystem: Environmental > Terrestrial > Soil > Unclassified ...
CAAGGCGGAGGCCCGCTTCAAGGAGATCGGCGAGGCGAACGAGGTCTTGAAAGACCCCGAGAAGCGCAAGAAATACGACCAATACGGCTCGGCCTGGAAATCGGCCCAGCAGACCGGCGCCCCCCCTCCGGGCTGGGAGGGCTATGACTTTTCGGGCGGAACCGGCGGTTTCAGCGGATTCGGCGGCGGCGCGGAAGGGTTCAGCTCGTTCTTCGACATGCTGTTCGGCGGCGGCGCGGGTGGCCGGCCGGGGGCGCGAGGGGGCTGGACGACGCAGGGGAACCCCGGGGCAGGTTTCGGCCGCGATGGGGAAAGCGCCGAAGTGGCCCTCGAAATCACCCTGGAGGAGGCGCTCTCCGGCGGCTCGCGGGATCTCCAGCTGACCGATCCGCGCACCAAGCGGTCGCGGATGGTCTCGGTAAAGATCCCGAAGGGCATTCGCGCCGGGCAGAAGATCCGCCTCGCCGGCCAGGGCTCCCCCGGCGTAGGGACCGGCCAGGCGGGCGATCTCCTGCTGCGCGTCGAGCTGGGCGCCCACCCACGTTTTCAAGTGGACGGCACGAATCTGACCGTCGCCGTGCCGCTCGCCCCGTGGGAGGCCGCGCTGGGCGCCGAGGCCGAGGTCGAGACGCTCGACGGCACCGTCCGGCTGCGGGTACCGCCCGGGACCTCCTCGGGACGCAAGGTCCGCCTGCGCGGCAAAGGGCTCCCCCAGGCCGGCGGCGAACGGGGCGACTTGTACGCGGAATTCAAGATCGTGATGCCGGAATCGCTCACCGACGGCGAGCGCGCTCTGTTCGAGCAGCTCGCCGCGGAATCCGAGTTCCGGCCCAGGGGATAAGACACCTCCGGAGGAGAACCCACTAGAACCATGGACATCAATCGGCTGACCCAAAAATCGCAAGAGGCGCTCCAGGGCGCCCAGACGAAGGCGCTTCGCTACGGCCATCAGGAGACGGACGTCGAGCACCTGTTGCTCGCCCTGCTCGAACAGCCCGAAGGGCTGGTGCCCCGGTTGCTCGCACGGCTCGAAGCGCCAACCCAAGAGATCCACGCCGAGGTGGAGCGCGAGCTCAATAAGCGGCCGAAGGTCTCCGGCGGCGGCGCCGAGTCGGGCAAGATCTACCTCACCGGCCGCCTCCAGCAGATAATGCTGCGCGCCGAGGACGAGGCAAAGCGGCTGAAAGACGAGTACGTCTCGGTCGAGCATCTGCTGCTGTCGATGATCGACGAGGGGAAGGCCGGCGCGGCGGGACGTGTCCTGGCGAATGCCGGGGTCGCGCGCGATGCGTTCCTTACCGCTCTGTCCGCCGTTCGCGGCAACCAGCGGGTGACCAGCGCGATGCCTGAGGTGGCTTACGAAGCGCTGGAAAAATATGGCGTCGATCTGGTGGCCCAGGCGCGGCGCAACAAGCTCGATCCGGTGATCGGCCGTGACGCCGAGATCCGCCGGGTGATCCGCATCCTGTCGAGGAAGACCAAGAACAATCCCGTCCTGATCGGCGAGCCCGGGGTCGGCAAGACCGCGATCGTCGAAGGGCTCGCGCAACGGATCGTCCGCGGCGACGTGCCGGAGTGGCTCAAGGACCGTTCGGTCTTCTCGCTCGACATGGGCGCCCTCCTCGCCGGGGCCAAATACCGCGGCGAATTCGAGGAGCGCTTGAAGGCGGTGCTCAACGAGATCAAGCAGAGCGAGGGCCGGGTCCTCCTGTTCATCGACGAACTGCACACCATCGTCGGCGCGGGAAAGACCGAGGGCTCGACCGACGCGGGCAACCTGCTCAAACCCATGCTGGCCCGGGGCGAGCTGCATTGCATCGGCGCCACCACGCTCGACGAATATAGGAAGCACATCGAAAAGGACGCCGCGCTCGAACGGCGCTTCCAGCCGGTCACCGTGGACGCCCCGAGTGTCGAGGACGCGGTGTCGATCCTGCGCGGATTGAAGGAGCGCTTCGAGGTCCACCACGGCGTGCGGATTCAGGACAACGCGCTGGTCGCGGCCGCCGTGCTGTCGAATCGCTACATCTCGGACCGGTTTCTGCCCGACAAGGCGATCGATCTGATCGACGAGGCGTGCGCCCTGATCCGCACCGAGATCGATTCGATGCCCCAGGCGCTCGATGAGGTCACCCGCCGGGTGATGCAACTGGAGATCGAAGAGGCCGCCCTCAAGAAAGAGAAAGACAAGGCGAGCCGCGAGCGCCTGGACGACCTGAGGAAAGAGCTGGCCGATTTGAAGACCCAGATGAGCTCCATGCGCGCCCAGTGGGAAGGGGAAAAAGCGGCGATCCAGGTCGTCCGCAAGATCCGCGAGCAGATCGAGCAGACCCGTCAGGAAATCGAAGCGGCGGAGCGCGACTACGACCTGAACAAGGCCGCGGAGCTGCGCCATGGCCGGCTCCCCGACCTGGAGCACAAGTTGAAGGACGAGGAGACCAAGCTCACCGACGAGTCCGGCGGAACCCGCCTGCTGCGCGAGGAGGTGACGGAAGAAGAGGTGGCCGAGATCGTCTCGCGCTGGACCGGCATTCCGGTCACCCGGCTGGTCGAAGGCGAGCGCGAAAAGCTTCTGCGGCTCGACCAGATCCTCCACGAGCGGGTGATCGGGCAGGACGAAGCGGTCCAGCTGGTGACCGACGCGGTGCTCCGCGCGCGTTCCGGAATCAAAGACCCGCGCCGGCCGATCGGCTCGTTCCTCTTCTTGGGGCCTACCGGCGTCGGCAAGACCGAGCTGGCCAAGGCGCTCGCCCAGTCGCTGTTCGACAGCGAGGACAACCTGGTGCGGATCGACATGTCGGAGTACATGGAGCGCCACACGGTCTCGCGCTTGATCGGCGCCCCTCCCGGCTACGTCGGCTATGACGAGGGGGGCCAGCTCACCGAAGCGGTGCGGCGGAAGCCCTACGCCGTGATCCTGTTCGACGAGGTCGAAAAAGCGCACGGCGACGTGTTCAACGTCCTGCTCCAATTGCTCGACGACGGCCGCCTGACCGACGCGCAAGGCCGGACGGTCGATTTCAAAAACACGGTCGTGATCATGACCTCGAACATCGGCTCCCACTTCCTGCTCGAAGGGCTCTCACCCGAAGGCGAGATCACCGAGCAGGCGCGAGACCAGGTGATGGGCGAATTGCGTCGCCATTTCCGGCCCGAGTTCTTGAACCGGATCGACGACGTAGTGCTGTTCCGGCCGCTCACCCTGCCGGAGATCGAAAAGATCGTCGATCTCCAGACGTCGGATCTCCGGAAGCGCCTCGCCGACCGCCACGTCCGTCTGGAGCTTTCTCCCGCGGCCCGCACCCTGGTCGCCCGCGAAGGCTTCGATCCGGTCTACGGCGCCCGGCCGCTCAAGCGCTTCCTGCAGCGCCAGCTCGAATCGAAGATCGGCCGAGCCCTGATCGCCGGAGACATCCACGACGGCGGAGCGCTGCGGGTGGACGTCGAGGGCGGGCAGCTGACGGTCGCGATCGAGAATCCGGCAGTGGTGGCGGCCTGAGACTCTTGATGTGCCCGGCCCGAACCGGCGAAGAGACCTACTTCGCCGGTTCGACCACCACCGCCGTGCCATAGCAAAGCACCTCGGTCACGCCGTCCATGACCTCGTTGGCGTCGTACCGGACTCCAACGATGGCGTTCGCGCCAAGTTGCCCGGCGTGCTGGGCGAGCAGGCTGAACGCCTCGGAGCGGGCTTTCTCGCACAGCTCGGTAAACAGGGTGATGTTGCCTCCGACGAGGGTTTGGAGCGTACCGCCAAGGGTGCCGACGATCGATCGCGACCGGACGGTCAGGCCGCGCACGATGCCAAGATTCCGGATGATTCGATAGCCCGGCAACTCGAACGCGGTGGTGGTCATTTCGAGGTTCATGGTCGTTCTCCCAGTGTGAGGGTGTGCTTCTCTTCCGTACGAGAGAAGAGCGCCCCTTGTTCCGGAGTGCGGGAGCCCTCGCTTACGGCGCCCCCGGAACCTTCAGCAAAGTCAGCGCGGCAAGAATCGCCACCAGCCCGGCGTACTGGAGGAAGGCCAGCCGGTCTCCTTCAGGCAAGTCCCCCGCCGCTTTCCGGGGATTGAACAACCAGACCGCCGCGCCGAGCAGGAGAAGGATCAGGAGCCCCTCGCGCGTGAAGTACCAGACTCCGGCGATCCAGACGACGAGGGCGACCTTTTGGGATTTGGAGAGGGCGCTGAAAGCCCGGCCGCCGTCGAGGGGCCCAAGCGGTAGAAGGTTGAAGAGGTTGATCCAGGCTCCGAGCCACGCCACCGCCGCCCAGATCGGTCCGCCGCCGGCCAAGTGGACGCCCCAGGCGACGAGGGCCGCTCCCAATCCCCAGATCGGCCCAGCCAACCCCACCCGGGCGTCCTCGCGCGGGCTCACCGGACGCTGCTTCAGGCGAATGAAGGCGCCGAGCCCCGGAATGAACGTCGGCGCCGAGGCGGGAAAGCCGAGGCGGTGCAAGGCGGAGACGTGCCCCATTTCGTGGACGTAGATCGACAGGATCAGCCCCAGGGCGAGCCGCCAGCCGAAGATGGACCAATAGACCCCGAGCGACAGGAGCATCGTGCCCAAGGTTCCGATTTTGGTGAGGCCGAGCAATAGGAACTTCGCCTTGGTGAGCAGGAAGACCAGAACCGCGACGACCCCTCCCCCTTTCCAGGCACTGCGCAGGCCTCCCGCTTGGCCGGTCGGTGTGGCGGCGCCTCCCGCCTCGGCCCGTCGAGAAAGCGCCTCGGCCCGTTGGGCGATCGTCCGGGCCTGGCCCGATTCGGGCGGCAGCAGCTCCAGCGCGCGGCGCCAGGCGTTCAAGGCGTCGGCGGGGCGATCGGCCTCGGCTTCCTCGGCTTCCCGCGCCAGTCGCTTCAGCTCGTCGGCGTGGATCAGCGCCTGACAGAGCGGACAGCTCTGGCGGGAAGGCGAGACTTCCGTGCCGCAGCCGGGGCAACGCATCAGATTCCGGTGGTCGTAGAGGGTGGCGCCGCGCCGAGATCGAGCGGCCCCAGGATCGCGATCACCGGACGCTTGTTGAGCTTCCACGCCTCCCAAAGCCCAAAGGCGATGATCACGAGGCCCAGGATGTGCTCGAAGCCGGCGAGAAAGGGCACCGCCGCTGCGAGCACAAAGATCCCGACCAAGCCGACGGCCACCGTTCCGAACGTCATCTCCGAAGTGTCCTCCGTCGCCTTCTTCGCACCGGGCGCGGAGGTCTTCGACGGTCCGACGCCAGGCGCAGTGGCCGAGCCTGGAGATGTGACGCCCGGCGCCACGACGGCACTTTTCTTCGACTCCACCTGATCCCCGATCTCTTTGATCAGGAGCGGAATGTAGGTACTCACGATCGCCATGTAGGTGAGGAACATGGCCAGCGTCTGATAGACCCAACCGCCGCGGCCCCGCGAGCCCCAGCGGACGGCTTTGCCCACCATGAAACCGACGAGAATCGAGATGAGGCCGATCTCGTACCCGGTGAGCGCCCGCACGGCGTAGTAGATCGCGCAACCGGCGATCGCGGCGCCCAGGCCCGCACCGGCGGCCTTCAGAAAACCGGCCGCGCCGGGACCCTTCTGAAACTGCTGCTCGATTTTGGATCGGCAGGAGTCGCAGGCGATCTGGCCGTTGATATCGAAATAGGAGGCCTGAAGAGGAGTTCGACAGAAGGCGCACGCGGGCGCTTTCCGTGCCTCCGGCGTCTCGTCGAGCTCGACACGGTCGAACTGCAAAGCGCTCGGCGTGGACGGTGGAGCCACGACCTCCGCGGGAGCGATGGGCGCACCGGGAGTGATAGGAGCGACGGGTTCGTTCATTTCGCCTCCCTGTGCCGATCGAGCCAAACCGCAAACAGGATCGCGATCAGCGCTCCCGTGCTCGCCAAGGCCATGTCCTTATGGGCGTCCCACACGTCGCCCTGGGTGCCGAGGTAGGCCATCCCGAGCCCACCGCCGAAGACCTCCGAAGCTCCCCATTCGATCAGCTCGTAGAGCGCCGAGGTGGAGACCATGATGTCGAGCGGCAGGAAATAGCTCCAGAAGCCGCGGACTCCCGCCTTCGGCACCACCAGCTCGCGAAGAGGCAGGGCGAGCAGCAGCCCGTAGCCGAAGTGGATCACACGGTCGAAATTGTTGCGCTGCCAACCGACCAGGGAGTTGAACGTCGAGCCGGTGAGCGCCTTCCACCACTCGTCGTACGGCACCTCGGCGTAGGTGTAGTGCGCGCCGACCTCATGCAGGCAAAGGAAGATGAAGATCAGCGTGTAGGAAATCGTCGACAGGCGCGCCTTCGCCCAAGTCCAGGCGACGAATAGGACCCCCGCGACCACCAGAGCGTTTTCGAGCAGCCAATCGTGGCGATCGTTCGGATGGATCGCGAGCGCCACCCAAAGCACCGCGAACAGGACGGTGAGGATCGCGAGGTAGCGGCCGCTCGCCGGCACGATCTTGGCGCTGGGATCCTGAGATTTGGCAGTTTTCTTGGTCATCCGAGATCTCCTCTCACCGCCGCCCCACCGGGGCCGCCAGGCACCAAAGCCGAATCGTCATCGAGGACCTTCCTCCGAGGTGGACTGGCAGCGATCGTATACCGGCATCCGGCCTGGGCGCGCGACTTCACCCCTCCGGCGTAGCGGCGGCCCGGCCGAGGACAAGCCTGGGAGATTTCCCGGCCTGGTTCCACTACCTGCCTGAACCCGCGCAATCCTCAACCAGGAGAACAAAATGAGCGACTCGCTTCAGCTCACGTTCCACAACGCCACCTCGTCGGAATTCACGCTCCTCGCCATGTCCGGCTGCAATCCAAACGGAGCGCCGCCTTCACTCCCCGTCTCGGGCACGGTGAGCACGCTGATCACCGGTCACAACGTCGAGGGGTACGTTTCCTACCGCGACAGCGCGACCAATATCATCCAGTTCAACTTCAACATGCCGATGACCTATCTGCCCGGCGAAGACAACTCCTTCACGTTCTCCTCGGACAACAATGTCTATGTCGCCGTGATCTCCGGCACTCCGATGAGCGGCTCCTCGGCGGAGATCACCGTGCTGATCGAGACGCCGCAAGAGGCGGTGGTCACGCTCGCCCCGGACTGCTCGAACACCTACGCCTTCGTTCAGAGCATGTTCGCGACCAATGCGCGCAGCGTCAATACGGTTTACGACAACGCAACGGGCCCGCAGACCGCATACACCGAGGCCACCGCGCCTCCTCCGTTCACCGGAAGTTTTGCAAACTGGTCCTCGATGCAGACGATCCTGAGCCTGTGGACGTCGTTCTGGATGGGGGGTCAGCCGACCTCCAGTCAATCCTTCCTCGACACCGACGCCGAGATGCTCCAGAACCTGGCGGCCTACGTGAAGGCGAACCTTCCCTGCCTCTGGGTACCGCAGCTCGAATTCCGCGGCTGGTCGGGCACGGCCAGCCAGTCGCCGCCGGCCTACTACGTGACCGGATATGCGAGCTACGACCTGCTCAATAGCGACGGGAGCTGGAACGAAACCAACGTCTCCATTCTGCTGATCTACTTCCTCTACGGCGCACACATCGTCGAGATCCTCGATCCGACCAATCCGAACGAACAGACGATCACGCCCGACCTTTACAACAAGCTGGGCGGCACAGGGACGTCGGTCTATTCGAATCTCGGCCAGCAAGACTGGGACTCTCACTACAGCTCGGTGGGCGGCCAGGACAGCGGCATGTCCTATCCCAGCCAAGTGATCGTCTACGATTCCGTTCCCAACCCGTCCCCCCTGCTCTGCGCCTTCTTGATCGGACCGACGGTCCAGCCCGTCATGTTCATGAATCCGCTCGGGGACTCGACCGCGCGCTGCAATTTCATTCAGCTCGAAGGCTGGCGCCAGTTCGGAGAATCGAGCGCCGGCTGGCACGACGCGGATTACCAGTCCTACAACGATACCTTCTGGAATTTCTCGACCTACGGCGTCTGCGCCTTCAGCGAAAAGCGTGGCACCGCGCTCTTCTTGGCGCCCGCCGGCTGGCAGCCGTCCCAGCAGGCCACGACGACGATGCCGCCCTATCTGGGCGCCCTCTCCCTCAGCAACGTCAGTCCGTGGATGCAGTGGCCGCTCATCGCCCTGCCGCTCTCGGATCAGACGACGGTCGCGACGGCCACCGGCTACGACTCGGGCTCGGGTCCCCACTTCAGCTTGACCTGGGACGCCGCGTGCTCGATCACCGTGACCATGGAAGCCGGCGTCACGGCTCAGATCTGGCACGTCAACGGCGGCGCAGGGAAGGACGAGAATCTGATCACGATCAATAGCGCGACGATCCTGCCCCCGGGGTTCCTGCAGTACGGCAACTACAACTACTACTTGGCCGGCGCGGCCGGGGCGAGCAGCAATTTCACCGTGACCTTCTCCGCCGCCGGTTGAAGAAGAATGGTACGAATGTCGGCACAAGGATCGCTTGTGCCGACATGGATCATCCGGCAGGCGTTGTTTGAACCCAGGGCCCTCCGGCCGGCCAGCGGAAGAGGAATGGCTCCGAACCCGCACCTGCCCTCAGGAGGGGACCCACAAAGTCGGCGATTCCGACGATGACTCGTTTGAGATCTTCCGGCGCGTTGTGGAGCCGATTACGACGCACGAACCCGGCCCACTGCGCGCCCTTTCCTTCAAGGTCTCCAAATTCCGGAGTCAGCGCAATCGGCGCGTCCTGGGGAAATTCAGTCCGGCGGCGATTGAACGTCGCACGGAGCGCACCGACGAGCAACTCGCCTTCGAACGGCATTTGCGCGGCCAGCGCATGAATGTCGAAAAAGTCGCGCATCCGACTGTTCTTGCTGCCGAGCGTCACCATCGCGTGAACCTTCTCGGCAATCGCGGTTTCGGGGCGATACGCGCGTAAGCGCGGTTGCGGCAGGTTAAGCAGGCTCGGGTAGGCGAGCCACTCGGGCTCCGGTGTCACGGCGTCGCCGATTCCTACGTCGACCTGCACTCGCAGGCGGGCCGGACCGAGATTCGCCAGTAAGGTTACCCGCTGTCCGCCATAGGCATCTTCCGGACGAATGGCAACGACGCGAATCGTGGCAGTGTCGAACGTGAGTCCGTCGGGCTCCACCGGAGTGGCACAGACGTCGACGAACAGCGCCCCCAGAGCTTCGGCTTCGAGATCACCGAAACCGAGCAGGTCGGCATCGCGCGTGGGCCGAATGGTCTCGCCAAGCCAGACGAGGAGAAGGAGCGCGCCCTTGAGGACAAAGCGATCCGCATACGGCGAACAAGACAGCCGATACAACAGCCGCTCGGTGGCATAGCGCACAACGCCGAGATTCGGGTCCCCGCCCAGCGCCTTGGCGTGCCGCACCAGGCGGGTCTGCACCGACCGCGCAAGATCCGAGGTCATGACACCAGTGCCTCTACGTACGGGCGCATGACCCGCCCGACCCGGCAAACCTGGGCCGCGCGATCGAGCGATTCCATCGAGAACCTGCGCTCCCGCCAGGCTTCGCGCAGCGCTTCGAGCGCGACATCCAAACCGACGGTGTTGCGGTACTTGAACAGGTCGGCCAAGGTCTTGGGTAGGCTGTAGACCCGAACCGTCGCCCCTTCGATTCGATGTCGCTCGACACTCTCGGTAAACGCGATACCGCCGAAGCGCACGATCCGCAGAGGCACCTCCCGTGCGGCCGGCCTGCGTGCGCGGCGCTCAATCGCCACCCAGACCTCGGCCGGAAGCTGTGTGCCGATACCGTGAAACGCGAGCGCGGAGAGCAGGCAAATCACGCCGTGGGGCGCAGCCAGAGCCGCCACGACCAGACCATGATGTTCGGTGACAGGCTTCTCGGCGAGGCGATAGTTACCGCGTGCGACCCGCTCAAGAGTACCGTCCTTCACCAGCCGGGTGATCTGTTGGCTGTGAATCCCGGCCTTTGCGGCGCCTGCCGCCGTGATCGTCCCTCGGCGCCGAACGAGGGCCAGGAGGTCGTTGCCTGGGGGGCTATCTCCCATGTGTGAAAGTGTACGCACTTATTTGGTTCTGTCAACAGTTTCACACGTCGATAGCCGAATTTTCGACGAAGTCCGCCGCCCCTCACTCCCAGCGAAACACCCGGGTCGAAAGCGCCACGCACGCCGCGGCGATAAGCCCAAGCGCCGCCACGTCACCCAGGTGAGGCCCCCAGCCCGAGCCGTCCCAGACGCCTTTCATGAGCGCCACGGCGTGTGTCGTCGGTAGGCCGTAGGCGACGACGCGCCAGAACGCCGGCAGGCGTTCGACGGGGAAGAATACGCCCGAGAGCGCGATCATCGGATAGAGCAGAGCCCCGCCGATCGGCTGCGCGAAACGCGCCGTGGGCACGAGGCTCGCGATCACGAAACCGAGCGAGAGAATGCTCGCGGTGCTCACCAGCACGGCCGCCGTAAAACTCAGAACGTTCACCTGCATCACCCCCGGGAAAACCTTCCGGCCGGCGAGCATCAGAAGTCCCAAGCCGATCGTCGTAAAGAAGAGCTTCAAAACCACCTGCGAGCCGAGGATCGTCACCGGCGAAAGCGGGGTGGCGCGCAACCGTTTGAGAATGCCCCCTTCGCGGTAGATCGAGATGATCGCCACGAGGGAGAGCACCGCGCTGATCGCGATGAACAGCGCCGCGAGGATCGCCACATTGAAAGGAGGCGCCACGGCGGCTGTCGGTTTCCGGAGCCCGAGGGTGCGGCCCAGCACGACGAAGAGAACGACCGGAATGATCAGCGTTCCGATCAACCCCATCGGTTCGCGAACGAACACCTTGGTCTCCACCCATGTGAGCTTCCAGAATCCCTTGAGCATCGCCTAATCCCTGATTCCGCGGCCGGTGAGCTTCAGGAAGACCTCTTCGAGAGTGGGCATTTCGGTCCGAAAGCCGCGCACGTGAAGCTTCTCGCGCGCGACGAACGCGATGACTTCGGTCACGAAGTCGTCTCCTTCGCCGGTGAGGGTATGCGTGGTTCCTTGGCTGGAAGTCGAAACTACGCCGGGCACCCCGCCCAACCTTTCGGAGAGCCGCTCGCCGTCGCTCGTGAACACGACCGTCCGTTCCGGGCAGTGCTTCGCGACCAATTCCTCCGGCGTCCCCAGCTCGATCAGGCGGCCGTGCTCGATGATCGCGACGCGATCGCACAGGCGCTCGGCCTCTTCCATCAGGTGGGTGGTCAGGAAGACCGTCGTGCCGCGCTCCCGGATCCCTTTGACGAGATCCCAGATCGTGCGGCGGGCCTGCGGGTCGAGGCCGGTGGTCAGCTCATCCAGAAAGACGACCTCCGGCTCGTGAATCAAAGCGAGCGCGATGAACAACCGCTGCTTCTGTCCGCCGGAAAGCGTCATGAACCAGGCGTTGCGTTTGGGCGTGAGGCCCAGGCGTTCGAGCAGTGCGTCGCCATCGACCGAGCTCGGGTAGAGCGACGCCCAAAGATCCACCGCCTCCCATACTTTGATCCGCTTCTGGAGGTGCGCCTC